>Ga0073934_10011877_pt1 | contig 10403 bp, 11 predicted proteins | sample LarsenN4metaG_FD_76834 | JGI IMG/M metagenome (GOLD analysis project Ga0073934, IMG submission 76834) | Hot spring sediment bacterial and archeal communities from British Columbia, Canada, to study Microbial Dark Matter (Phase II) - Larsen... ... | reverse complement strand
GCTCGAGCATCTGCAGCACGTCCATCGACGCCGGCACGCGCCACGGCCCGAACGGGTACAGGCTGGCGTAGACGATCAGCGCCGTCCAGGCCAGCGCGAGCGGCAGCGCCGAGCTGCGGGGCGGCCGGACGGCAGCCGCGGCCATCAGCCGCCGAAGGGCTTGACGACCACCAGCACGACGGTCGCGGCGAACAGCAGCACCGACACCTCGTTGAACACGCGGTACCAGCGCTCGCTGCGCCTGGCGGCGCCCTGCTCGAAGCGCCGCAGCATCACGGCGCACGCATGGTGGTAGCCGACGGCCAGCACCACCAGCGCGAGCTTCGCGTGCAGCCACGCGTGCCCCGGCCCGCGCCAGACGTCGAAGCCGAGCCACAGCCACAGGCCGAGCGCGAGCGCCGGGATCATCAGCAAGGTGCCGAAGCGCAGCAGCCGCCGCGCCATCAGCAGCAGCCGCTCGCGCTCGGCGTGGCTGTCGGGTGCCACCGTGGCCAGGTTGACGAAGAAACGCGGCAGGTAGAACAGCGCCGCGAACCAGGCCGCCACGAACACGATGTGGAAGGCCTTGACCCAGAGGTAGCCGGTGGTCATGCGACCGATTATCGGCGCCGACTCGCGCGCGGCCGGATCGAGTCGGAAGCGCGCCGTGCGGGGTCAGAAAAAGAGAGGCCCCGAACCTCGCGGATCGGGGCCGCAAAGCCTTATCGCTGTCATCACGGTAAGGCTCCTGCTCAGGGAGGAAAAGCAGGGAATGACACCCTCGCGGATATCATTCGACGGCAAATGTAGCAGACCGGGTCGCCGCTGAAACCCGGAGAAACCTGATTTCTCTTGCCCACGTGAACGCCACGCCACCGCCCTTTCCCGCCAGCCGCCCGCGCCGGCTGCGCCGCGACGCGTTCAGCCGCGCGATGGTGCGCGAGCACCGGCTCGCCCCCGAGGACCTGATCCTGCCGGTGTTCGTGCTCGACGGCTCGAACCAGGTGCAGGACGTGGCCTCGATGCCGGGCGTGCGGCGCCTGAGCGTCGACCGGCTGCTGCCGCTGGCCGAGCAGTGCCTGGCGCTCGGCGTGCCGGTGATGGCGCTGTTCCCGGTGCTCGATCCGGCGCTGAAGACGCCCGACGGCCGCGAGGCCATCCACCCCGACGGCCTGGTGCCGCGCGCCGCGCGCGAGCTGAAGCGGCGCTTTCCCGAACTCGGCCTGCTCACCGACGTCGCGCTCGACCCGTACACGACGCACGGCCAGGACGGGCTGATCGACGCGTCCGGCTACATCCTCAACGACGAGACGGTCGAGGTGCTGGTGCGGCAGGCGCTGGTGCAGGCCGAGGCGGGCGTCGACATCGTCGCGCCGAGCGACATGATGGACGGGCGCATCGGCGCGATCCGCAACGCGCTGGAGTCGAACCGCTTCATCCACACGAAGATCATGGCGTACAGCGCCAAGTACGCGAGCGCCTTCTACGGCCCGTTCCGCGACGCGGTGGGCAGCAAGGGCAATCTCGGCAAGAGCGACAAGAAGGTCTACCAGATGGACCCGGCCAACACCGACGAGGCGCTGCGCGAGGTGGCGCTCGACATCGCCGAGGGCGCCGACATGGTCATGGTCAAGCCCGGGCTGCCGTACCTCGACATCGTGCGCCGCGTGAAGGACGCGTTCCGCATGCCGACGTTCGCCTACCAGGTGAGCGGCGAGTACAGCATGCTCAAGGCCGCCGCCGCCAACGGCTGGCTCGACCACGACGCGGTGATGATGGAGTCGCTGCTCGCGTTCCGGCGCGCCGGCGCCGACGGCGTGCTCACCTACTTCGCGCTCGACGCCGCGCGCCTGCTGGCACAGGCCGCGAAGCGCGGCGGCTGAAGCGGCGCGGATGCGCGTCTTCCACGTCAGCGCCGAGCAGTTCACCGAACTCGACGCGCTGCCCGAGTCGCTGCCGCCGGGCGGCTACCTCTGGATCGGCACCGACCGGCGCGAGTTCGAGGTGAACGTCGCGGCCGTGCAGAGCGCGCTGCAGCGCTGGACCGGCGGCCAGCTCGTCGACCTGCACGTCTCGGACCTGCTCAACCACCAGCTGCCGAGCCACTACGACTACACGTCGTGGTACGACCTGCTCGTCTTCCGTCGGCTGGCCGCGGGCGCGGGCTCGGCGTCGAAGTTCGTCGACGACAGCCACGGCACGCTCGGCGGCGCGATGCAGGCGCTGCAGTCGATCGACACCAGCCCGGTCGGCTTCGTGCTGTTCGATCGCGTGCTGTTGACGGTCCATCCGACCGACTGCGCGGTGCGTGACTACTTCGCGCAGCGCCTCGCGCAGACGGTCGTCGGCGAGGCACGCGCCGTGCCGCGCCTGCCGCCGAACCCGGCCGACCTGATGTTGCGCATGGTCAACCACATGGTCGACGGCTACCTCGAGCTGCGCCGGCTGCTGTCGCGCCAGCTCGGCCACCTGCAAAGCGAGCTGCTGCGCCCGCGCGGCCGCTTCCACGACTGGCAGGTGCTGCTGGAGTCGCGCAACGCGCTGCACCTGCTGGAAGACACCTGCGAGGACCAGCGCGCCGCGATCCAGGAATGGATCGACGCGCTGGCCGAGTGGCCGCCCGAGACCGGCAAGGCCGCGCAGCGCGAGCGCGAACTGCTCAACGTGCGCTCGCGCGACGTGCTCGAGCACATCGAGCGCGTGCTCGCGCACGTGCGGCGGCTGGAGCAGTCGGCCGAGACCGCGGTGCAGATGCATTTCGCGTCGGTGGGCCAGCGCACCAACGACATCATGCGCACGCTCACGGTGCTGACCGCGATCTTCCTGCCGCTGAACCTGATCACCGGTTTCTTCGGCATGAACTTCGACGCGCTGCCGCTCATCCACACGCCCACCGGCGTGTGGGTCACGCTCGGGCTGATGGCCGCGGTGGGCGTGGGGCTCGGCCTGTTCTTCTGGCGCAAGCGCTACCTCGGGAGCCATCGGCGCACATGAGCGCGCCGGGCCGTTCGCAGGCGCTCGTCGCGCAGCGCGCCGCGCGCAGGGTCGTCCGGTGAGCCTCGACCGCCGGCAGCTGGCCGTCCTCGTGCTGCTGACGCTCGTGTGGGGCCTCAACTGGCCCGTGATGAAGCTCGGCGCGTCGAACCATCCGCCGCTGACCTTCCGCATGCTCTCGATGTGGATCGGCCTGCCGATCCTCGGCGCGCTGCTCGTGGCCACGCGCGTGCCGTTTCGCGTCGCGCGCGAGCACTGGCGCGAGCTGGGGCTGCTGACCCTGGCCAACATGCTCGTGTGGCACGTGTTCGCGATCCTCGCCGTGCGCGAGCTGAGCTCCGGCCGCGCGGCCATCCTCGGCTACACGATGCCGATCTTCTCGGCGCTGTGGGGCGGGCTCGTGTTCGGCGAACGCCTCGCGCCGCGCGCGCGCGCCGGCGTGATCGCCGCGGCCGTCGGCGTGCTGCTGCTGCTGTGGCACGAGATGTCGGCACTGGCCGGTCGGCCGTTCTGGGCCGGCGTGATGCTGTTCGCCGCGGCCGCGTGGGGCTACGGCACGCACCTCGTGCGCCGCACGCGCATCCCCGTGCCCACCCTGACCCTGAGCTTCTGGATGACCGCCATCACGACCGTCGTGATGACCGTCGTCGCCGCCGCCTTCGAGCGCCGCGAGTGGCACGCGCCGTCGTCGCTGGTCTGGGGCGCGATCGCCTACAACGGCGTGCTGATCTTCGGCTTCGCGCAGCCGGCGTGGTTCTATCTCGCGCGCGGGTTGCCGCCGGTCGCGTCGACGCTGTCGGTGATGATGATCCCGGTGCTGGGCCTGGCCGGCGGCGCGCTGTGGCTGGGCGAGGTGCTGCACTGGCAGGACTTCGCCGCCATCGCGCTGCTGCTCGCGGCCATCGGCTCGGTGCTGTGGCCGGCGCGCCCCGCGGTTCAGCGCGCGTAGGGATCGGCGAAGCCGAGCGCGACCAGCAGCGCGCTCTCGCGCGCCTCCATCGCGCGCGCATCGGCCGCGCGCTCGTGGTCCCAGCCCTGCGCGTGCAAGGTGCCGTGCACCAGCAGGTGGGCGTAGTGCGCGACCAGATCGAGGCGCTGCTCGCGCGCCTCGCGCGCCAGCACCGGCGCGCACAGCACGAGGTCGGCCACCACGAGCGGCTCGCGCTCGTAGTCGAAGGTGAGCACGTTGGTCGCGTAGTCCTTGCCGCGGTAGTCGCGGTTGAGCGCCCGCGCCTCGGCCTCGCCGACGACGCGCACCGCGATGCGCGCGGGCCGCTCGAGCGCCGCGCGCACCCAGCGCGCGACCTTGTGGCGCGGCAGCCGATCGCGGTGCCGCGGGTCGGCGAACTGCAGCGACAGCGCGAGCTCAGGCTTCATCGGCCTTGCGCGGGCGGCGCGCGCGCGGCGGCCTGGCGGCAGCCGGCGGCACGGCCGGATCGGTCGGCTCGGGCGTGTCGGTCGTTGCGGCGGACCCGGCCAGCGCGGGCGCCGGCGCCTTCGCCGCGTCGTAGGCCTCGACGATGCGCGCCACCAGCGGATGCCGCACCACGTCGGCCGACGTGAAGCGCGTGAAGGCGATGCCGTTCACGCGCCGCAGCACGCGCTCGGCGTCCACCAGCCCGCTCACCGTGCCGCGCGGCAGGTCGATCTGGCTCACGTCGCCGGTGACCACGGCCTTCGCGCCGAAGCCGATGCGCGTGAGGAACATCTTCATCTGCTCGATCGTGGTGTTCTGCGCCTCGTCGAGGATCACGAACGCGTGGTTGAGCGTGCGCCCGCGCATGAAGGCCAGCGGCGCGATCTCGAGCGTGCCCTTCTCGAAGGCCTTGGTCACGCGGTCGAAGCCCATCAGGTCGTACAGCGCGTCGTACAGCGGCCGCAGGTAGGGGTCGACCTTCTGCGCCAGGTCGCCGGGCAGGAAGCCCAGGCGCTCGCCGGCCTCGACCGCGGGCCGCGTGAGCACGATGCGCTGCACCTGGCTGCGCTCGAGCGCATCGACCGCGCAGGCCACCGCGAGGAAGGTCTTGCCGGTGCCGGCCGGCCCGATGCCGAACGTGATGTCGTGGCCCAGGATGTGCCGCAGGTACTGGCGCTGGTTGGGTGTGCGGCCGGCGAGGTCGGCGCGCCGGGTGCGCAGCACGATGTCGTCGCCGACCTCGCTGCCGTTGCCGTCGCCGGCGCGCCGCGCCGCGACGGCCGGCGCGGCCGCCTCGGCGATCGCGAGCTGCAGCGCCTGCGCGCCGATCGGTCGCCGCGCGCGGTCGTACAGCGACTGCAGCAGCGCCACGGCGCGCTCGGCGCTGTGCCGCTCGCCCTCGACGCGGAACGACTCGTGCCGGCGCGCGATGGCCACGCCGAGCGCGGACTCGATCGCGCGCAGATGCTCGTCGAGCGGGCCGCACAGATGCGCGAGGCGCTGGTTGTCGAGCGGAATGAAGGCGTGGCGCAGGATCAACGACGGACCTCCGGGATGGGTCGGGCGCGCGCTCGGCCGTGGCTCGGCCGTGGCCCGGCACGGCAGCGTGAACGGCGCCGCGCGATTGTCGCGCGCCGCGCCGCGCCGTCGCGGCGGCGCGGCGGCGATCCCGTACGATCGCCGCCGATGTCGGCCGTCCACCTCCCTGCCCGCGCGAGCGTCGCCATGCGCCGGACGGCGCCCGTGCGGCGCCGGCTGGCGCACGCGCTGATGCAGGCGGCGCCCGCGGTGCTGCTGATGCTGGCGCTGCTCGCCACCGCGCCGGCCCGCGCGAGCACGGTGCTGCTGACGCAGGCCACGGCCGTCGCCGCCGACACGCCGCGCTTTCCCGAACGCGAAGCCGCCGGCGGCGCGGCCACGCGCATCGACCTGCCCGACCTGTGGGAGCGCAGCCGCCCCGGCCACGGCGGCGCGGTGTGGTACCGGCTGCGCTTCGACGTGCCGCTCGACCACGGCGACGGCAAAGCGCTGGCGAGTCCGGCCGACGACGGCGCGCTGCTGGCGGCGTACGTCGAGCGCGTGTGCTCCAACCTCGAGGCCTGGGTCAACGGCCACCTGGTGCACCGCGGCGGCCGCATGAGCGAGCCGTACAGCCGCAACTGCTATCGGCCGCAGGCGTTCATGATCCCGGCCGGCGTGCTGCGTCCGGGCGCCAACACGCTCGACCTGAAGGTGGTCGGCCACGCGCTGGAACGCGTGTCGTCGCGGCAGCGCGCCGGCGCGCTGTCGGCCGTGGAGATCGGGCCGGCCGACGAGATGGCCACGCTGCACGCGCGCGAGCAGTTCTGGCACTACATCGCGCCGCAGGTGACCGCCGGCAGCCTGCTGCTGCTGGGCGGCTTCGCGCTGGTGCTGGGCTGGCGCAACCAGCGCGACCGGCACCTGCGCTACTTCGGCGCGCTGTGCATCGCGTGGACCGCGATGTCGGCGCGGCTGTGGCTGACCGACGTGCCGTTGCCGAACGAGGCGGTCGAGCTGCTGGTGTCGAGCACGGTGCCGCTCGTCACCTTGTGCGCCGTGCAGTTCCTGCTGCGCTACGTGGGCTGGTGGCATCGCGGCGTGGACATGGTGCTGCTGGCGCAATGCGCGCTGCTGCCCGCGAGTCTCGCGATGGCCGGGCCGCAGCAGCTGTTCGCCATGGCCTCGGCGTGGTACTGGCTGCTCGGGCTCGAGGCGCTGGCCGCGATCGGCTGGTACCTGTGGCTCGCGTGGCGCGTGCGCCGTGCCGACTTCTGGCCGATGGCCGCGCTGCTGGGGCTGGTGGCCGTGCTCGCGTTCGCCGAGCTGGCCGCGCAGCAGGACCGGCTCGGCGGCACGCACCAGCACTTCATGCCGTTCGGCGTGCCGCTGGTGTTCGCGCTCATCGGCGGGCGGCTGCTGTGGCAGCACGCGCGCGCGCTGCAGGCGGCCGAGCTGGGGCAGATGTCGCTGGAGTCGCGCATCCGCGAGGCGACGGCCGAGATGGAGCGCAGCTACAAGCAGATGGCCGAGTTGCGCGTCGAGCAGGTCACGCAGCAGGAGCGCAAGCGCATCGCCGCCGACCTGCACGACGACCTCGGCGCCAAGCTGCTGACGATCGTGCACACCAGCGACAACGACCGCATCTCCACGCTCGCGCGCGAGGCGCTCGAGGAGATGCGCCTGTCGGTGCGTGGCCTGACCGGCAAGCCGGTGCGGCTGGCCGACGCGCTGGGCGACTGGCGCGCCGAGATCGTCGCGCGGCTGTCGCAGGCCGGCGTCGAGAGCGAGTGGCGGGCCCCCGGCGAGGAGGAGTTGCCGCAGCGCCTGGCCGCGCGCGCCTACGTGCAGACCACGCGCATCCTGCGCGAAGCGGTGAGCAACGTCATCAAGCACAGCGGCGCGTCGTTCTGCAGCGTGCGCTCGCAGGTGGTCGACGGCGACTTCCAGCTCGTCGTCCAGGACAACGGGCGCGGCATTCCGATGGAGCTCGACGGCCGGCTCGACCGCGGTCACGGCATGTCGAGCATGAAGCACCGCGCCAAGCAGCTGCACGGCCAGTGCCTCGTCGAGTCGGGACCGGGCTACGGAACCGTGATCCGGCTCACGATCCCGCTCGAACGTCACGCGCTGCCGGCCTGAATCGGCACTGAGTGAGCACCTGCCGCTGCTACCATGCCCGCAACGCCGTCGTGAGGGGTTGCCCGTGAAGAACATCCTGCTGCTCGAAGACCTGCCCGAGATCCGTGCGTGGCTGAAGACGCTGGTCATGCAGGTGTTCCCCGACGCGCTGATCTCCGAGGCCGCGCGCGTGCACGACGCGCTGGAGCTCATCTCGGCGGTGCGCTTCGATCTCGCGCTGGTCGACCTCGGCCTGCCCGACGGCTCGGGGGTCGACGTGGTCGAGAAGCTGCGCGAGTCGCAGCCCGAGGCGCAGTCGGTGGTGGTGACGATCCACGACGACGACGACCACCTGTTCCCCGCGCTGCAGGCCGGCGCCTACGGCTACATCCTGAAGGAGCAGCCGCGCGAGGCCATCGCCGAGCAGCTGCAGCGCATCGCCGCCGGCGAGCCGCCGCTGTCGCCGTCGATCGCGCGGCGCGTCATCACCTACTTCGCCGACCAGGCCAAGCCGCAGCACGCCATGCCCGACGTGCAGCTCACCGAGCGCGAGCGCGAGGTGCTGCTGCGCGTGGCCAAGGGCTTCACCCTGCCCGAGATCGGCATGCAGCTGAACCTGTCACGCCACACGATCGCCGACTACGTGAAGCAGATCTATCGCAAGCTCAACGTGAGCTCGCGCGCCGAGGCCGCGCTCGAAGCGCAGCGCCTGGGCCTGTTCGGCCGCTCGCGCTGACCGCGTGACGACGCCGTGACGACCGCGCGATGATCGGCCGCATCGGCGGCACCTTGCTCGCCAAGTCACCGCCGCAGGTGCTCGTCGACGCGCACGGCGTCGGCTACGAGATCGACGTGCCGATGAGCACGTTCTACCACCTGCCCGCGCTCGGCGAGCCGGTGGTGCTGCTCACGCACCTGGTCGTGCGCGAGGACGCGCACCAGCTGTTCGGCTTTCTCACCGAAGGCGAGCGCGCGACCTTCCGCCAGCTCGTCAGGATCTCCGGCGTCGGGCCGCGCACGGCGCTGGGCCTGCTGTCGGGCCTGAGCGTCGCCGAGCTGGCCGACGCGGTGACGCGGCAAGACGGCGCGCGGCTGGTGAAAGTGCCGGGCATCGGCAAGAAGACCGCCGAGCGGCTGCTGCTCGAGCTCAAGGGCAAGCTCGGCGCCGACCTCGGCGCGCCGAGCGCGCCCGCGAGCGACGCGCAGGCCGACATCGTGCAGGCGCTGCTGGCGCTGGGCTACAGCGAGCGCGAAGCCGCCGCGGCGATCAAGGGCCTGCCGCCCGACGTGGGCGTGGCCGACGGCATCAAGCAGGCGCTGCGCACCCTGGCGCGCTGAAGCCGCGCCGAAGCCGCGCCGAAGCTGCGCCGAACCGGCACCGCGCGGAGCCCGCGCGGCGTCGACGCTCAGTGCTTCGCGCCGTGTCCGCCGTGCGCGCCGTGGCCGCCGTGCCCGCCCGCCTCGTTCGACGCGCGCGGCGCGACCTGCACCGTGGTCTTCACCTCGCCGGCCTTCTCGAACTTCAGGGTCAGCGGGAAGCTCGTGCCGGTGCGCAGCGGCGCCTTCAGGCCCATGAACATCACGTGCAGCCCGCCCGGCTTGAGTTCGACCACCTGGCCGGCCGGCACGTCGATGCCGTCGACGCGCCGCATGCGCATGACGTCGCCTTCCATCGTCATGGTGTGCAGCTCGACGCTGGCCGACACGTCGGCGCTGGCCGCGAGCAGCCGGTCGGCGGCGCCGCCCTTGTTGTCGATGCGCAGGTAGCCGCCGCCGGCGTTCTGGCCCTGCACGGTGGGACGCGCCCAGGCGTCGGCGATCTTCGGCTGCGCGTGGGCCGTGCCGATGAACGCGGCGGCGGCCAGCACGGCGAAGGAACGGAAGGAGATGGACATGGTGAACCTCGTCTGCGTGAGTCGTGTAAGGGTGTCGCGTACGTCTGTCACGTACGTGTGTCGCGTACGTCTGTCGATGCGGCGCGCCGCCGCGTGCGCAGGCGGCAGGCCGCGTGTTCGGTGCGCTGGCGCGCGGCCGTGCCGACGCGCGGCGATGCGGCCGTGCCGATCAGCCCGCGGGCGGTGCGTGACGCAGCCGCGCGAGCCAGCGCGCGGCGGCGTCGTGCGGCGCCGTGCGCGACGGCCCGTCCACGCGATCGGGCGCGGCCGTCCGCGGCGGCGCTGGCACGGACGGCGCGGTCGTCGCCGTGCCGCCGTCGGCCAGCATCGACAGCGCGCACGGCTGCTCGTGCGCGGCCGCCGGCGCCGGCACGTCGCGCGCCGGCACGTCCAGCGGCACGAGCGCCACGCCGTAGACCGTGCACACCTCGACCAGCGCCTTGCCCTGCGCCTGCGCCGACGCACTGGCCACGAGCGGCATCGCGGCCTTCAGCAGCAGCGCCGCGGCGAACAGCCACGCGAGCGCCGTGAAGCGGCGCGCGCGGTGCGGCAGGGTCGGTCGATTCATCGCTCGCGGATTGTGCCGGACGGGCCGCGGGCCGGACCGCCGCGCCCGCGCCGGATAATGCCCCGCATGTCCATCCAGACCGACGACTTCGCGCCCGCGCGGCGCCTCGTCACCGCGGCGGCCGCCTCGCCCAACGAGGAGGCGGTGGAGCGCGCGCTGCGGCCCAAGGCGCTGGCCGAGTACGTCGGCCAGGCCAAGGCGCGCGAGCAGCTCGAGATCTTCATCGGCGCGGCGAAGAAGCGCGCCGAGGCGATGGACCATGTGCTGCTGTTCGGCCCGCCCGGCCTGGGCAAGACCACGCTGTCGCACATCATCGCCCACGAGCTGGGCGTGAACCTGCGCCAGACGTCCGGCCCCGTGCTCGAAAAACCCAAGGACCTGGCGGCGCTGCTGACCAACCTCGAGCGCAACG
>Ga0073934_10011876_pt1 | contig 10404 bp, 6 predicted proteins | sample LarsenN4metaG_FD_76834 | JGI IMG/M metagenome (GOLD analysis project Ga0073934, IMG submission 76834) | Hot spring sediment bacterial and archeal communities from British Columbia, Canada, to study Microbial Dark Matter (Phase II) - Larsen... ... | reverse complement strand
CGCTCGCCCAAGGCCGCCCCGTAGTAACCCAGGCTGCCGTCATAAGCTGGCGCCGTGTCGCAGTAATTCACGCCGGCATCCAGGGCGGCATGGATGACTTGAGCGGCTTCCTGCGTTCGGCCATAAGTGCGGAGCACGCCTTCGCCCCCGAGCGCGAAAATGGTCACGTCGTGGCCGGTGCGTCCCAAGGGGCGGCGCGGCAGCGAACCGACGTGTTGGGATTCAGTCATAGGGCAACTTCGGTGCTTTTTAGGGCCGCCGTTCTGCCATCGCCCCTCACCCCGGCCCTCTCTCCAGAGGGGAGAGGAGCTAATTTAGCCGGGGCGAGCCGGTGCATTTTCGGTGCCGACCGAGTCCCCCTAACCGTGGCTGGCGCCTTCATGGGTCGTCTCCGATGTACGTCGAAGCGGCAGCCGCACGGTGAAGGTGCTTCCCTGGCCAGGCTGGCTGGAGACGCTGACGGTTCCCCCGAAGGCCTGGACCAGGTGCTTGACGATCGACAGGCCCAGCCCCGTACCGCCAAGCGCTCGCGAGCGCGCCTTATCGACGCGGTAGAAGCGCTCGAAGATGCGCTCGCGGTCTTTGGCCGGAATGCCGATCCCGGAGTCCTCAATGTCGAGGACCAGTTGTTCTGCTTCGCCTCGCCAGCGAACCGTCACCCGCCCGTCTTCGGGCGTGTATTTGATGGCGTTGCCCAAGAGATTGTCGATGATCTCTCGCAAGCCCTCCTCGTCGGCCAGGGCCTCGAGCGATTCGCTTGCGGGCTGGACCGAAACTTGAATCCGCTTCGCCTCGGCTAGCGGGCTGTGGGCCGCCACTCGCTCGGCCACAATGCCGCCCACGTCGATCGGACCGATGTCGAATTGTTCGTGCCCTGACTCGATGCGCGCCAGGCTGAGCAGGTCAACGATCAACTGCTCCAGGCGCTGGGCTTGCCCGGCGATCCGCTGGACGAAGTTCACATTGTGCTCCGGATCGGCAATCGCGCCGTCGAGCAAGGTCTCGGCGAAGGCCTTGATGCCGGCCAGCGGGGTCTTCAGCTCGTGAGAAACATTGGCGACAAAGTCTTCGCGCAGCCGCTCTAACCGCCGCAGCTCGGTCACATCGTGGAAAACGAGTACCAGTCCCGGCGGAGGGTCACCGGGGAGCCGCGTCACGCGCAGCAATAACTGACGGCGAGTCTTGCCCAGGAATTCCAGTTCCGTATTCTTCGGGCCGGGATCGCGCAGCGCCTCCTGGACGACGCGTTCGATCTCCGGATGTCGGACCACTTCGAGCAGCGGGCGTCGTTCGAGCGGCTGCTGATCGAGCCCAAACATCTCCCGCGCGGCCCGGTTCGCGAAGAGCACGCGGCGGTCGCGATCGATGGCCAAGACCCCCTCGGCCATGCTGCCCAAAACTGTATCGAGCTGGGCGCCGCCGTGCCGCACTCGTTCATCGCGGTCCGCCAGGTCCGTGGCGATGCGGGAGAGTGCTACCGCCAGTGGGGCGTGATCCGGATCGGTCGCCAGTGCGACGGGATATTGATAACCACCGGTCTGCATCCCCGTGAGGGCGGCCGAAACATCGGCCAGCGGCCGTCGAACGCTCCTCACGATCCAAAAAGCCAGGCTCGTCGCCACCGCGGCGATGAGCGCCGTCGCAAGCAGGCGAAGGCCGAACGATTCCGCGGCCGGGCGCGCAAGATAATGCCCGGTTAAAAGAGCGCTCAGCCACACGCCGACGAACAAGCCAGCCAGCTTCCAGAACAGCCGCCGGGACCACATGACTCGGCCCACACTGTGAACGTGACGACGCGGACGCCCCGTCCCTAGAATGCGGCGCGGCAGCGTATTTGTACAGAGAAGCCGAGTCGAAGCAGCGCCCGATCGAAGATGTCTCTGGAGGCGCAGGCTTTATGGCAGCTTCGAGACGCGGTCGGCGCGATAGAGCGGAGCGAAGCCGCCTGGCTCGCTATCGCCGACGATTTGCCCCTGGATCATGGCGGCGTCGCCTGGCCGCACATCCGCCAGCGCGGGCGAGTCCTCCAGCATCACGCTGCCGCCGTACTGATCCGTGCGGCCGGTGATGGGAATGTAACGGAGCTTCCAGCGGCGAATCGTGGGGGAGTACTCCAGACGCCCCTTGAGCCAGCGGTAGGCGGGATCGTAGCCGTACGGACCGACTTCCTCCGCGTCGGAGCTCTCGGCACTGGGGCGGATTGCGTCGGCCGCTGCCGTGGGCTCGCGCGACGGCAACGTTGCATAGCCGGCCGAGCGCACGGCGCCTTCCGACGTGCGAGCGCTTCCGCCACTCGAGTCGGCCGCGGCTCCATGCAGCGAGCCGCGCGCCGGCAATTCCATGATGTCTCGCGTCTCGCCGGACCAGCCCGTCGAGCGATAGGGGCCGTCGGATCGCCAAGTATCGGAGCTGCGCGGAGCGGCAGGCAGGCTGTCGGTTCGGGTGGGCGCGAAAGGCGCCGATCCGCTGGAGGGGGCCGGCGGAGGCGCACTAGAGCCGGGCGTAGAATTGTTGATATCGTATCGCGATCGACCGTAGTCCGCGTTCTCGCCGATGGGGCGGCGCGTGGGATCGTCCGGACCCGTGGCGCGGGCGGGGATGCCAGGGACGGCGCTGCCGCCGGAATCGCTGCTGGTACCGGGCCGGCTCCAGCCGCTGCTGGCGCCGCTTTCGGGAGTGACGGTGCGGCTGCTGGACCCCCTGAAGTCGAAGCCGCCGGCGGGAGACAAGGGATCAGTGCCAGCGGGAGCCGGCGGCAGGGCGCCTCCGCTGTTGCCCTGATCGTAGTACTGCGGCGGCGGCGTTGTGCCGTCTTTGGATACCAGCGCGCCCAAGCTGCCCGTGCGTTGGGAAGGAATCACCTGGCGGCCGAAGATCGGATCGACCTTGGGATACGATTTGCAGCCGGCCAACAATGTGGCGACGATTGCCAGCGCGAGCAGCCGCGACATCCCTGGACTCCTTTTTCAGGCTTGATGATCCCAAGCTGCCGGTGATGGAGCGCTAAGCGCTCCTGCTAGCGCACCGCGCCCGCAAGCTGGCAATGACGAGGAAGGCAGAAGACCGACTGGCGCAAGCGCGGACCTGCGCCGGGCCGGGGACCATAGCGAGTTGAGCCAACGTGTCCAGACCGGTTTTCGGCGTCGGCGCCGGTGCTAGCTTGCAGCGGCCTAAGACACGAAGGCGCGCCTTCCGCCGCGCCGCCGAAGATGCAAAACCAGACTGACCTTTGCGGCTTTGCGGCCTGGCATCTCTGCAACAGTGGTGACGGTCGCCGTGATTCTCCGTTCGGGTCCCAGCAGCCTCGTCCAAAATGTCCGCTGGAGACTGGCGGCGGCCGCAACCTTCAGAGGCACGTTGCGCTGACTTTGCGGGCGCCTTGGCAAACGGCTCTTCCGCAAAGGGCTTAGAGGCAGCAACCGCGCGGCCGCAAATGACGGACGTCCTGGATCTGCGGCTCTCCGACCGGTCAAGTTCTTTGACCACGTCACTTTCGTGGCCTATACTCAGCTAGGGTCTGGCCCTGGCTTTGGCCGGAGCCGGCCCTTGGCCGAGGGATTGGACCTGTCTTTCGGCGACGCCAGTGACGGCTCACGGCAAGTGCCTTGAGCGGTTCGCCCCGCTCCCTCCCAGGTGTGAAACGCGCGGAGCCCCAGCGGAAGCTAGCCTGCGAGAAACGCGTTTCTCGACGGCGCCTTCCGCCTCCAACCGCGCGTGGAACACGGGGTGAAGAGTTCAAGGCCGTCCTCCCTCCCCGCTTAGGTTATCTCCATGCGCTCTCGGCTCTTCCGCGGCATTGCGTTGTCTTACGCTTTGGCCGTTGCGGCCCTGCTTCTGTCGGCCGGTGCAACGTCTGCTCAGCGGCCCTCGACGCCGTTGGCCCCCGTGGCGACGGAGCTCAACTCGCTGCTCCGTCATGGGCTCGATCTGGAGCGTCAGCGGCAGTGGGATAAGGCCCTGGAGCATTACGACGAGGCCCGCAAGCGTTTTCCGACGGACGTCGAGCTCGAGCGGCGGTTCCAGTTGGCGCGGATGCACTATGACGTGGCCCGCCGGTACAACGACAGCAGTTTCCGCGCGCTGACGGCGGACCTTTCGCTTCAGAAGGCCTTGGCGCTGTACGACGAAGTCCTCGTGAAAGTAGAGACCCATTACGTCGATCAACCTCGCTGGAAGCAACTCGTGGATCATGGGACCGAGGCCCTGGATGTGGCCCTGACCGAAGAGAGCTTCGGTTCGCGCAACATCCCCGGCGTCCCATCCGAGCGGGTGGAAGCCTTCCGGACGGAGTTACGACGCACGATGGACCCGGCGAAGATCGATAGCCGGCGCGACGCCGTGGGGGCCGTGCACTGGGCGGCCTATGAGGCAGCGCGGCAGCTTGGCATGCCGGCCGGGGCAGCGGTCCTGGAGTACGTGTGCGGCGCCGCCAATTCGCTGGATGACTACTCGGCTTTTCTCTCGGGCGGCGAGCTGAAGGAGGTCTACGCCCAAATCCAAGGCAACTTCGTGGGTCTGGGCGTGGAGCTGAAGGGGACGAAGCGCGGCTTGCTGGTGATGCGCGTCATCAAGGGCAGTCCGGCCGAAGCGGCCGGTGTCCGGCAAGGCGATGTGATTCTGGCCGTGGACGGCAAATCGACCGTGGACACCACCGCGGATAAAGCCGCCGACATGCTGCAAGGTCCCGAGCATAGCCGGGTCACGGTGACCGTAGAATCGGCCGGCCAACGCCGCGATCTGGTGGTCACGCGACGCCGTGTGGAAGTTCCCAGTGTCGAAGAAGCGAAAATCCTGGACGCGGCCGCGGGCATCGCCTACTTCCGCATCACCTCGTTCCAGGAGTCAACGGATAAGGAGGTCTATCAGACCCTTTGGAAGCTCCATCGCCAGGGCATGAAGAGCCTGATTGTCGATGTGCGCGGCAATCCCGGCGGCTTGCTACGATCGGCGGTGGACGTGGTCGATCGCTTCGTGTCCCGCGGCACCATTGTCTCGACCCGCGGACGCAACGAGCTGGAAAACCAGACGTATCGTGCACAAACGGCTGAAGATCAGACCTGGCATGTCCCGATGGTCGTGCTGATCGACGGGGACAGCGCTAGCGCTAGCGAGATCTTCGCCGGGGCCATTCGCGATCACCAGCGCGGCACCCTGGTGGGCCGTCGCACGTATGGCAAGGGGTCCGTGCAGGGAATCTTTTCGCTCAAGACGGTGGACACCGGCATTCGGCTGACCACGGCCAAGTTTTACTCCCCCCACGGCAAGCCGTTTTCCAAGGTGGGCGTGGACCCGCACGTCGAAGTTCGGCAGACCGCCAAACCGACCGACGAGGCTGTGTTCGTGGCCACCGCCGACGACCCCGATGTCGCCGCGGCCCTCAGCGTCGCCCGCGACAACATGGCCCGCCGCGGTTCTCCCGGGCGATAGGTCAGGAGCCAGGCAGGGGTCAGGAGGCAGGGGTCAGGGGTCAGGAGTCAGGAGTCAGGAGGTCCGCTGACTTCTGCCTCCTGACACCTGACTCCTGCCGCAAGCGGATTGCCCCTCTGGCGTCCGTCGAATACGATGAACGGAGTTGCAACTGAAGCGGCCCTCGCGTTCATCTCCAGGTCTTCAGGGCTTGTTCCATGGCCCGAACTGCTGAGAGCATTGCCCAGCAGGTCGTTGAGCTTCGCCTCGTCGAGTCCCAGGACCTTTCTCCGGTTTGGGCCGAAGTGGGCCGCCAGGCTGCGCCCGAACAGTTCCTTCAAGCGCTCGTTCGCCACAACCTCTTGACCAACTGGCAAGCCGAACGGGTGAAGAAGGATTACTCGGTCGGCTTCTTCTACGGCGATTACAAGCTCCTCTATATGGCCGGCTCGGGCACCTTCGCCCGCGTCTATCGAGCCGTGCACAAGACGACCGGGGAGATGGTCGCCGTCAAGGTCCTGCGGGCGCGGCACATGGATAGCGACGACGTGGTCCAGCACTTCATCCGCGAAGGCCAGGTCGGCAAGAAGCTGCGGCACCCCAATATCGTCGCCGTTTACGACTTCGGCAAAGAGGACAATGCCTATTACATCGTCATGGAATTCGTCGAGGGGAACAACCTCAAAGAGTTCGTTCGCATCCGCAAGAAGCTGGAACCCCTCGAAGCCACGCATCTCCTGATGGAGATCGTCAGCGCCATCAAGTACGCCAACCAGCAAGGCTATTCCCACCGAGACATCAAGATGACCAACGTCCTGGTGTCGACCGCGGGGCAGGCTAAGCTCATCGATTTCGGCCTGGCGGCCAAGAAGGGTGAGGACGTCCCCCGCACGGTCGATTATGCGGGGCTGGAAAAAGCCGGCGGAGGGCCCAAGGACGATCCGCGTAGCGATCTCTACTTCGCCGGCTGTATCTACTACCACATGCTGGCCGGCGAGCCGCCCCTGAAGGAAACTCGCAACAAAGCAGAACGCGGTGCGCGGGGGCGGTTTCTCAATGTCGTGCCGCTTCAGCACCTAGGCCACCAGATTCCCCGGTTCATCGCCGAGATTGTTGACCGGGCGATCCATATCAACCCGGAAATCCGGTATCAATCAGCCGCGCAGATGCTGATCGACCTGAAGCGGGCGGTCGAGAAACTCAGCCAGCGTGAGGCCGCTTCCAGCGAGTCGGGCCAGGATGAGGGAGGCCCGGTCCATGCCGGCCCGCGTCGCCCGGTGATGATTGTCGAGGCCGATCCGCAATCGCAGGAACTTTTTCGCGACGGCCTGCGGCGGAGCGGCTACCGCGTGCTGATTATCAGCGACCCGTTTCGCGCCTTGGATCGCATCGAACAGGATCCCAAGATTGCTGATTGCGTCGTCTTCAGCGCGGAAGCCATCGGGCGCGACGCTCTCGAGGCGTTCAACAAGTTCGCGGCGGACGAAAAGACGCGCGATGTCCCGGCCGTCTTGCTCCTGGCCATCGACCAGCGTGAGTGGCGCCATGAAGCGAACCTCGGCCCGCACCGCGTCTTCATGTCGATGCCGATTAAGCTCCGGGCGCTCCGCAGTGTGCTGGCGCGGCTGATGAACAGCGAGATCGTCGAAGACAACGATACCGAAGCAAGCGACACCGAAGCAAGCGACGCGGAAGCAAGCGACGCGGAAGAAAGCGATGCGGAAGAAAGCGATGCGGAAGAAAGCGCCGTGCACGAGCATCAAGAAGCGCCCGAAACGCATGACATCCAGGACAATCAAGAAGAACAGCAGCCGTCGCCGTAAGTCCCAGGAGTCAGGAGTCAGGAGGCAGGAGTCAGGCATCAGGAGTCAGCAATCAAGAAGCAGGCAAGCGCCTCGGCCCATCTGTCTCCTGATCCCTGACCACTGACTCCTGCCTCCTGTCTCCTGCCTCCTGGCTCATTCAATGCGCCGACTGAGCTGTTCCTGCGGCGGTGAAGTGCCGCGGCCGCTGCCTACGCACTGTCCGCACTGCGGCGCTCGGATCCGGCGTTTGCGACGGAAGACCGACTGGGTCGGACCGCTGATTGTGGTGCTGTTGTTCGTCGCCATGATCATCTTGCTTCTCTGGCTGACCTGGGGGGCGACCGACTCCCGGCGATTTCCATGGTCGTTCAATTTCCAGGTCGATATCGATAAGGTCGGCTTCGAGATCGCGCCGTAGTGGACGCCGGCGCATCTAGGTGCTTGCCCTCTGGCAGGCAGGCTGCCGCGCGAGTATCGTGCTGTGCACTCGTTCGATCTCATGTTCCAGGAACTCTCATGAACACCACGGCGCCCTTAGTCGGCATCTTAATGGGCAGCGACAGCGACTGGCCGAAGATCAAGGCCGCGGCCGAATCGCTGGACGAATTCGGCGTGCCCTACGAAGTGAACGTGATGAGTGCTCATCGCACGCCTCAGGCCGTGGCCGAATATGCCACGTCGGCCGCGGGGCGTGGCCTGAAGGTCATCATTGCCGCCGCCGGGGGCTCGGCCCATTTGGCGGGTGTTGTAGCCGCCCATACCATACTGCCGGTCATTGGCATTCCGGTCCCCACCCCCGATTTGGGGGGCAGGGATTCGCCCCTTTCGACGGTTCAAATGCCCCCCGATGTGCCGGTCGTGAGTGTGGCGGTGGGCATGGGAGGGGCACGAAATGCGGGACTTTTTGCCGTGCAGATTCTGGCGACTTCCAACGAATCTTTAGAGCAGGGAATGCGCCAGTTCAAGCAACGGGTGGCGGATAAGGTCAAGGCGAAGAACCTGCAATTTCAGGAATTATTGAAAGGAGGCGCTGCAACGCAGCCTGGGACCAGTTAGATTGTAAGAGGCCATTACGGCCGCCTTTCCCGGGAAACTGCTCATGACTCGCCTGCAGGACGCCAGGTGCCGCGTCCTTGTTGTGGATGACAACAAGGACAGCGCCGACTCTACGGCCATGTTGCTGCGGAAGGAAGACGGGTACGACGTCCAGATCGCTTACGATGGCCAACAGGCCTTGAAGGCTTTCGACGAGTTCGATCCGGACGTGGCGCTGCTAGACTTAGCTTTGCCGCGCGTCAACGGCTTCGATGTGGCCCAAGTGTTCAAGAAGAAGAAACCGGGCATCAAGCTCGTGGCGATCACGGGCCTGGCGCTGCCGGAGGACGTGCGGCGCTGCAAGGAAGTGGGCTTCGATTACCATTTCGCCAAGCCGCTCGACCCCCGCTTACTCGAGCAAGTGGTTCGCAACGGGTGCGACGAGGTCGCGTTGGACTCTTGTAATCGGAAGACCGAGTAAGTCGGGTCGAGGCTCAGTTGACCAACACTCCGCGAGGCTCTCCCTCGCGGCGGCGGTTCCTGGAGGCAAAAGTCTTGTCTTCAGGCACACTCTCGCTAGAGTCTGTGAAAGCTGAACGAGGAGGATGAAGAAGTACCATTTTCCCTGTTCCTTCAGCAGGAGAGCGTACCTTGTACCGTCTTATCGCGATTACGTTCGTCCTTTCGTTAGGAATTGCCCTTGTGCTAATGATTGCTCCCATGACGCCTATCAGCTTCGCCGAAGATTCGGCCAAGAACCTTGAGGCCCAGGCCAAGGACTTCATCGCCGAGGCCGAGGAAAAGCTGATCAAGCTGGAGATCGCGCAGGGCAAAGCCTGGTGGGAGGCCAACACGACGGGCACCGACGCCGCCTATGAGCGCTCGCAAGAAGCTCAGAACAAGATCGACGCCGTGCTCTCGGATCGCGAGGCGTTTGGCCGGCTAAAACGGATCCATGACGCCATCGAGAAACGCAAGGCCGACGTCGATCCGCTCGTCGCCCGGCAGATCAAGCTCATGTACCTCAAGCGGCTCGGCAAGCAAGTCGATCCCGGCTTGCTCCAGGAAGTGACTCGGCTGGCGAACAAGATTGAAAAGGCGTTCAACACTTACCGTGCGGAGATCGACGGCAAAAAGTACTCTGACAACGAGCTCACCAAGATTCTCAAGGAATCCACCGATTCGGCCGCTCTGCGGAAAGCGTGGGAAGGCTCCAAGGGGATCGGCCCACTGATCCGCGAAGACCTGCTGCAACTTGTCAAAACGCGCAACACGATCGCCGGACGACTGGGCTTCAAGAACTATCACCAGATGAGCCTGGTGCTGGACGAGCACGACGGCGAGACCCTCGTGAAGCTCTTCGATGAGATCGACGATCTCACGAGAGACGCTTTCCGCGACGCCAAAGCGGACCTGGATGCGCGGATTGCCAAGCGGCTGAAGATCGAGATCAAGGACCTCAGGCCTTGGCATTATCAGAATCCGTTTTTCCAGGAGCCTCCCGCGGTCTATGACGTCGATTTGGACTCGCTCTACGAGGACCAGGACATCGTCAAGCTGTCGCGCGATTTCTATCGCAGCATTGGCCTGCCGGTGGACGGCGTGCTGAACCGGAGCGATCTCTTCCCCAAGGACGGCAAGAGCCCACACGCCTTTTGCATCGACGTGGATCGCTCGGGGGACGTGCGCGTGCTGGCCAATATCGCCCCCGACGAGCGATGGATGAACACGATGCTGCACGAGCTAGGGCATGCCGTCTACTCGAGTGAATACTACCCCAAGACGCTTCCCTTCTATCTGCGCGACGCGGCGCACACGCTGACGACCGAAGGGATCGCCATGATGTTCGAGCGGCAGACCAAAGTGCTCGGCTGGATGGACAAAGCCAACGTGGCGCCCCGCGGCAAAAAGGCTCGCGCCGCCACGGCCGACGTCGCCAGGCGGATGCTCCGCAACAAACTGCTCATCTTCTCGCGCTGGGCTCAGGTGATGTTCCGCTTCGAGAAAGGGATGTACGAGAACCCCGACCAGGACCTGAACAAACTCTGGTGGGACCTGGTCGAGAAGTACCAGATGGTGCGCCGGCCCGAGGGGCGCGACATGCCTGATTATGCCTCCAAGATCCACATCGTCGTCGCGCCGGTGTACTACCACAACT
>Ga0073934_10011875_pt1 | contig 10405 bp, 8 predicted proteins | sample LarsenN4metaG_FD_76834 | JGI IMG/M metagenome (GOLD analysis project Ga0073934, IMG submission 76834) | Hot spring sediment bacterial and archeal communities from British Columbia, Canada, to study Microbial Dark Matter (Phase II) - Larsen... ... | reverse complement strand
GGCGCTCGCGCCGCGCGTCGGCGAGACGCGCCTCGTGGTGTACGGCCTCGTGCTGAGCGGTGTGGGCCTCGCGTCGATCCCGATCGCCGGCTCCTTCGCCTGGCTCTTCCTGGTGAGCCCCGTGATCGCGATCGGCAACGGCATCGCCTTCCCCGCCTTCACGAGCCTGTTCTCGAAGGCGTGCGAGAGCTCGCGCGCGGGCGAGCTCATGGGCGAGAGCCAGTCGATGGCCACGACGGGCCGCATCCTCGGTCCGATCGGCGCCGGCATGGCCTTCGAGCGCGTCTCGATCGAGGCGCCGTTCCTGATCGCCGGTGCGCTGATGGGCGTGGCGCTGGCGCTGTTCTGGCTGTGGCGCCGCATCCTGCTGGAAGACCCGCAGCCCGCGACCGCGCCAGGCGCCACCGAGCCCGCCCACCGCTAGCAGGCTGCCGAAGCGCGACGAGCGCTCGGCCCGCTGGAGCGGCGCTGCGGGACGGGAGCGTGGCCGAGGCGAGACTACGCCGCCCGGAAGCGCGAGGTCTGCGCCGACAGCTCGAGCTCCCGCCCCGGATGGATGCGCTGGGCGCGCTCGTAGAGCACCGCTTCGTCCTCGCGACGGTTCGGGTCGGGCACGCAGCAGTCCACGGGGCAGACCGCCGCGCACTGCTCGCTCTCGTGGAAGCCCACGCACTCCGTGCACAGGTCCGGATCGATCTGGAAGGTCTCGGCGCCCTCGCTGATGGCGTCGTTCGGGCACTCCGGCTCGCACACGCCGCAGTTGATGCACTCCTGCGTGATCATGGTCGACATGGGCTGCTCCCGGCGCTCCTTCCCCCGGCGGCGCGGGGCGACCATACCGGAGCGCCGTCGCGCCGGGCAAACCGCCGCGCGAGGCCTCCGCGGGCGCCCGCCCGGACTCGCCGCGAGCGGCGCAACCCCCCGAAATCCTGACTCAAAGTCCCGCTCCGGCCGGCGCCGAATCGGTTGACCCGAAGGGGCGTTCTCCTATCCTCGCGGCCACGAGTTCCCACCCCGGAGGCACGGATGAGCCAGGCGGTCGAGCGCGAGAGCATGGAGGTCGACGTCCTCTTCGTGGGTGCGGGTCCCGCCACGCTGGCGTCGGCGCTGCACCTCATGAACCAGGTCGCGGCCCACAATGCCCGCGCCGAGAAGAACGGCGGCGAGCCGATCGAGCCGCCCACCGTCCTCGTGATCGAGAAGGGCGCCTCCGTCGGCGACCACATGCTCTCGGGCGCCGTCATGAACCCGAAGGGCATCGAGGAGCTGGTGCCGGACTTCCGCCGGCAGGGCTTCCCCACCGAGCACGTCTGCACCGACGACGCCTTCTACATGTTCACGCGCAAGCTCGCGATCCGGTCGCCCGTCACGCCGCCCAACTTCATGAAGCGCGGCTACCACGTGATCTCGCTCTCGAACGTCGCGAAGTGGCTGGCCGAGCGCTGCGAGGCGGCGGGGGTCGAGATCTACCCGGGCTTCGCGGGAGACCAGCTCCTGCTCGACGGAAAGCGCGTGATCGGCGTGCGCATCGGCGACATGGGCGTCGACAAGAACGGGAAGCCCAAGTCGAACTTCCAGCCCGGGATGGACATCTTCGCCAAGGTCACCGTGCTCGGCGAAGGGGTGCGCGGCAGCCTCACCAAGCAGCTCGTCGAGCGCCTCGACCTGCACGGGGAGCACCCGCAGACCTACGAGACCGGCATCAAGGAGATCTGGCGCGTCCGACCGGAGAACCACAAGCCCGGCCGCGTGATCCACGGCTCGCTCTTCCCGGACTTCTTCTCGAAGCCGAGCGGGATGTGGCTCTACGACCTGAAGGACGACCTGATCTCCTACGGCTACGTGACGCCCCTCGACACCACCGACCCCTTCAACGACCCGCACCGCGAGGCGCAGGAGTTCAAGGACCATCCGTTCATGCGCAAGCTCCTCGAGGGCGCGGAGCTCGTGCGCTACGGCGCGAAGGCGATCCCGACGGGCGGCCTCTACGCGCAGCCCAAGCTCTACGCCGACGGCGCCCTCCTCGTCGGCGACGCGGCTGGCATGTGCAACGCCTTCAAGCTCGCGGGCGTCCACATGGCGATGAAGACCGGCATGATGGCGGCCGACACCATCCTCGAGGCCCTGCGCGAGAAGGACACGAGCTCGCTCGTGCTCGGGCGCTACGCCGAGCGCTACCGCAAGAGCTGGGCCTACGACGAGCACCGCGAGGCGCGCAACTTCCACGGCTCGATGGAGGTGAGCCCGATCTTCGCGATGGGCGTCAACATCCCGCTGATGATCGTGACCAAGGGTCGCGGCCTCATCGATCCGATCCGCGTGGAGAAGCCCGGCCACGCCCACATGAAGCGCCTGTCCGAGCTCGAGGACGGCGAGGAGAAGCAGGCCGCCTACCAGAAGTACCAGGGCGACGGGAAGGTCACCTTTTCGAAGGAGCACCTCGTGCAGTTCAGCGGAACGCAGCACGAGGTGGACCAGCCCTCGCACCTCGTGGTGGCGGACACCGACATCTGCCGCGACGTGTGCGCGGAGGAGTTCGGCAACCCCTGCGAGAAGTTCTGTCCGGCGGCGGTGTACGAGATGGTGCCCGACCCCGAGCACCCGGGGAAGAAGAAGCTCTTCATCCACCACGAGAACTGCGTCCACTGCAAGACCTGCGACATCGCCGACCCGTACCAGGTGATCACCTGGACGCCGCCCGAGGGCGGCGAGGGGCCCGACTACACGCGGATGTGATGGGCGCCCGGCGGGGCTCAGCCCGCCGCCAGCGCGTCCAGCAGGTCGCGCGCCTGGGCCGGCGTGGAGGCCAGGACGAGGGCGCGCGCCGGCGCATCGAGCTCGGCGGGGAAGGGCTTGCCGTCCTCGCCCAGGACGACGGCGCCCGCCTCCTGGCTGATCAGCGCGCCGATGCGGCCGCGGCGGCTGATGCCGCCCGCGGCCGGCGCCAGCCGCAGCCCCGCACAGACGCCGGGCACGAGGGGCGCGACGGCGATCGCCCCGCCGGCGCCCCGCACCGGCTCGTAGCCGCGCTCCACGAGGGCGGCGCACACCCGCGCGGGCATCTCGTGCGACACGATGACGCGGCGGCCGCCCGGATGGAGCGCCGCCGGCCGTGGGATGCCGCCGGCGCGCGACGCATGGGCCCCCCGGCCGCGCACCGCGTCGAAGAAGAGCCCCTCGCGGGGCAGCGCCACGAGCCCGGCGTCGACGCGCCCGCCGCGCACCAGCCCCACGATCACCGCGTAGGGCCCCCGCGCGTCGAGGTACGAGCGCAGCGTCCCGTCGAGGGGATCGATCACGACGAAGGGCTCGCCGCCCTGCGGAAAGCGCCGCACGCTCGGCGTGTCCTCCTCGGCGTCGAGCCCGACGAAGGGGTAGTGCTCGAAGAGCGGGACGAGGAGCGCCTCCTGCGAGGCGGTGTCGGCGATCGTGAGCGCCGCCTTCGTCGCCGTCGGCTCGCCGTCCTTGGGGCGGTTCGGCACGGTGCCCTCGAGCGCGCGCGCGATGGCCGCCGCCTGCCGTACGGCGGGCGAGAGCACGCTCACGAACGCGGCGGGATCGAGGGGGCTCGGCACGGCGGAGGCCCTACCCGCGGAGCTTCTCCGCGTGCTTCACGTTGCGCGCCTCGGTCGCGAGGATGACGCCTTCCGCGATGTTGGTGGCGTGGTCCGCCACGCGCTCGAGGTTCTTCGCGATCAGGATGAGGTCCACTTCCTGGGACGAGATCTCCGGGTGCGCGCCGATCTCCGCGATGGCCTCGCGCACCACGCGATCCTGGTCGTCGTCGATGCGGTCGTCGCCGGCCAGCACGGCGCGCGCCTTCTCGGGATCCTCGTCCGCGAAGCTGTCGAGGGCGTCCTTCAGCAGGCGGCGCGCCTCGTCGGCGACGTCCGTGAGCTTCGGCGGGATCGCGATCGCCGGCCGCTCCGAGAGCCGAAGGGCGCTCTTGGCGATGTTGCGGGCGAGGTCGCCCACGCGCTCGAGGTCCGTCGCGATCATCTTGATGGCGATCACCTTGCGCAGGTCCTCCGCCACGGGCGCCTGCAGGGCGAGGGCGCGCAGCACCGACTCGTCGATCGCGAGATCCATGCGGTCGATCTCGAGGTCGTCGATGCGGACCTCGCGGGCCATCTCGGCGCTACGATCCCAGACCGCGCCGACCGCCTTCTCGACGATCGCCTCGGCGAGGCTTCCCATCCGCAACGCACTCTCGCGCAGATCGTTCAGCACGGCGTCGAAGATACGCGACATCAATGGACCCCCCGGGCACGATCGCCGCTTCGGGCGCGGAGAGTACCGCTTCGACCGGATTCCCGTCGATTCGTCACCGGTTCGTCACAAATGCGACCCCTTCGCGCCATCGACCCTGTCCACCCTCCCCGCCGATCATTCCGCCGAAGAAACCCGGATTCGAGGGGGGTGCCGCATGCGTCGCTTCGTGCTGCTGTCCGCGTTCTCGCTGCTCGGGGCGCTCGCGCCCGCCCGTGCGGGGGCGGAGGCCGTCAAGGTCGATCCGGCCCTGCCCGCCTACGAGAAGGCGAGCGGGATCTCGGGGAACCTGAACAGCATCGGGTCGGATACGCTCAACAACCTGATGACGCTCTGGGCCGAGGGCTTCCAGAAGCAGTACCCGAACGTGAAGGTGCAGATCGAGGGCAAGGGCTCCTCCACGGCGCCCCCGGCCCTGATCGCCGGCACCGCCCAGCTCGGCCCGATGAGCCGCGAGATGAAGCCGTCCGAGGTGGACGAGTTCCAGAAGAAGTACGGCTACGAGCCGACCGACATCCGCGTGTCGATCGACGCGCTGGCGGTGTACGTGAACAAGGACAATCCGCTCGAGCAGCTCACCATGCAGCAGGTCGACGCCATCTTCTCGAAGACGCGCCGCTGCGGCGGCGCGTCGGACATCGCGGCCTGGAAGGATCTCGGGCTGACGGGCGCCTGGGCGGCGCGGCCGATGAGCCTGTACGGCCGCAACTCCGCCTCGGGCACCTACGGCTACTTCAAGGAGCACGCGCTCTGCAACGGCGACTACAAGGACACCGTCAAGGAGCAGCCGGGATCGGCCTCCGTGGTGCAGGGCGTCGCGAGCGACGTGAACGGCATCGGCTACAGCGGCCTCGGGTACAAGACGTCGAGCGTGAAGGCCCTCCACCTGGCCGCGAAGGAAGGCGCCCCGTTCGCGCACGCAGAGGCCGACGACGTGTACGCGGGCCGCTATCCGCTCTCGCGCTTCCTCCACGTCTACGTGAACAAGGCGCCCGGCAAGCCGCTGGATCCCCTCGTCCGGGAGTTCCTCCGCTTCATCCTCTCGACGCCCGGGCAGGAGATCGTGGTGAAGGACGGCTACCTGCCCCTCGCGCACGAGATCGTGCAGCAGGAGCGGGCGAAGCTCGACTGAGGATGGCGGCGCCCCTCGACGACGCGCCGGGAGACGGAGCCACGGCGCGCCGGCGGGCGCTGCTCGCTCCCTCGGCGCGTCGGCGCCGCATCGTCGACCGCGTCGCCGGCGTCGCGGTGACGGCGGGCGGGCTGGCGGTGATCGCGAGCATCCTCGCGATCCTCGTCTTCCTCGTCGTCGAAGTGATGCCGCTGATGAGCGCCTCCCACGCGGCCCCGGGGCGGCGGGTCCCGCTGCCGTCCGAGTCGCCGCGCGGCCTCGTCCTGGATCCGGACCGCACGCACGCGGCGACCCTCGGGGACGACGGGGTGGTGCGCGTCACGCGCTTCGCCGACGGCGCCGTCGCGAAGGAGCTGGCGCTCCTGCCCGCGCCGCCCGCGGACGCGGCGGCTGCGCCGGCCCCGGCCTTTCGCGCGCTCCCCAGCGCCGGCGAGCCGGTGCTCGCGGGCGTCAGCGAAGACGGGCGCATCGCCGCCGTGTCGGTCGAGTGGCGCGTGTCGTTCGAGGGCGACGTGAGGCGCGTGGAGCCCGTGTTCGGCCCGCCGTCGCTGCTCGAGCTCGATCCCGCGCGGCGCCCGCTCGGCGCCGCCACGGTGCGCCTGGGCGAAGGCGGGGCGGCGGCCGCCGCCGTGCTCGCCGACGGCCAGGTGGCCCTGCTCCGCGAGAGCGAGACCGCGAGCTTCCTCACGGGCGCGAAGACGCGCACGCAGGAGCGGGTCCTCCTGCCGACGCCCATCGGTGTCGACCGCCTGCTCCTCGACCACGCCCGGCGCATCCTGTACGGCGCGGGCCCCGACGGGCGGCTCCTCGTCTGGACGGGGCTCGACGGCACGCCCGGGGCACCCGAGATCGCGGGCAGCGAGGCGGACGGCGCCGTCAGCGCCCTCGAGCTCCTGATCGGGGACCGCTCGCTCGTGGTGGGACGCGAGAGCGGCGGCCTCGAGATCTGGTTCCGCGTGGCCCGCGGCGAGGGCGAGGAGCGGGCCTACCGCCTCGACCGCGTGCGCGAGTTCCCCGCGCACGCCGCCCCGATCCGCCTGCTGGCGCCCTCCCAGCGCAACCGCACCTTCCTCGCCGTCGACGAGCAGGGCGGGCTCGGCCTCTACTACTCGACCTCCGCGCGCGTGCTCTGGACGGGCCGCACCGACGCGCGCGCCGTCTCGGCCCTCGCCTTCTCGCCCAAGGGCGAGGCGGCGGCGCTCGCGTCGGCCGGCCAGCTCTCCGAGTACGAGCTCGACAACCCGCATCCCGAGGCGTCGCTCGGCGCCCTGTTCGGGCCGGTCTGGTACGAGGGCTACGACGGGCCCGACTACGTGTGGCAGTCGAGCAGCGGCACCGACGACTTCGAGCCGAAGCTGTCCCTGACGCCCCTCCTCGTCGGCACGCTGAAGGGCACGTTCTACTCGCTGCTGCTGGCGATCCCGCTCGGCGTGCTCGGCGCCATGTACACCTCGCAGTTCATGCACCCGCGGCTGCAGCGCGTCGTGAAGCCCACGGTCGAGCTGATGGCGTCCCTCCCGAGCGTGGTGCTGGGCTTCCTCGCGGGCCTGTGGCTCGCCCCGATCGTCGAGGACCGCTTCCCGGCGATCGTCCTCATGCTGTTCGCGCTCCCGCTGGCCTCGCTCGTCGCCGGCGGCGGCTGGTCGCTGCTGCCGCGCGCCGTGCGCGTGCGCCTCGTGCCGGGCAGCGAGATCGCGTGGCTGGCGCTCTGCCTCGTCGCCACCGCCGCGCTCTGCCTGTGGGCCGGGGACGGCCTCGAGCGGGCCGTGTTCGGCGGCAGCTTCCCGAGCTGGCTCTTCGCCCGGACGGGCCTCGGCTACGACCAGCGCAACGCCGTCGTGGTCGGGATCGCCATGGGCTTCGCCGTGATCCCGATCATCTTCGCGATCTCGGAGGACGCGTTCTCGAACGTGCCGCGCAGCCTCACCGCGGGCTCCCTCGCCCTCGGCGCGACCCGCTGGCAGACCGTGGTGCGCGTGGTGCTGCCGACGGCGAGCCCGGGCATCTTCTCCGGGGTCATGGTGGGCTTCGGCCGCGCCGTGGGCGAGACCATGATCGTGCTGATGGCGACGGGCAACACCCCGATCATGGACTGGAGCCCGTTCAACGGGTTCCGCACCCTGTCCGCGAACATCGCGGTCGAGATCCCCGAGGCGCCGCACGGCGGGACGCTCTACCGGACGCTCTTCCTCGCCGCGCTGCTGCTCTTCCTCCTCACCTTCGCGGTGAACACCGTGGCGGAGCTGGTGCGCCAGCGGCTGCGCCAGCGCTACTCGAGGCTCTGAGCCGTGCCCCGCGCGATCGACCGACCGCGCACGGACTGGCTGGGCCAGTCGCTGACCTGGCTCTGCGCCGGCACGCTGGCGATCAACCTCGTGCTGGTGGTGGGCCTGATCGCCCTGCTCGGCGTCCACGGTCTCGGCTACTTCTGGCAGCGGGAGCTGTCGCAGCTCACCCTCGACGACGGCTCGATCGTGCTCGCCGAGGTGCTGGAGCGCGAGCTCGTGCCGGTGGAGGCCGGCGGAGACGGCACGGCCCGGCGCATCCGCGTGAAGAGCGGCAATCGCGACGTGACGGGGTCGGACTTCCGCTGGATCGAGGAGGTGGACATCACCGCCCGGTCCGAGCCGGCCGATGCGATCCTGCTCGAGCGCGTGGAGTGGGGGAACTTCCACGGCTTCGCGAAGCGCCTCGTCCGCGGTGGGGAGGTCCTCGCCGCCGAGCCCGCCGCCGCGCTGGCCGAGCTGCGCCGCCTGCTCGAGACGAAGCAGGAGGAGCGGGCGCGCCTCTCCCGCCTCGAGCAGGGCGAGATCGGGGCGATCAACTACGCCATGGAGCGGCTCCGCCTCGCCGAGCGCCGGCTCGAGCTCGACGATCCGCCCGCGGCCGAGCGCGCCCGGCGCCTCGAGAGGCTGCGGAACGAGCAGGGCGAGCTCGACGCCCGCTACGCCGAGGTGTCGGCCCGGCGCGCCGAGCTGCGCGAGGCCTTCGACGCGGAGAGCTTCGTCGCCGTCACCGCGGAGGGCCAGGAGCGGGAGATCCCCGTGAGCCACATCCTGCGCGTGGTCGAGCCCAACGCCCTCGGCGCGCTGGGCTCTGCGCGGCTGTACCTGTCGAGGGTCTGGGAGTTCGTGACGGGAGAGCCGCGCGAGTCGAACACCGAGGGCGGCATCTTCCCGGCCATCTTCGGCACGGTGATGATGGTCTTCCTGATGTCGCTGATCGTGACGCCGTTCGGCGTCCTCGCGGCGGTCTACCTGCGCGAGTACGCGAAGCCCGGTCCCCTGGTGCGCCTCGTCCGGATCGCGGTGAACAACCTGGCCGGCGTCCCCTCCATCGTCTTCGGCGTGTTCGGGCTCGGCTTCTTCGTCTATCTGGTGGGCGGAACGCTGGACCAGCTCCTGCATCCCGAGGCCCTGCCGACGCCCACCCTCGGCACCGGCGGCATCCTGTGGGCGAGCCTCACGCTCGCGCTCCTCACGGTGCCCGTGGTGATCGTGGCCACCGAGGAGGGCCTCGCGGCCGTGCCCCGCATCGTGCGCGAGGGCTCCCTCGCCCTCGGCGCCACCAAGTTCGAGACGCTCTGGCGCGTCGTGCTCCCGGCGGCCGCGCCCGGCATCCTGACCGGGCTGATCCTGGCCCTCGCCCGGGCCGCGGGCGAGGTGGCCCCGCTCATGCTGGTGGGCGTCGTGAAGCTCGCGCCCAATCTCCCGCTGGACGGTCACTTCCCCTTCCTGCACCTCGAGCGGAAGTTCATGCACCTCGGATTCGCGATCTACGACGTCGGCTTCCAGAGCCCGAACGTCGAGGCCGCGAAGCCCCTCGTCTTCGCCACGGCCCTGCTCCTGATCGGAGTGGTGCTCGCCACCAACCTGGTCGCCATCCTCGTGCGCAACCACTTGCGCGAGAAGTATGCGACCCGCAGCATCTGAGGGGACTTCGATGTCCAGCATGGCGCCGACGGCGGCGAGCCGGAACGACCGATCCCTGGGGCCCGCGGAGAGCAGGGAGATCGTGGAGAGCGTGGAGATCGAGATGGACGCCGCCGAGCGTGCCGCGCTGACGCCGCGAATCGACAAGCCGATCCTCTCGGCGGAGGATCTGTCGCTCTGGTACGGAGCGAGCCGCGCGCTCGAGTCGATCTCCCTGGAGATCCCCGAGCACCGGATCACCGCCTTCATCGGCCCGTCGGGCTGCGGCAAGTCCACCCTGCTGCGCTGCTTCAACCGGCTGAACGACCTGATCGACGAGGTGCGGATCGAGGGCGCCATCCGGTTCCAGGGCACGGAGATCCACGCGCACGACGTGGACGTGAACACGCTGCGCACGCGCATCGGCATGGTGTTCCAGAAGTCGAACCCGTTCCCGAAGTCGATCTACGAGAACGTCGCCTACGGCTGCCGCATCCACGGCAAGCAGCGCAAGTCCGACCTCGACGAGATCGTGGAGCGCAGCCTGCGCGGGGCGGCGCTCTGGGACGAGGTGAAGGACCGGCTCGACGAGAGCGCTCTCGGGCTCTCGGGCGGCCAGCAGCAGCGCCTGTGCATCGCCCGTGCGATCGCCGTGGAGCCCGAGGTGATCCTGCTCGACGAGCCGTGCTCGGCGCTCGACCCGATCGCCACCGCGAAGATCGAAGAGCTGATGCAGGAGCTGAAGGAGCGCTACACGCTCGTGATCGTGACGCACAACATGCAGCAGGCCGCGCGCGTCTCGGACTTCACGGCGTTCCTGTACCTGGGCCGGCTGATCGAGTACGGCGAGACCGGCCGGCTGTTCGTGAAGCCGCTGCGCAAGCAGACCGAGGACTACATCACCGGCCGCTTCGGCTGATGGTGCTTCCAGATCACGCCTGGCACGCGCCGGGCTCCGGCTCGGGGGCGCCCTTCCCCGCCGCATCCCTCGCATGGCTAGAACTTCACTTCGAGGTCCATCATGAGGCGGATGCGATCCGACCCCGTGTTGCTCAGGTTCGGCGCCGAGAACAACGCATTCCGCTGCGCCGTC
>Ga0073934_10011873_pt1 | contig 10405 bp, 11 predicted proteins | sample LarsenN4metaG_FD_76834 | JGI IMG/M metagenome (GOLD analysis project Ga0073934, IMG submission 76834) | Hot spring sediment bacterial and archeal communities from British Columbia, Canada, to study Microbial Dark Matter (Phase II) - Larsen... ... | reverse complement strand
GTTCCGAATCACCCGCAAGCGGCCGGCCCGCTCGGTGACGAGCATCGTTCCGTCAGGCAGGAAGGTGAGCGCCCACGGGAACTCGAGCGCACGAGTGACGACTGACACGCGAATGCGCTGCCCCTCGCCCGTGTCGAATTCGACTGGCTGTGCCGGAAGCTTGCGGCCGGCGAGGCCGAGCGGCGCGACGGGGATCCCCCCCTTGAACGGAACCGTCTGCTGACCGGCTCGCACCTGCCCGCCGGGCACGGCGATCGCGATGGCGGTTAGTACGAACAGTATCTGTCTGGCGCGCGTCGCGCGTCTCGGACCGCCATGCGGAGCGCACCAGGGATCCAGAATTCGCGCAATGGACCGAATGGCGGTCCGGCGGTAATCGTGCGGGACACGTGGCCTGTTCATGGAAAAGCCCTCAATCCGGAAGCATTCAGTATAGGACGGAGGCGTGGTCCTCCACCGAACCCCGAACACGAACCGGGAAACACGAACATGGAACTTGGACCCAGGAGCTTGCACAATATGCTCGGATGGCTACCCAGGCCCAGACGATTTCGGACCGCACGGAACCGGAAGCGCGACGAGTGGCAATGGCCGGCGCCATTGGCACCACCATCGAATGGTACGACTTCTTTATCTACGGCACGGCCGCCGCGGTTGTGTTTGCACCGCAGTTCTTCCCTCAGGTGTCGGAGTTCGCCGGAACACTGGCCGCCTTTGCGACCTTCGCCATCGGTTTCATCGCACGCCCCCTCGGCGGCATCGCCATGGGGCACTACGGCGATCGGCTCGGGCGCAAGTCGATGCTCGTCTGGTCGCTGATGCTGATGGGACTCTCCACGCTCGGCATCGGCCTGTTGCCGAACTACGCGCAACTGGGGATATGGGCGCCCATACTGCTCGTCACCTTCCGCTTCGTGCAGGGATTCGCGCTCGGTGGTGAATGGGGCGGCGCCGTGCTCATGTCGGTCGAACATGCGCCGCACGGACGCCGCGGGTTCTTCGGCAGCTTCGTGGCGCTCGGCCTGCCCGCGGGAATCATCCTCTCCAACCTGGTGTTTCTGATCGCATCGAGCGCGGTCTCGCCGGCCGCATTCGCGGAGTGGGCCTGGCGCATCCCGTTTCTCGCCAGCGCGGTGCTGGTCGCAGTCGGACTCTGGGTACGGGTAGGGCTGGCGGAGAGCCCGGTGTTCGCGCAGATCCTCAAAGCGCAGGCGGCCCGCCGATTGCCGGTCGTCGATGTGCTGCGAAACGACGCGCGAGCGGTTGCCCTGGCCGCGGGCAGCTATATCGGCATCAGCACCCTCGGCTACATCGTCATCGTCTACTTCGTGTCGTACGCCACGCGCGAGCTGAAGTTCCCATTGACCACGACGCTCGCCCTGCTCCTCACGGCCGCCGTCATGTTCGCCGTGTCGATCCTCGCGTTCGCGATCGGGTCGGATCGATTTGGCCGGCTGCGGATCATGCAGTGGGGCAACGGCGCGCTGGTGCTCTGGTCGCTCATCTTCTTCCCGCTGGCTGACACCGGCTCGATCGCGCTGGCAGCGCTTGCGCTGTGCGGGATTCTGGTCATCCAGGGTGCGTATATCGGCCCACAGCCCGCCGTGTTTTCAGAGCTCTTCCCCGCGGCCACGCGCTACAGCGGCGCCTCGCTCAGCCTGACGCTCGGGACGATCCTGGGGGGCGCGCTGTCGCCGGCGATAGCGACCTCGCTCTTCAACGCCACTGGCAATTCCACGCTGATCACCGTCTACATCACTGCGATGTCGCTCGTCTCGTGGCTCTCGACGATGGGTCTCAAGGAGACGTCCAGGCGGGACTTGACGCGCTGAGCTGCTTCAGCGCGCGCGCCATCTCAGTGATTTGCTGGCCGTGCCGGCGGGCGGCGGAAATCGGATCTGCGCTGGCTCTCTGAGCGGGCACCACGATCATTCCGGCGCATGCGGCAGCGGCATAGATCGGCTTGAGCGCGGCGTCGGCGTCGCCGCTCGCAATGGGCGCAGCGATCTTGCCCGTCATCGATCCGAGCGAGGCGCAAAACGCTTCGATTTCTGCGCAGGAATCCTGCGGCGTCGCGAGCACGATGGCGTCGGCCCAGGGCGCATCGGCCGCCCGCGGCGCCACGTAGTCACGGTTCATCCGATCGAGGTTTTCGCGCCAGGCCGGCGTCGCGTCGATGGTGTTCGCATCGGCGTGATCGACCACACGCCGAAGGCGGATGTTCGCCCTGGCTTGAATCGCACCGACACCTGTCGCGAGCGCAATCTTCTCCGCGTTGCCGTAGCGCGAGTAGAAAACGATGAGGACGTTGACGTCGGACATTGGACTCCCGGCCGCGGGCTCTCGGCTCAGGCCAAATCGAAGAGCAGCATCTCGGAATCGCCTCCGTTTGCTCCACGGAACAGAAGCGCCGATTCATCGCTCACCGCCAACCCATCGCCTTCCTCGAGCGCCACTCCGTTGACCTCGATCGCTCCAGTCGCGCAGTGCACCCACGCATGGCGTCCCGGGCGGATCGAGTACTCGATCGAATCCCTGGCTCCCAACACCGCCGCATACATGCGCGCATCCTGGTTGATAAACGCGGCAGGCGGTGTGCTCGTCCGCTCCGGTCCAGCGATGAGTCGCAGTGCGCCCCGTTTCTCCGCCGACGAATAGGCGAACTGCTGATAAGAAGGCTCGAGGTCTTGTACGGCGGGGACGATCCAGATCTGCAGGAAGTGCGTCGGCGCCGTCGCGGACGCATTGAACTCGCTGTGGATCACGCCGGAGCCGGCGCTCATGGCCTGCACTTCATTCGGGCCGAGGACGTGCTGCTCGCCCATGCTGTCCTTGTGGGCGAGGGCGCCTTCGAGCACGTAGGACAGGATCTCCATGTCACGATGGCCGTGCGCGCCGAAACCCTTCCCCGCTGCGACACGATCGTCGTTCAGCACGCGAAGCGCACGAAATCCCATGTGCTTCGCGTCGTGGTAGTTGCCGAAGGAAAACGTGTGATAGCTGTTCAGCCAGCCAAGATCGGTGTGGCCGCGATCCTCGGCCTTGCGAAGGGTGAGCATGCGTCATTATGCCGCCTTCACGGTCCCGCCGCATTGGCGGGGGCAAGCCCGCATGCTCGACACCCCCGCTTCCCAAATCCTGTCTACACGGTGAAGGTGAGCGTTTCGCCCGACAACGTGGCGGGGAACGACGTCAACGCCCGGTTGGCAGGGCCGTTGGCGACTGTTCCACTGGTGGTGTATTTCGATCCGTGGCAGGGGCACTCGAACAGTTGACCGTTGAAGCGATCGACCGTGCAGGCCTCGTGCGTGCAGACCGCCGTCAGGACGCTGAACGAGGTCTGAGAGTTCCGGAAGACCAGGAAGCTGGCAGGTGGCTGCAGCGGCGCATTCACGAGCGCGGCGCTGCCAGCCGCCGCGAGCGCTCCGCTCACGGAAAGGGAAACCGTGCGGCCTGAAACCGAACCGTTGATCACGGGCAGCGCCGAAGTGGTTGTGGTTGGCGAGGTGGGTGACGTCGGGTTGCCGCCGCCGTTGCCACCGCCGCCGCATGCCGGCAACAGGGCGCTGACGGCTACGAGCGACGCCGCCTGACAGGCGTGCGCACAGAACTGCCGCCGCGATGGTACCGGAGCGTCTTCCGGGGATACGGGGATCACTTTGGGCACTTCTCGCAGCCGTGGTTTCACATGTCGCTCCTTTTCGCTCGCTCGACCGGCTGGAGCGCTGACGAATGCGCCAACTCTTCCCCCGGTCGAGACGGCTCGTCCCGCCGAACGGGCGAAGCCAGCACTGTCGGCCAGTGAAGCGAAGCCCCGTCCGCCCACAGAGCATGGCCGATTGGAGGCGAAGCTTCACCGGAAGACCGGGCGCGTTGCGCAATAGTCGTGCCTGAGCACGATGCCGCACGTTCCAGCAAAAACTCGACGAGAGCCGTCGCGCAATTCAATCGGACCGACGGGTCCGTCCAAAAAGATGCACATTCGCCGTTCTCGATTCGCTCGTCGCCTGAGCTGTCCTGACATCGAGCATCTCGCATAGACTCCCGCCTAGTGGAAGCGGGCTGCCGTCGCGGCACGCGTGCGTCTCGAAAACATGCCGAAAATTCTCGCCGTCGCCTCGGCGATCCCACCGCATCGCCTCGACCAATCGTTCGCGCGTCGCGAGATGGCGCGAATCTGCGAGGGTCAACCGCACCTCGAGCGTCTGATTCCGGTGTTCGACCGAACAGGCGTTGACACGCGGCATCTGGTACACGAGCCCGAGTGGTATCTGGAGTCGCGCTCGTTTGAACAGCGCAACGACGAATACGCCCGCAAGGCTCTCGAGCTGACGCAGAAAGCCGTGCACGAGTGCCTGGCACAATCAGGCACGGTGCCCGACGAAATCGGTCACATTTACGTGGTGACCACGACCGGCCTCACGACACCGAGCCTGGATGCGCTGCTGGCTGGATGCCTCGGCATGCGCTCGGACGTGCGGCGCTCGCCGCTCTTCGGTCTCGGTTGCGCGGGCGGCGCGGGGGCTCTCATCAGAGCGTGCGACGTGCTGACCGCCCGGCCGTCCGACCGTGCGCTCGTCGTCTCGGTCGAGCTCGGCAGCATGATCTTCTCGAAGAAAGCGCAGACCGCCACCGACCTTGTCGGCGTTGCCCTGTTCGGCGACGGCGCCGCGGCCGTGCTACTCGGCGGCGACGACACACCCGGCGATGGCATTCGCATCGCGCACACCCGCACGCATCTGTTTCGCGATTCCCGGCATCTCATGGGATGGCGCTTCACCGATGATGGAATGCGGCTGGTGCTCTCACGGGATATCCCGTCGCTGGTCGGCTCGCGCGTCGCTCCGGTGGTGCACGAGTTCCTCAGCGATGCGGGTCTGTCGATTGCGAGCATCACTCATCACATCCTGCATCCGGGTGGGGCGAAGGTGATGGCCACCTACCGATCGGCATTCGGGCTCTCCGACGATGCGCTGTCGATCGCCCGGGAGTGCATGCGCCAGTTCGGCAATCTGTCGAGCGCCGCGGTGCTCGTGATGCTGGGCAACCTGGTTGCGAGCGGCGTCCCGCGCGAGGGCGACACCGGGCTCATGCTGGCGCTCGGTCCGGGGTTCGCCGCCGAGATGCTGGCGATGGTGTGGTAGCCGACGTCGCGATCGCAGGTGGTGGACCAGCGGGGGCGGCGCTCGCCATCGAGCTCGGCCGCCGCGGTGTGCGCGTCAGGCTGTACGAAAAGGCGCGTCATCCTCGACCCAAGGCGTGCGGCGAAGGCCTGCTCCCCCACGGCGTCGTCGCGCTCAACGCGATCGCGGGCTTGCCGGATGCGCCGCGCGTTCGGGGTCTGCGGTTCGTTGCCGGATCGGCGTCCACCGTCGCCGACTTCCCCGAAGGCTTCGGCCTGGTCGTCCGGCGCGACTGGTTCGACGCATGGCTGTTCGAGAAGGCCGCCGCCACATCGAACGTGGACGCGCGGATGGGAGTGGCTTACCGCTCCGAAGGCGAACACTTCGTCGTCGGCGCAGATGGACGGCACTCGCGGTTCCATCGACAGCTCGAGGCACGTCGGAGCCGGCACGCGCGCGTCGGCCTGTCCGCTCACGTGGCCGGGCTCGATGGCGTCACCGATCGCGTGGAGGTGTTCTTCCATCGCGAGGGCGAGCTGTACGTCGCGCCGACCGGCGGAGGTGAGACGCTGGCGGCTGCACTGTTCCATCGCGAGCGATTCCGCCGAGACGGCATCACGCATCTGATGAACTGCATCCCGGAATTGCGCGAGCGCTCGCGGCGCGTGGAACTGACCACGCCGGTCCTCGCCGCGTCGCCGCTCGGGCTTTACGTGCCTCGTATCATCGATCGCGGACTGTTGTTGATCGGCGATGCCGCCGGGGCACCGGATCCGATCACCGGCGATGGCATCGCGATGGCGATGGCGTCCGTGCGGCCGGCGGCCGACGCGATCGTGTCCGGCGACCTCGCCGGCTACCAACGGACGCGGCTCGCAATGGGGCGCAGTGCCGATCGACTCGGCCGGCTGCTGCTCGCGGTCTCGCGCACGGAGGGACGGACCGCGCAAGCGCTGCTGGGCAAGCGCTCGCTGGTGACGGCGCTGCTCGACGTCGCGGTCGGGCGGCGGCCGATGAATATCAGGACGCTGTTGAAAGCTACTCTGTGACGTGGCGGTGCGAGGGTGCGGGGTTGCGAGGGTGCGACGGTCTGTGCGAAGGGACGAGGGTGCGACGGTCGGTCCGCTGGTCCGGACCACCGCAGAGTCGCACCGGACCATCGCACCGTCGAACCGGACCGTCGCACCCCGCACCTCCGCCCCTCGCACCGCACGTTTAGCATCATCCCCGATGAGATCCCGCATCTACCAACCCGAGATCATGGACGAGGAGACCCTCGACCAGGACACGATCGACGAGATCTATCACTACCTTGCCGGGGTGAATCGCTATCTGGGTGGTTCGCGCGCCACGATCGCCCGGTTCGAGGAGTTCAGCCGCACGTGGCGGCCCGGCGAGCGCATCGAGGTGCTCGAGATCGCGTGCGGCGCCGCGGATGTGCCGCGCGCGCTGATCGACTGGGGCCGATCGCGCGGGTTCGACCTCCACGTCACTGCCACCGACATCCTGACGAGCGCCCTCGATTACGCGCGGCGCGTCGAGCCCCATGACCGCCGGCTGCGCCTCGTTGCTGCCGACGTCACGCGGCCTCCGTTCAAGGAGCAGTCATTCGACTACGTGACGTGCGCGCTCTTCTTTCACCATCTCACCGAGGCGCAGATCGTCGCGGCGCTCACCTCGTTCGACCATCTCGCCGTGCGCGGCATCGTCGTCAACGATCTCGTGAGATCGCGCCGTGCCTATCTCTGGACCTGGCTGTTCACCCGGCCGTTTCACCCGATCCTTCACCACGACGGGCCGCTGTCGATCCGTCGCGCGCTGAAGCCTGCTGAATTGCAGGCGCTGGCCGACGCAGCGGGCCTGCGCTGGCTCTCGGTACAACGTCATTTCGGACATCGCATGACGTTGGCCGGACAGAAAAGGTGAACGGCAACGCCGGCGCGGTGCCGGGCCACACTTCGTTTACGCGGCGAGTTCCTCCCCGTCTAACCAGATAGGAACGCGCTCCACCCTGCACAGGGCGGAGGGCTTCTTCCGCGACCTGCTCATCGTTGCAACGCAGGGCTCCCCCATGGGGCGTGCGGGTCGATCGTAACGACACCGATATACGAGGAGGAGTCATGACACAACGACGAATTGTCCCGGCGCTGCTGGCAGCCGGAGTCATCACGATGTCGAGCGGCATACCGGCGTGGGCGCAGGTGGACACATCCGCGCAAGTCGAGCGGGCGCAGTCACGCGAGCACCGGCGCGATCGCGATCATCGGCGTATCGATCGACGTGAGCGCCGCGACGACCGCCATGTCGATCGCAGGCCCGAGCGGCCCGTGCGACCGGATCGCCCCGAGCGGCCGGCGCGGCCGGATCGCCCTGAACGGGACGCCCGGCCAGATCGTCCGGAGCGGCCGCAGCGGCCTGATCGGCCGGAGCGGCCGGAACGGCCGGAGCAACCCGAACGACCGGTTCGTTCGGCGCGCATGTGACGCACCTCGGTTCCAGGGAGGCCGGGTCTGACCAGCCCTCGCCAACGTCGGGTCGCCGGGCGACCCGACGAAGCAGGCTGACGGTTCGATTCTGGCGAACGGCGGTCGGCCGCAGCTTCAGCGAAGGGTCAGACCTGCCGCCAGAGGAGGAGCAATGAAGATCACGTCCCGGGTGTCGCTCGCGTTTTTCGTTGCGGCGCTCGCGCCGCTGGGAAGTTACGCTGCCGACGATCAGTGGCAAGTGGGCACTGCGCCGAGCTTCTCGAGCGGGAAGTTCGGAACCGATTCGCCGACCGAGATATTTCACACGCCAATCACGGCTCGTCGACTCTTCACCGACGGCGACCTCACGCTCGTGTTCCCGTTCACCTGCATCACGGGCGAGGGAGGCGTCACCGTGGTGGACGGTGTGCCGATACGCGCCGACCTGACCACCAGCACGCGCACATCGGGTGACACGATCACCAGCAGGCGGGGAAGTTCCACACCGACGCGTGAAACCAGTACCGCCCCGACGACGCAAACCGTTGCGGCGCCACCGGCACCCGCGGCCAGAACCACCAGTTGCGGTCTCGGCGACGTCGTCGTCCGCGGTCGCTACTACATCGTCGATGAACGCGCCTGGTGGCCGACCGTCGCGCTCCGCGCGCATGTCAAGGCGCCTACCGCAAGCGTGGATGCCGGATTGGGAACGGGTCGGCCGGACGAAGGGATCGGAGTCGAGGTCAGTCGAGCGGTTGCGGGCACGACCTTCATGGTCGACGGCGGCTACACCGTGATCGGCAAGCCCAGGGACGTCGAGTTCCGGAATCGGTGGTGGTACGACTTCGGCATCGGCCAGGACATGGCGCGCGGGGTCGTCAACATCAGCATGTTCTTCGAGGAGTACAGCGCGATCGTGCCCGGCCACGTCGATGCTCGAGGCGTTCTCGCCGTGCTCACGGTGAGGGCGACGAGCGGCTGGCGGCTCCAGCTTTCGGCAGAAGCAGGCCTGTCGGACGGTGCTCCCGATCACGGGATCACGGTCGGCGCGAGCCGCAGGTTCTGAGCGACTGATGACGCGGGATGAGGCGGCCGACGATGAGGCGCTCGTTCGAGCGTCGCAGCGGGGCGACCAGGAGGCCTTCAGCCTTCTGGTCTCGCGTCACGCATCGTCCATCCTCAGCGTCACGACTCGAATGCTCGGCCCGGTGGCTGACGCCGAAGACGTTGCACAGGAAACATTCGTTGCGGCGTACAAGGCGCTGCCCGGTTTCCAGCTCGATTCGAAGTTTTCGACCTGGCTCTATCGCATCGCCGTCAACAAGTGCACCGACGTGCTGCGCCTGCGCAAGCCCGGCACCGTGTCACTCGACGAGACCGACGAGAACGGCGGAGCCCGGTGGGAGCCCGCTGATGATGAGACGCCGCATTGGTCGCTCGAGCAGGGTGAACTGGCATGGGAACTCGACAGGAGCATCCAGGCGTTGCCGCCGCTCTATCGCGAGTCGTTCGTGCTCAGACATGTCGAGGGACTCGGATATGACGAGATGAGCGCCATCCTGGGGGTTCAACGCGACACGCTCAAGATGCGTGTGTACAAAGCTCGTAACCTCCTGTGCCAGGCGCTGGCTCACCTGGATGGAGTACGCCGATGAGAGAGACCGACGCTGACATCACCGGGTCGGAGCGACTCGTGCAGCAGTTCATCGACCAGGAGCTGTCTGGCGAAGATCGGGTACGGCTGCTCGTTCAGCTTGGGAGAGATCAAGCACTGCGCGAGCACGTCATCGATCTCGAGCGTCTCGCGCTCGACACCGCGCGTCTGCCGCGTCCGGCAGTTCCAGACGACTTCGTCGCACGGGTGATGCAGCGTGCGGCGCCGGCACCATCGGGGTGGCGCCGCGCACTGGATGCGCTATGGGCGCCGCGGTCGCTGCAATGGAACCTGGCGGGCGCTGCCGCAGTCGCGGCGGTTTTGCTCGTCGCCATTTCCGGCATCATGATTCTGCCGCGCGCCAACCCACAGTCGTCGCCACTGGCGGCAACCGAATCGCCCGCTCCGGTGCTGGTGAGACTCGTCGTCCTCCAGCCCGACGCGAAGAGCGTAGGCGTCGCCGGCGACTTCAACGGCTGGGATCCGCGCCGGACGCCGCTCGAGCCGATGTCGGGCGGTGCATGGACGGTCACACTATCGCTCCCTCCCGGTCGCTACGAATACATGTTCGTCGTCAACGGCGACGAGTGGGTCGGCGATCCTCTTGCCGTCGAACAGAACGACGATGGGTTTGGACTGCGAAACGCGGTGCTGGACGTGCGGCCGCCGGCGGAGACGACGCTGTGACAGGTTGCAAGGCCGGCGAGCGTCAACTACGCTTCGGCCCGCGTGTGTCGCAGTTGTGCTCGATCATGAGGTGGAATGCGCCTGCTCTCGATTCTTGCGATGACAGCGGCCACGGTCAGCGTCGCATGCGCGTCAACCGGCTCCGTCATGACACCTGTCGCGAGGCGCGACGGTGTTCGCTTCACGTTCGCGAGTCCGAACGCCGCGACGGTGGCTGTTGCCGGCAGCTTCAACGAGTGGTCGGTCTCGTCGCATCCGATGACGCGAGCGGGATCCGCTGCAGTGTGGACAATCGTCGTCCGGCTCCCTCCCGGCGAGCATGTGTTCATGTACGTCGTGGACGGAACAGAGTGGGTCAGTCCGCCGCTCGCCGAGGACTATGTGGACGATGGATTTGGGACGCGAAATGGGGTCGTGGTTGTCAGGCCGAATGAACGCTAATCGTGTGACGGCGAGTGTGCTCGTCGCACTCGCGT
>Ga0073934_10011872_pt1 | contig 10406 bp, 9 predicted proteins | sample LarsenN4metaG_FD_76834 | JGI IMG/M metagenome (GOLD analysis project Ga0073934, IMG submission 76834) | Hot spring sediment bacterial and archeal communities from British Columbia, Canada, to study Microbial Dark Matter (Phase II) - Larsen... ... | reverse complement strand
GGACTTCGCCAGGATCGCGACGACCGCGCCGGCGAGCCCGAGCGCGAGGCCGAACCACGCGAGGCGATTGGTCCGTTCGCCGAGGAGCCAGGGCGCGATCAGTGCGACGAGCACCGGCTGGAGCGCGAGCACGATGCCGAGCACCGCCGCGGAGGCGCCGAGCTGGATGGCGAAGTTCGCGCTGCCGAAATAGAGGCCCTGCACCAGGGTTCCGACCATGGCGAGGTGGAGATAGGCCGCCCGCGTCTCCGGCAGCGGCGGCCTGACGATCACCCAGGCCGGGATCAGAATGGCGAGCACGGCCGCATAGCGCAGGACCTGCAGGTAGATCGGTCCCGTCCCATCGAGCGCGAGCGTGACGGCCGAGTAGCCGCCCGACCAGAGAAACAGGAAAACGAGCGGCGCCGCTTTCAGCCACGCCGGTTCGGACGCCGTGCCTTCGCGCCGTGACCCGTCGCCCGAATGTGTGCCGCGCTCCAAGAATCGACCCCGCTGTGAAGGCTTCGCCGTAGCGCGCCGGAAAGGTCCCGATAAGCGCGAAAGCGCTGGGTCAGAGGGCCGTAGGTTGCGGGTCGCCGATCAGATCCAGAGCTTGGCAACCCCGCCGGCGGTCGCCAATACGGGATCGCGGTCCGGACGCGGCACGCCGGCGATGATGCCGAGGGCCGTCGCGTGCTCCGAAGCCGTTCCTCGGCAAAGGTCGAAGGACGAACCATCGGGATAGGCGCCGACAACGAGGAGATCGTCGCTGATCGCGATGGCCTGATGTCCCGTGCCGGCCGGCAGCACGGCGACATCGCCGGCAGACACTTTGAGCACCACGCCATGCCGGCCGCCGAACCGCACCTTGGCCCAGCCCTGCGCGATGAACAGCGCCTCGTGGCAGCTCGCATGATAGTGCGGGAACGGATAAATGCCGTTGTGCCAGGCCGGCGACCAGCCGTTTTCCGAGAAGCGCCGTTCCGCCCGCTTGATGTCCTCGCCGGATGCCGGCGGCAGGAACGCGCCCGTGTGGACGATCATCGGCAGCTGGGGATTGTTTGGAATGCTGCCGTCGTCAGGAAACAAAAACTGCTGCGTTTCCAAGCACTACTCCACGCATACCCGCGAGGTTACGACCTTAGCGGCAGTACACCGTGCCATCACTGGGACTTTTTGACCATCGTTTACTGCGGTTGGGGCGGCAACCTGAGAGCTGCCGGCTCACTCCCACTCGATGGTGCCCGGCGGCTTCGAGGTGACGTCGTAAACGACCCGGTTGATTCCGCGCACCTCGTTGATGATGCGCGTCGCCGTCCGGCCCAGCACCTCGTGCGGGAAGGGGAAGTAGTCCGCCGTCATACCGTCCGTGGACGTCACGGCACGCAGCGCACACACGTGGTCATACGTGCGCGCGTCGCCCATCACGCCGACCGTCTTCACCGGAAGAAGAACGGCGAACGCTTGCCAGATCGCGTCGTAGAGGCCGGCCTTCCGGATCTCTTCGAGATAGATGGCGTCGGCCTTGCGCAAGATGTCGAGCTTCTCGCGCGTGATGTCGCCCGGAACACGGATGGCAAGCCCTGGGCCCGGGAAGGGATGCCGCCCGACGAAGCTTTCCGGCAGGCCGAGTTCGCGCCCGAGCGCGCGCACCTCGTCCTTGAAGAGTTCGCGCAGCGGTTCGACCAGCGCGAGGTTCATGCGCTCCGGCAGGCCGCCGACGTTGTGATGCGACTTGATGGTGACCGAGGGGCCGCCGGTGAACGACACGCTCTCGATCACGTCCGGATAGAGCGTACCCTGCGCGAGGAACTGCGCGCCGCCGAGCTTCTTCGCTTCGGCCTCGAACACCTCGATGAAAAGGCGGCCGATCGTTTTGCGCTTCTGTTCAGGGTCGGACACGCCGGCGAGCGCGCCGAGGAACATGTCGCTCGCATCCACGTGCACCAGTGGAATATTGTAATGGCCGCGGAACAGCGACACGACCTCCTGCGCCTCGTTCTGGCGCATCAGTCCGTGGTCGACGAAAATGCACGTGAGCTGATCGCCGATCGCCTCGTGGATCAGCACCGCCGCGACCGCGCTGTCCACGCCGCCGGAGAGACCGCAGATCACGCGACCTTTGCCGACCTGCGCGCGGATCTTCTCGATCTCGGCGCTCCGGAAGTGGCGCATCGACCAGTCGCCCGGCACGCCGGCGATGCGGCGCACGAAATTGCCGATCAGCTTGGCGCCGTCCGGCGTGTGCACGACTTCGGGATGGAACTGCACGGCGTAGAGCTTGCGCTTCTCGTCGGCGATCGCCGCGAACGGAGCACCCTGCGAAACGCCGACGACCTCGAACCCGTCCGGCAGGCGCGTGACACGGTCGCCGTGGCTCATCCAGACCTGATAGCGCTGGCCGGGCGTCCAGACGCCGTCGAACAGCGCCGACTTGCCGGTGATCTCCAGCTCGGCCCGGCCGAACTCGCGGTGATGGCCGCCTTCGACGTCACCGCCGAGCTGCGCCACCATCGTCTGCTCGCCGTAGCAGATGCCGAGGACGGGCAGCCCCGACTTGAACACCCAGTCGGGTGCGCGCGGCGTGCCCATCTCGGTCACGCTGGCCGGTCCGCCGGAGAGGATGACCGCGCGCGGCTTCAATCGCGCCAGCGCGTCCTCCGCCCGATTGAACGGGACGATCTCCGAATAGACGCCCTGTTCGCGCACGCGACGCGCGATCAGCTGGGTCACTTGGGACCCGAAGTCGATGATGAGCACGGTGTCGGTCATGGCAACGCGTTACGCCAACGCCCGGCCCACCGCAACGGCCCAGTCGCGAGCGTCCGCTTGCCGCGGTGTCACGCCTGCGCGGTCGACCCGTTGAGCTGGAGGATCTTGAGGTTCAAAGCGAGCGCGTAACTGACCCAGACGAGATAGGGCACGAACAGCCATGCGGCGGCAGGGACGACCGGCCAAGCGAGCACGATGAAGAGCACGATCGTCACCCACATCAGCACGGCATCGACGGCCGCGAGCCCGATCTGCTTGCGCCCGAACATGATCCACGACCACGCCGCGTTGAACGCGAGGTGGATCGTCCAGACGGCAACCAGCGGGCCGATGCCCTGGGCGCGCCACGCGAACCAGCCGGCGACCGCGATCATCGCGTAGAGGACGGCCCAGGCCGGCGGGAACAACCAGTTCGGCGGTGTCCACCAGGGCTTTGCGAGCCGCTCGTACCAGGGACCCGGCATGTAGCGCGCACCAGTCACCGCGGCCGCGCCGACGGCGATCAGGAACGGCAAGAGTGTCAGCCAGTCGGCCATGGAACCTCCGCAGAAAGCGGAATCATAACACGGTCTCACGTCTCATAGTGTGAACGCCCGAGACGGCAAACTGGGCCGCAAGCGCCTGCGCGACAGATCGCTCCCGTGGCTCGGGCCTTGCCGTGCTCCGCGGTCCTGGTCCATGAGTGGCCGGCAATGGGTTACGGAGGTGGCGATGTTGCTCTTGATCGTCGGGCTCGCTCTCTTTCTCGGCACGCATCTGCTGCCGACGGTCCCGGAGCTGCGCAAGTCGCTCGCCGCGCGCCTCGGCGAGAACGGCTACAAGGGCCTCTTCACGGTCTTGTCGCTGATCGGTCTCGTGCTCATCGTCATCGGCTACGGCAAGGCGCAGGCCCTCGCCGGCAGCAAGAACCCGGTGCTGTGGGACGCCCCTGTCTGGACGCGCCACATCGCGTTCCTGATCATGATCCCGAGCCTCGTCCTGTTCGTCGCCGCCTATATCCCGTCGCGCATCCGGACCGCCGCAAAGCACCCGATGCTCGCCGCCATCAAGCTCTGGGCGCTCGCCCATCTCCTCGCCAACGGCGACCTCGCGTCGATCATCCTGTTCGGCTCCTTCCTGGCCTGGGCGGTCTACGACCGCATCTCGGTCAAGAAGCGCGGCGCTCTCGGCCCGCTGGGTGCGCGCCAGGGCGGGCTCGGCGGCGATGTCGCTGCGGTCGGAATCGGTCTCGCCGTATGGGCCTTCCTGCTGTTCGGCGGACACTACCTCCTGATCGGCGTGCCGCTGCTTTCGGTCAGTTTCGCGCCCTGATGAGCGACGCGCCTGGACGTCTCCTCGCCATCGCTGTTCGGGCGGCCCGCCGCCAACCGATGCGGGAGATCACTTCGGCTGCAATCACGACCGCAAGGGGCGTCGAGGGAGACTTCAAAGGCGCCAAGTATCCGCGCCGGCAGGTGACGATCCTGGCGCTTGGCGACTGGCAGAAGGCGCTGGATGAACTCGTGGATTTGGCTGGCCCGGTGCCGCTGCCATGGACAGTCCGCAGGGCCAATCTGCTGGTCGACGGCGTGGACCTGCCGCGCGGTCGAGGGTCCATCCTGGAGATCGGCGATGCGCGCCTCGAAGTCACGGGTCAGACTTACCCGTGCCAGCGGATGGAGGAGGCGCACCCGGGTCTGTTGCGCGCCCTCGCACCGGACTGGCGCGGCGGCGTCACGTGCCGCGTGCTTCAGGCCGGCGCGGTTGCGGTCGGAGATCGTGTCGCGGTGACGCTGCGCAAGACCGAGCGACCGGTCCGCCTGCCTGGTTAACCATCGGTCGCGGACTTAAATGACGCTGTATCGAAAGCCCGTCCAGCTTGCGCTGCCACGGTGCTTCTGTATGTCTACCGGCGCGGCCTTCGGGCCTCGGCATTCTCGCTCGGGACGACGATGGTCAAGAAGAACGAAGAAATCGACATCCAAAGCCAGATCCTGCTCCGCGAACTCGAGGAAGAGCATCGCCGCGAGCAGTACGCGAAGCTTGTCAAGGCCTATGCGCCTTACGCGGTGACGGCCGCGCTGCTGATCGTCGTCGGCGTCGGCGGCTTCAAGTGGTACCAGTCTTACGCGGCGTCACGTGCTGCAGCGCTGGGGGCCGAATACGAGCAGGCCCTTCGGCTCGCCGAGGAGGGCGGCACCGAGGCGGCCCGCAAGGCGTTCGCCGAAATCGCCAATGGCGAAGCCCGCGGCTATGCGACGCTCGCCAGCCTGCAAGTCGCCGCCCAAGACCTGAAGGCCGGCCGCAAAGCCGAAGCCGTGAAGCTCTTCGACGCCGTTGCCGACGACAGCGGCGCTGACGTCGTCTTCCGCGATTTCGCCCGCCTCCAAGCGGCAGCTGTGCGTTCCGCGGAAGCCGACTGGACCGAGATGCAGAATCGCCTCAACGATCTCGTCAAGGACGGCAATCCGTGGCGGTTCAACGCCCGCGAACTCTGGGGCGTGGCGGCCCTGAAGGCCGGTCGCCTCGAAGATGCCCGGAAATCGTTCGAGCAATTGCTGGCCGATCGCAGTGTACCGCCATCGATTGGCCAGAGAGCTCAGATCCTGATGGGTCAGATCGTGGCGGCCGAACTGGCGCAGGTCAAAGCCAGCGGGCCGTCGAAGGGGCCGGAAACGAAGAAGGAGTGACGGGGCAATGACGAGGGGGGTGCCAGGACGTTGCCGCGCCGGTCTGGCGGCGGCTGGGCTGGCCGCGCTTCTGGTCGCCGGTTGCTCTGACGGGCTGCCGCGGTTCAGCGACATCAATCCCTTCGCCGAGAAGGAAGTCCCCCTCACCGGCAAGCGCATTCCCATCATCACGGCGACCGAGTCGCTGCCGAGCGAACTCGCCAGCGCCAGTCAGCCGGTCGTGCTGCCACCGCCTCAGGTCAACAACGCGTGGGCCCAACCCGGCGGCGCCCCGAACAATGCGCCCGGGCATCCCGCTCTGAATGCCAGTCTGAAACAGGTTTGGAGCGTCGACGCAGGGGCCGGGTCGTCATCGAGTGCGAAGCTGACGGCGAGCCCGATCGTCTACGAGGGCCGCGTTTACACGCTCGACGCCCAGGGTGAGGTCAGAGCCTTCTCCGCGTCCGGTGGAAGCCTCGCTTGGAAAGCATCTCTCCGGCCCGAGAACGAGAAGGGCAACGGCGGCTACGGCGGCGGTCTCGCCGCTGAAAACGGCCGCATCTATGCCGCGACCGGCTTCGGCAATGTGGTCGCGCTCGACGCGCAGAACGGCAAGAAGCTGTGGGAAAAGCCGCTTGGCACCACCGTGCGCGCCTCCCCGACGGTCGCCGGCAGCCGCGTCTTCGTAATCGCCGCCGACGGCCGCGCCTTCTGCCTGTCCGGAGCCGACGGCAGCGAGCTGTGGGTGTATCGCGGCCTGCCCGAGCGCACGAGCCTGATCTTCAATCCGAGCCCCGCCGTCGCCGGCGACGTGGTGCTGCTGCCGTTCCCGTCCGGGGAAGTCGTGGCAGTGCGCATCACCGATGGTTCGCAGGTCTGGACGGAAAGCCTCGCGCGCGCGAAGTCGGTGTCCTCGATCGCCTCGATGAGCGATGCCGGGCGGCCGGTCGTCGATGGCGATACGGCGTTTGCGGTCGGCCATGCGGGCCGCATGGTGGCGACCCGGGTCCGCAACGGCGAGCGGCTCTGGCAGCTGTCGATCCCGAGCATTCAAATGCCGTGGGCTGCCGGCCAGACGGTGTTCGTCGTCGATACGCAGGGCCAGCTGCTGGCGCTCAATCGGCGCGACGGCAAAGTCGTCTGGACGACGAAGATGCCCGGCGGCGGCACGTGGTCTGGTCCGACGCTCGCCGGGGGTCAGCTCTGGCTCGTCTCGAATAAGGGCCAGCTCGTCGGGGTCGACGCATTGACCGGTCGTGTCGCGTCGACGCTCAATGCGGGCAATCCGGCTTACGTGGCCCCGGTGGTGGCCGACGGTCGCATGTACGTGCTGACCGATAACGCCCGCCTGATCGCCTTCAACTGACGCCGGCTCCGGCAGGCTGTTCGTGGCGCCCGCAAAGGGCGTTGAGGAAGGCTGACGAACGACCCGTATCCTGATCGTTAGGGCTGCTTCGTTCCCGACCTGACCCGGTTGGCGAGGGACACGTCCGCCGCCAGCCTCCGCGGTCTATATGACCCCGGACAGCCCCGGTGACAACCTTTTTAACGGGCTTTTTGGTGCAACCCCGGGCACGTGTTGCGGCGCGTGGGGCCTTGTGCTGTGGTTGTGCCATCGAGCCGCCGGCAGTTCGCCCGAGCGACCGCCCCTTTCCGCACCGAAGCGGACTGAGAAGAAGCCAGGAGGAGCAGCCCCATGATCCCGACCCTCGGTGCCACGACGATCCTCGATCGCATGAGTGCGCACCGCGGGGATACGCAGACGATCGAGGGTCTCGCCAACGCTCCGAACGCGCGCTTCCTCATTCTGGCCGACCTGAAGCCGGTTATCCGGACGAGCGAGAAGCCCGAGTTTTCGACCATCCGCTGGTTCAGCCGGCAGGAACTGGCCGAGTTCGCCTTGCCGACTGCCGACGCCCTGTTCCTCGGCCGACACCCGGAAACCGGTGTGGGCCATTTCGCGCTGGCTTTCACGGAGCACCGCGTCCGCTACGCGCCCGGCGCCATGGAGGTCATGCGGCCGATCGTCGATCTGCGCTCGCTGGCCATGCAAGGTGCCTTGGCGCCCGACGAGCTCTCGCTGCTCGGACAAGCCCGTGCCCTCGCCGCGTGGCATGAGGTCAGCCGCTGCTGCGGGCGTTGCGGCGGCACCACGAACGTCAAGGACGGCGGCTGGCGCCGCAAGTGCTGGGCCTGCGGCCAGGAGCATTTCCCGCGCACCGATCCGGTCGTCATCATGCTCATCACGCACGGTGACCGCTGCCTCCTCGGCCACGAGGAGCGGTTCTCGAAAGAGCCGCGCATGTATTCGACCCTCGCTGGCTTCATCGAACCCGGCGAAGACATCGAGCACGCCGTGCGCCGCGAGGTTTGGGAGGAGGCCGGCATCAGGGTCGGCCGCGTCCACTACCACTCGAGCCAGCCCTGGCCGTTCCCGCATTCCCTCATGCTGGGCTGCATTGGCGAGGCCGAAACGACCGACGTGAAAATCGACCCCAAGGAGATCGAGGAAGCACGCTGGTTCGACAAGGACGAGGTTCGCTTGATGCTCGCCGGCAAGCACCCCAAGAACTGGTGGGTTCCCGGCCAGCAGGCGATCGCGCGCGCGCTCATCACGAGCTTCGTCGAGGGGCACTGAGGCCGCGACAACCCTCGTTCACCGGTCGCCGACACAAGACCGGCAGCGTGACACCCCCTGCGCCGTCGGCTAAAGGGCGGCCGACGCCGTTGCACGCCATCCGAGATCACCACAATGCCGACCAAGACTGCCCGCCGCCCGGCATCAGGGGCGAAGGCTTCCGCTGCGTCCGCCGTGTCTCAGCCGGCAAAGGTGCGGCGCGCGAAAAAGCGGGCCCCGAAGGTCGGTTTCGTCTCGCTCGGCTGCCCGAAGGCACTGGTCGACAGTGAGCGGATCATCACCAAGCTCCGCGCCGAAGGCTATCAGATCGCCCCCGATTACAATGGCGCCGACGTCGTGGTCGTGAACACCTGCGGCTTCCTCAACTCCGCCAAGGAGGAGAGCCTCCAGGCCATCGGCGAGGCGATCGCCGAGAACGGCAAGGTCATCGTCACCGGCTGCCTCGGCGTCGAGAAGGACCTGATCACCCGCACGCATCCCGACGTGCTCGCCGTCACGGGCCCCCACCAGTACGAAGAGGTGGTCGCGGCCGTCCATGACGTGGTGCCGCCGTTGCACGATCCCTTCGTCGACCTCGTGCCGCCACAAGGCCTGCGGTTGACGCCACGCCACTACGCCTATCTGAAGATTTCCGAAGGCTGCAACAACCGCTGCTCGTTCTGCATCATTCCGAGCATTCGCGGCGATCTCGTCAGCCGGCCGGCCGCCGCCGTGCTCTATGAAGCCGAACGTCTCGTCGCTGCCGGTGTCAAGGAACTGCTCGTCATCAGTCAGGATACGAGTGCGTACGGCGTCGATCTGAAGTATGCGGAAAGCCCGTACAAGGGCCGTCCCGTCAAGGCGCGTTTCCTCGATCTCTGCCAGGAACTCGGCAGCCTCGGCGCGTGGGTTCGGCTGCATTACGTCTACCCGTACCCGCACGTCGACGCCGCCATTCCGCTGATGGCGGACGGCAAAATCCTTCCCTACCTCGATATTCCGTTCCAGCATGCGAGCCCGCGCGTTCTGAAGGCGATGCGGCGCCCCGCTGCGCAGGAGAAAACCGCCGAGCGCATCCGGCGCTGGCGCGAAGTCTGCCCCGACCTCGCCATCCGCTCGACCTTCATCGTCGGCTTCCCCGGCGAGACCGAGGAGGACTTCACATTCCTGCTCGACTGGATGAAGGAGGTGCGCCTCAACCGCGTCGGCTGCTTCAAATACGAGCCGGTCGACGGTGCGCCGGCCAACGATATCGCCGAACTCGTTCCGGACGACGTCAAGGAAGACCGCTGGCACCGCTTCATGGCGACACAGCAGGCAATCTCCGCGAGCCTGTTGGCCGAAAAAGTCGGCCGCACCATCGACGTTCTGATCGACGAGGTCGACGACGAAGGCGCCATCGGCCGCTCCGTATGGGACGCGCCTGAAATCGACGGGTCCGTCATCCTCAACGGCGCGACGGGTCTCGAGCCTGGCCAGGTCGTCAAGTCGCACGTCGAACATGCCGACGAGTACGATCTCTGGGCGACGCCGGCGTAGCAAGACGGGCGAGCGCTGCAGCCCTCGGCCGCTGCGGCGGTGATTGACGCCGCATGCGACGGCCCTACACTCCGGCCCAATCAATCAAGGACTTTGGGGAGACGACGCCGATGGCCACGACGCCGACGCCGGAACAGATCAAGAAGCTGCGGTCTCGCGCGTGGTTCGACAACCCCGCCAACGTCGACATGACCGCGCTCTACCTCGAGCGCACCATGAACTTCGGCCTGTCGCTCGAAGAGCTTCAGTCCGGCAAGCCGGTCATCGGCATCGCTCAGACGGGCTCCGACATCTCGCCCTGCAACCGGCACCACATCTTCCTGGCCGAGCGCGTGCGGGAAGGCATCCGGGAAGCGGGCGGCATTGCGTTCGAGTTCCCGATCCATCCGATCCAGGAGACCTGCAAGCGGCCGACGGCGGCGCTCGACCGGAACCTGCAGTACCTCTCGCTTGTCGAGATCCTCTACGGGTATCCGATCGACGGCGTCGTCCTGACCACCGGTTGCGACAAGACTACGCCGGCGCAGATCATGGGCGCCGCGACCGTCGATATTCCCGCCATCGTGCTCTCCGGCGGACCGATGCTCAACGGCTGGTTCAACGGCGAGCGTACGGGCTCGGGCACGATCGTCTGGAAGGCGCGCGAGATGCTCGCTCGCGGTGAACTCGATTACAAAGGCTTCCTCGAACTCGTCGCCTCGTCGGCGCCGTCAGCGGGCCATTGCAACACGATGGGCACCGCTTCGACGATGAACGCGGTGGCCGAAGCGTTGGGGCTCTCGCTGCCCGGGTGCGCGGCGATCCCCGCGCCGTATCGCGAGCGCGGCCAGATGGCTTACGAAACCGGTCGC
>Ga0073934_10011870_pt1 | contig 10406 bp, 11 predicted proteins | sample LarsenN4metaG_FD_76834 | JGI IMG/M metagenome (GOLD analysis project Ga0073934, IMG submission 76834) | Hot spring sediment bacterial and archeal communities from British Columbia, Canada, to study Microbial Dark Matter (Phase II) - Larsen... ... | reverse complement strand
TTCGAGGACAAGGGCCGCCTCGGCCGCTTCGTCCACATCCTGGTCCCCTCGGCAAGTTAACTTTTGCAGCGGCGAGGGTGGAGTCGGCTTGATTCCCTGCCCCGCCGCTCTAATTGTTTTTGGCCACAATCTCTCGGGGTTTGGATTGCGGGGTTTGGGATTCGCCCACCCAGGCTTGTCGCCATTGCTAAACCCCGAGCCGCAAGCCCGGAATCCCAATGTTCATTGACGAAGCCAAAATCTACGTGGCGGGCGGGAACGGTGGAAACGGCTGCATCGCCTTCCGCCGGGAGAAATTCGTCCCCCGCGGGGGACCGAGCGGCGGTGACGGCGGGCGCGGCGGCGACGTCTACCTCGTGAGCAGCGAACATTGCAACACCCTGATCCAATTCCGTTACAACCGCGAATTCCGAGCCGGGCGCGGCGGCCACGGCGAAGGCTCCAACCGTCACGGCAAAGACGGCGAGGACCTGACGATCCCGGTTCCGGTGGGCACCGTGGTTTATGAGGAACCGAACGGGGAGCGATTGCAGGATTTCACCCGACCGGGGCAGCGCTTCCGGGTCGCTGCCGGGGGGCGCGGGGGGCGCGGAAACGCTCGCTTTGCCACATCGACGAACCAGGCTCCGCGCAAGGCCGAGCCCGGAACGCCGGGCGAGGAACGCACGCTCCGCCTCGAGCTGAAGCTGCTCGCCGATGTGGGGCTGGTGGGGTTCCCCAATGTCGGGAAATCCACGCTCATTTCGCGCCTCAGCGCGGCCCGGCCGAAGATCGCGGATTATCCGTTTACGACGCTCGAGCCCTCGCTCGGCGTGGTAGCGCTCGACTCCGATCGCTCGTTCGTGATGGCGGATATTCCCGGCCTGATTGCCGGCGCGCATGCCGGCAAGGGCCTGGGGACGCGATTCCTGAAGCATATCGAGCGGACGCGCGTCCTTCTCCATCTGATTGACGTCGCCGCGCACTCGGGCCGCGATCCGGTCGAGGACTACCACATCATCCTGCGCGAACTCGAGACCTTCAGCCCTGTGGTGGCCGCGAAACCCATGCTCCTCGTGGCCTCGCGCATCGACGCGGCGGGCGACGGGGGGCGGCTCCACGCGCTGCGGGAATTTTGCCGTGCGCAGGGCAAGACGCTGTATGAAATCTCCTCGGTGACGCGCGAGGGCCTGGAGGAATTGCAGCGCGCCACCTGGGCCCTGCTCGAGCAAGTTCCCAAGCCGAGCCTGGAAGCGGAGGCCGTCGCGACCGAATATTCGTGAGAGAATCCCAGCGGTGAGAATCGCGCTTTTTGGCGGAACATTTGATCCGATTCACGCCGGCCACGTGCGCGCCGCCAAGGCTGCCGCGCGGAAATTCCGGCTCGACCAGATCCTCTTTGTTCCCTCCGGCCAGCCCCCCCACAAAGTGAAAGACCGGCTCACCCCGTTCCCTCACCGCTACGCGATGGTCACGCTGGCCTGTACGGAGGATCCCCGCTTCGTCGCCTCCCTGCTCGAATCGCCCACCCCGGATGGCCGCCCGCGTTACTCCGTGGATACGGTGGCGGCGGCGCGGCGGTTGCTCGCCCGCGACGATGAACTCTTCTTCTTGATCGGTGTGGACGCGTTTCTCGACCTCCCCCAATGGAAGGATTATCGCCGCCTGCTCGATTCCGTAAACTTTATCGTCGTCTCCCGGCCGGGTTTTGCGCTAGCGGAAATTGCCAAGACGATTCCATCGAGCCTCCTCGGAAAGCCCTCGGGCCGGACGCCTCCGAACACGCTGACGATGAGGCACACGTCGCTTCACGTGCTCGAGGGCGTCGCCATGGCCGTCGCCTCGCGGGAAATTCGCGAGGCGATCGCCGCCGGCCGTCCCGTGACTGGCCTTGTTCCGCCGCTTGTGGAAGAATACATTCGGAAGGAGGGCCTTTATCGCCCCGCCCCGGGGCACCGTCGCTGATGACACCGCCGCTTCGCCAGGCAGTCCATGCCGTCCAGGAGCACAAGGCTCTCGAGCTGAACCTTCTCGATCTCAAGGGAATCTGTTCGTTCACCGACTACTTCCTGATTTGCACGGGCACCTCCACCCGTCACACGCAGGCGATCTGCGATGCCCTCGTCGAAGAGCTGGAGCAGTCGGGTGTCCGGCCGGCGCACATTGAAGGCTACAACCGGGCGGAGTGGATTCTGGTGGACTATCTCAGCTTTGTCGTGCATATCTTTCTGGAGGCGACGCGGCGTTTCTACGACCTCGAGCGGCTCTGGAAGACCGCCCGGCGCATCGAAGTCCCGGCCCGTTAAAGGCCCCGGAGAACCACCGGCCGAGTTCCACTGAGGACGGCGTATGAGGGTGACAATCGTGCTTGCAGTCCCGCTCCCTCGGAGGCTTTCGCCCGGCCCGCTGGGAGAGGGGCTGGGGGTGAGGGCTAAGGGCGTCACCCAATTACGCAGGGCTCCATAACCGCCACTGAGTCTCGTGCGCATTCGCATCATCTGGGAAGGAAAGACCAGGAACCCGCACTTGCAGGCGCTGCAGGCCGATTACGCCAAACGCATCGCGCGCTTCGGCGAGCTGGTGATTGAGGAACTTGCCCATTCCCGCGGCGGCACGGGAAGAGGCAAGAAGGCTTCGAGTGCGGAACAGCGACTGCTCCAAAAGCTGAGCGGCAGTACCAAGATTGTTCTCGATGCGCGCGGGCGGGAATGGACTTCGGAAGAATTCGCGGAGTGGCTCGGCCAGCAAGGAGTGCGCGGCACGCGCGAGCTGACGTTCCTCATCGGCGGGCCGGAGGGATTTTCACGCGCCTTCCGCAAGCAGGCGGATTTGTTGCTCTCTCTGTCGCGCCTGACGCTGACCACGGATTGGGCCCGCGTCTTGTTGCTCGAACAGATTTATCGTGGCTTCACCATCTTGCGCGGTTACCCGTACTCGCGCTGACTGACGCGCCGGCTTCTGACCGGCGTCGAAGGCAAGGGGCAATGTTGCCGTTTCGCGAAGGGCGTCACTGGCCGAGGCTGTGCCCGGAAACCGCCGCTCCCGCCGGGAGGCCGGCTTGCCGGATTTGAGAAAAGGGCTGATCATCGTGCACACGGGCCCGGGCAAGGGCAAAACCACAGCCGCGCTGGGCACGGCGTTGCGCGCCGTGGGCCAGGGCTTACGGGTTCTGATGGTGCAATTCATCAAAGGGTCGTGGCACTATGGCGAGCTCGACGCCGCCCCCCTGCTGGGCGAGGAGCGCTTCACGATCCTGCCGATGGGTCGCGGATTCGTGAAGGTGGGGGCTGAGAAACCCGATCCGGAAGACGTCCGCCTGGTCGAGGAAGCCTGGCGCCTGGCGAACGAAAAAATCCAGAGCGGCCAATACGACCTCGTCATTCTGGATGAGATCAATTACGCGATCAGCTACAAGATGCTGCGGCCCGAGGTGGTCGTGGAAGGCCTCAGGGCCAAGCCCGAAATGGTCCACGTGATCTTGACCGGCCGCAACGCGCACCCCGATATCGTCGCGATGGCGGATCTGGTCACCGAGATGCGCGAGGTCAAGCACCCTTATCAGCACGGCATTCCGGCGCAGCGTGGGATAGAATATTAGGCCGCCGCGCCAGGGAAGGCGGGAGTCACAGGACAGAACGTGGATGACTCCATGGCCCGGCGACTCAAGGGGCAATTCATCCTATGGCCTGGTTCCGACGCGAAAAGAAAGCCCTCGCAGTGCCGCCGGAGAAGCGTGTCCAGACCGAAGGCCTCTGGACCAAGTGCGAGGGATGCAAGCAGATCCTGTGGAAGAGGGACCTGGACGGCAACTTGCGGTGCTGTCCGAAGTGCGGCTACCACTTCAAGATGGGGGCGCGCGCGCGGCTGGAAATGCTCTTCGACGAGGGGAAATACACCGAGCATGACGCGCACCTGGCCACCACCGACCCGCTTGGCTTCAGAGACACCAAGAGCTATCGCGACCGCCTGAAGAAGGCCGAGAAGGAAACCGGCCTACCCGACGCGCTCCTCACCGGCGAGGGGCGCATGGAGGGGAAACCCCTCATCATTGCGGCGATGGAGTTTGGGTTCATCGGCGGCAGCATGGGCGCGGTGGTGGGCGAGAAGATTACGCGCGCCATCGACCGCTGCATCGCGCAGAAGCTGCCGCTGGTGATTGTTTCCTGTTCGGGCGGGGCGCGCATGATGGAAGGCGCCATCAGCCTGATGCAAATGGCCAAGATCAGCGCGGGGCTGGCAAGGCTGGACGAGATTCGCAAGCCCTTCATCTCGGTTCTCACCGACCCCACCACCGGGGGCGTCACCGCCAGCTACGCGATGTTGGGCGACCTGAACATCGCCGAACCGGGGGCGCTGATCGGCTTTGCCGGGCCGCGCGTGATCGAGCAAACAATCCGCCAGAAACTGCCTGAGGGTTTCCAGCGAGCGGAGTTCCTCCTCGCCCACGGCATGATCGACGCAATCGTCCCGCGCAAGGAGATGAAGAGCTACATCGCCCGCGCGATGAACCTGCTGGGGGCGTGGAACCATTAAGTGATGGGGGATGGAGTGATGGGGCGGTTGAGGGTGGGCGATTGGATCATAGGGGCGTGAAATGATCGATCCATTGATCCATTGATTCCTTGAGTCGATGGGAGGGCGCCTGCCGCGAGGTGGGTTCGTTTTTCCTGTTTCGAGTTTCGATTTTCCAATTCTGGTTCTCGCGTTTCCGTCGCGCGCGTCATCCTCGAGTCGAATGAATTACGAAGAGTGCCTCGCCTACCTGCGGAGCCTCGGCCACGAACTGCGTGGCGTGCGCTTCCGCCTGGAGACGATCATCACTATTCTGGCAAGGCTGGGCGACCCGCACCGGCGATACGGAACGGCCGTGATCGCCGGGACGAACGGCAAAGGCTCCACCTCCGCTGTCCTCGCCAGCATCCTGCAGACGGCCGGCTATCGCACTGGCCTCTATACCTCTCCCCATTTGATCCGCATCAACGAGCGCTTCCGCGTCAACGGCCGGGACATCTCGGACGAGGATTTTGCCGTGGCGTGCACGGCGGCGCGGGAGGCGGTGGAGGCCTTGCTGGCGGAGGGCAAACTGGAATCGCGCCCGAGCTTCTTCGAACTCCTGACGGCCACCGCCTTCCTGCATTTTGCCCGCGCCCGGGTGGAATTTGCGGTGCTGGAAGTGGGCATGGGCGGACGCCTGGACGCCACCAACGTGACCGAGCCCCGGGTCGCGGTCATCACCCACATCGACCTCGATCATCAGGAATTTCTGGGCGCGACGCACGCGGAGATTGCCGGCGAGAAAGCGGGAATCATCAAGCCCGGCTGCCCGGTGGTGTCGGCCTGCGTGCACCCCGCCGCTGCCGAGGTGATTCGCCGTCGGTGCGCCGAACTCGACGCCCCGCTCCTCGAAACGTCACGTCTCTGTCAGGTCTCAAACGTCCGCAGCCACCAGGGGCGGTATCATTTCGATTTCGCACTGAACGGGGACTTCTTCCCGGAGCTCTATTCGCCGCTCCTCGGCCGCTTCCAGGTGGAGAACGCCGTGGCCGCATTGACGGCGGCATGGCAACTGCGTCGCCGCGGCATGGATCGTATTACCCGCGCCGCCCTCCTGGAAGGATTGCGGCGCGCCTCCTGGCCCGGGCGACTGGAGACGATCTGCGAGTCCCCGCTCTTTTTGCTCGACGGCGCGCACAATCCGGCAGGCGCGCGAGAGATTGCGGCGTTCGTCCGTGAGAATCTGGCGGGGCGGAAGCTGCGGCTGATCTATGCGTCCATGCGCGACAAGGCCATCGGTGAGATCAGCGAGGCGCTCTGGTCGCTTGCCGAGGCGGTGTACCTGACGCAGCCCGACCAGCCGCGCGCCGCTCCCCCCGAGGAGATTCTCGCTCAGGCTCGCGTTCTGCCGAGAACTCTGATCGTTGAACCGAGGGTGACGGAGGCTGTCACCCAGGCGCTTGCGGCGAGTGGGCCCGAGGACGTCCTTCTCGCCGCCGGTTCATTGTTTCTAGTGGGCGACATCAAGAAAGGTCTGCTCAGCGGCGTCCTCCGTCTTCCCGCCGCGAGCCCCACCCGCCGCCCGCCTTACTGATTGCCGCATGGCCACGCCGCCCGCCATTTCGACCCGCAAGACGGCCACCGCCGGGGCCGGCCGGGAAGCGTTGAGCTATCTCCGGTCGATCCTCCTGACCAACAATCTGATCTACCTCTACACCGCCATCCTGGGGACGCTCTCGCTGGCCGGGTCGCTCTTTGATGCGCGCGGGCGCTGGCAGCACGGGTGCGCCCGGGCATGGTCCTGGCTGATATTGAAGACCAGCCGGATCAGCGTCTCCGTCGAGGGCCTCGAGCACGCGGGCGGGGGCAAACCGATGATCTTCTGCGTCAACCATCAGAGCTCGATGGATATTCCCGTGCTGCTTGCGCATCTGCCCTTTCAGTTTCGTTTTGTGGCCAAGCGCTCGCTGTTTCGTTATCCCTTCATGGGCTGGCACCTGCGCCGCTCCGGACACATCGCCGTGGGCCGCGACCGGCCGGGCGAAGCACGCCGAAGCGTCGAGGAGGCGGCGCGCAAGATTCGCGACGGCTACCCTGTCGTCGTCTTTCCGGAAGGCGGCCGCAGCCGCAGCGGGGAAATTCTGCCGTTCAAGTCCGGCGCCTTCCGTCTGGCCATCATGGCGGGCGTGCCCGTCACTCCGGTCACCCTGAATGGGACGATGGCGACCTTGCCCCCGGATACGGTGCATATCCGGCCCGGCCACGTGGAGATGATTATTCATCCTCCCATCGCCACGGCGGGCTTGACGCGGAACGACGTGGAGGCGCTCGCCGAGCGCGTGCGGGACCGAATGATTTCCAGGTTCCGAAAGCCCTTCGATGGGTCCGACGGTCGGTTTGTCGCTTCGTCGGGCTATCGGCCAGGATCCGTCGTGTGACGATGGCCCGATGGGCCGCGGATGGGAGGGCCGGATTCTTGTGCCTGCGATGCAAATAAACCTCGATGGTCGTGTGGCAGTCGTGACGGGCGGCTCGCGCGGCATTGGCGCGGCGACAGTGCGGCTACTGGCCGAGGCCGGCGCCAAGGTCGTTTTCAACTATCGCCAGGCCGCCGCGGCTGCGCGCCGCGTGGTGGAGAGCTGCGGCGCGCACGCGCCCAATGTGATCGCGATGCGCGCCGAGCTTACCCGCATGGCCGACGCGCGGCGGCTCATCGCCGAAGCGCTGCGCTGCTTCCGCCGGCTCGATATCCTTGTCGCCAACGCCGGCATCTGGAATGAGCAACCCGCCCCGATTGAACGCTTGACGGAACGCCAGTGGGAGGAGATGATGGCGGTCAACCTCAAGGGCGTCTACGCGGTTATCCACTACGCCGTCCCGCATATGATGCGAAGGAAGTCGGGACGCATCATCGTCGTCTCCTCGACCGCGGGCCAGCGCGGCGAGGCTTTTCACACGCACTATGGCGCTAGCAAAGGCGGCGTGATCAGTTTCGTGAAGGGCCTATCCACGGAACTCGCCACGCACGGAATCCTGGTCAATTGCGTGGCCCCCGGATGGGTGGATACGGATATGGCCGCGTCGGTGACGCACAATCCGCGGGAATACGCGAAGGCTGTCCAGACCATCCCCTTGCGTCGCTTCGCCCGCCCGGAAGAGATCGCCATGCCCATACTTTTCCTGGCCTCCGATATGGCATCCTATATGACGGGCGAGGTCGTGAACGTGAACGGCGGGAATGTGCTCTGCGGATGAGGAAGGCAGTCAGCAGTTGGCGGTTTGCAGTTGGCAGTGAGAAGTCAGAAGTTAGAAGTTGGACCTGAGTGGCATACGGTGGACGGTAGACAGGATGAAGGGGCGCGATCGACACAAGAAAGGATTGAAATTGTGGTGTTGACCCCGTGAGATTTATCTTCCAAGCCGGAAGGTTCGCTCCAGTCAGGAGCAGCCCTAGACTTAGGGGGGAGTCAGAAGGCAAGGCGCACCAAACCCTGCCGACGGCCCACGGCCGACCGTTGGCTGCTTCCTGCCTGCTGCTTTCTGCCTTCTACTTGTTTCCTGCGGCCCCCGCCCAGAGGCCCGAGCCGGCCGCCGCCCCGCCGCATGCCTCGCGCATCGATCCGGGAGCCCAGGAACTTCTCGATCAGGCCATAAGGGCGCTTGGCGGAGAGGCTTTTCTCAAAGCCCGGACCCTCCGGACCGAGGGCCGCATGTTCGTTATCTCCGAAGGCTCCACGGCGGGCTTCGCGCCGTTTGAGAGCACCGTCGAGTTTCCCAACCGGCGGCGTTTCGCGTATGGCAAAGGCAAACCTGTCGTGCTCATCAACGACGGAGAGCGCGGCTGGCAGATCGATCGGTACGGCATGATCCGCCAACCTCCCGAACAAATGCGGCGCTGGAAGATCGCGGCGCGCTATGGATTGGAAAACCTCCTGCGCCAGGTCATCCGCGAACCCGGCCTCCTCATCCAGGATGCCGGGCGCGACTTCACGGACAACCTCCCGGCGCGCGTCGTGAGCATCACTGACGCCGAGCAGGTGCAGATCAGGATTTATCTGCACGCGACGAGTTTGCGTCCTATTCGCGTCACCTACCGCATGCTCAACCCGGAGTCGCGCGAGTGGGAAGAATTTGCGGAAGTATATGGAGACTTTCGAGAGTTCCAGGGCATCGCGACGCCCATGCACATTACGCGCTTTCTGAACGGCGAGCGCTACTCCGAGATTTTCCGCAAACGAGCCGAGTACAACGTCGAGGTGCCGCCCAACTACTTTACGCCGGGCAGCTAGGCGCTGCGCCATCTGCTATAATCAAACACGCGGAGGAAATCTAACCCTTGGGCAAGCCCAGCACGTTTCACGGCACCACGATATTGTGTGTGCGGCGTGGCCAGCGCTTGGCCATGGGGGGCGACGGCCAGGTGACGATGGGCGAAAGTGTGATCAAGCAGAAGGCGCGCAAGCTGCGCCGCTGCTATGGCGACAAAGTCCTGGCGGGTTTTGCGGGCAGCACCGCGGACGCCATGTCCCTCTTCGATCGCTTCGAGCGCAAGCTGGAGGAATACCACGGCAACCTGGGCCGCTCCGTGGTGGAGCTGGCCAAGGACTGGCGCACGGACCGCGCCCTGCGGCACCTCCAGGCGCTGCTGATCGTCGCGGATGACAAGTCCACGTTTCTGGTGAGCGGCACGGGGGACGTGATCGAACCCGATGACGGGATCGTGGCCATCGGCTCGGGCGGCCCGTATGCACTGGCCGCGGCGCGCGCCCTCGCCAAACACACGCAGCTCGGGGCGCGCGAGATTGTCGAGGAAGCGATGCGCCTGGCCGGCGAGATTTGCATCTTCACCAACGATCAAATCCATATCGAGGAGCTTCCCGCCCCAGAGCGGTGAGGTGACACAATCCTTATGGTCTTCTACCTTCCGGAAAGCATGGAAGAGACGGCGGCTCTCGATGCGCTGACCCCCCGCCAGATCGTCGCCGAGCTCGACAAACACGTGGTGGGCCAGACGGAAGCCAAGCGCGCGGTGGCCGTCGCGTTGCGCAACCGTATTCGCCGCCAGAAGCTCTCGCCCGAGCTGGCGGAAGAGATCCTCCCCAAGAACATCATCATGATCGGCCCGACGGGCGTGGGGAAAACGGAGATTGCTCGCCGGCTGGCGCGCCTGGCCAACTCACCGTTCCTCAAGGTTGAGGCCTCGCGCTTCACCGAAGTGGGCTACGTCGGCCGCGACGTGGAGTCCATGGTGCGCGATCTGGTGGAAATCTCGATCGACATGGTGCGGGAGGAAAAGCTGGAGGAGGTCGCGGAGAAGGCCGAGCAAAACGCGGAAGAGCGCCTGCTCGATCTGCTCCTGCCGTCCCTCCCCCCGCTGCGCGGCAATCGGCTGCCCACGGAAGAGGATGAGCGCCAGCGGGAGCAGCACCACCGCACGCGCGAGAAACTGCGCGCCCAGCTCCGCGAGGGCAAACTCGATGAACGGCAAGTGGAAGTGGAAGTGCGAGAGCGGACCTTCCCCTCGTTTGAGATCATCTCCTCGCAGGGCGTGGAGGAGATGGATATCAACATCAAGGATATGCTCCCGGGCCTGTTCGGTCCGCGCACCAAGAAGCGGCGCATGCGTGTCACCGAAGCGATGGATTACCTGATCCAGGAGGAGGAAAACCGGCTGATCGATATGGACCAGGTCACACGCTTGGCGGTCGAGCGCGCCGAACAGTCGGGCATCATCTTCATTGACGAGATCGACAAGATCGCGGGGCGCGAGCGCGGCCACGGCCCCGATGTCAGCCGGGAAGGCGTGCAGCGCGATATCCTGCCGATCGTCGAAGGCACCACGGTCAACACGCGGCATGGCTTCGTCCGGACGGATCACGTCTTGTTCATCGCTGCCGGGGCATTCCACGTTTCAAAGCCAAGTGACTTGATCC
>Ga0073934_10011869_pt1 | contig 10407 bp, 9 predicted proteins | sample LarsenN4metaG_FD_76834 | JGI IMG/M metagenome (GOLD analysis project Ga0073934, IMG submission 76834) | Hot spring sediment bacterial and archeal communities from British Columbia, Canada, to study Microbial Dark Matter (Phase II) - Larsen... ... | reverse complement strand
ATCATGATCGAGCCGGTGCAGGGCGAGGGCGGCTTCTACGAGGCGCCGAAGGACCTGCTGGTGGCGCTTCGCACCCTGTGCGACGAGCACGGCATCCTGCTCGTCGCCGACGAGGTGCAGACCGGCTTCGCCCGCACCGGGCGGATCTTCGGCATCGAGCACAGCGGGGTGGAGCCGGACATCGTGACCATGGCGAAGTCGCTGGCCGGCGGCTTCCCGATCGCCGGCGTGGTGGGGCGCGCGGAGGTGATGGACGCGCCCGGCCCCGGCGGCCTGGGCGGCACCTACGCCGGCTCGCCGATCGGCTGCGCGGCGGCCTTGGCGGTGCTGCAGGTGTTCCAGGACGAGCAGCTGCTGCAGCGCAGCCGCGACATGGGCGAGGCGCTGGTCGCCGGGCTGAAGCGCATCGCCAGCCATGTGCCGGCCATCGTGGACGTGCGCGGGCTGGGGGCGATGGTGGCCCTCGAGCTCGGCCGCCACGGCGATGCCGCGCAACCCGATGCGGAACTGACGAAACGCGTGGTGGCCGAGGCGGCCCGGCGCGGGCTGATCCTGCTCTCGTGCGGCACCCACGGCAACGTGATCCGCATCCTGGTGCCGCTGACCGCCTCCGACACGCTGATCGCCGAGGGCCTGCAGATCCTGGCCGACAGCTTCGAAGCGGCGACATGAAGCCCGTGGCCACGCCCTCCCCCGCCCTGCAGGCCGTCACCCCGCCCGCGGCCGCGCCCACCGAGCCCCTGGTGCGCTTTCGCGGCGTGCAGAAGACGTACGACGGCCACGTGCTGGTGGTGCACTCGCTCGACCTGGACATCCAGCGCGGCGAGTTCCTCACGCTGCTCGGCCCCTCCGGCTCGGGCACGACCACCTGCCTGATGATGCTGGCGGGCTTCGAGTCGCCCACGGCCGGCGAGATCGTGCTCGACGGCAGGCCGATCACGCGCACGCCGCCGCACAAGCGCAACTTCGGCATGGTGTTCCAGAACTACGCGCTGTTCCCGCACCTCACCGTGGGGCAGAACGTGGCCTACCCGCTCACGGTGCGCAAGCTGCCCCGGGCCGAGCAGGCGCAGCGCATGGCCAAGGCGCTGGCGATGGTGCGGCTGGAGGGCCTGGCCGACCGCTACCCGGCGCAGCTGTCCGGCGGCCAGCAGCAGCGCGTGGCGCTGGCGCGCGCGCTGGTGTTCGAGCCGCAGCTGGTGCTGATGGACGAGCCGCTGGGTGCGCTGGACAAGCAGCTGCGCGAGCACATGCAGATCGAGCTGAAGGAGCTGCACCGCCAGCTCGGCGTGACCTTCGTCTACGTCACCCACGACCAGGGCGAGGCGCTGACCATGAGCGACCGCGTGGCGGTGTTCAACGACGGCCGCATCCAGCAGCTGGCGCCGGTGGCGCAGATGTACGAGGCGCCGGCCAACCGCTTCGTGGCCGGCTTCATCGGCGACAGCACGGTGCTCAAGGGCACGGTGCGCGCCGCCGACGCGGAACGCTGCGGCTTCGTGCTGCCCGATGGCCGCGTGGTCACCGGCCTGAACATCAACGCGGCCCGGGTGGGCGATGCGGTGGAGGCCTGCATCCGGCCCGAGCGCATCGCGCTGCACCGGCACCCCGGCGCCGAGCGCGCCAACGTGCTGCAGGCCAGCGTGAGCGGCGTCATCTACTACGGCGACCACCTGCGCCTGCTGTGCACGGTGGGCGACTCGCAGCCCGAGGCCACGGTGAAGCTGCCGCTGTCCGGCGCGGCGCCGCCGCAGGCCGGCGACACGGTGTGGCTGGAGTTCCCGCCGGAATTCACCCGCACCTACACGGTGTGACCTTCCTGTCCCCACGGACCGATTTCCCCACTCACTCCCTTCCCCACTCACTCCCAAAGGAGTCGCGCAATGAGAAAGACCCTCCTGGCCCTTGCCGTCGTTGGAGCGGGCATCGTGCTGCCGGCCTCGGCGCAGCAGCAGATCACGGTCGTGAACTTCGGCGGCGCCAACGGCAACGCGCAGAAGAAGGCGTTCTACGAGCCCTTCGAGAAGGGCGGCGGCATCAAGGTGGTGCCGGTGGAATACAACGGCGAGCAGGCCAAGGTGAAGGCCATGGTCGAGACCAAGAAGGTCACCTGGGACGTGGTGGAGGTCGAGAGCCCCGACGTCACGCGCGGCTGCGACGAGGGCCTGTTCGAGAAGATCGACTGGTCCAAGGTGGGCAACAAGGCCGACTTCCAGCCCGCCGCGGTGCACGAGTGCGGCGTGGGCATCTTCGTGTGGTCCACCGTCATGGCCTACAACGGCGACAAGATCAAGAACCGCCCCACCAGCTGGGCCGACTTCTGGGACCTGAAAAAGTACCCGGGCAAGCGCGGCATGCGCAAGGGCGCGCGCTACAACCTCGAGTTCGCGCTGATGGCCGACGGCGTGAAGCCGGCCGACGTGTACAAGGTGCTGTCCAGCAAGGAAGGCGCCGACCGCGCGTTCAAGAAGCTCTCGGAGCTGAAGCCGCACATCCAGTGGTGGGAGGCGGGCGCGCAGCCGCCGCAGTTCCTGGTGGCCGGCGACGTGGCCTTGAGCACCGCCTACAACGGCCGCATCAGCGCCGCGCAGCGCGAAGGCAAGTACCTGCAGATCGCCTGGTACGGCGGCATCTACGACCTGGACTACTGGACCATCCCGCGCGGCACGCCGAACAAGGACGCGGCCTACAAGTTCATCCAGTTCGCCAGCCAGCCGGAGAACCAGGCCAAGTACGCAGAAGAGATCTCCTACGGCCCCACCAACAACAAGGCGCTGGCGAAGCTGCATCCCAAGGTGCTGGCCAACCTGCCCACCGCGCCGGCCAATGCCAAGGACGCGCTGCAGTTCAACGTGAAGTTCTGGGCCGACCAGGGTGAGGAACTCGAGAAGCGCTTCGCCTCCTGGGTGGCGCAGTGATGTTCGCCCCCCGCCGTCTGGCGGCGGCCCCCCGAGGGGGCTGGTTCCCTCGGCCGGGAAACCCGTCCGAGGGAACGGCGCTGACAAGCATCGCCCCTGGCCGCGTGGCGGCCTGTCCCAAAGGGACCTTACTATGAGCACCCTCGCGGTTCCGCTGCCCGGCAGCCCGGCACTGAAGCGCTCGCTGGCACGCGCCGAGCGGCTGCGCAAGCTGCGCGCCTTCGTGCTCACGCTGCCGCTGCTGGCCTTCCTGCTGCTGACTTTCCTGGTGCCGATCGGTGCGCTGCTGCAGCGCGCGGTCGAGAACCCGGAGGTGGCCGGCTCGCTGCCGCGCACCGGCCAGGCGCTCGAGCGCTGGAACCGCGAGAAGACCCCGCCGCCCTCGGCCTTCGCGGCCGTGGCGGCGGACCTGGCCGCCCTGCCCGACAGGTCGGATGCCGGCGCGCTGGCGCGGCGGCTCAACACCGAGGTGGCGGGCGCGCGCTCGCTGATCCTCAACACCTACAAGGCGCTGCCGCTCGACGGCGGGCCGGCCGAGGTGAAGGCGAAGATGCTCGCGCTCGACGAGCGCTGGGCCGAGCCGAAGTACTGGCACGCGATCGCCAAGAACGCCTCGCGCTGGACGCCCGACTACCTGCTGGCCTCGGTGGACTTCAAACGCGATGCGCACGGCGAACTCGAGCGCATGCCGCCCGACCAGCGCGTGTTCGCGCCCATTCTCGGCCGCACCTTCCACATCAGCGCGGTGGTCACCCTCTTCTGCCTGCTGCTGGGCTACCCGCTGGCCTACTGGCTGAGCACGCTCTCGGCACGCCAGGCCAACGTGCTGATGATCCTGGTGCTGGTGCCGTTCTGGACCTCGATCCTCGTGCGCGTGGCGGCGTGGATCGTGCTGCTGCAGTCCGAAGGGCTGGTCAACGGCGCGCTGCGCGCCACGGGCCTGATCGAGCAGCCGCTGCAGCTGCTGTTCAACCGCACCGGGGTGGTGATCGCGATGGTGCACATCCTGCTGCCCTTCATGATCCTGCCGCTGTACAGCGTGATGAAAAGCGTGCCCGGCACCTACCTGCGCGCCGCGGTGTCGCTGGGCAGCCCGCCGCTGGCGGCGTTTTTCCGCGTGTACCTGCCGCAAACCTACCCGGGCATCGGGGCCGGCGCGCTGCTGGTGTTCATCCTGAGCATCGGCTACTACGTCACGCCGGCGCTGCTGGGCGGGGCCGACGACCAGATGCTCAGCTACTACATCGCGCAGTACACCAACGTGAACATCAACTGGGGCATGGCCTGCGCCCTGGGCGCGCTGCTGCTCGCGGCCACGCTGGTGCTGTATGCGGTGTACCGCCGCGTGGTCAAGTCCGAGCTGAGCCTGGGATGAGCCGCATGTTCGCAAGCCTCAAGCCCCATTTCCCCGCCTACGCCACGCCGCTGGACAAGACGCTGTGGTGGGCCTTGCGCGCGCTGTGCGTGGGCGTGCTGGTGTTCCTGCTGCTGCCCATCCTGGTGATCATCCCGCTGTCGTTCTCCGACAGCACCTTCCTGATCTACCCGATCACGCACTGGTCGCTGCGCTGGTACGAGAACCTGTTCAGCTCGCCGGAGTGGATGCGCGCCGCGAAGAACAGCTTCATCGTCGCGCCTGCGGCCACGCTGATCGCCACCACGCTGGGCACCATGGCCGCGGTGGGCCTGGCGCGCGCCAACTTCCCGTTCAAGGGCCTGTTGATGAGCGTACTGATCGCGCCGATGGTGGTGCCGATCATCGTGGTGGGCGTGGGCACCTATCTCTTCTTCGCGCGGCTGGGCCTGGCCGACAGCTACACCGCGCTGATCCTGGTGCACGCGGCGCTGGGCGCACCGTTCGTGCTGACCACCGTGCTGGCCACCTTGCAGGGCTTCAACCAGAACCTGGTGCGCGCCTCGCTGAGCCTGGGCGCCAGCCCCTTGAGCACCTTCTTCCGCGTGACGCTGCCGGTGATCGCGCCAGGCGTGATCTCGGGCGCGCTGTTCGCCTTCGCCACCTCGTTCGACGAGGTGGTGGTCACGCTGTTCCTCGCCGGCGCCGAGCAGGTGACCTTGCCGCGGCAGATGTTCACCGGCATCCGCGAGAACATCTCGCCCACCATCGCCGCGGTGGCCACGCTGCTGATCGTGTTCACCACCAGCCTGCTGCTGGTGCTGGAATGGCTGCGCGGCCGCCGCCGCTGAACCGCATGGACAAGAACCAACCGCTGGGCGGCAACACCATGCCGCGCTTCGCCGGCCCGGCCACGATGATGCGGCTGCCCTCGGCCGCCTCGGCGCAGGGCCTGGATGCCGCCTTCGTCGGCGTGCCGCTGGACATCGGCACCTCCAACCGGCCCGGCGCCCGCTTCGGCCCGCGCCAGATCCGCGCCGAGTCGGCCCTGCTGCGGCCCTACAACATGGCCACCGGCGCCGCACCCTTCGACACGCTGCAGGTGGCCGACCTGGGCGACGTGCCGATCAACCCGTACTCGCTGGAGAAGTCGGTCGCCATCGTCGAGCGTTTCTACGACGCGCTGCTGGCCACCGGCTGCAAGCCGCTCACGCTGGGCGGCGACCACACCATCGCGCTGCCGATCCTGCGCGCGCTCGCGCGCCGGCATGGCCCGCTGGCGCTGGTGCACGTGGACGCCCATGCCGACATCAACGACACGATGTTCGGCGAGCCCATCGCCCACGGCACGCCCTTCCGCCGCGCGGTCGAAGAAGGCCTGCTGGCGGGCGACCGTGTATGGCAGATCGGCCTGCGCGGCACCGGCTACGCGGCCGACGACTTCGACTGGCCGCGCGCCCAGGGCTTTACCGTCGTGCAGGCGCACGAGGTCTGGTACCGATCGCTCGCGCCGCTGATGGACCAGGTGCGCGAGCGCATCGGCGCGCAGCACCCGGTGTACCTGAGCTTCGACATCGACGGCATCGACCCAGCCTTCGCCGGCGGCACCGGCACACCCGAAATCGGCGGGCTCACCGTGCCGCAGGCGCTGGAAGTCATTCGTGGCTGCAGGGGCTTGAACCTGGTCGGTGGCGACCTGGTCGAGGTGGCGCCACCCTATGACCCTTGCGGCAACACCGCGCTGCTGGCCGCCAACCTGCTGTACGAGATGTTGTGCGTGCTGCCCGGCGTGCGCTACCGCTGAAATCCCCAGACCCGAGAGACACCGATGGACATGAACACCTCCCCCCTGGCCACGCTGAAAGACCCGTCGCTGCTGAAGACCGAGGCGCTGGTGGGCGGCGAGTGGCTGCGCGGCGACGCGCGCTTCGACGTGCACGACCCCGCCACCGGCCTGAAGCTGGCCGACGTGGCCAACCTCGGCGCGCAGGCCACGCAGCAGGCCCTGCAGGCCGCGAACGGCGCCTGGGGCCCCTGGGCCCGGCGCCCGGCCAAGGAGCGCGGCGCCATCCTGATGAAGTGGTTCCACCTGCTGCACCAGCACGCCGACGACCTGGCCCGCATCATGACCGCCGAGCAGGGCAAGCCGCTGGCCGAGGCCAAGGGCGAGGTGACCTACGGCGCCAGCTTCATCGAGTGGTTTGCCGAGGAGGCGCGGCGCGTCTATGGCGAGACCGTTCCCACCACCGACCCGAACAAGCGCTACCTCGTCATCAAGCAGCCGGTGGGCGTGTGCGCGGCCATCACGCCGTGGAACTTTCCGATCGCGATGATCACGCGCAAGGTGGCGCCCGCGCTGGCCGCTGGCTGCCCGGTGGTCATCAAGCCGGCAGAGCAGACGCCGCTGTCGGCGCTGGCCGTGGCCGAGCTGGCGCAGCGGGCCGGCATGCCGGCGGGCGTGTTGAACGTGGTCACGGCCGACGGCGCGCGCTCCATCGAGGTCGGCCAGGTGCTGTGCGAAAGCGACCTGGTGCGCCACCTGTCGTTCACCGGCTCCACCGAGGTGGGCCGCATCCTGATGAGGCAGTGCGCGCCCACGATCAAGAAGCTGAGCCTGGAGCTGGGCGGCAACGCGCCCTTCATCGTGTTCGACGATGCGGACCTCGACGCGGCGGTGGAAGGCGCGCTCGCCAGCAAGTACCGCAACGCGGGCCAGACCTGCGTTTGCGCCAACCGGCTGTATGTGCAGGAAGGCGTGTACGACGCCTTCGTCGCCCGGCTGGCGGAAAGAACCCAGTCCATCAAGGTGGGCAACGGCTTCGAGCCGGGCGTGAACCTGGGCCCGCTGATCGACGAGCAGGGGCTGCAGAAGGTGGAGCGCCATGTGGCCGACGCGGTGGCCAAGGGCGGCCGCGTACTCACCGGCGGCCGGCGTGTCGAAGGCCGCTTCTTCCAGCCCACGGTGATCGCCGACGCCAACGCCGGGATGCTGTGCGCGCGCGAAGAAACCTTCGGCCCGGTGGCCCCGGTGTTCCGCTTCAGCACCGAGGAAGAAGCCATCCGCCTGGCCAACGACACCGAGTTCGGCCTGGCCAGCTACTTCTACAGCCGCGACGTGGGCCGCATCTTCCGCGTGGGCGAGGCGCTGGAGTACGGCATGGTCGGCGTGAACACCGGCCTGATCTCCACCGCCGAGGTGCCGTTCGGCGGCGTCAAGCAGTCGGGGCTGGGCCGCGAGGGCGGCCGCCAGGGCATCGACGACTACCTGGAGGTGAAGTACCTCTGCCTGGGCGGCATCGAGCATGCCGCCCGCTGAACAAGCGGCCGCGGCGCGGGGCCGCCGCTAGGAGGCGTCGTCGTCGTTCGCCGCCTGCGGCAGGCCGCCCCGCTCGGCGTGGTTGACGAAGCCGGCGCGCCCGACGGCCGGCGTGATGGCGGCGGTGCCGCTGGCCTTGCGCAGCAGCACATCGGCCTGCTTGCCGTCGGCCGGGTACAGCGCGGTGCCCACGCCGACCGCCACGCCGACGTTCATGCCCGTCACGTTGAACGGCTGGTGCAGCGCATGCACCAGCTTCTGCGCCACGCGGTGCGCATGCAGCGGCTCCTCGATGGCCGACAGCAGCACCGCGAAGGCATCGCTGCCCAGCGAGGCCACCACGTCGCTGGCGCGCACGCCGGCGCGCAGCCGCACCGCCACCTTGCGCCGCAGCACGTTGGCCGATTCCTTGCCCAGCCGCGCCTCGGTGGTGGGCAGGCCCTCGATGCGCAGCACCAGCAAGGCCATGGGCGCCGGCTCGCGCTCGCGCAGCGCCAGCAGGTGGCTCATGTGCTCCACCAGCTGCGCATGGTTGGGCAGGCCGGTGGCCAGGTCGGTGGCGTAGGCGCGGCGCGCCTCGCGCTCCAGCCGCTTGCGCTCGACCGCCAGCCGCAGCGCGCGCGCCAGCACACCGGGCTGCAGTGCCACGTCGCGCGCCAGCACGTCCTGCGCGCCCAGCGCGAGCGCGCGCGCCGCCGGTTCGGGCGCCGGCGCGTCCACCACCAGCACCACGGCGGTGTTGAGCGCGGCCTGCGACAGGCCCGGCCACTGCCCGGCTGCCCCGCCGGCCAGCAGCGCGTCGACCGGCGCCTCCGCCAGCCGGCGCGCCGCGCTGGGCTGATCGGCGCAGCGCTCCAGCACGAAAGGCCCCCAGGGCGAGCCTTCCAGCGCCGGCAGCGCGGCGGCCCAGGGCTCGTCTTCCGGCGTCACGACACACAGCACGCGCAGGCTGCCGGCAGGGGATGAAGAAGCTGAATTCACATGGGTCTCCCTCGGATGGGCTCGCTGCCTATAATCTGCGCCTTGCGCGGGTGTAGTTCAATGGTAGAACGCCAGCTTCCCAAGCTTGATACGAGGGTTCGATTCCCTTCACCCGCTCCAGAACCATCCGACAAGGGCCCCGCCGGGGCCTTTTTCATTGGCCCGCCGCCATGACCGACTCCGCCACGCCGCCCCCTGTCGACCACCCGCGCACCATCCGCAGCTACGTGCTGCGCGCCGGCCGCATGGGCACCGGGCAGCAGCGCGCGCTGGCCGAGCTGGGACCGCGCTTCGTGCTGCCGTTCCGACCCGAGCCGCTGGACTTTGCCGCGGTGTTCGGCCGCCCCGCGCCGGTGGTGCTGGAAATCGGCTTCGGCATGGGCGACGCCACCGCGCACATCGCGGCCGCCCGGCCCGACACGGATTTCATCGGCGTGGAGGTCCATACCCCCGGCGTGGGCGCGCTGCTCAAGCGCATCGGCGAGCAGCAGTTGCCCAACCTGCGCATCGTGCAGCACGACGCGGTGGAAGTGCTGGAGCACATGATCCCGCCCGGCGCGCTGGCCGGCGTGCACATCTTCTTTCCCGATCCGTGGCACAAGAAGAAGCACCACAAGCGGCGCCTCATCCAGCCGGCGTTCGTGTCGCGGCTGGTCACGCGGCTGAAGATCGGCGGCTACCTGCACTGCGCCACCGACTGGCAGCCCTATGCCGAGCAGATGCTGCAGGTGCTGGAAGCGGAGCCCGCGCTGCAGAACACCGCACCCGGCTACGCGCCGCGGCCCGACTACCGCCCGTTGACCAAGTTCGAGCAGCGCGGCCTGAAGCTCGGCCACGGCGTGTGGGACCTGGTGTTCACGCGGCGCTGATTCAGCCGCGCCACTCCGCCACGCCGGTCCAGGCGGTCAGCAGCACCAGCACGCCGAAGGCGATGCGGTACCAGGCGAACACCGTGAAGTCGTGCGTGGAGACATAGCGGATCAGCCAGCGGATGCACAGCAGCGCGCTGATGAAGGCGAACACCAGCCCCACCGCGAACAGCGGCAGATCGTCCAGGCTCAGCAGGTGGCGCTGCTTCAGCACCGAGTAGGCGCCCGCGCCCATCAGCGTGGGGATGCCGAGGTAGAAGCTGAACTCGGTGGCCGCCTTGCGCGAGAAGCCGATCACCATGGCGCCGATGATGGTGGCGCCCGAGCGGCTGGTACCGGGAATCAGCGCCACGCACTGCAGCAGCCCGACCTTCAGCGCATCGAGCGCGCTCATGTCGTCCACCGTTTCCACGCGCGCCAGGCGCTGGCCTTCCAGGTCCCGCTCGCCATAGTGGCGGCGGTGGCGCGACTCGACCCACAGGATGATGAACGCGCCGACGATGAACGCGATGGCCACCGGCACCGGATGGAACAGCAAGCGATCGACCAGGTCGCCCAGCAGCAGCCCGAACACCACCGCGGGCATGAACGCGATCAGCACGTTGCGCGCGAAGCGCTGCGCCACCGGGTCGTGCGTGATGCCGGTCACCGTGCGGCGCAGCCGTTCGCGGTATTCCCACACCACGGCCAGCATCGCGCCGGTCTGGATGTCGATCTTGAAGACGTTGGTCTTGCTGCCGGTGAAGTCCAGCAGCGAGCCGGCGAGGATCAGGTGCCCGGTGGACGAGATCGGCAGGAATTCGGTCAGGCCCTCCACGATGCCCATGATCGCGGCCTTGGCCAGCAGCAGCAGGTCCACCAGCAACTCCAGACGGACGAAACAAAGCGCCGGATGATACCGGCGCGGTCGACGCTCAACGGCCGGCGGCGTCAGCGCGAGGCGAGCGTGAGCTCCACGCCGCGGCCGGT
>Ga0073934_10011868_pt1 | contig 10407 bp, 10 predicted proteins | sample LarsenN4metaG_FD_76834 | JGI IMG/M metagenome (GOLD analysis project Ga0073934, IMG submission 76834) | Hot spring sediment bacterial and archeal communities from British Columbia, Canada, to study Microbial Dark Matter (Phase II) - Larsen... ... | reverse complement strand
TATGCCATCCGCGTGTGGGATAACGACCGCGAAGAGCGCTTCAAACTCCCGCCGTTGAAATGGTTCCCCGTCAACAAGAAATTCCGCTTCAACGCCACCTACACAAAATATCCGAAACCCAAAGAGTCTGGGCAAAGCGATTCCACCGGCGAGACCGTGGAAGACCGGCTGGATGGGTTTATCGCGTTCCGCTTCGAGGGCAAAACCTACAAACTCGATGTTACACAGACGAATAGCAAAAAACTGTTCATCAAGTTCCGGGACGGCACGAGCAGTAAAGAATCGTATCCGCCGAGTCGTTACCTGTATACAGCGCCGCCCCAAAATGGCAAAGTGATTCTGGATTTTAATTACGCGTACAGCCCTCCGTGCGCGTTCACGCCATATGCCACCTGCATCTTTGCGCCTGCGCAGAACACGCTTCCTTTCCGCGTGGAAGCGGGCGAAATCTATCGAGGATGAGTCTCAACATGGTCAACGAGGAATACCTCAAAAGCATTTACAAATGGCGCGAGGAGGTGGACAACAACCTGCGCCGCGAAAACGGATGGCTCGCGTTGGCTGGTCTGTTCTGGCTTCGCAAAGGGACGAACATCATCGGCTCGGCTCCTGATGCGGACATCCTTCTGCCTCCGCGCGCACCAGCCCGCCTCGGCACGTTCGAATTCGACGGGAATAATGTCACCATCAATGTTGAATCAGACCTCCCCGTCGAAGTGAACGGCGTGGCGTCCAAATCCGCGTTGCTCGATGCGGATCAGGAGGATGTCCCGTCCTTCATCACGTTCGACGAGATGCGCATGGTCGTCCTGCGCCGCTCGAAGGGAGTCGGCATCCGCTTGTGGGATAACACGCGCGAAGAGCGACGCGCCTTTCCACCCCGCGAGTGGTACGCGGTCAAGGAGGAGTATCGTGTCCCCGGCACATACACAAGGTATGAAACGCCGCAGATCGTGAAGATGCCGGATATTCTCGGCGCGATCCTCGACGAGCCCATGCAGGGATATGTCACCTTTGAGTTGAACGGCAGGAAACACGAATTAATGGTGGAGGAACTCCCGGACCGCCGCTTGTTCATCCAATTCATGGACGAGACCAACAGCCACCCCACCTACCCTTCGGGGCGGTATCATTACACCGACCCTCACGAGGACGGAAAAGTTTTCATTGATTTCAACAAGGCGTACAGCCCGCCGTGCGCGTTCACCGATTACGCCACCTGCACTTTCCCGCCGCAGGAGAATCGCTTACGAACGGCGATCGAAGCAGGAGAAATTTTCCCCGAACATCAGCATAAACACGCACATTGACAGGACCTACGCAAAACCCAAAGATAGCCGCGAATTTCACAAATTCACGAGAATTGATTTATAAGGTTCGTCAAAATTCGCGTAATTCGCTGCAAAAGTTTTAATAAAAAAGAACCCCTTCGCGGGATTCTTTTTTATTTCAAGATAAAGTTGGTGAAGAAATCCGGCACGAAGAAGCCTCCAATGCCAAAGCCCCACTTCAAAATGCAGCAAGTCAGAAAGATGGCAACGCCCAAACCGATCATGAAATAATCGCGGCGCGCATAATGCAATTCCTTGAGCCACGTGCGCGGCGCAGTGCCAAACGCGCGCAAGTCCATCGCGTCGATCACTTCCTCACCTGTGACCGTGGATTGCATTGTTACCGGGATAACAAGCGGCGCTAATTTGCGAATCTTTTCGAGCAACCCGCCTTTGAGTCGCTCCACTTCGTAGCCGCGCGCACGTTGTGCATCCACTGTAATGGTGAGGTCGCGCGCAAACGTCGGCAGGAAGCGGAACGCCAAATCCATGGTGAAAGAAACTTTATCCGAGGCTCCCATCCGCTTGAATGCTGTTCCATAGATATTTGGATCGAGCGTATAAGGCAACATGATGGCAGGCAACGCCATAGTGAGCATGCGCATGACCTGATTCAAGGCAAACCACAGTTTCGATACCGTGATGTGCACGACCCATCCCCGGTCTGCCCACAATGAAATCGTGAACAAGACCGGGGATGGAAGATTGGTCACCGAAGAAGGACCGCCGCGCCCGGAAAGAACTCCATTCAACCCAACGATGAAGAACAGCAGGATGAAGATATAGAACCATGCGCGCCTCACATCCTTCCACTCGATGCGTGCCATCAGGTACAGGGTCAGCGATAATAGAAAGAGTGGTAAGAGAAAGCGATAGTCCCAGATCTCCGGAATGGTCAGCGCAAAGATGATGCAGAACATGAAGATAAAGCGCGTGCGCGGATCCAAACGCTGGATGAAGGTATTGCGCGGGCGGTACTTCCAGGTAACAAGCATTACGCTAGCGGCCTCGGCGTGCCGCGACTCCGGCGAACGCGATCATCAGAATTGGCAGGAGTATGATGGTGACCACGGCATTACCGATGAACGCCGGCACGAAGTAGCCAACGAGCGCGGTATTAAAGTCAATGCCGCCAACAAACATCTCGGTCAGCGAGGCAAATAACATGCCAACCGCAATGCCAGCCAGACCATAGCCGACCGCCTTCATGATATCCGGGCGGGCTTTGAAATCGTTGATGGAAGACATGACCAAACCTGCGACCATGCCCATCAAACCGTTGCCGAGACTCCAATTCCAGTAGAAGCCCCAACCGGTGATCATATCGCCCAGGGTATTGCCGATGAAACCGGCGAGCAAGCCCACCCACGGACCGTAGGCGGCGCCGAAGAAGATCAACACCGCAACCGCCGGGCGGAAGGTGACGTTGCCAGCCGCGGGCAGCGGGAAGATGTTGGTCGCCCACGAGAACACGCCGTAGAGCGCCGCGCCGATCGCGCCGTACACGACCTGTCGTGTGCCAAACTCCCATGTCGAATTGTTGTTCATTTCTATTCTCCTTTTGAATTGGTTGAATAACGAGCTGACCCGTACATGTAAACCCTGTACCTCATCATTGGTTACAGGGATGGCACCTACGCATAGGCGGCTAACTCTTCCGCGCTGAGGAACTGTCCTGTTCGCGGGAGCAGGTTCATGTTCATGCGAAGAAGCGAGGTCGGTCTCACACGATACTTCAGTAGCAGGTCGAAATCCTTCAACACGTCTTCGGGTCGTCCATCGGCAACGATGTGTTTGTCGCCGAACAACAAAATACGATTGGCATACATCACTGCCAGATCGAGATCATGCGTAATGAACAATGTCGCGGCAAAATTCGCGGCAACCAGCGATTTCGAACCGTTCATCGGGCGGCACATCGCATCCATGAAGTGGGTGTAATTGGAATAATCCTGCCCGGCGGTCGGCTCGTCCATGATCATGATCTTCGATTGCATCGCCAGCACCGCCGCGATCGTGGTGCGCTTCTGCTGCCCGAACGAAAGCCCGAGCGGAGGATACTCCTCGAAGCCTTTAAGATTCACTGTCGAAACACTCGCTGCGACCAATTTCTTGATATCGACTTCTTCAAATCCCAAATTCTTCGGACCGAATTCCAATTCCTCCCGGACGGTCGGCGCGTAGAGCATGTGTGTTGGGCTTTGGAATACAAATCCGAGCGTGTGTGCGATCTGCGCCACGCTCATGCTTTGCGTGTCTTTGCCTCCCACCAGCACGCGTCCACTTGTGGGTTTCAACAGACCGATGGCATGTTTCACCAATGTGGACTTCCCCGCGCCGTTCGGACCCAACACCGCGATCAAGTCACCTTGATGTATCTGTAGATTCACACCTTGAAGGATAAAAGGAGTCTCATCGCTGTATCGAAAATCGACGTTCTCAAAAACGACCAGCGGCTCGCCTCCCCCCTCGCTGATGGCTGGCTCAGTTTTCTTCGGCGTTTCCCCAATCTGATTCACGCGCTTCACCACCCACTCTGCAGGGAGTTTTACTTCGCGATGGTTGATCTCCGTCGGCAGGCTGTCGATCGAGCCGAGATATTTCACCTGACCCGCTTCCATGTACAACAAACGGTCTGGTTTCGCAAAAATCGCATCCTCCACGCGATGTTCGATCAACACGACGGTCTTCCCTTCATCGGCGAGACTCCGAAACACCTCCAGCGCTTCGTGCGCGGATTCGGGGTCGAGCGAAGCGAGGGGTTCATCCAGCAACAAAATGGACGGGTTCATTGCCAGCAAACCGCCAAGGGCAACCTTTTGTTTTTCACCGCCGGAGAGATTGAACGTCTCGCGTTCGCGCAGGTATTCGATTCTCAACCGCTTCATCGCCTGTTCGACACGTTGCAGAATCTCGTCGCGAGGCAAACCGAGATTTTCAGGTCCGAATGCGATCTCGTTGAACACGTTGCTGGCGACGATCTGGCGCTCGGGATCTTGAAGCAACGTGCCTACAGTTTGGGCGACCTCCGCGATCTGCATCTCCGCCACATCCCTGCCGTGCAGCAATACCTTCCCCTCGCGCGCGCCGCGATACGAACGTGGAATCAACCCATTGATGCAACGCGCCAGAGTGGTTTTGCCGCATCCACTCGAACCGGCGATCAACAGCATCTCACCGGGCTTAAGTTCAAAGGATATGTTCTCGATCGCCTTTTCAGGGCGAGTCCGATATTGAAACGAAAGGTTTTGTATTACGAGTGGGGAATCGGCCATTCAGTTACCTGAGCATCACCATGATTTCATCGCCTATTTTAACACCCAATTTCGCCGCCGCGTTCCCATTGACGACAGAAATGCCAAGATTGCCCGTGCTCCCAATCAACGCGATCACCTCGCCCGCGCCGCGCTCTCCAAAAGTATTGACCATCCCATGTATTTCTGTGCCATTCAAGCAAACCGCAATATTTTCCTTTTTCTCCAATGCCTCGCCGAGGTGCTCGACTCGAACATTGGATGAAACATTCCCGAAGTGGTCAATATGAGTCACCTCACCGCGCCAGCCGCTATCAATTCGTTGCGGCTTGGGCAACTCCAGCCGAACGGGATCGGTAAACGGCGAACCAAACTCGCTGAGCGGAACGCCATTCGCCAAATGCGCGGCGACCGGCGAAAAGATATCTCGTCCGTGAAATACAAAGCTGACCGAGGGCAGCCAGTATTTGATCCGGTTCAATTCGACGAACTGAGTTTGCCAGCCTGATAACTCCGCGCGCTCGAGTAATCCAGAGATCGTACCGTTATCAGGACCTACGTAAAACCAATCTCCGACCTGCGCTGCCATGGGTCGGCGTTTCGTACCTACGCCCGGGTCAACAACTACAACGTGAATTGAACCTTTCGGAAAATAAGTAACTGAGCGTCCAAGAATATACGACGCCTCGCGGATATTCTGCGCTTGAATCATATGACTCAAGTCTGCGATCTGCGCCGACGGGCTGATCCCCCAAATGACTCCCTTCATCACCCCCACAGTTCCATCCTTGATGCCGAAATCCGTCATGAGGGTAATAACTGTCAATGCACTCTCCTCGCGGGTTGAATGAGCCAATTATAAAACATACACACAAGTTTTCAAAAACGAACTCCCCGCAACTAGTTGCGGGGAGTTCATGTTACTGCACGTATTGCAGAAAGACCGATTCAAAATCGGACTCAGAGGTGAAGCCCGCCCACCTATGAAGAACCACTCCGTTCGGGTCGAGAAAGTAAACCTCGGGTTGATAGAAGAAACCAAGGGTCTGCTGAAAGACGAAGGTGTTGGGATCGTCTGCATCCAGATAGGTAAAAATAATCTTTCCGAAATATTTCGCTTCGAGCCCATGAACCATGGGCGCCATCGCGCGGCAGGTGCTTCAGGTAAAACGGAAAAATTCGACGAATTGATACTGACCCGAAGCCAGACTTACGGTTGTTGGATCTGTGGCGTGGAGATCAGGTCCGCGCGAGGTGGCTGCGGGAAGCACTTCCTGCGTCGGCGCTTCCGCCGCGACAGGAGGCTGGGTTGCCTCACCTCCAGCGGGTTCCACCGGCGGAATGGGAGTCGCGCTGGGCAATACATCCAACGGTGGCGCGGCTACGGGTTGGGTGGCTTGAGGAGCACACGAAACTAGAAGGAGGAGAAGCAGACTAAAGGCGGAGGCGAAGCGGGTTTTCATCATCTTTCCTGTCGGTAATTTGAATTGATGATAGGTTGTAACAGAAATTCCTTACACAAAGGTTACAAACGCCATCTTTGACGAGCCTACCATCCTACGCTATACTTTGAGTAGTTCAGTAGTTAGATAGTCGGTAGTTCCATCTACTTCATCGCCGCCGGCACACCGAACTATCGAACTAACAAACGATAAAACTATTCAACTACTTTTGGAGGAAGAATGGCTGGTTTCAAACTCACCTACGGTACGATGTTCAACCCGCCTGAAGCGCTTCATGAGGGATTCGACAAGGCGGTTGCAAAGCTCAAGCAAAATCTCGGCAAAGAATACGGAATGTTCATAGACGGCAAGGATGTGTTCACCGACGAAAAGTTCGAGGACCGTTCGCCCGTCAACACCAGTTGGGTGCTCGCACGCATGCAAAAAGGCAACGCCCTGCATGCTCGCATGGCGATCGAAGCGGCGCGCAAAGCCTTCCCCGCGTGGAGTCGTACACCGTGGAAAAAGCGAGTCCAACTGGTTCGCAAAGCCGCATCACTGATCGAGAAGCGCATCTTCGAACTCGGCGCGGCGATGGCGCTCGAAGTCGGCAAGAACCGCATGGAATCGCTTGGCGACGTGCAGGAGACCGCCGACCTGATGTATTGGCCCGCGCAAATGATGGAGGAGAACAACGGCTTCATCAAACCGATGGGCAAGGATCCGCTCACCGGATACGAATCAACGAACATGTCTGTGCTTCGCCCATACGGCGTGTGGCTTATCGTTTCACCATTCAACTTCCCCTTCGCGTTGACCGGCGGACCGACCGGCGCGGCGCTTGTGGCTGGCAACACGGTCGTCATCAAACCCGCGACAGATACCGCCTGGATCGTCCGACTCTACGCGGAATGTTTGCGCGATGCAGGCTTCCCGCCCGGCGTGTTCAACTTTGTGACGGGTCCCGGCTCCACACTTGGGCAGGCGCTGGTAGACAGCCCCGAAGTGGACGGTGCGACATTCACAGGCTCGTTCGACGTGGGCATGAAAATGTATCGCGATTTTGCGAACCGCAATTACGTCCGCCCGATCGTGTTGGAACTCGGTGGGAAGAACCCGGCCATCGTTTCGCGCAACGCGAATCTCGAAGATGCGGCAACAGGCATCTATCGCTCGGCATTCGGTTTGCAGGGACAGAAGTGCTCCGCCGCTTCACGCGTATTGGTGGAGGAGCCGGTCTACGATGAATTGCTTGCCAAACTCAAAAGTAAAGTGGACGCACTCGTCATCGGCGACCCGACCGAACGCGCCACGTATCTTGGTCCGGTCATCAACCAGAGCTCGTACAACGACTTCAAGAATTTCACCGAAGAGATCAATCAGGCGGGCGGGCGCTTTCTCACCGGCGGTCATGTGAAGACTGGCGGCATGTACGATTACGGCTACTACTGCGAACCGACATTCGTCACCAACCTGCCGTACGAGCATCGCTTGTGGAAGTACGAGATGTTCCTGCCCATCAGCACGATCGGCAAGGTGAAGAATCTCGATGAGGCGATGACGATCGCAAACGATGTCAATTATGGTCTCACCGCCGGGTTCTACGGTTCGCCAAAAGAAACCGCGTGGTTCTTCGATAATATTCAAGCCGGTGTGACGTACGCAAACCGTCCGCAAGGCGCGACGACCGGCGCGTGGCCCGGCTTCCAGCCATTCGGCGGATGGAAAGGTTCCGGCGCAAGCGGCAAGAACGGCGGCGGTTATTACTATGTCCAGTTATATATGCACGAGCAAATCCAGACCCTCGTGAAACCCGCAAAGAATTCTTCGCCGAAAAAATCCGCCAAGAAAAAGAAGACGCGCAAATAGCAATCACCCTCAACCCTACCCCTCTCCCCAACAGGGAGAGGGGTACTTAATCTCATGGGCGAACCAGAGCAATATACCCGCAAAGAACTCGTTTACCGCATCGGCACGTTCTTCCTCATGCTTGCGGTTGGATTCCTCGTGTTCTTCCTGCTATCCGATTCGACCGGCGCACCCTCGCTGAATTATTTCTGCTGGGGCATGGTACTTGCAGTGATCGGATTCGTCTTTCGCGCACAATACAAGAAGCCCTCACCAGCCAGCGGACGCTTCGGCTGGGTGAAAAGACTGTTGAAAGGTAAACAGGAATGACAAAATTGACATCGCTCTCCGAAGCGATCTCGAGATTCGTAAGCAATGGTGACACTGTCTATGCGGCAGGATTCACCCACCTCATCCCCTTTGCCGCGGGACACGAGATCATCCGGCAGGGAAAAAAGAATCTCACCCTCGCCCGCGCCACACCCGACTTGATCTACGACCAAATGGTCGCGGCAGGATGCGCAAAGAAAGTCATCTTCTCGTACATGGGAAATCCCGGCGTCGGGTCGCTTCGCATTGTGCGTACCGCCATCGAGCAGGGAAAACTCGAGTGGGAGGAATATTCACACTTCGGGATGATCACGCGTCTTCAAGCCGGGGCATCTGGTTTGCCTTTCCTTCCAATGAATCAGACGGGAGCAACCGACCTTGAAAGGGTCAATCCAAATATCAAGCGGGTTCCCGACCCCTACGGCGGAAAGGAAGTGATCGTTGTGCCGGCGTTGAACCCGGATGTGGCAATCGTCCACGTGCAGCGAGCAGACGCGAATGGCAACGCGCACCTGTGGGGAATCATCGGCGAGCAGAAAGAAGCCGCGTTCGCCGCGAAGAAAGTCATCCTCACCGCGGAGGAGATCGTGGACGAATCCGTCATCCGCTCGGACCCGAACCGCACAATGATCCCGGGCATCGTGGTCAGCGCGGTCTGTCACGTGCCATTCGCCTGTCATCCAAGTTACGCGCAAGGATACTACGACCGCGACAACGAGTTCTATCTTTCGTGGGATAAGTTCAGCGAGTCGCCAGAAGCTATCAAGCATTATTTGGATGAGTGGGTATTCAGCGTGAAGGACCGGAATGAATATTGGCAAAAACTTGGCGCAGAGACTCACAAACGGCTCGAGGTGCCAAATTTGATGAGCGAGCCGATCAATTATGGGAAGTATTAGCGCAGATTAGCGGATGAAATCTTTCGATTTCGGTGGCGCGGGAGAGTCGTTACATTTTCTTCACGCCAACGGTTACCCACCTGAATGCTACACACCGTTGCTTGAATTACTGAAAACGAAATATCATGTGTTTGGGATGACACTCCGTCCATTGTGGGGAGATGCCAGACCGGAAGAAATCGATAGTTGGCATCCGCTTTCAGAGGATCTGCTCCGCTTTTTACACGAACACGGCACCGAACCTGTCATCGGAGTCGGACATTCCATCGGCGCGATTGTCACCTTGCGAGCCGCGTTGAAAGAGCCAGGCAGGTTCAAGGCTTTGGTACTGATTGACCCTGTCGTATTCGTGCCGCACAGGTTAATTTTATGGAAAATTTTCCGTTCCATCGGCTTGGGCGATAGGGTGCACCCATTGATCGCAGGCGCGAAAAAGCGACGAAGGAACTTTGACGATCTGGAATCCGTTTTCAACAGGTATCGCAAACGGAGTGTCTTTCGATATTTCAGCGATGAACATTTGAGAATTTACATCGAAGGCATCACGCGCAAAACGATTGACCGATTTGAATTGATTTACTCCCCGGAGTGGGAAGCGCAGATCTATCGAACAGGCTTGCAAGACTTTGATCTCTGGCGCGATCTCCGTAAACTCAACGTGCCGTCTCTTTTTATCCGCGGCGCCGAGACAGATACGTTCCTTGAAAGCGCGGAGAAGTTGGTGAAACAGAAACAGCCAAAAGTGAGAATCGAAGCGTTGCCGAAGTCCACACACCTGCTTCCATTGGAGCGTCCCAAAGAAGTGTTCGAGATCATGCAGAATTTTCTGAATGAGGTTGTATGAGCGAAATGAAATATTCATCCGCCGAATTGATGATCATCAACGCCGCGCGCTTGCTGCGCGATGGCGATGTAGTGTTTGTAGGTGTTGGTCAACCAAATCTCGCGTGCAATCTCGCCAAACGCACTCACGCGCCAAACCTCGTTATGATCTACGAAGCAGGCGTGATTGGCGCAGAGCCTGCGCGCCTTCCGCTTTCGATCGGCGACCCAACGCTGGTGAGCGGTTCGTTGTCAGTGGTGAGCATGTACGATATTTTTACGAACTATCTCCAGCGCGGCAATGTGGATGTGGGCTTTATGGGCGGCGCGCAAATCGATAAATATGGCAACATCAACGCGACTGTGATCGGTGGTTATGAACATCCAAAAGTCCGTTTGCCCGGCTCAGGCGGCTCACAGGAGATCGCGGCATGGGCAAACCGCTGTTACATCATGACCCCTCATCAAAAGCGGCGCTTCC
>Ga0073934_10011867_pt1 | contig 10408 bp, 7 predicted proteins | sample LarsenN4metaG_FD_76834 | JGI IMG/M metagenome (GOLD analysis project Ga0073934, IMG submission 76834) | Hot spring sediment bacterial and archeal communities from British Columbia, Canada, to study Microbial Dark Matter (Phase II) - Larsen... ... | reverse complement strand
CGCGGGCATCTGCAGCCGTTAGAAGAGCTGGACCCAAGGCAGATCGCCTGGCTCATCCGGCGGCCCAAGCCCGGCAGCGCCGACGAGCAGGGTCATCCCGACTGGCTGCGGAAGCTGCGGGCGCTGTTCAGCGGCATCTATACCGTCGACAACATGGACTTCGTGCTCCGCGACGCCTACATGACCGGCTACAACACGCGGGCGTTCGACCTGTCGCGGATCCTGCACTATACGTTCTTCACGTCGGCCGGGCTCACGATTCACTCGCGCGGGCTGCCGACGCTGATCAACTTCATCGAAACGCGGGCCAACCTGTTTCGCACGGTGTATTTTCACCGCACGGTCCGCGCGCTCGATCTGGCGCTGGAAGATCTGTTCCCCGAGACCATGCACCACTTGTTCCAGGGGAACCCGCTCGAGCAACTGGACCGCTATCGGCAGTTCACGGAATCGTCGTTCCTCGTGGATGTGCAGCGTTGGGGCGATTCGCCAGATCCAAAATTGAACGCCCTCGGACGGCGCTGGCGATTGCTTCTCTCGCGCCAGGTGCAGTGGAAAATGGCCTGCGAACGGATGTTGAACTTCCACGCCGGCAGCTCCGAGCAGACCACGATTTATTCCGAGCCGGACCTGGTGCTGCGGCGACTGCGCGAGCGCTTGCCGAAGAAGCTGCGCGAGCTGCCGCTGAAGATCGACGTGGCCCGGCACTACCATCGGCCCAGCGGGCGGTTGCCGGCCGGAGGGCAAAACTTTCTGCTCGACCCGGCGATGGGGACGCCGCAGGAGCTGCACGACGACGACCTGTTCCGGGCGCTGCCGGTGAGCTTCTGCATCTTCCGCGTCTACTCGCAGGATCACCAGCACGACGCGGCGCTGAACAGCGCGCTCAGTGCAGTCCTCGGCGACACGCTGGACGCGAAGACGAATATGTGAGTGGCGAATGGTGGAAAGAGGCGGGGCGACGTCCACCGCGGTGCCGTTCTTGAGTAAACATTGACGTTTCGCGCCACGCCGCGCAAACCGGCGGCAACGACGCCAATTCTGGCGCGCGGGGTGCCTGTGCGGGTCGTTCCACGGACGCCGTGCGGATTGGGAACGCCGACCGGAGAGGGACGATACCCGATGACATGCACGACTTCGAGTTGGAACAACTGCGACGCAACCCGGCCTGGCGCACCACACTGAAGTGGTACTGGGACTTGCAGACGCAGGCCCGGCAAGACGCCACCACTTTCGATGGCTGGGTGCCCCGCGCGAGCGACGTCCCGAAGGTCGATCCCGCCACGCTCTCCAGCGTGCACGGCCGGCTGATCGCGTTCGGCTTTCTCAAATTCGAGCTGGCCGGCCGCGACGTGGGTATCCGCTACCAGTTGACGCCGCTGGGCCGGCAGGCGATCGGCGCAACCGCCGGGGAAGAGGCGTCGGAACCGGCGGAAATGGCCGGTGTGGAGTAGGTGGAAGGCAATCTGCGAGGAGAGTGCGTGAAGAGGAACAGTGAAGAGAGAGAGTGAAGAAGCCAGCGTGGTTGGGGATTCCATCCCGACTTTCGTCTTCACTTCCGCCGTTCACTCCGGCCTTCACTCTCGCCTTCCCTCCCGCCGTTCACTTCAGTGGAATAGGATCGTCCCACCCGGCAATGGATGCGTCGGGCGCGAGAACGAAGATCTCCACGCGGCGGTTCTTGTGCCGGCCGCTTTCGTCTTTGTTCGACGCCACGGGCTGATACATGCTGTAGCCGGCGGCGCCCATGCGGGTTTCGGCGATGCCCGCCTTGCGAAGAGCGAGGACGACGGCGTCGGCCCGGTCGGTGGACAGGTGCCAATTGGTGGGGTGCTCCTGCCGCGTGTGCTGCTTGCCGATGGGCTGGTCGTCGGTGTGGCCGACGACGAGGATTTTGAGGTGCGCGGCGTCGGGCTGGTTCATGATCCGCGCAAACTCCTGCAGGATCTGCATGGACCGCGGCGTGACCTCATCGCTGCCCGAGGCGAACAACAAGTCGGTGCTGAATTTGCTCACGCCGGTGTGCGGGTCGAACTCGAACTCGGGGTACTTGTTTCGCAGCTCTTCCAGCTTGCGGATCTGCTCGCGGTTGAGAGGGTTGTCGCCAATCAAATGGTTGCGGACCTTGCCCTCCAGTTGCTCGTTGGCAGATTGCAGGTTGTGCAGCCGCTGGTTGGCGAGATCGGCCTGGGCCTTCAGCGCCATGTTTTGCTGCTGGAGTTGCTGATTCTGCGCCGCCAGCCCGCCCAGACCCTGGTTCTGCATCGCCAGGTTGCGGTTCTGCAGGTAGAGCTGGTGCGTCCGCAACTGGCTCTGCTGCAGGTAGTAGGGCGACGTGCCGTTGCACGCCGGCAACGACAGGCACAGCACGAAGGTCCAACCGAGCCAGCTCAACGGGAGATGACGCAACATGGGCGACTCCGACACGCGGACCGGCTTTCAGCGGCCCGGACACTTCCGAGTGTCCAAGACACTGTTGGGCTTCGGACGAACGCGCGAAAACGCACTCCATCCGCGGCCGTTGGCCGGTCAGCGTGAATTCAACGTGATAGGCAAGGACGATTCTGCGGAGATGCGCGACCGGCCGAATTTGCCGCGGCGAATGTTCCCGCACCGCTGCGGCCGTTGGTCAGTCGCGCGGGGTTATAGCGATGGCCTCGCGGCGTGCCAAGAGCAGAACTTCAGCAAATTCCGCGCAGGGCGGGTGAAGATTCGCCGGTCTCTGCCGCGCGATCATGCAAACCGGCAGAAATTGCCGGAGTCGAAGCCAGGCTTTTCCGAAAGCCTGACTTCCCGGGTCGGAGCAACAGAAGCCGGGCTTTCGGAAAAGCCGGGCTTCGATCTGCTCACGATTTGAACAGCCCCGCGAAGGTCCGCACGAAGATACCTTCCTCGACCGGGCTACCGCCGGCGGAGACGGTGTGCAGCAGGTCCGCCGCCATCCACGCGCCAACCACCAGCGCGACGGCGGACGCCATCGTGAGCAGCACGGCGCCCGTGCTCCATTCCTCTTCCACGGGCACCACCATCCGGCTGCCGACCGTCGCAAACTCCGCGGCGCTCACGCCCGACTCGAAGTCCTCTTCCTCGCTCTCGAAGACTTCCAGATCTTCCAGCTCGTCATCCTCACCCAGAACTTCTTCGGAGACCTCCAGTTCGTCCGCTTCCTCGTCGGTGGCCCCTTCCTCGTCGGCCTCCAGCTCGAAGGCCGATTCGTCCGCGCCGAGGCCCTTCCTCTTCGTGGGCACGACGGTCGCCTCTTCTTCGTCTTCGTCGAACATGACCACGCTGGTTTCGGCATCGGTCTCGGCACCGCCCAGGAAGTTCTTGGGCATCAGGTCGTGTTCGTCTTCCTCGAAGAGCAGAGGCACCTCGGGATCGGTGCGGTCCCCCTCGTCGTCGCGGAGCATCGGAATGCCGAGTTCCATGGCATCGGTGTCCGGCATGGTCTTCGGCGGCTGTCCCAACTTGGGGGACGACTTGCCGGTTTTAATGCCGCTGTCGAGCAGCGCGAACGGCGCGTCGTCGGCGAGGTTGATGCCGCTGTCGCCCGGGCGTTCGAGCAGGATGCCGCTATCGGTGGGGCGATGCAGGGCCACGCCGCTGTCGCCGGTGAGGCGGACGCCGCTGTCGGTGGGCAGCGCGAGCGGTCCTTCGTCGTCCATCAGCACGGATTCGCCCGGGCTGCCCTGGAACATTGGCAGCGGCGAGTCGCCCCCCTTGTGCAACTTTTTCCCGGAGTCGAGCAGTTTCACATCGCTGTCGGAATCGGCCGGCGGCGCCAGGCGCACATCGCTGTCGGAGTCGGCGAGCCGCGGGGAAGATTTCGGCCCGCTGGCCAGCCGCACGTCGCTGTCCGAATCGCTCAGCTTGACGTCGCTGTCGGAGCCTTTCTTGGGCACGATGAGCTTAACGTCGCTGTCGCTCTCCTTCTTCGGAGGAGCGCCCACCAGCCGCACGTCGCTGTCACTCTTTGCGGAGGACGGCTTGAGCACGTCGACTTCGCCGCTGCTGCCGGTGAGCTGCCGGCGGACGTCGTCGGTCATCATCAGCCGCACGTCGCTGTCCGACGCGGAAGCCGTCTTACGGATGTCGATTTCCAGGGCGCTGTCTTCGTCGTCCGACATGAGAGGCACGTCGGGGTTGGAATCGGGCTGCCGGCGGCGCTTGCACTCCTCGACGTCGTCCGACTTGAACTTCCAGGTGCCGCGATCGGCAAAACCACGCAACTCCCCCTTTTCGCGCAGGCGGATGACCTGGTCGGTGGGCATGCCGAGCAGTTGGGCGGCTTCTTCGAGGCTGAGGTATTTCTTGCCGTTCATAGGGTCGTAATCCTCGTCGCCGTTTAGCCGCGACCCGAAGTCCGCGGAGGGGAGCGTTTGGCGTGTGGAATATCAGGAGGCAAAATCGGCAATCGTCAGGGAGAAGTCGGCATGGCAGTTCGCAAATCAGCAGTTCGTGCCGCTGTGCCGGCAGCCAATCCGTTGCGGACGTTGGCCTTGGGAAAACCGCGGCAAGCCGCAATCTTCCCAAGATTTTCGCATCTGGCATTCTAGAGCGGGCCAAAACGCCACGACAAGGGGGTGGCGGCGAATTGCGCGAAAGTGGTAAAGTCCACCTGCCTCGCCCCGACCGCCGGATTCATTCGAAGAGCTGCCGGACCGGCACGCTGAAGCCGGGCAGAATTGCAGGGAATTCGAGTGCCTCGTCCCTCGTCAGTGTCTGCGGTGGAGCATCAGGTCGGTGCAGTATCGCTTTGCGACGTTCAGGATCGAGAACACACACACACACACACAATGTCAACGCCGACATTCAGATACTCAGCCACCTTTTTGGTGATGTCTTTCCACTGATCGGTGGGTGACTTGACCTCGATAACCAACTTTGGGGGCCAGGAGGAGACTCGTCGAGACTTTGGTCTGCGGGGTATCTCACATAACTGTAACAGGAGACATCTGCCCCTCGAACGGTATCGGGGCCGCGTTCCGTAATCACTCCTGTATCGTTGTTGAAGACCTGGCCCAATGAGCGCGCGTCAACAAACTGCTGTAAGAGCGAGCCAACCCTGTTGCAGATTTATCCGTGGCGCGGCTTCAGCGGCGTCAGCGGCGTCATCTCCACAATCCTCCCACGCACCAACTTGGTGCACCGATTACTGTCGGCGAGTTTGGCGTACTCCTCGGCAGAGAGCAGCTTTTGGGCAACGAGAGTTGTGGACATGATCGGCGCTCCTATCTCATTCAATTTTATTCCGTAATGATATCCCGCACCGTCATGCCCGACGGGATCATCGGCAGCACGTGTTCCTGATAGGGCGTGATCACGTCCAGCAGGTACGCGGTTTTCGAGTTCAGCATCTCGGCCAATGCCGCGGGGAACTCTTTCTTGCTGCGGACCTGGCGGGCCTGGATGCCGAAGCCGCGGGCGACGTTCACGAAGTTGGGATACGTCTCTTCGTAGTGCGAGCCGGCCCCTTCGCCGATCGCTTCGGGATGGTCCACCGGGCCGAGGTACGTGTGGGCACGGTTGCCTTCGAAGAACCGGTCTTCCCACTGCACGACCATGCCCAGGTGCTGATTGTTGAGCAGCAGGATTTTCACCGGCAGCTTCTCGCAGTGCAGTGTGGCCAGTTCCTGGATGTTCATCTGCATCGAGCCGTCGCCGTCGATGTCGACCACCAGCGCGTCGGGATGCGCGGCCTGGACGCCCATCGCTGCGGGCAAACCAAAGCCCATCGTCCCTAAGCCGCTGCTGCTGAGCCAATGCCTGGGCTGGCGGAACTTGTAGAACTGGGCGGCCCACATCTGGTGCTGGCCCACGCCCACCGTGACGTACGTCTCGCGGCCCTGCGTCTGCCGCCACAATTCGTCGATGGCGTACTGCGGCAGAATGAGATCGCCGGCGTCCTTGTAGCCCAGCGGATACTGCCGTTTCCATTCGTCGATCTTCGCCCACCAGTTGCTGAGGTCGGGCACGTCCTCGTCGGCAACGAGCGCATTCAACCCCTGCAGCACTTCCTTCACGTTTGCGGCGACCGGGATGTGCGCGGTCTTGTTCTTGTGCAGCTCAGAAGGGTCGATGTCCACATGCACAATCTTGCCGTGCTTGGCGAACTCGGAGAGCTTGCCGGTCACGCGGTCGTCGAACCGCACACCGAACGCCAGCAGCAGGTCGGCTTCATTGATCGCAAAGTTCGAGTACACCGTGCCGTGCATGCCCAGCATGTGCAGCGATTGCGGGTCATCGCCGGGGAAGGCGCCGATGCCCATCACCGTGGTAGCGACGGGAATCTTGGTCTTCCGCGCGAACCTGGCGAATTCCTCGGATGCGTCGGCCTGAATGACGCCGCCGCCGATGTAAAAGATCGGCTTCTTCGATTCGCGGATGGCCGCCAGGATCTTGCGGATCTGGTTGGGATGAGCCCGCCGCGCTTCGGGGTGGTAGCCGGGCAGGTTCATCGGCGGATCGTAGTCGGGCTCTTCCGTGAGCTTCGCGAGTTGAACATCTTTGGGGACGTCGATCAGCACCGGCCCCGGCCGTCCGGTCCGCGCGATGTGAAACGCCTCCTTCACCACGCGCGGGATGTCGTGCACGTCGGTAATCAAATAGTGGTGCTTGGTGATGGCGCGGCAGATCTCGACGATGGGGGTTTCCTGGAAGGCATCGCTGCCGATCACCGCCGTGGGAACCTGCCCGGTAATGGCCACCAGCGGAACGCTATCCATCTTGGCATCGGCGATCGCGGTGACGAGATTCGTGGCGCCGGGGCCGCTGGTCGCCATGCACACGCCCACCTTGCCGGTGGTGCGGGCCACGCCTTGGGCTGCAAAGCCGCCCCCCTGTTCGTGCCGCGGAAGAATCGTACGCAACTCGTTACGGTGATATGTCAGGGCCTGATGCAGCGGCATGCTGCAACCGCCGGGATAGGCGAAGATCAGGTCGACCCCCTGCCGGATCAGCGCGCGGACGAAGACCTCCGCGCCGTTGAGGGGCTGGGTTTGGACGGCCTGATGGTTTGCGGTCAAACACGCGGTCGCAGAGGGCACGATGCAAATCCTTGTCGAAATCGTAAGTGGAACCGCACCTTAAGGGTCATGCACGGACACGGCGCACGGCGATTCGGCTCGCGCGAGTGGAGCCTTGCCAGTTTAGTCCGTAGGAGGCTGGGTTTCGAGCGCGGTGCGGACGGTTGGGTTTTTTTCGTGGATTTCTGCGTTTTCTGGGATTGGGGCGAAACTTTTTGCGGGATCTACGGTTTAACCAGTTGACATCTACGGTTTCGTTAGTAGAATCGCCCGGAAGACACCCAGGGATCGCCAACCCTGGGCTTCCGGAAAACTGACACGTCATGCCTCGACCAAAGACAACGCATCCGACGCCGGCTGAGCTGGAGATCCTAAAACTTCTGTGGGATCACGGGCCGCTGACGGTACGCGAAGTATTGGATCACCTCAACACGGGGGGACCGGCGCGGGCCTACACCACCGTGATGAGCCTGCTCAACGTGATGGCGGACAAAGAGCTGCTCGACCGCGAGCCGGAAGGGCGGGCCTTTCGTTACCGACCGCGGGTGGCGCGGAAACACACGCTGGGTGAGCTGGTGGAAGACATCTGGCAGCGTGCGTTTGAAGGTTCGACGCACGCGCTGGTGGCGCACCTCCTCGAGCAAGCCCAGCCGTCGCCCGACGAGCTGCAAGCCATCCGCGAGACGTTGCGACGCTACGAACAACGCGAGAAGAGCTGACCGTGTCCGGGACATGCAGACGCGTCCCGGACACACGGACCAAAGGCGTTCCCATGACCAGCGCTTGGGCGTGGTTCTCCGCACCGTGGGCTGCAGCGCTCACGCTCGCCTTACTGCATTTTTTGTGGTTGGGTGCGCTGTGGACCGCGCTCGGCGACATCGCGGTTCGCTGTCTCGGCGCGACTTCGCCCTCGCGGCGGTATGCGATCTGGCTTTCCATTCTGGCGTTGATGGCGGCCAGCCCCGTCGTCACCGTGTGGTGGCTGCAACCGACCGAAACCTCGGACGGTCTCATCGCCGCATCGTTGTCCAATGTCGCGGCCGCGACTGCCGAGCCGTCGATCGCAGCATTTCCGTCGTTCGACATTCTGCTTCGCTGGCAGCCTTACCTGCTGCTCGGCTGGCTGGCGGGGGTGCTGGTCTGTGGATTGCGGCTGGTGCTCAGCACCTGCTGGGTGGTGCATGTCACACAGCGATTGAGCGACTGGCCCGATGCCTGGCACACGCGGGCGCAACGGCTCGGCCATCTACTCGGAATGCACAACCTGCCGCGATTGGGACTGTCCCCGCTCATCTCCGAACCGATGGCCGTGCGGCTGTGGCGGCCGGCGATCGTTTTCCCGGCCAGTTGGCTCAGCGAGATCCCCGCCGAAATGATCGAAGCCGTCATCGCCCACGAACTGGCCCATATCCGCCGGCACGACCTGTGGATCAACCTGTTGCAGCGCGCGATCGAAACGCTGCTGTTCTTTCATCCGTGCGTGTGGTGGGTGTCGCGGCAAGTCCGGCACGAGCGCGAGCTGTGCTGCGACGCGCTGGCGGTGTCGGCGACGGGGCGTGTGTTGGAGTACGCCCGCGCTCTCGAATGGGTGGCATCCTGGAGGCTGGCGAGTGCCGGCCCCTTATTGGCAACTGGCCTGGGAGGAACTCGCATGGCGCTTCTGCAACGAGTGAGACAAGTGTTGGGGTTGGATGCCGCCGAAGCGGCGTCCGGCGGCTGGACGTGGGGCGCGACGGGAGTCGGCGCGCTGGCGGTGTGTGCCACGGCGTTGCTGCTGTGGAGCGCGCCGGTGCAAGGGGACGACGAGCCATCGTCGGCAACCGACCCGGCAAACGTCGGCAGTTTCGATCAGGCGCTGCGGGCGCTGGACAGCGTGCTGGCCCAGCGGGGGGACGACGAAGACCGTCCTCCGCCGCGGCGCGAGCCGCCGCGCGACGGTGAACGTCGACCGGACGCCGGCCCGCGCGATGGGGACCGACGCCCCGAAGGACCGCGGGATGGGGAACGACGTCCCGAAGGTCCACGCGATGGGGAGCGGCCGCGCGAGGCCGGTCCGCGCGACGGTGAACGAAGGCCAGAGGCTGGACCGCGGGATGGCGAGCGGCGGCCGGACGGCCCACGGGAAGGCGAACGTCGCCCCGATGGTCCACCGCGCGGTGAGCGCGGTCCGCAATCGTCCATGCGCGAAGGTGACCGTCGGCCCGAGTTTGGCCCGCGCGAAGGCGGCCCGCGGCCGGAGTTCCGCGATGTTCCCCCGGACGCCCTGCGCGACATGATGCGGGCCATGCAGGAACTGCGCGAAGAAGTGCAACGGTTGCGGGCGGAAGTCAACGAGCTGCGCGCCCAGCGCGGCGGTCCGCCCTTCGGTCGTGAAGGCGGCCCGCGACCGGACTTCCGCCCCGAATTCCGCGAGGAGCCCCTGCCTCGCCCGCGCGAAGGCCGGCCCGACGGCGAGCGTGGACGCGAGGATGGACGTCCCGGACCACGGCCCGAAGGCCGCGATGGCGATCCGCGCGGCCGCGGTGAAGTCGGCCGGCCCGGTCCCGACGGGCGTCCCCGCCCTGAAAGCGAGCGGCGGCCCGACGGCGAACGAGACCGCGAAGGCCCCCCGCGGTAGCACGCTCTCAGGGACGCTTCGGAGCGCCCCCAAACCCTTTTCGTCATCGGCCGTCAACCCGTGTCCCGGTCACTCGGAAGCGACCGGGACACGGCATTCTCACGACGCGCCTTGCACCGGGATCTCGCGGACGGTGGTGTCGCGCTGCACCAGCGTGTTGCCGCTGTAGTAGCGGACTTCTTTCAGCCGGAACCGCGCCACGCGATGCGAGGCATAGCCCACCTTCGCGTTGGCCACCGACAGGGCGGTGCTGTATCCGCTGAGGTCCGGCACCAGGCTGCCCACGCTGAGATTTTCGTTGGCGCCCCCGAAGGTGCCCCACGATTGCGACTGGCCATTGAGCAATTCGTACTTCAAGACGCCTTCGGTGATCGACACTGCCAGCGTGTAGCGGATCGTTTCGCCGGGCGTCGACAGCACCGCGGCCGGCGTGCTGGTGCGGGCGGTGCGGTAGGCGTTGCCGAACCAGCGCTGCAATTGCCAGCCCCCCTGCTGGTAGGTGGGCTGCGTGATGTGGTTCACCTCGAAGACGGCGTACTGCCCCTGCGTGTGCGACGTCGGCGAAATGACGTTGATGAGTTGCGGCGCGTTCGTCGCCGGCTCTGGTTCGGTGACGACGATCTCCCAGTCTTCCTCGACGCGATTGAAGCTGGGAGTGCCTTCCGCGGTCACTTGGATCGCAGCCAGCACCGCGGCGACGCTGCCCACCGCCATTCCCAGCCAGCCCCAGCGGCGGCCGTGTGATGTTCTGCCTTTCGACATGCTG
>Ga0073934_10011865_pt1 | contig 10410 bp, 10 predicted proteins | sample LarsenN4metaG_FD_76834 | JGI IMG/M metagenome (GOLD analysis project Ga0073934, IMG submission 76834) | Hot spring sediment bacterial and archeal communities from British Columbia, Canada, to study Microbial Dark Matter (Phase II) - Larsen... ... | reverse complement strand
TCGACTGCAAAACAAGTGAATTGACCAAGACCATTCTCGGTTCTCGGTTCTCGGTTCTCGGTTACCCGGTTGTCTTTGTAATGCAGAAAACATTGGACCAAAAGCTGTCTCGCATCCACGCCGATCCTCAGCGCGCGAAGGACTTCATCCTCGCCGACGCCAAGGACGCCGACATGGCCTTGGCGATCGGCGCCCCGGGGCGTTCGCCGGAGTCACATGCCGGCGAAGTGCGATTTCGCAGCATCCAGGAATATCGCGACATCATCGAGCAGATTGTCGAGCAGGGACTCGTGGACATCATGCTGATGTCGGCGGCGACGAACGAGATTTTGACGATTCAGAAGCGAATCTTCGACCGATCGGCCGTGACGCCGGCCGCTCGCGCCAACGATACGACCGACATTCACATCGTTCGCGGCGGGCGCTACGTGTCGCAGCCGTCGCAGCCGTTTCGCACGGCCACCCTGGATCACATCCAGTGCGGGCATCTCGACTGTGCACCCGAGGAGCGGAAAGCAGGCGCCGACCTGGGGCTTTACAGCATTACGTTCAACAACGACATCAATTACGATTTGCTGTTGATTGAAGAATACAAGCAGTTCCGGCTGGAAGCCGAGCGAAAAGGCTTTCGACATTTTCTGGAAGTGTTCGATCCGAACCTGCCCAATGCGGTGCCGGCCGATCAGTTGCCGCAGTTCATGAACGACGTCATCATCCGCACCCTGGGCGGCGTGACATCCAAGGGCCGGCCGTTGTTTTTGAAGATCGTCTACCACGGCCCCAAGGCGATGGAAGAACTCGTTCATTACGATCCGCATCTGATCGTGGGCATTCTCGGCGGCTCCGCCGGCACGACGTACGACGCGTTCAAACTGCTTAGCGAAGCGAAGAAGTATGGCGCCCGCGTCGCGCTCTTTGGGCGAAAGATCAACAACGCCGAGAATCAACTGGCGTTTATCCACTTCCTGCGGCTCATCGCCGACGGTGAAATCAGCGCCGAAGACGCCGTTCGAGCATATCATGGCGTGCTGCAAAAGCTCGGCATCAAGCCGCATCGATCGCTGGAACAGGACATGCAGCTGCAAACCAACGTCATGAGTTACGGCGGAAGCGGAACCACGATCAGCCTGCCGGCGCCGGCAAAATCGGCGACGGAGAAAAAGACGGCGGAACGTGCCTGTGCGTGTGAGTGCCAATGCAAAGACGAAAGCGGAACGGCCAAGTCGGCCGAGGCGGTTGATTTTTCGAAAATGACCGCGGCCGAGAAGATGGCCTGGCACAAGGCGAAATGGGACCGCGTTTTTGGTTAGAGGTCCGGAACTCTTGCGAGGTCCGCTACGCGGAAATGCGCTGGGTTAGTCCTTCTCCACGCGCATCATGATCTTTTCCACTTTCGCGCCTTTTCCGGCATCGACGATCTTGATAAAAGTTTCGACCGAAACGTCTTGTGCATCGACAATGAGCTTATTTCGCCCGGCGGCAATCGCGCGGTTGAACGCCGTTTGCAGCTGATCTTCGCGGACTTCTTCGTCGTCGACGTGGTAAACCGGTTTGCCGTCGGGGCCGTTGCGTGCCTTGCAGCGGATAAACTCGGTCTTCACAACGCTGGTATCAATGGTTTTGACCTTGCTGCCCTTTTGCGACGCCGTCGGCATGTCCATGACCTTGCGCAGAGCGTCGTAAGTCGTCGTCAAGATAAAGAAAATCAAGAGAACCAGCGCCACGTCGATCAGAGGGTTCATGTCGAGGTTGTCTTCGCCGACGTGCTTGACCTTCTTCGGCGGTTCGTAATCCGCCACGGCTTCGGCGAAATGCGGATGCTCTTCGAGCATGATCCAGCGGTTGTCGCGCGGACCGCGAACTTCGTCCGTGGGCGACCAAACGCCTTCGTGGAGTCCTTCCATCACCTGTGCCGCCGTGAGGCCGGACGTGACGTGCGGCGAACCTTCGTGCCGCATTTGAAACGCGTTCATGATTTCTTCTGTCCCACTTCGAATTTCAGTTGTTCCACTTTGCCATCCGCCTTGAAGCGATTGAGTTCGACGGCGAGTTTCTTGATCAGGTCAAACGAAAGCTGTTTGTGTGCCGCCACGCGAATCTCCGGCACCTTTTGCCGTTCGACGATTGCGGAAACGCGCTGCAGCACTTGATCGACGTTCAGGTCGTTGTCGCCGGGCTGGGCCGGTTCCTTGTTGTAGCTGATCGAGTAGCGCGGCGGCTGATCGTCGGCGACATAGTTAATGCCGATCCAGATCATTTCCACATTGTTGGTGAGCTTGGCTGCATTTGAAGTTTCGGGGAGACGAATATTTGCCCCGATCGCAGCTACTGTTGATGTCATCATGAAGAAGATAAGCAACACCAGGCTGATGTCGATCAGCGGAATCATGTCCGGGTCGCACTCTTCCTCTTCTTTCGGATGGCCCCAGGCAAAACCGGTTTCGACCGGCTCGAGCGCCTCGGCCTTTTCATCCGTCCGCAGTTTGTCGGCATGCGGAATGAAACTGGCGAAAGCCGGCACTTCGGAAATGATGAACCATTGCTCGGTGCCGGAAGGCCGCAAACGATCCTCTTCCAGCAATCGCCCCTGCTGCAGCCAGTCGGTGACGACTTCGTAGGGCACGGACCGGTACACGGAATTGCCTTGCAATAGCCAGACATCAAACAGCATTTTTTTCGGAGTCATTGAATCGATCCGGAAAGTAGCCGCTCAATAAAAACACACATCGAGGCACGGAGCACGCTCATCATTTGCCTCTACCCGCGCTTGACCGCTTCGGCGACCGGGCGAGCGGCCGCAGCGCCGGCGGGCGCCGCACCGGCCGGGGGCGCCTGGCCCGGCTTGGTGTTCTGCACCAGCGTGATCAGCTTCTGGCCGGCGCTTTTCATGTGCAATTCGAATTTTTCAATGTTCGCCTTGAATAGCGTGTACGAAAATACGAGTGGAATAGCGGTCAAGAGACCCATCGCGGTAGCGAACAACGCCAGACCGATCGCGCCTGCCTGACTGCCGGCGCCACCCGCGCTGCCACCGCCAGCGGCGGCCAAATCGTTTGCTTTTTGAATCGCGCTAAAGGTCTGGATCATGGACACGACCGTCAGCAAGAGGCCCACCATCGTGGCAATCTTCGCAATGGCCAGGATCGGCGCGAGCAGGAAATTCAGGTCCGGAATGATCTCGAGTTCAATGGTATTAGCCATCGCTCGGCGCATCGCGGCGGCGCCTTGCTTGGCGTTGTCCAACGCGGCCACGAAGAGTTTGCGGGGAATCAGGCCCTTTTGGGCTGCGCAAAGCTTGCGGGCGCCTTCGACCCCTTCCTTCTGCATGACCTGCTGCAGGATCGGCAGGAATTTGCCCATATCGGTCCGTGCGTTCATGTTGAGCAGCAATCGCCACATGACGAGCAGCAGCGCGATGCAGGACATCGCGAGGAGTGGAAAGAAGAAGTACCACTCTTCCGTTACGAATTTCCAAAGTGCTTCACGCATGTTCTAGGGTCCCTGGTTTGATGGCCTCAAAATAGTATCGTCAGTTTTGCAGACCGCGGTCAATTGGGCAAGACGCGAACGAACCCGAATCTGCAATTTCGGCCGTTTTCCAATTCGCTGCTATTCGTCCTCATCCGCCGCGACCTTGGCCTTGGCGACGATCTGCTGCTGGACGTTGCCGGGCACCAGGTCGTAGTGGCTGAACTCCATCGTGTAGCTGCCCTGGCCCTGCGTGATGCCGCCCAGCTGCGCGGCATAACGGGCGACTTCGGCCAGCGGCGCCTTGGCGGTAATCACCGCCAGGTTGCCGGGCAGGCTGTCCTGGTTCTCGACGCGAGCTCGTTTGGTCGTCAAATCGCCCAGGATGGCGCCGGTGTACTGCGTCGGGCAGGTGACTTCGAGCGTCACGATCGGCTCCAGCAGCGTTGGCCGGGCGGCGAGGAACGCCTTCTTCAGCGCCAGTTTGCCGGCCGTCTTGAAGGCGGCTTCCGAGCTATCGACCGGGTGGTCCTTGCCGAAGTGCACTTCGACGGCGATGTCCTGGATGGGGTAACCGGCCAAAGCGCCGCGTTCGACCAGTTCGAGGCAGCCTTTTTCGACCGCGGGAATGAACTGATTCGGAATCGAGCCGCCGACAATGTGGTCGATGAACGCGAAATTCCGCTCGGCGTGATAATGCGCGCTTCGCATCTTTTCGAATTTCGACTTGTTGGCGAACTGCTCCAGTAGCTGTTCCTGCGACTTGATTTCTCGCGGCAACGGATAAACGCGCAGGTGCACTTCGCCGAACTGGCCGCGACCGCCCGACTGCTTCTTGTGACGATGATCGGCCGCGCCTTCCATCGAGATCGTCTCGCGGTAGGCGATCTTCGGCTCCTTGGTGACGATTTCGAGTTCGTACCGGCGTTTCAAGCGGTGCTGAATGATGTCGAGGTGCAACTGGCTGTTGCCGTTGATCACCAGTTCGTGCGTCGAGGCATCGTGGTGCACCTTGAAGCAAGGATCTTCATCGACGATTTTCTGCAAGCTACCGGACAGTTTCTGTTCGTCGCCGCGGGCCTTGGGTTCGACGGCGAGGCCGAACATCGGCAACGGAAAAGAAGGTTCCGGCAGTTTCGGCGCGTGCGTCGAGGTGGCCACCGTGTCGCCGATGTGCAGGCCTTCGACCTTGGCGACGGCGAAGATGTCGCCGGCAATCGCTTCGGGAATGGTGCTGCTCTGCTTGCCTTGAACCTTGAGCAACCCGCCGATGCGCGAGCCCTTGCCGCCGCGGAGGTTGACGAGCTGATTCTCCGTCGTCAATCGGCCGGAGAAGACGCGAATGTAGCTAAGGTTGCCGACGAACTTGTCGTTGATCGTCTTGAAGACCTGGCCGACGAATTCGCCGGACTCGCTGGGAGTCAGGGGCACCGGGTCGCCGCCCTTTTCCGGCTTCGCGGTGCGAACGACGCCGTTGACCGGCGAGGGTGAAAAACGGGCAATCGCGTCGAGCAATTCCGGCACGCCCAGGTCTTTCTTGGCGGCCGTGCAGAAGATCGGGATGAGCGAGCCGGCCGCCATCGCCTTCGGGATCGCGGCATTCAGTTCTTCGGGAGCAATCGGTTCCTCGGCGAGGTACTTCTCCATCAGCGCTTCGTCCACTTCGACGATCGCGTCCATGAGTTGGGCTCGGGCGGCGGCCAGATCGACCGCGACGCCGGCCGGCAGCGATGCCGGCGGATTGAGCACATCGACGACGCCCTTGAAGTTGGGGCCGACGCCGATCGGCGCGTTGAATAGCACGCAGCCTTTGCCGAACGTTTCGCGGACCGAGTTGAGCAGCGGCTCGAAATGGACATTGTCCGCATCGACCTTGTTGATCACGATCATGCGCGCGAGATTGCGCTTGCCCGCTTCGTTGAACATCCGCCGCGAGTTGACTTCGATGCCTGCGGGCGCGGAAATAACGACGATCACGGTCTCGACGGCGCCGAGCGCAGCAATCGCCTGGCCGACAAAGTCCGGGTAGCCGGGCGTATCGAGCAGGTGCATCACTTTGCCGTTCAATTGTGCATTCAACAGGTGGGTGTCGATGGAGAATTTGCGCGTATGTTCTTCGTCGTCGAAATCGGAGATGCTCGTCCCGTCGTCCACGCTGCCCCGCCGATCGACGGCGCCGGCCTTAAACAGCATCGCGTCGGCGAGCGTGGTCTTGCCGGCAGCGCGATGCCCCACCAATGCAATGTTGCGAATGTCCTCGATTTTGTGCTTCGCCATGGTGACTCCAATGAAACGAGAGTGCTAGGGATTTTCGGTTTTGGAAACACCCAACGTACCAGCTTCAATCGCTTGCGCTAAATCGATTTTTCCTTCGTACAGCGCCCGGCCGATGATGCAGCCGGACAGGCCCAGCGCGGCCAGGTTCCGAACGTCGTCAATCGTCGTTACACCGCCGGACGCAACGACCGGCAAATCGACGGCCGCCTGCATTTCGCGCAGGGCGTCGAAATTCGGACCTTCCAGCATACCGTCGCGATGGATGTCAGTGTAGATAATTGCGGCCAGCGGCCACTGGGCGGCATGCCGCGCCACGTCGATGGCCGTCTGCTGGGAAGTTTCGAGCCAGCCGTGCATCGCCACGCGGCCGTCCCGGGCGTCGAGCCCCAGGGCGATGCGTTGCGGATGGCGCTCGCAGGCGCTTCGCAGCCAGGCCGGATCCTGCAGCGCCCGCGTGCCGATAACAACGCGCTCGACGCCCCAGGAGAAGACATCGCGGATATGGTCGTCGGTGCGGATGCCGCCGCCGACCTGACACGGTATTTTCACCGACGAGCAAATGGATCGGATCACTTCGCCGTTGGTCGGTTTGCCGGCGCGAGCGCCGTCGAGATCGACCAAATGCAGCCACTGGGCCCCTTGCGATTCCCAGCGCCTGGCGACGGCCACCGGATCGCTGTCGAATACCGTTTCCTTTTGATAATCGCCCTGCTTCAGTCGCACACACAGGCCGCCGCGCAGGTCGATCGCCGGATAAATCTGCATGAAACATCCCTTGCCAGGCCGGAGGGCGGCGGCACGTTTTCGACAGGCAGCGTCATTTTGGACATGCGCTCGGGGAAAAGCAAGTATGTGCTGGCGATTCCCATCTCGTCCTTCGGGAGGTTGCTCTCGAGCATTTCCTGGCGCCGGTTCAAAACGATCGATTGCTTTGCCTTGACGGGATGAATAGTCAGTTGACTAATAACCAGGGAGGCATAAATTCTATCCAAGGGCCGCAATGGATGTGTGGAGCTTTTTCTGGGACGATGAACGCGATCCCGAAGGAAACGTCGAACTTATTGCCGAGCACGACTTGACCATTTCCGACGTTGAGCACGTATTAAAGTGCCCGACCGAGGAAGGGAGGAGCCGATCGTCGGAGTTGCCTGCTGCCTGGGGCCATACTCCAGACGGGCGATTCATCATCGTCGTCTACGAGGAAGTTGCCGAGAATACGATCCGAGTCTTAACTGCCTACGAAGTACCCGAACGAAAACGCCGGAAGAAGCGGTGACATGGCAAAAAGAATCTGGAAACGCGTGATACGCACCACAAAACTCACGCCGGCGCAAGCCGCTCGCGACGAAAAATTGCGCCGTCGAATTGAAGCGGAGTTCCCTCCGCTGATCCGCACGCCGCTTTCGACCTCGTTGACCTCGGCACTTAAGAAAGCTCTGAAGCAATGCCGCAAGAGCCGTTATCAAATCGCCAAGGAATCCGGCATCTCGCCGATACTTTTGTCCCGTTTTTTGTCAGGCCAACGTGACATACGACTCGCGACAGCGGACCGGTTAGCCAGTGTACTGGGGTTGAAGCTGAAAGCGGGCTAAATGCGTGCATGATTCACCTACAATATGACAGAAGGAGTATGATGATGATTAGGATTATGAAGATGATGAGGAGCAAGATTCGGAGTAGGAGAATGATAAGCTTACTACTCTTGTCATTATCTTTCTCGTGCTCCTTTTCTTAATCCTCTTCTTAATCCTCTTTTTTATCCGACTCATACTCTTCTACGTCCGATGCTGCAAATTCATGCATGGTAATTTAGGTCGTTTCCGCAAAGTTCTTCAGCATCGTCAGGCCGACCGATTGGCTTTTCTCCGGGTGGAACTGCGTCGCGAACACGTTGCCGCGCCAGATCGCGGACGTGAACGGCGTCGGGTAGTCGGTCTCGGCGGCGATGATGCTCCGGTCGGCGGGCACGGCATAGTACGAATGCACAAAATAAACCGCGTCGGATTGCTTCAGGCCGCGGAACAGCGGGCAATCCTCGCGAAAGCGCAACTGGTTCCAGCTCATGTGCGGCACTTTCAGGCCCGGCTGGTTCGGAAACCGGACCACTTCGCCCCGATAGACATCGAGGCCCTGGTAGACTCCGTCCTCGTAGCTTCTTGAAAAAAGAAACTGCAGGCCAAGGCAGATGCCAAGAAACGGCCGGTCGGACGCGATGTGGCTCTTGATCAATTCATCCATGCCGGTTTCACGCAGTTTCGCGATGCCGTCACGAAACGCGCCGACACCGGGCAGCACGAGTCGCGGCGCTTGCCGAATCACCTCTCGATCGCTCGTGATCTCCGCGAGATGGCCGACGCGCTCGAATGCTTTCTGCACGCTGCGCAAATTGGCGAGGCCATAATCGACGATGATAATTGAGCCGGACATGATCATTCACTCGTGCGACCGATCCCTGGACACCATTGCGATTGCGAAGGTTCGCAGTTCAGTTAGGTGTAGCCGCGTCGCTCCGCGACGCGCGTTGCGGAGCAACACGACTACTCAAACGGACCTTTTTCTTAGTGGATCGCCTTTTTATCCATTGTCCCTTCCTTGCGTCCATCTTTTTCCTTGGGCGGTCCCTGCACCTTGCCGATCAGGTAGCTCATCAAAAACAGCACGACCGCGCACAGCCCGCCGAGAATAGCGAGGAACGTGGCGTTGAAGAACAGAGATTGCAGTTGCGGTCCGATCCAGTACCAGCCGAGCCAGGTGATCACGATGCCGACTGCCAGCCCGGGGCCGAACGGCAAAGTGTTTTCGCCGCGTGCAATCAACCGCGGCACGGCAAAGACCAGGGACACCACCGCGCCGAGCAGGAACGCGACAATGATCGGCTGCCAGCCGAGAAAAGCGCCGGCCATCATCATCATGTCGGCGTCGCCCATGCCGAGCGCTTCTTTGCCGAGCCCCTTCTCGAACAGGAACTTCACGCCGCGCAACATGAGCGTGCCGGTCAACGCCCCCGCCAGGCCGGTGAGCAGGCCGAGCAATGGACCCCCGCCGGGCATCCAGGCGGGCGGCGGGCCCCAGACGGGCCAGGGATACAATCCTGCTTTCTGCATCTGGTTCGGTCCGAGCATCCACCAGTCTTCAAATTGCACGCGAAGCATCGGGTCGGCCTTCGGCATCGCTTCCGCCAGCGTGTTCGGCCAGGGCCAGGCGAAAACCGTCGCCAGGATCAGGCCGATGATCGTGCCCGGCAGCGTAATGCCGAGCGGGATCGTGCGGTCCTCGAGGTCGCAAAACGCGGCCGCGACCAGCAGCGTGTACAAGAGCGCATGGTGCAAGAAGAACCAGAGCATCGGCAAACTACCGGCCGTCAGCAAGCGAAAGCGGATCTGGTTGACGTTGTCGTCGAACGCCGGGATGTGATGGATATTCTTGACGATTTCCAAATAAAAGAGAACGACAAAGCCGACCGCGACGAGCAGTTCGACGAAGAAATAGCGCATCGAAAAGGGCGCTCGGCAGACCTTGCAGCGGCCGCCGAGCAGCCAGTAGCTGAGGAGCGGAATGTTTTCGAAGAAGAACGGAATCGGCCGCAGGCAGCGGAAGCAGCGCGAACCGGGCCAGATGATGCTTTTCTCGTATGGAAGCCGGGCGACGACGACGTTGACGAAACTGCCGACCATCGCTCCGCAGATGAACAGAACGACCAGCAGATAGATCAGCGGGCCGTTCATGATGAAAAAGTTTTGCATGCGAGCAGGATATCGTTGGCGATCTCTTCCGGCGAGCGATTGTCGGTCGGAATCGACAAATCGGCGCACTCGCGATACAGCGCCTCGCGCGCTTGCAACACCTCGGCGATTTCTTCCATGCCGCCGCGAGTCAGGTTCGGCCTCCGGCTCGCTGTCTCGGGATCGGCTTGCAGGCGCCGCCACAGCGATTCGGGCGAACCGGTCAGCCAGAACACGCAGCCCGACTCGCGCAATCGTTTTCGATTCGCCGGCCGAAGCACGACCCCGCCGCCGGTCGCGAGAACGATCGGGCCCCGGCCCAGCAGATCCGCCAGCACCGTCGATTCCAGGTCGCGAAAAAATTCTTCGCCGTCGGCCTCGAAGATCTCACGAATGGTACGCCCCGAATGCTGTTCCAGTTCGGCGTCGGCATCCAAAAACGGCAAACCGAGGCGCTCGGCCAGCAAGCGGCCAACCGTCGTTTTGCCGCTGCCGCGCGGGCCGATCAGGATAATGCTTCGAAGCGCCATGTGGAATTACGAGGGATTCTCCGGCCCGTCGTCCGGGTCGTCCTCGATCGGCCGCGTGACGGGGGAGAGTGCCCGCCGGACGATTTGCCGCATCTGATCCAGCGACGGGCTTTGACCGGTGAACAGTTCGAACTGGCGGGCGGCCTGGCGGACGAACATTTCGACGCCGGTGATGACTTTGCAATTCCGTTCGCGGGCATCCTTGATCAGCACGGTCGATTCCGGGTTATACACCGTGTCGAAGACGATCATGCCCGGCTGCAGGAACCCGGCATGCAATGGCGTATCGTCCACGTTCGGATGCATGCCGACCGACGTCGCGTTGATCAGGATGTCGCAGGTGCCGATGTGCCGGCCCATCCATTCGAGCACGCGCGCCTCCAATTCGGCGGCCAGAGCGTGTGCTCGTTCCG
>Ga0073934_10011864_pt1 | contig 10412 bp, 8 predicted proteins | sample LarsenN4metaG_FD_76834 | JGI IMG/M metagenome (GOLD analysis project Ga0073934, IMG submission 76834) | Hot spring sediment bacterial and archeal communities from British Columbia, Canada, to study Microbial Dark Matter (Phase II) - Larsen... ... | reverse complement strand
CTGCGCATACAACTTCCCTCGATTCCACGGCGGACCGTGGGATCGAAACACGCCCAGCCCCATCACCCACGGAGGATTCCCATGCGCAGGTTCGCACTGGCCCTGGCCGCCGTCGCGCTGACGGTCGTGGCCGCGTCCGCTCTCGCCGCGGACGACGACAAGGACGAATGGAAGAAGCTCAACGGCACCTGGATCGCCGCCGAGGGCGAGGCCGGCGGACAGCCGCTTCCCGCAGACAACATCCCCAAGCTGACGCTGATCATGAAAGACGGCACGTACGAGGTCAAAACCGCCGACGTCAACGACAAGGGCAAGCTCAAGGTCGATCCGAAGCAGAAGCCCAAGCACGTGGACATCGAAGGCGTCGACGGCCCCAACGCCGGCAAGGTCTTCAAGGCCATCTACGAGATCGACGGCGACAAGCTCAAGGTCTGCTACGACCTCGGCGGCGGCGACCGGCCCAAGGCCTTCAAGACCTCCGCAGGCTCCAGCGAGTTCCTGCTCGTCTTCAAACGCGAGAAAAAATAGCAACTTCCACCCGCATCCGCGAAACGCCCTGATTTCCCCGCAAAACAGGGCGTTTTGCCTGCGCAGCTGCAGCCACAACTGACCTTCCAAAAATAACTGTACGCATGTTATCCTGAGAAGGTGACGCCCAGGTTTCTTCCTTCTCAGGAGGTGCTGCCCATGTTGCTCAACGTCGCCTATCCCTTCCTGCCCAAGCGCCGCTCGCTGCGCACCAGCTTCGTCATGGATCATTTCGGCGTGGACTTCGACCAGGGAGAGCACGTCGTCGCCAGGAACGTCGAGCTGGACGTGCGGCGGGGAGACGTCGCGCTTTTCAACGGCCCGAGCGGCTCGGGCAAGAGCAGCCTGCTCCGCGCCGCCGCCGAGCAGTTGCAAAGCCAGGCCACGGTGCTCTGGATCGATCGGCTGGAGCTGCCCGACCTGCCGCTCGTGGACGCCATGCCCGCGCCGGTGCAGGCGTCGCTGGAACTGCTGGCCGCCTGCGGACTGAGCGAGGCTCAGCTTCTGCTGCGGACGCCGGCGGAGCTGAGCGACGGCCAGCGCTACCGCTTCCGCCTGGCAATGGCCCTGGCCCTGGCGATCCCGCGCCGGCCCGCTTTCCTCGTCGCCGACGAGTTCAGCGCGGCCCTCGATCGCACCCTGGCCCGCGTGCTCGCTTGCAATCTCCGACGCTTTGCCAGCCGCAGCGGCATCGGCTTCCTGCTCGCCACCACCCACGAGGACATCGCCGACGACCTCGCCCCCGATCTGCACGTCCGCTGCGATCTGGATGGGCAGATGTCCGTGGTCCGTCGTCCATCGCCTGCTGGCGAGGGCAACGGCCCGCGGACGACGGAGCACGGACCACAAAGGGCCGTCAGTTTTTTCGCGAGCTCTGGCTCAGCTCGGGCGCCCGATCCGACTGGCCGTACTTCGCTCGGTGGCATTACCGCAGCCACAACCTCGGGCCGGTCCAGCGCGTGACGCTCCTGTGGCACGGCCGCCGGCCGATCGGCATCTGCGTCTTCACCGCGCCGGCGCGGACGCTCCGCCTCCGCAACCGCTACTTCAAGCTGCGCCAGTCGAGGACGGGCGGCGGCGCAAGCGCCTTCGCGCTGCGGCTGAAGCGGCTCAACGAGCAGCTCTGGCTGCTGGCGCGGGTCGTCATCCACCCGACCTATCGCGGGGCTGGCGTGGCGGCGGCGTTCGTCCGGCAAAGCTGTGCGACCTGCCCCGTCCCCTGGATCGAGACCCTCTCGGCCATGGGGCACGTCAACCCGTTCTTCGAGAAGGCCGGCTTCGTGCGGGTCGGCGTCGTTCGCAAGGAGGGCCGGCTCAGCGTCCGCGGCCAGGCCCAGCTCTACGGCGGCCGACGCCTCTCCGCCGAGACCAGCCGCAAAAGCCGATTTTCCGAACCCGTCTACTACGTCTTCGACAACCGCCGGCCGCTTCCGTCCGCCAATCCACCGGACGCCGAGGTCCGCGGTCCGTCGCAGTGACAACCGCCTGGCCGGCCCGCCCGTGCTTCGGCGGGTCGGCCCGCGCCGCAGGTTTTCCCTCAAGCCCATGTTCCCAGGAGTTTGCTCATGATCTCCATCCACGATTACGCCGCTGGTTTGCTGGTCAACCCGGATCGCGGCTCGCCGCTGCGCTTCCAGGGATACGAGTTCCTCCGCCAACCGCTCGAAGATCAGGCGCAGCGGATGGTGATTCAGAAGTCGGCCCAGGTAGGCGCGACGGTGCTGGCGACGATCCGCGCCCTGTGGTTCGTGGACGTCCGCCGAGCCCATTCGCTGTACCTGTTCCCGACGCACCGCAGCGCCCTGCGTTTCAGCCGCGGCCGCTTCCGCGTGCTGCTGGAGCGTTCGCCGTACTTGCGCGGCCAGTTCCGTCAGGTGCGGACGGACAATCACTTGCGTAGCGGCATCGTCAACTTCTACTGCCACGGGGCGCGCAGCCGCACCGAGCTGATGTCCACGCCGGTGCAGTACCTTACCATCGACGAGCGGGACGAGATGTACCTGGGCCGGCCGGACGGCCCGCAGCCGTGGTCGGCGGTCGAGCTGGCGCGGCAGCGGCTGGGGGGCCAGGCCCGCGCGTGGGAGTTGAACATCTCGACGCCGACCATCCCCGAGTATGGGGTCGCCGCCGAGTTTGCCCGCAGCGACCAGCAGCACTACCACCCCCTGTGCCCGTACTGCGGCCGGCTGGTGCGCCTGACCTGGCCGGAAGCCCTGACGCTGGTTCCGCGCCGCGGCTGCCAGTCTGGCAGTGCAGAAATGTTGCGCGACCCGGCAAGCGAAGAGCGGCTGCCAGTTCGGCGCCTGGGCCGCTGGCGGGCTGCCTTCCGCTGTCCCCGTTGTCGCCGCGCCTGGACCGACCAGGCGCGCCGCTGGGCCGTCGGCCGAGGCCGCTGGCTGGCGGACAGGCCGGAGCGGATGTTGCGCGGCTACCACTTCTCGCAGCTCATCTCGCCGGTGCAGACCGCGGAGCGTTTGTTGCGCCAGTGGTGGGAAGCCCAGGGCAAGCCGGTCAAGCTGCAAGTCTTCTTCAACGCGGTGCTCGGCCTGCCGTACGTCTGGGAAGGTTCCCGCCTCGACCCGCAGTGGGTGGAAGAGGCCCAGGCCCGCGGCGGGCATCTGATGGCCGCCAGCTCCGCCGGCAGCGTCATGGGCGTGGACATCGGGCCGACCTGGTTCCACGCCGTCGTCGCCGAGCCGGTTGGCGAAATGTTGCGCCTGGTCTGGGTCGGGTTGGTGCGCGACTGGAGGCATCTTGCGGAAGTCGTGCGGCGGTATCGGGTTCGGAGCTACGTCCTGGACGCCATGCCGGAGACGCACCCGGCGCGCGATTTCTTGCGCAGCTTCGGCCAGGGCTGGCTGTGCTGGTACGTCGGCGCTGGTCGGCGGGTGGCAGTGGACCCCAACGCCCGCACCGTCCACGCCCCGCGGACCGACACGCTCGACGCAATGATGTTGCGCTGGCGGCTGGGCCGGGTGCTGGCGCCTCGCGATTTGCCGCGCGATTTTGTTGCGCAGCTCACTTCCCTGGTGCGGGTGGTGCGAGTGGGGCGCATGGGGGAGGCCTCGGCCGAGTACGTCGCCGCGGGGCCGGACCACTACGCCCACGCCCTGAACTACTGCGAGCTGGCCCTCCGCCTGCTGCCCCGCAGGCCGCGCTTCGAAATTGTTGCGCCGAACGTGGGGACTCCAGCCTGGCAACGCTGAAGTCACGCCGAAGGATGTTGCGCGGCGCGGGGAGAGGCCGTCAGGGCCTGCCGCACTGCCTGCTGCAACTCCTCGTAGCTGTAAGGCTTGTGGAGAAAGGCATCGACCTCTCCTGGCTCGAGCTGGCTGAGAAGCTGGCTCTCGTCGTAACCGCTCGACAGCACGACAATCGTGGACGGCCTGATGCGCCGAATGTTGCGCAGCACTTCCACGCCGCTCAGGTGAGGCATGGTCATGTCTACGAGCACAAGGGCGAAGCGCTCGGGCTGGCGTTGGAACTCGGCGAGTCCGGCGCGCGGGTCGGCCGCGGCATGCACCTCGAAGCCGCACCGCCGCAGCATGAACGCCGCCAGCTCCCGCACGGGGTCTTCGTCTTCGATCAGAAGCGCGGTTCCGGACCCGGTCCAGCGTTCGTTGCGCGGCGCATGTTGCGCGGTTTGGGGGGGCTTGCCGTCTGTCAGCAACGGGAGGAGAACGCGGAAGCGGGAGCCCTGGCCTACCGCGCTCTCGACGATGATCGCCCCGCGGTGGCCGCGGACGATCCCCAGCACCGCCGCCAGCCCCAGTCCGCGGCCGGTGAACTTGGTGGTGAAGAATGGGTCGAAGATGCGGGCCTTCGTCTCGTCGGACATCCCGCAGCCGGTGTCGCTCACTTCCAGGCAGGCGTACTCCCCTTCGGGCAGGTTCTCGTCGAGGAAGCTCTGGGCGAGCACGGTCCGATCGCAGAACTGGCGGGTGGTCGAGACGCGAATCTCGCCTTCCTGGTCGCCGATCGCCTCGGAAGCATTGACGATCAGGTTGAGCACGACCTGCTGGAGCTGGGCCGGGTCCGCCTGGACCATGGGAGGCTTCGGGTCGCCGACGAAGGTCAAGCGGCACTTCTTGGAGATCGTGATGTGCAACAAGCGCGTCATTCCGCCGACGAGTTCGTTAAGGTTGATCGATTGGACGACGAACTGCCCCTTGCCGGAATAGGCGAGCATCTGGTTGGTCAGCTCGGCGGCGCGCCGCGAGCCGGAGATGACCTCGTCGAGCATCGGTCCAGCCGGCGCATGCTCGGGCAGGGAGCGGCGGGCCAGGTCGGCGTAGCCGAGGATGGCAGTCAGCAGGTTGTTGAAGTCGTGCGCGATGCCGCCAGCCAGGATGCCCAGGCTTTCGAGCTTCTGGCTCTGCTGCATCTGGCGTTCGATCTTGAGTCTTTCCTCCTCGGCCCGTTCGCGGCGGGCGATTTCCTGGCGGAGCTGCTCGTTGACGATGGCCAGCCCGGGCAGGGCCAGGGCCCGCGGAACCAGCGGAATGAGGGCGAACACAGTGGCCCAGGAGACCACGGCCGTGATGACCTTCGCCGTCGCGGAGAGCCTGTACCACGGCTGCCAGAAGAGCGTCGCTTCTACGAGGTGCCCGATGCCGCACGACAGAATGAACGCTGCGAACAGCCAGAACACCGGCAGAAAGGGGACGTCGCGGCGGCGCAGCACGAAGTAGATGAGCACCAGCGGAATGGCGAAGTAGGCCCCGAAGATGGCCAGGTCCGCGAGGATGTGCACCCAGCCATGCAGGCTGCTCCAGTTGCCGCAGTACCAGCGGGGCGGGAAATCGCGGGTATCGAAGAGCAAGTTGAGAAATGCCGGCATGACCGCCTCGACGCATGGAGTTGCGAATGCCGCGCAGGCGCGAGGGCGGACGTCGCCGCCGTCCTGCGGGACCGGTTCCGGCCCCGGCCCGGTCGCTCCTTCGACGCACCCTCCTTGCGGGCCGAGGCTGGCGCGCATTGTGCCTCACGACCCCGCCGCCCGCAAGCAATACTCGTCGAACTTCTGCGGCGCCGCGGCAGTCAAGACTGGAAGACCTTGACGAAATGCCGGCCTGTGCCGCTTGCGGAGAATTCAGAGCGAACGCTTATTGCGGCAGGATCGGCAAGTGCCGCACGGTTTTGCCAGATTCTTCTGCACGACGTTCTGGAGGTGCGGATTCGGCCTAGTCTGCGGCGATTGCCAGCCGAAAAGAGGTTGACGCTTGCGTCTGAAACGCCGAACCCTCCACGCAGGAAGCCAGCCATGCACATCTGCCTTTCCGCGTACTCCCTCAGCCGCCTCCGCTGGTTCGCCGTCCTGGCCGCCCTGGCCGTGACGCTCAGCCCCGCCCTGGCCGAGCCGCCGAGGCAGGTGATCCAGACGCCGGACGGCGTGACGGTTGAAGTCCGCCTGCCGGACGGAGCCGCGGAAAAGGAGCGGGTTCGCGCAGCCCTGGAAGCGGCTCTGCGCCACCTCGATCAACAGCCCGCCCCGCTCCCGCCGCGTGTCGAGCCAGCGCTGGTGCGAACGGAAGCGGCGAGCGAGCCCGCGCTGCCGACGCCGGCGATCCACGGCCCCGTCGAGACGCTTCCGGACGATCTCTCCTGCTTCGGCGGGCCGCTCGATCAGCCCTGGCGCATCACCTGGATTCCGCGCTCGCTGCTCTGGCAACCGCCGCTCGCCCAGCCAGGTCAGCCGCGCAACTTCGTCATGCTCAGCTCGGCCCGCGAGTACTACACCAAGGACACGGTGGACACCGGCATCGGCGGAACCCTCGGCCTGATCCGCTATGGCCCGTGCAATGACGATCAGTACCACGCCTTCCAGCTCGACTGGTTCGGCGTGGTTCTCTCTCGCTTCTCGATGACCAGCCGGCTCATCGCCGCCGACTATCGCACCGGCCTGATCGGCACCTTCGCCTGGGGCAACTGGGCGGGCAAGATCGGCTACGAACACACCAGCACTCACATCGGCGACGAGTATCTCGAAGAGACCAGCGACTTCCGCCGCGAGGTCATCCGCGATGAGCTGGTCATCGCCCTGTCGTATCGCTGGTGGAACCAGCTGCGCGTGTACGGCCAGGGCGCGTACACCTTCGACATCCGCACCCCAGGCAACGAGAACCAGCGCGACCGCTGGAACTTCGGCGCGGAGTGGTACCACAACGTCAAGACGACCTGCTGGGGCCAGCCTTTCGCCGCCTGCGACTTCGACATCCGCGGCGAGCAGGACTACAACGTGAACTTCACCGGCCAGCTCGGCTGGATGTGGCGCGACCCCGCCCTGCGGCCGTTCTTCCGACTCGTCGCTCAGTACTACAACGGCCGATCGCCCTACGGCCACTTCAGCAACGAGGACGAGAACTGGTTCGGCCTGGGCGCGTTCCTGGATTACTAGGCAGGATCTCGACAACCTGAGGAGGAAGAAGGCATCCGCAAGTACGCGCTCCTCTCCGGCTGGCTCATCACCCTGGCGGGAGGGCTGACCATCGAGATCAGCCTGATCCTGCTGTGTGCCGGAGCGCCTGCCGAGACCATCGCCTGGGCCGTGCTCTTCGCCGCGGCTCTGGTGGCCATCGGCGCAATTCTGCTCCTGCTGAGCGGCAGGAGGAAGTGAGTTACGACTCGCGGCCGACCCACAGGCCGTTGCCGAACGTCGTGACCCACACTTCGCCCGGCTGATGCGGGTTGAAGATCACCCGCTCGGGCTGACGGAACGGAAAGGACTCCACGACCTGAAACTCGGGGCGAGCGGCGTCGGCATTCGTTGTGTGCCACAGGCCGTTCGTCTCGGTGGTGACGTACAACTCGTTCTTCTTCGTGGGGTGCACCGTGACCGAGGCCACGCGATCTTCCTCCCAGATCCGGTTCCACGACTTGCCGCGATCGGTGGTGCGGTACAGCCCGCCCTTGCCGTTGGCCTGGCCGCCCCAGCCGCTGAACACGCCGACGTACCAGGTGTTCTGCTCGGGGTCATGCGGATCGACGACCAGGTCGCGCGTCCACCACTGCATGTTGGGGTGCGAGCGGTCCTCCCACGACGCCCCGCCATTGCTGCTGACGAACACGCCGGAGCTGGGCGTGAAGTTCTGCGTCCGCCGACCGGAGAAGGTGCAGACGAGCGTGCCGTCGGCCAGAACATGGACGTTGAACGGATGCCCCTCGGTGCGTGGCGGCGCGGGCAGGCGCTGCCACTGGGCTCGCGCGCCCTGGGTGATGTCCTGGCACACGAAGATGCCGCCCTTCTGGCTGTTCACCGCGCTGGCATACAGCCGCCGCGGATTGGTAGGGTCCAGGGCCAGGCCGACGACCGGCAGACCTAGCTTGCCGAGCGGCTGCCAGGTCTTGCCCTGGTTCGTGGAGAAGAGCACGTCGCCGGTCCCCTTGTCGATCTTGGCGTCCTGGAGGTGGCTGCTTTCGTACAGATCGTGGACGGACGAAGTTGCCATGTAGGCGGTCTTCGTTGTGGGATGGACGACGACATGGTACGACGAGTTCAGCTCCTGGCCCTTGTAGTCGAAGCTCCAGGCCGAGCCGCCGTCCGTGCTGCGGATGCCGCGGATGTCGGCGAAGCAGGCCCACAAGGTCTTGGGGCTGAACCAGGTCACCTGCCAGCAGGAGGTGTTTTCAATGCCGTTCCCGCGGTAGACCTTGCCCTTCGGCGTGGGCCGGCCGGCGGGATTCTGATCGGCGGGATGGACGTAGGCTTGCCGCCAGCTCTTCCCGCCGTCGGTCGAGACGTGAACGAAGCCGTAGTCGCTGCAGGCCAGGCGGTTCGCGTCGGCGGGATGGACGGCCAGGCCGAAGAGGAACTCACTGTAGGTCCAGTCGCGGTCGCCGCGATAGCCGCTCCAGCCGGTGGCGATGTTGCGATTGTTCTCGGTGAGGAAGACGCTCTGCCAGGCGTCGCCACCGTTGATCGATCGGCAAATGCTCGGTACTCCGGCCGAGCTGCCGCCGCCGGCGCAGATGACGTCGGCGTTGTTGTTGGCCATGACCACGAAGAACGGCGTGACGCCTCCAGGCAGCCCGCCCTTCTTCACCCAGCCGGACTTGCCCCAGTCCAGCGTGTACAGGCCGCGGAAGTTCGGGTGGTCGTCGCCCTGCATGCCGACATAAACGTTCGAAGCAGGTTGCGTGATGCAGGCCAGGCGCAGGCGATTGTTCGACTTGCCCGCGGCAAAACTGACCATGCTCTCGCCGGCAGGAAGGCCGTTGACGCGGGCAGGTTCGAGTGTCTGGCCGCCGTCCGTCGAGACCAGCAGTCCGGCGCTCGTGCCGACGGCCATGAACTGCTCGTCGAAGAACGCCCCAGCCAGCACGAGCGGATCGCCGCGCTTAACGGCGTACTTCCTGGCGAAGCTGTTGCCGCCGTCGGTCGAGAGGTACAGCGTCGAATAATCGGAAAGCAGAAGCCGATCGGTTCGCGTTGGGTCGACGCTGATGTTCCAGGCCTCGGCCTCGGTTGGATCGCCGGGCAGCGGGCTCCAGGTCTTCCCGCCGTCGGTGCTCTTGACCGGCGTCTTCTTTTCTTGAGCGGAATCGATCATGTACAGGATGTTGGGATCGCTGGTGAAGCCGACCTTCGGGGACAGCCTGCCGACCTGCAGACTTCGATACGGAACCGTCCGCCAGCTCTGGCCGAGGTCGGCCGAATGGTACAGGGCGCTCATGTCGCACGAAACCCACAACGACTTGGGATCGTGGGGATCAAAGCAAGGGGAGAACAGGGCCCCGCCGCCGCCGATGCCCGTGCTGCGCCACTCGCTGGGCGGCGCTGCCAGAAGCACGGTCGAAGACGCCAGAACGATCATGAGTACGATCAGCGAACGCATGGCTTGGCTCCTTCCCTACGCTTGAGCAGCCGAATGGTGCCTCGTTCATGGACAAACCATGGTACGCCGTGCTCCTGGCGTCGGCTAGAGCATGACGAAGTACGCGAACCAGGCAACGACCAGGCCGACGATAATGGCCAGGCCCAGGAGCATCGTCCCCAACGAGGGGCCTGGAACGCGCTCATGCTCAGGCTGCGGATCGAAGGGAACGAGGGCAGCGGACGCTTGCACGGGCTTGGGCAAGTCGCTCGGTTCGATGAGCCTGGACTTTTTCGGCAAGAGTTGACGGGCCATGGCCGCGCATTCAAGTGCTACCAGCAGATGTACATCCCCGTTGGGAGCGTGATGGCCGTAACTTTGGGCTTCGACAAGATGGCTCGAGATTTCGTGGTTCAAGAGCAGGTTCCTGGCCATGTGCGCCTCTTCCAGCGAAGGGAAGACAGCGATGGCCGTGAGCTCCGAGGGGGGCATGATCGGCAGTCTCCAGGGAACGGGCGAGCACCAGCGGGAGAAACACCTGGTCCAGCTTGTGATGCGGATAGCAGGCAGTTACGGCAAGGGGGCCAACGCGCCGACGGGGCCGCCCTTCTCGCCAGCAGTAGCGAGCGGGCTGTCAGCCGGGTAACGGAGAAAGTCCTCGGCTTGCCTGTCCCTGGTGGGCAACTCGAAACTGAGCTTGCTGAGCTTGAAAGTCGGGACGCTGGCCAGATTGCCTGGCTGGCTCCTGGGATCGAAGACGTTCCCCTCGCCGACGACGTAGCCACTGAGCGATTCAGGATCGGGATCGTTCTCGATGACGGCGACGCCGCCCTTGGCTCCCTCGGCGCCGACGTGGTAGAAGAGGTTGCTGGTCAGCCTCAGTTCGCTGTCAAGCCGCATCCGCTGCTGCAGGAGCAAGCCGGCCTGGCAGTTCCAGAAGGTGTTGCGAGTGATCGCGGTGCGAATCGAAGGCGTTGGCGGGGCGTCGGCAGGGAGCAAGACCGCCGGCCCTTGATTGGCGACGAACAGGTTCCGGTCCAAGCTAATGCCGATGTTCGGCGTACCAAGGCG
>Ga0073934_10011862_pt1 | contig 10412 bp, 9 predicted proteins | sample LarsenN4metaG_FD_76834 | JGI IMG/M metagenome (GOLD analysis project Ga0073934, IMG submission 76834) | Hot spring sediment bacterial and archeal communities from British Columbia, Canada, to study Microbial Dark Matter (Phase II) - Larsen... ... | reverse complement strand
TCGAGCAGGCACTGGCGCGCAGCCAGGACGACCCCGGCAACAAGGGCTACGAGGCCGCGCTCACCGCCGTCGAGGTGGCCAACATCCGCAAGATGGTGCCGTGACGATGGGCACCAAGCGCAAAGGCCGCGAGCTGGCGCTGCAGGCGCTCTACCAACTCGACGTGACGGGCGACTCCTCGGAGCGGGCGCTGGCGCTGTTCTGGGCCAACTTCGAGGCGACCGAACCGGTGCGCGCCTTTGCCGGCGAGTTGGTGCGCGGGGTGCTCTCGAGGCGCGACGAGATCGACGGGCTGATCCGCGAGGCGGCGGAGAACTGGCGCCTGGAGCGGCTTTCGCAGGTGGACCTCAACGTGCTCCGCATCGCCGTGCACGAGCTCACCGGCCCGGAGCGGCTGCCGGTGGAGATCGCGATCAACGAGGCGATCGAGGTGGCGCGCCGCTTCGGCACACAGGAGTCGGCGGGGTTCGTCAACGGGGTGCTGGACCAGGTGGCGCGGCGCTGCGGGGTCGAGCCGCAGCCCGGCGCGAAGGCGGTGGAAGACGATGGATGAGCGGTACGACCCGCGCGTGGTGGAGGAGAAGTGGCAGCAGCGCTGGCGGGAAGGTGCGGCACTGCGGCCCGACATGCGCGGCGCGCAGAAGCCCTACTTCAACCTGATGATGTTTCCGTACCCGTCGGCCGAGGGTCTGCACATCGGTCACTGCTTCGCGTTCACCGGCGGCGACATCCAGGGGCGCTACCGCACCATGCACGGCCACGACGTGTTCCAGCCGATGGGCTACGACGCCTTCGGCATCCACGCCGAGAACTACGCGCTCAAGGTCGGCGTCAATCCGAAGAAGCTGGTGCCGCGCGTCACCTCGAACTTCCGCCGCCAGCTCGACCGGCTGGGGGCGATGTTCGACTGGGAGCACCAGGTCGATACCACACAGCCCGAGTACTACCGCTGGACGCAGTGGATCTTCCTGCAGCTGTTCAAACACGGCCTGGCCTTTCAGAAGGAAGCGCCGGTGAACTGGTGCCCCGAGTGCAAGACCGTGCTCGCCAACGAGCAGGTGATCGACGGCAAGTGCGAGCGCCACTGGGAGACCACGGTCGAGCAGCGCTTCCTCAAGCAGTGGTTCTTCGGCATCACCCGTTACGCGCAGCGCCTGCTCGACAACCTGAGCTGGATCGACTGGCCGGATACGACGCGGCGGCTGCAGCACAACTGGATCGGGCGCTCCGAGGGGGCCGAGATCCACTTCGCGCTGGCCGACGGCTCGGGCAGGCAGATCGTGGTGTTCACGACGCGGCCCGACACGCTGTTCGGCGCCACCTACATGGTGCTCGCCCCCGAGCACCCGCTGGTCGATGCGATCGCCACCGGCGAGCAGCGCGCCGCGGTCGAGCAGTACCGTGCCCGGGCGGCGGCGATGGACGTGGTCTCGCGCCGCTCGACACGCGAGAAGACCGGGGTGTTCACCGGCGCCTACGCGATCAACCCCGCCACCGAGCAGCGCATTCCGGTGTGGATCGCCGACTACGTGCTGATGGAGTACGGCACCGGCGCGATCATGGCGGTACCGGCGCACGACGAGCGTGATTTCGAGTTCGCCACCGTGTTCTCCTTGCCGATCGTGCGCGTGATCGCCGGGGAGGGAGCGGCAGCCGGCACGCCGCTGGAGGCGGCGTACACGGGGCCGGGCCGCCTGGTGAACAGCGGGCCCTTCGACGGCCGCCCCTCCGACGAGGCGAAGCAGGCGATCACCGCTGCGCTTGCCCAACGCGGCCTGGCGCAGCCCAGGGTGCAGTTCCGCCTGCACGACTGGTGCGTGTCGCGCCAGCGCTACTGGGGTCCGCCGATCCCGATCGTCCACTGCGGCAGCTGCGGGGCGGTGCCGGTGCCCGAGAAGGACCTGCCGGTGCTGCTGCCCGACATCGACGACTTCCGCCCCGACGAGAGCGGCGTGGCGCCGCTGGCGCGCGTCGAGTCTTTCTACGAGACGATCTGCCCGAGCTGCGGCGGCGCGGCGCGCCGCGAGACCGACGTGTCCGACACCTTCCTCGATTCGGCGTGGTACTTCCTGCGCTATCCTTCGGTGGGCGACGACACGGTGGCGTTCGATCCCGAGCTGACGGCGAAGTGGCTGCCGGTGGCGCGCTACACCGGCGGCAACGAGCACGCCTGCATGCACCTGCTGTACGCGCGCTTTTTGACCATGGCGCTGAAGGACATGGGACTGATCGGCTTCGAGGAGCCGTTCGTCATGTTCCGCGCCCATGGCCTGATCATCAAGGACGGCGCCAAGATGTCGAAGGCGCGCGGCAACGTGGTGAACCCGGACGACTCGATCGACCGGCACGGCGCCGACGCGATCCGCCTCTATCTGATGTTCCTCGGTCCGTACGAGGAGGGCGGCGACTTTCGCGACGCCGGGCTGCCCGGCGTGCGGCGGTTCCTCGACGGCGTCTGGCGCGCGGCGCGCGAGCTCGACCCGGCCGCCGTCGCCGGCGAAGGGCTGCGCCGCGCCACGCACCGCGCCATCAAGAAGGTGAGCGAGGATGTCGAGAACCTGCGCTACAACACTGCGATCGCGGCTCTGATGACGCTGCTGAACGACATCCGCCGCGAGGGGCCGGCCGACCGTTGGGTGCTCGAAACGCTCACGCAGCTGCTGGCGCCGTTCGCGCCGCACTTCGCCGAGGAGCTCTGGGAGGTGTTCGGGCACGACACCTCGGTGTTCCGCTCGAGCTGGCCGAGCTTCGACCCGCAGATGCTGGTCGAAGACCAGATCGAGCTGGCGGTGCAGGTGAACGGAAAGGTGCGTGGCCGCATCCAGGTGGCGAAGGACGCTCCGGAAGCGGAGGTGATCGAACGCGCGCTGGCCGAAGAGGGCGTCGGGGCGGCGATCGCCGGCAAGCCGGTCAAACGCGTAATTGTGGTGCCCGGCAAGCTCGTCAACATCGTGGTGTGAGCCGTGCCGCGTTCACTGCGCCTGCCCCTGCTGGCCTTCGCGGCGGCTGCCTGCGTGGCGGGCTGCGGATATCGGTTCATCGGCGACGCCGCGCCGCCGGCCGGGATTCGTTCGATCGAGGTGGGCAGGTTCGAAAACCGCTCGCGCGAGTTCGGCCTCGACCAGGCGCTGGTCTTCGCTTTCGAGCGCGAGCTCTTCCGCCGCGGTACCCTGCAGCCCGAAGAGGAACCGGGCCGCGGCGACGCGGTGCTGAGCGGGACCATCCGCCGTTTCAGCAGCCGGCCGGTGGCGTACGACGCGAACGACGAGGCCATGCAGTACGAGGCCGAGATCGCACTCGACCTGGAGCTGCGGCGGCGCAGCGACGGGGTGGTGGTGTGGAAGGTGGAGGACCTCCAGGAAGTGGAGGACTACAGCGTCGCGTCGCGCATCGTGGTGCCGAGTACGGCCCAGTTCCAGCAGGGGACTCTGGCCGTGGAGGACATCGGCCGGCTCACCGACATCCAGCTCGCCGAGACGAGCAAGCGACTGGCGCTCGAGCGCCTGATCACGTCGGTCGTGCGCGACGTGCACGACCGGATTCTGGACGACTTCTGAACGAGGGATTCGCCGCGCCAGCGGGCCTCCCTCGCCGCCGTCTCAGCTCGCCGCGCGGGTGAGCGCGGCCACCTGTTTGCTGAGGCGCGAGACCCGGCGTGCCACGGCGTTCTTGTGCATGACGCCCTTGCTGCCCGCCTTGGTGAGGGCGCGGGTGGCTTCGCGCAGCATCTCCTGCGCCGCCGCGGCGTCCTTGCTCGCCACCGTCTCGCGGGCCTTGCGCACGACGGTGCGTACCTTGGCGGTGACGGCGCGGTTGCGGGCGCGGCGTTTGATGTTCTGCCGATTGCGTTTGATTGCCGATACGTGACGGTTTGCCAAAATCGACCTCCTTGGGAACCGCAGCGGCTAACACACGCCACGGCGCAGGGTCAACGCGGTTCGCCCGCCGGCGTCGATCGGGGCGAGGCCGGGAGGCCCGGAAAAACTTTTAGAATGGCGTTCGATGGGGCTGGGCTTTGTGCTATGAGCCGCGGCTACGGCGAGTCGAGCCGGGCAAAGCAGGAAACGAACGGGGGTTTCGATGAGGATGAACACGAGCAGCTGGAAGACGTGGTGCACGCCGCTGGTGGCGGCGCTGGCGGTTGCGGTCCCTGCCTGCGTGAACGCCGGCACCATGCAGACGTGCAACGGCCTGTTGAACATCAGCTACCCCGTCGTGCAGAGCCCGAACACCATCGGCTCGGTCGACACCGTGCAGATTCGCATCACTACCGGCGCCATCAGCGGCGGCAGTCCGCAGCTGGTCATCAGCCAGATCGTCTTCGACCTCGACTGCACCCTCCAGTCGCTGCTGATGTCGGGGTGCACCAGCGACGGCAACGCGGTGAGCTACGTCGGCGATTCCTCGATCACCACCAACTGCACCGACGGTACGGATCCGGTGGAGTGGACATCGAACCATGGTGGCGGCGACTCGCCGAACACGGTGGTGTTCACCGCCAGCTCGCCGGCAGTCGTGGCCGGGTCGGGCAACGCAACCGGCTGCTTCCTGCGCTTCAACGTGCAGAAGACCGGCGGCAGCAGCGATTCCACCCCGTCGCTGATCGAGCAGCGCGCTGCCTTCTCGGCGTCGTGCACCAACGGCGGAATGTCGTCGGGTTCGAACTCCGGCGCCCTGCCGTTCACCGCCCGCGCCACCGGCGCGCCGGCGGCCGGCCCACTCGGCCTGTTGGCGCTGGTGGCCGGGCTCGGTCTCTACGGCATGCGCGTGCTGTCGCGGCGCCGCGCCTGACAGCGGGCGCGAGATTCATGCCAGGCGCGGGGCAGGGCGCTTCTCCTGCCGCGCGTGCTGAGCGCGTCGATCCGCGGCTCAGATCAGGTTGCGGCGGATCGCCACCGCCACCGCGTTGGCGCGATCCACCGCGCCCAGCTTCTGAAAGGTGCGGCGCAGGCGCAGCTTGACGGTCTCGATCGACTGGCGCGTGCGGCGTGCGATCTCGTGGTTGCTCAGGCCTTCCGCGGCGAGGCGGAGCACGTCTACTTCGGGGGCCGTCAGGTCGGTGGCGAGCAGGCGCTGGTCGTGGTCCTGCAGCAGGCGGATCACGTCGGTCTGCAGCGCCGGGTCGATGAAGCCGCGTCCCGCCGCCACCGTGCGGATGCCTTCCACGAGCAGGCCGGAAGGGCTCGTCTTCAGCAGGTAGCCGTCGGCGCCGCGGCGCAGCGCTTCGGCGACGTGTCCGTGCGAGCCGTGCATCGTGCACACCAGGATGCGGCAGGGCAGGTTCTCCTGGCGCAGCAGGTCGATGAAATCGGCGCCGCGGATACCCGGCATCTCGAGATCGACCAGGACGACCTGCGGTCGCAACTGGCGGACGGCCTCGATCGCCTCCGCCGAGCCGGTGCCTTCACCCACGACCTGGATGTCGGACTCGAGCTTGAGCACCTGGACGATTCCATCACGCACCAACGGATGATCGTCGACTACAAATACGGTGATGGGCATCGACTTGCTGCTCCTCGGACTCAGAACTTTCTCTTGCTGCCTGCTAGGGGTGCTCACTCGAGAACGTAATAATAAAACATGAAGACAACCCAGGCGATTGCGGTGACGAGAAGAAGGCCGCCTGCGTCGCTGCGCGGTACCGGCGAGCGCGCGGGGACGATCGGTTGCGGGCGGCGAACCCGACGGCGCCGAGCCACGTTCTCGTCTTCGATGCTGAGCACGCGGTGGCGGGCGAGACCGGCCTGCTTGAGCTTCTCCTCGAGCGCACGTTGCGCAGAGGCCGGATCGTCCGCATTGAGATCCAGCACACGCAGTGTGGCTCGAAACTTTGCCATTGCGCCCTCCCGCCTTCCTCGTTCTGTGGCACGCAACCGCTCCGCAACCCTTCGACTTCCCTGCGGAGCCCGTCCATGCGGAGCCCATCCTTTTGAACGCGGCGGACGCTATTACACCCTTGGCCCGGCAGTCAAGTTGAAAGCGCGCTGGCGCAGCGCGCATGTCACGTGCTGCCCCCGTCGGCCCCCCTGAGCCTCGATCGAGGCTCAGTTGAGAAATTCGGCAAGTCCGCGCTGGTCGCAGATCGCGCGCATGCGTTTCAGGGCGCGCGCCTCGAGCTGGCGGATGCGTTCGCGGCTGACGCCGAAGCGCACGCCGATGTCCTCGAGCGTCACCGGCTCGGAGCCGTCGAGACCGAAGCGCATGCGCAGGATCTCCGCCTCGCGCGCCGGCAGCTCGTCGACTGCCACGGCCAGGCGCCGCGTCAGGTCGGCATCGAGCACGGCTCCTTCCGGCTGCTCGACCGCGTCGGTGGCGAGCGTGTCGCCGAGCGTGCGCTCGTCGCCGTCGGCAAGCGGGGCCGCCAGCGACAGGCACTGGAAGGACTGCGACATCGCCTGTGCGCGCGCGCTCGGCACGCCGTACGACTCGTTCGAATCCTCTTCGTCGCCGCCGGTGTTTGCAGTGCGGCCGATGCGGCGCCGGAACTGGTTCCAGTGCACCGGCGTGCGGATCATCGCGCCCTGACAATCGGCGGCGCGAGACATCTGCTGCCAGATCCACCAGGCGGCGTAGGTGCTGAACTTGATGCCGCGGGCCGGCTCGAACTTTTCCACGGCGCGCATCAGCCCGAGCATGCCCTCCTGCACCAGGTCGAGGTACGACAGGGTGGGGTGGCGGTAGCGGCGCGCCAGCGACATGACGAGCCGGATGTTGGCGGTCATCATCTGGTCGCGCAGCACGCGGTAGCTGGCCAGCTCCTGCTCGAGCTCGCGCAGCACCGAGCGCCGGTTCTTCGCGCAGCCCTGGCCGCGCCCGCGCTTCGGCTCGTGGCTCGAGCGCAGGTAATCGAGCACCAGCAGGGCCTCGCGTTCGCGAAAGTCCTCGTCCGGGTGCACCACCCCGCGCCCGGCGTGGGCCAGGGCGCGCTCGACCGTCTCGCGCTGACCGCGCAGCAGCCGGCGCACGCGCTCGCGGGCGCGCGCGATGGCGCGGCCGAGCGTGTCTTCCTGCTCGCGCGTCAGCAGCGGAAAGCGGCAAACTTCCTCGAAAAAGAGGTCGGTGAGGCTGCGGTCGCTGGGCACGCCTTCGGCTTCCACGTCGGTTTCCGTGTCGTCCGCGGCTTGCGGCTCTTCCTCGTCCGCCTCCACTTCCAGCGTGTCGAGCCCCGTTTCCATCAGGTTTTCGTCATCGTGCATTTTTTTGGGACAGCGCAGCGCGCTGCAAACTTGAGCCGTTGGACGGGACGGCGACCGCCGATATTCAAGTTTCAGTTAGCGCCGCTTTCACAATCGTCATCATGCATGAAAAACTACATCCTGTGTAGATTTTTCTTGACTGTCCCCAAGGGCTGGTGTTACCGTCCGCGCACCTTTCACTGGGTTCGGAGAAGGGAGTGCCGTGACAGGCATTACGCGATCAACGCGGTCCTCGACTCGACAGACGCGGCTCAAGCAGCTGCCCTCCGAACTGTTCCTTTCGGCGTTTTTTGGCAGCGCTTCGTGTGCAGGCTGCTATAATGCGTTTGGAACGTGTGAACGGATGGTGACGTACCTGCGGCGTATGGAGCGATACTGGTCCATCGGACACCGGGGCGGTGAGGAGAGTTCCATCAGGAGGAGTGGGTCATGCAGGCAGACAAAGACGCATTCGAAAAGCTCATTCGCGAGGATCGTGCAGCACGTGAGTCGACGGCCTGGACGGGGAAGTTTCTCGAGTACCTCGAACAGGTGAGAAACGACCCGAGCCTGCCGAAGCTGGCTCACTCGCGTCTGTACGACGTGATCTCGCGGGCGGGCTCGCGCGAGATCGTCGAGAACGACGACCCGCGCATCAAGCGTCTGTTCAAGGACGAGCCGGTGCGGGTTTACGGCTTCTTCGCCGAGGAGTTCTTCGGCATCGAGAAGACGGTCGCGCAGATCGTGCGCTACTTCCACTCGGCGGCGCTGAAGGGCGAGGAGAGCCGCCAGGTGCTCTACCTGATGGGACCGGTCGGCTCCGGCAAGAGCTCGCTGGTCGAGCGGCTGCAGCGCGGCCTCGAGGAGAGCGAGCCGTTCTACGCGATCGAGAACTGCCCGATGAACGAGGAGCCGCTGCACCTGCTGCCGCGCCACCTGCGGCGCGAGTTCGAAAAGATGCTCGGCGTGCACATCGAAGGCGACCTCTGCCCGGTGTGCCGCTTCCGGCTGCAGGAGGAGTTCGGCGGCCGCTACGAGGAAGTGCCGGTGGTGCGCCGCTCGTTCTCCAAGCGCAGCCGCGTCGGCATCGGCGTGGTGCCGCCGGTGGACCCGAACAACCAGGACACCTCGGTACTGATCGGCAGCGAAGACATCTCCAAGCTCGATCTCTACTCCGAGGGCGATCCGCGTGTGCTCGACCTGAACGGCGCGCTCAACGTCGGCAACCGCGGCATGACCGAGTTCATCGAGGTCTTCAAGAACGAGACCGAGTACCTGCACGCCATGATCACCGCCACGCAGGAGAAGGTGATCCCGGCGCCGGGACGGCACGGCATGGTGTACGTCGACACCGTGATCGTCGCCCATTCGAACGAGGCGGAGTGGCAGAAGTTCAAGGCCGACCACACCAACGAGGCCATTCTCGACCGCATCGTGGTGGTGAAGGTGCCCTACAACCTGCGCCTTTCCGAAGAGGTGAAGATCTACCAGAAGATCATCCGCCACTCGGACTTCCGCGCCCACGTGGCGCCGCACACGCTCGAGATCGCCTCGATGTTCGCCATCCTCTCGCGCCTCGAGCCGAGCAACAAGTGCGACCTGCTCACCAAACTCAAGCTGTACAACGGCGAGGAGGTGGTCGAGAAGGGCCGCACCAAGAAGATCGACGTGCGCGAGTTGCGCGACGATACCAAGCGCGAGGGCATGAACGGCATCTCGACGCGCTTCATCATGAAGGCGCTCGACAACGCGCTGTCCGACAACGTGATCGGCAACTGCATCAACCCGATCAACGTGCGCGAGGCGCTGATCAACATGGTGAAGGACGCCGACCTCTCCGACGACACCCGCAAGCAGCATCTCGAGTTCCTGCAGGACACGCTGCACAAGGAATACCTCGACCTGCTCGAGAAGGAGATCACCAAGGCGTTCGTCTACTCCTACCAGGAACAGGCGGAGTCGCTGTTCCAGAACTACCTCGACCACGCCGAGGCGTACGTGAACAAGACCAAGGTGCGCGACCGCAACACCAAGGAAGAACTGCAGCCGGACGAGGGCTTCCTCAAGTCGATCGAGGAGCAGATCGCCATCATCGGCTCGGCCGCCGAGGGCTTCCGCCAGGAGGTCATCGCCTACCTCTGGGCGGCCAGTCGACGCGGCGAGAAGGTCTTCTACCGCAGCTACGAGCCGCTCAAGGAAGCGATCGAGAAGCGGCTGATGACCTCGGTACGCGACCTGAGCCGCATCATCACCAAGGCGCGCACCCGCGACGAGGAGCAGACGGAGAAGTACAACGTGATGGTGAAGAACCTGCTCGAGAACGGCTACTGCGAGAGCTGCGTCGACGTGGTGCTGAAGTACGCCGCGAACAACCTCTGGAAGGACTGAAGCGTTGCCCGGTACTTCGCCCTCCGTTCCAGCCCGCAACGGGAGGCGCGGCCGGCGAGGGGGGCAACGGACGACGATCGAGAACGGAAGAGAACACGGGTAATCGAGATGGCCGCACCGGGAAGCATCTTTCGGCCCTTCCGGCCTTCCGACGCCGAACGCAGCGACCGCACCGCCGGCGACCGCCTGCGCCACCGTGAGAAGGTGCGCGAGGCGATCCGCGACAACATCGCGGACATCATCGCCGAGGAGTCGATCATCGGGAAGGACCGCGACCGCATCATCAAGGTGCCGATCCGAGGCATCAAGGAATACCGCTTCGTCTACGGCGACAACGCCCCCGGCGTCGGCCAGGGCAAGGGCGATTCGCAGCCCGGACAGGTGGTCGGCGAACGCGAGGGCGAGGGGCAGCCGGACCGCGCCGGCGACCGGCCCGGCGTCGATTACTACGAAACCGACGTGCGGCTCGACGAGCTGATCGAAATCATGTTCGAGGACCTCGAGCTGCCGGACCTCGAACGCAAGCGGCTGCGCGAGATCCCGGCACCGCGCTTCAACAAGCGCAAGGGCTACCGCGCCGTCGGCATCCGCGCCCGCCTCGACAAGCGCCGCACCGTGCTCTCGAAGGTGCGCCGGCGCCTCGCCACCCGCCGCCCGCAGGAAGGCCGCGCCGCGCTCGAGCCGCGCTTCCCCTTCCACCAGGAGGACCTCACCTACCGGCACGTCATCACCGACATGAAGCAGGAGTCCAACGCCGTGGTGATCTGCATCATGGACACCTCCGGCTCGATGGACACGATGAAGAAGTACCTGGCGCGCAGCTTCTTCTTCCTGCTCTACCAGTTCATC
>Ga0073934_10011861_pt1 | contig 10412 bp, 7 predicted proteins | sample LarsenN4metaG_FD_76834 | JGI IMG/M metagenome (GOLD analysis project Ga0073934, IMG submission 76834) | Hot spring sediment bacterial and archeal communities from British Columbia, Canada, to study Microbial Dark Matter (Phase II) - Larsen... ... | reverse complement strand
CAGGCGAATGAAGCAGCCAAAGCGGTGAATGCTCTTGCATACACGGTTGGAAGCGATATTGTGTTTGGGTCTGGGCAGTACTCCCCAGAAACAGATTCGGGCAAGAGGCTAATTGCCCATGAACTAGCGCATGTTGTGCAGCAATCGGGCGGAAGTATCGGGCGTAACGAGCATTCCGAGATCCTCCAGCGCACGATCGGCGATGGCCACGATCTTCAATCGGAACGATTCGCTGGTGACCCGGTTCTTGAGGCTTGTTTTGATAACGAATTCCTCCTGGGCGTCGGTGCTCGTGGTCCGGCGGTGGAAAAGGTTCAACAGTTGCTAGTTGATTCTGGTTTTCCTCTCCCCAATTTCGGGGTCGATGGAATATTCGGTCCTGAGACTAAGGAAGCGGTGATGGGTTTCCAGATGGCGGCAGGGTTGTCTGTAGATGGCATCGTAGGACCTAAAACAATAGGCAGGATGGATACTCTCCCAACGTGTCGTGGTAGATCAGAACCCGAGGTTGTCACGGCTTTCGCGCCGGGACAAGAAAAAGAACAGCAGCCGATACTTTGCCAGATTCCTGGAGGTGGGAAGGGTGGAGGACGAAAACTCCCACAATGGTCGCCCGATTTTATAGCTGTTAGCCTTGCACGACCGGGTTTTATGAAAGATGGTAGGCTTTGCACTGGTGTCACCGATATATCGGGCACAACGTTATATAGCAACGAATGTGAATCGCCGTCGAAAACCTGTTTTGCAGGGATCATGTTCAGGGTCATGTTTCATTTTGACGCGGACGTTATACCCCGGCCTCAGCCTTTCACAACTGCCGAAGTACACGCACATTTTGATTATGTAACGTCCGACGGGCAAAAGACCTTTTCCGTAGATCGTGCCGACCCCGATGCAAAGTACGTCGGACCGGGTCTTCCACTTTCAACTTCGTTCAACCAGAATTTTGACATCGACACACAAAGAAGGACCGGCATATTGACTGTCGAACTTTTTATGAAAGATAAAACGACAGGGATAAGTCTTACCTACGCTGATCGGATCACGGTAACTCCAATTAACTGCGTCTGAACAGAATCAATAGTTTTCTTCTGAAGTGTCAGCATAGATAAACGTCTCAAGAATCATAATCGCATTTAATTAGCTTATTTAATCCCTCGTCCTTAGAGATGAGGGAAGGAGGGATAATCATGGGTAGAGAGGTAAACCGCAGAAACTTTAAAGTCAGCAAAGTCACAAAAGCCCGTGAGGTTGAGCTCAAGTCGCTTGCCTCCGAGGTCTCCGACCGTCTTCCTGGGGCGCATCGGGTGAAAATTAAAAGCCTAGATGCCACCACCGGCAATCCATCTCTCGTTGCCTCCGAATCGGCGCCGGCGGAGAAGGGTAACTACATTGAGCGAACCTTAAACCACGTGACCAGGATAAGCAGGGCATTGGGGTTTACGGAAACACAACCGACGGAGTTCGTTGCCGCCCCGAATATACAGGAGACCAGTAGCGGCGGTACTGTATTACCTGTCGTTTGGACCTGCCGTCCTGTCATTTCGAAGAGAGAAATCTTAGTGAAACAGTGTTTGGGGATTAGTTTATAGGGAAGATACTATAAGATTCCTCGTAAGCTCCTTCGCAGGAGTTTATCCTGAGTAATTCGAAGGACTCAGGACAAGACTCGGAATGACAACGTCTTCGTTCGGAATAATACAAGGATTACTATTAGTTCTATAGCTCCTCAATCCGGATAAAAACGCTTCTTGCTTTGACGAAGGAAGAGTTATCAATTTCGCCGAGGGCGGAAAGCAGGTCGCTTTCCTTTGCCTCGTGGGTCATTATCACCACGGGGACCTCCCCTCCCTCAAGCTGTCTTCCCTTCTGAATTACAGACTCGATGCTTATGTTGTTTTTCCCCAGGCTTCCAGCAATATGGCCGAGCACGCCCGGTCTATCTTCCACCTGGAACCTCAAGTAGTACTTGGTTACTATGTCGGTCATCGGTATCAGCTTGGATGAGTTCTCCTCTTGGTATAACCTGGGCAGCGAAGTGTGAGAATTGTCAAGAGTAATATTCTTAGCTATCTGGACTATGTCGCTCACCACTGCGCTGGCCGTGGGCATCATTCCCGCCCCCATTCCGTAGAGCATGGTGGGACCTACTGCATCGCCTACTACATAGATTGCGTTGAAAACTCCGGAGACGTCGGCAAGGGGTGTACCCTTCTCTATCAGTGTAGGGTGAACCCTGGCCTCTATGCCGCCATCCCTTGATTTTGCTATGGCCAAAAGTTTTATCTTATATCCGAATTCATCTGCAAATGAAATATCCAGGGGTGTAATTCCGCGTATTCCCTCTACGTATATTTTTTCAAAATCGAGGAAGCTCCCGAACGATAGCATTATTAATATGGAGAGCTTGTGCGCAGTATCTATTCCGTCTATATCAAATGAGGGGTCGGCCTCGGCATAGCCCTTTTCTTGCGCCCGCTTGAGCACGTCGCCAAACTCCCTTCCCTCCTCGGTCATCTTTGAGAGTATGTAGTTGCACGTCCCGTTTATGATTCCATGAATTGAGAGAATTCTGTTTGCGACGTACCCCTCCTTGGTCGCTCTGATTATGGGTATCCCCCCGCCCACGCTTGCCTCAAAGCCGATGTCTACTTCATGCTGGGTGGCGGCTAAGAATATTTCTTTCCCGTGATGGGCCAGGAGCGCCTTGTTTGCAGTTACCACATTCTTTCCTTTCCTTATCGCCCCCAGGATAAAATCCTTTGCTATAGTGGTCCCCCCAACTAGCTCAATCACTATAGGGATTGAGTCGTCCTCTATTACTTCCCAGGCGTTAGTGGTGAATAGTGACTTGGGGATTTCGACCGGTCTTTTCCTATCCGGGTCGATGTCTGCTATTTTCTTAATCTGCAGTCTTACCCCCGACCTCTTTTCGATGATGTCTCTATTCTCGTTTATGACCTTGATCACTCCGCAGCCCACTGTTCCGGCGCCGATCAATCCCAAGTTCACCACGTTCATAGACAAATCTCCCACTAGGGTTTCGATTTAAGTTGGAGTTTTCTATATAGGATTAAAACTTTAAACTCGAAAACTCGGAACTCGAAACCTCCAACATAGGCTGAATATTCTAAACAACCTTTCAAAATTTGACAACAAAATAAACGGAGCTAATAATAGATTGAAACCAAGTGGGGCCGTAGCTCAGTTGGGAGAGCGCTTGAATGGCATTCAAGAGGTCGAGGGTTCAAATCCCTTCGGCTCCACCAGTGATTTAAGGAAGTTACAACCCTTCCTTATTATCATTATCACAAATCTTCTTGGCTAAAGTCTGAGATAAAACCCCATGGATTTTCTACTGTTTCAATAGGTGAGTCTTTGGAGTATTACTCAGCTTGGTCTTTAAATTGGCGCTTTCATACTATGGGAAAAACATAGAAACTCACCGTTATGACAATGCTTCTTTGCTTAGTCTTTAATATTTATTTATATACAAGAAATACGGAGGCTTGAGTGGAGGAGCCCTTCTATATATATAGGGTCTTAATAGAGAAGTCTAAACCTACTCTACTTTCACCTTAATTTCGAGGCAGCGCTATCCCGAGAGTCTCTTTGCTATTGTCGCCTGTAAACCGCCTTGACAGTCTTACTCTGGCCCGCGTTTAGGGTCCCCAAGTAATACTGAATCCGGCCAACCCAATTACCAGTATTACCTGGGGCAGTAGGAGTAATGATCCCAGAAAAACTACACCCTGTAGCAGTATGGGGAGAGCCAAAAGGAGTCCAGTTACTCTGATATTCCACAACAGATTCATGGGCGGTGCCGAAAGTGAGGGCAGTGAGCGACAAGGCTTCTATATCTCGTGCCCACACAGAGTCGACACTTGCATCATAGACGTCGTATGTGACGTCACCGTTTATATCCCCATCAAAGTAGCGGGATACTCTGTTATTATAAAGGGTGAAGTTGCATATGTTTGTGAGTGTCATTGTGATGGTGATATCCTTCTCTGTGGTATCCCTCGAGAATACCTGCTTAAATTTGATACAGTGACAGGACCTAGTGATAGTAAGGGGAAGAGTATTTGCTCCGTTTGGCTGGCTTATCGTGGGACTGCCACATCCTTCCTCACCTCCTCCTGTGTCGTACCCGGAAACAAATTCAGCATTGCCGGGATTGTCGCATATGGCATAACCCTCCATGAAGATATGGTCTTGGCCACTTGGTGATATAAAATTAACGAGGTTGCCGTGGCTGGTGATGCAAACCTGCATGTAGTTTTGCCCACTGCCGCTCGTGAGCGTGGTGTGGCAGGGCTCGATGGTGATAGCCACCGCGTTTGTGGCCAGGGTTAAGAGCAAAGCTATGCTCAACATATAAATAGTTTTTAAACCTTTCATATTACTTCCCTCCTTTTAGACTAGATTAATTAGTTTGGTTTGTGAGCTATTAGCCATCTTCAGAAACAATCAATGGACATCACCTCACTCGTCCAAAACTGAAATTGTGAGAATAGTGGTTTAGCTCGCGTGCAGGGCTAGACTTCTTACAATTTCTAAACAAGTAGTCTAAGCTCTGAATTAGGATGAAATACCCTACCATCACGGTTCTAGTATCATTTTGACTTCATCAAGTCAAGACTGATTTTAGGAATGGATAAAGTCTAATTAGAGGGGGAGTATTAATACTTTAGTTTTAATCCTGATTCCCTTAGGCTGCACAAGTAATATCAGCAAAGATCATCTAATATATGTTTCTTTTAATACCCATCCGATACATCCCTCCTAAAACCCTTAATAGTATTATTTAGTCTCAAGCCAGCAGGTTCTCTCTTTTATGTTTGCTATGAAAACACCGTTTTAACCCTAATATTCGTTCAAATAGTCTTTCTGCCCCTTTGTGTTTCCCCCCTTGGTAATGGGGAATTAAAGAGGGGGCGCTTCTTCCTTGCTAATTATTGAAGTCCTTTGATTATCATCAGGTTGGCTCCGACAATCAACCTCTTATTTTGGACAAATTTGGCTTCCGTTAACGCTCCACCGTGATGTTATTGAAATAGTCAAAAGTATAAATTAGGATAGTGAGGTTTTTATACTTTTACTGGTTTCAGGGCATTTCGTACCTTCTCCATTAATTAAGGTTGTAATCCGATGAAAACAAGGGAACAGTGGAAGAGTCAGCTTGGTTTTATAATGGCAACTATAGGCTCGGCCGTCGGGCTAGGAAATATATGGCGCTTTTCCTACATGACATACGATAACGGAGGGGGAGCATTTTTAATTCCCTATGTTATCGCCCTCATCACCGCCGGAATCCCTCTTATAATATTGGAGTTTGGGATAGGACATAAAAAGGCGGGAAGTGCGCCCTATGCCTACGCAAAGATAGTTAAAAGGTGGGAATGGCTCGGCTGGTGGGCGGTAACATTTGTCATGTTTGGAATAGTCCTCTACTATTCTGTGATCATATCCTGGTGCCTGAATTACTTTTTCTTCTCCTTCACAAAAGCCTGGGGCACTGATTTAGACGGCTTCTTCTTCAAAAATTTCCTCGGTACAACTTCCGGACCCTGGGAAATCGGGGGGGTTAGGACCCCGATACTCCTCGGCCTTTTTTTTATCTGGGTAGTAAATTGGGTGATAGTTTACAGGGGTATAGGAAAAGGGATTGAGCTGGCTAACAAAATATTCATGCCCCTTCTTTTTGTACTGGTCGGAATACTGGTATTTTGGAGTCTAACCCTGGAGGGTGCTAGAGAAGGAATAATTGCCTACCTGAAGCCTGACTTTTCTCAACTGACCAAGCCTAAGGTGTGGATAGATGCCTACGGCCAGACGTTTTTCTCGTTAAGCCTTGGTTTTGGCATTCTTATAGCTTATGCCAGCTACCTTCCGGAAAGAAGCAATCTCACCGGTTATGCGATTATTACTGCAGTAGCAGACTCTTTTTTTGCAATTTTTGCCGGGTTTGCCGTTTTTGCCATTCTCGGATACATGGCGCTTGAGACGGGGCGTCCGGTGGAATCCGTAGTGTCCCAGGGAATAGGTCTCGCCTTTGTAGCCTATCCCCAGGCAATGAACCTACTTCCTACTGGCGGGAATATTTTCGGTGCGATTTTCTTCTTAGCTCTGGTAATTGCTGGAATCACTTCGGCGATATCCATAATCGAGGCTTTTGTGTCGGCGACCATTGATAAATTCGATTTAAGCAGGGGTAAAGTAATAACGGTTCTGTCCCTCCTCGGTTTCCTGGGAGGGGTAATATTTACTACAGGCGGGGGGCTTTTCTGGCTGGACATCGTGGATCGGTTTCTTAGTCACTACGGGCTTGTGGTTGTAGGGATTCTTGAATGCGTACTGGTGGGTTGGCTCTTTCGCACTGAGCTAATAAGAAATCACATAAACAAAGTATCTAATCTCAAGATTGGATTATGGTGGGACTTTCTAATAAAGTTTTTCTTGCCCGTCATGCTCACGGTAATTCTAGTCTGGGATCTGATAAACGAGCTTAAAAAACCATACGGGAATTACGGCTGGGGTGCTATATTAGGCATTGGGGTAAATTGGCTTTTTATAACGCTTCTTATAGCCCTTGTTCTTACTTTGCTTCCGTGGAGAGAGAACAAAGGCATAGCTGGTAAATCAACGTGAACCTTCTGTAACCCAAGTTCCCGTTTTAACCCCTCTTTAATTCTCCCCTTAATAAGGGGGGAAACACAAGGGGGGGTGTTTCTTTGCCCGTCATCGAAGTCCTTTGATTACCATCAGACCAACTACGACAATCAATCTCTTATTTTGCACAATTTTGATCTGTGAGAAATTAAATTCGGTAGTGTGGGTTTAGAGATATTTTAATTTAATCTTTATATGCTCTACCCCGGGGCAATATGGCATAGACGTGGATAACCTTACTCTTTTTATCGGGGGTAAAAAGGATTCTCCAGTCTCCAACCCTGAGCCTATAATCTCCCTTTAGTTCTCCGGTCAGGGCTTTAACGTTTTCATGAAATAGAGGGTTATTGCTCTCTTCCAATTTAAGTAGGGCTTCTTTTATCCTGGCTCTGGTTTTTTTATCAAGCTTTCTGTAAGACTTCTCCGCAGTAGGCTTGATCTCAATCTTCCAGTTCATCTAGCGTTTTTCCTTTTACACCCGCTTCAACTTCTCTTTTGCCTTGCCTGATAATCTCTACCCACTTTGGGTTAGAAAGAATCTCAAGGGTCTCTTTATGCCTTTCTATGTAGTCATCCACTATTTCGGAAAGAATGTCTTTCATATCTCGTTTTTCTACGCTTGCTATGATCTTTAACGTATCCCTTAATTCTTCAGGAATCCTGACATTTACGGTTCCCATAATTAACCCTCCAATTGAATAGATTAATATACTAGTATAGTAATATAACATAATACAAAATAATTGCAACATGACATTTCTTTCTTTTTTTCAAAATTAAGAATAGAAACAGGGATCACTAAACGAAGTTGGTCTAATTATGTAGTTTGGGAAAAGGTAGGAGTCTATTTACTTAAGGACAAATAACATTAAATTTCCCAAAAAGCTTGAATCATTCTTTTATCATTTCCATTAAGTTGAGAGGGGTAACAAGTACTTGCTGATTTTGTGGAGACTTAGCTGTTTCAAAAATCGTCTGCCAGTACTCATAGTTTTGCTTTCCACCAAACACCGACAGAGATAGCTCTGTGTTTACCCAAACTGGAAGTTGTTTTAGATTGCGAATGAAGATGCGAACCCTATCCCAGAGAGGTTGAGGAAACTTATATTGAAAAAGCTTTTCTTCATTTATTGGATTACCAAGCATAATAAAGTAGTTCTTTACTATTTGCTGAATATACCTAAGCCAATTATATATTATCTCTTCCCGGCTAAGACGATAAGCTCTTAAGTGATCTTCCGGGATTTTTTCTCCCTTCTGAATACGGTTTTCAATTCTATAAGTACCAATAGCCGGGTCAAACTTACCAATATAAATTTCCTCTGCAATAATATTCATAAGGCTAAGGATTTGATCTTTTTCAAGTTCCCTGGGATTTTCGCCTACCTCCATCCTATAATCCAACGATGTTTCCAAAAGTTCCTGATAAATAAAAAAAGAGTAGAATGTTTTTTCAATAGTGCTGTAGGACAGCGGTTTTTCTTTACCACGTCCTCCAAAATCGACGTAATCTTTCAAGCGGTTTTCTAGATGGTGAGTGATACTGTCTCTAACAGCATCCAAAATATACCGTTTCATTTCTCTTGACTCACCTTTAAAGTGCTTAACTAAGTCCTTTTCCGAAAATGTGAAAACATTATCTCCCAAGTTACGTTCCTGTTGGTAACGCTCAATACGATCAAGATAGAGTGCACTGCCAAGATGACGTTGCACAGACTTGTCAAATGCTACCTGACGTAATGTTGTTCCTGCATTAGTGTTTGTAGTTAGTAGCACATCAAGGTCGGGATTCACGAAAATTCGTACTGGAAGTTCCCTAACCCCCAATAAAACCTGGGAAGCTGCTTTGTGCTGACCATCAAAAATACTAATACGTCCTTTATTACTGTCTCCATCAAGAGAAATCCAGCCTAAAGAAACATGCAATTGTGGGCGTTTCTTAAAGAATTCTTCTACTAAGCCAGCTAGGCTTCCGCCTATCGCTCGTGGATTGATACGGTCGTCATGAAATAAGTACGAAATCGGTATTTTGGCAAAAAAGTAGCTCAGCCCACTCAGGACATCGTTGTATAGTGGAGAACTATAAATTTCATTGTTTCCAGATTCAGGAAAGGAATATTTGCATGTATCACCGTCAATGCGAATGTTTAGACCGTACTTAGCACCTCCATATTTCTCAAAAATATCATTCAGGTTTGGCTCCCGGTTTAACTTTGCACATTCTTCACGTATAGAATTGAAACTTGCAAGCACTCTAGCAACCCTTAGATCGGAAGCCTGTTTGGAACGGTTACAACTCGAATGGGTTAAAGCAAAATTAGATGGATCATCTTTACCCCCTGTCTTAATAGGTTCTACATGATCTACGTCTATTGCGTTTTGATGAAGCTTTAAATCAATTTCTCGCTCGCAAATAAAGCAAATTCCCTTCTGAGAATTCCAGAGACGCCGTTCTAGCTCCTCTCTTTGCTCGCTAGATAAACCCGACAGATATAATGAGCCCATTTAACCCCCTCCTTGTTTGATAGACTACAACAACCCAAAATGACAGGCAGTTTCATTTAAATCCATATTATGTACAACTCTTTTCCAGGGACATTTTCTCACAAAAAATAGTCACCAGTCAAGAAAAAATTTCTCCACAGATAGCAATGCCCTGTAACCTCGCTAATTAGAAAACAATTTACAAAAATCAGTAAGATAGATAAAATGAGGAACTGAATGTTAAAGTCCTATCTAAAAAACTTGCACGAAATCACCAATCGCGGGGATGCAAGAGAAGAAAGTTATTACTCTGCTCTTGAAAGTCTTTTAAACGAGTATGCGGCATCGATAGGTAAGAAGAATGTTCACATCACGACCCTTCCCAAGAAGACGGAGGCCGGTAATCCTGACTTTAGGTTATGGGATGGCAAACAACATATCTTTGGTTACATCGAGGCTAAAGCTCCAACAGCCACTTACCTAGACCAGGTAGAAACAACAGAACAACTGAAGCGTTATTTACACACTTTCCCTAATCTTATACTGACCAATTTCTTTGAATTCAGGCTTTACAGACAAGGGGTTCTGGATAAAAAGACGTTTATAGCAAGACCCTATGTTATGCATAAACTTAAAGGCGTTCCTCCGGTTGAGAACGAGGAGGAGTTTCTTAGCTTACTCGAAAGATTCTTTTCTTTTTCTCTTCCTAAAGTCTATGATGCTAAAACCCTGGCTATAGAATTAGCGAAAAGGACTCGGTTCCTTAAAGACGAAGTTGTAACACAAGAATTGTTAGATGAAGAAAGCACAGAAAAGAGTTTTATCTCCGGTTTTTATGAGGCATTCAAGAAATACCTCATAAGCGGTCTTACCAAAGAGGATTTTGCAGACCTTTACTCCCAGACCATAACATACGGGCTCTTCGCTGCCCGCACACGTTCCGAGAACGGATTTAATAGAAAACTTGCCTATGACCGGATTCCAAGAACGATAGGAATTCTAAGAGACGTATTCAGGTTCATTTCACTGGGAGACCTGCCTCAACAGATGGAATGGATAGTTGACGATATTTCTGAAGTCCTAGCAGTTACCGATGTAAAAAAGATACTTCACCAGTATTTCCACGAGGGAAAAGGCAAAGACCCTATAGTCCATTTCTACGAGACATTTCTGGCACAGTATGACCCGGAAACAAGGGAAAGGCGGGGAGTTTATTACACGCCTGAAGCGGTGGTTTCTTACATAGTGCGCTCACT
>Ga0073934_10011859_pt1 | contig 10413 bp, 8 predicted proteins | sample LarsenN4metaG_FD_76834 | JGI IMG/M metagenome (GOLD analysis project Ga0073934, IMG submission 76834) | Hot spring sediment bacterial and archeal communities from British Columbia, Canada, to study Microbial Dark Matter (Phase II) - Larsen... ... | reverse complement strand
TCGTGATTGCTGCGGCATTCGCCCGGCGCATCGATCAGTTTCGGACCGAGCAAAATGTATTGGCTGCCGCCGGCCTGATAGACGTCGTCGTGCTCCATGAACATGGTTGCGGGCAGGACGATATCGGCCATTGCGGCCGTTTCGGTCATGAACTGCTCGTGCACGCAGACGAACAGGTCGTCGCGGGCGAAGCCGCGCTTCACCACATTCTGGTCGGGCGCGACCGAAACCGGATTGGTGTTCTGGATAAGGAGCGCCGTTACCGGCGGCCCGCCGAACAATGCATCCGCATCGCCATCCAGGATCGCGCCGATCTTCGACTGGTCGAGCATGCGCACCGACGGATCGGTAAGCTCCGGCGCCTCGATCATGTCCTTGTTCCAGTGATAGATCGCGCCGTTGTTGTGGAACGCCCCTCCCCCTTCATATTGCCAGGCGCCGGTCACCACCGGAATGCAGCTCGCCGCATGCATGTTGACCGCGCCATTGCGCGAGCGCGAGAAGCCGTAGCCGAGCCGGAAGAAGGCGCGCTTGTTCTCCTTCACAAGCCGCGCGAATTCCTCGATGGTCTCGACCGGACAGCCGGTGATCGCCGACGCCCATTGCGGCGTGCGCGTCCTCACATGCGCTTCGAGCTCGCGCGGCGCATCGCTGTAGCGGTTCAGATAATCCCAGTCGGCCGCGCCGTCGCGGAACAGGCAATGCATGATGGCGCAGGCGAGCGCCCCGTCGGTGCCGGGCTTGACCAGCACCGGCAGGTCGGCCTGCTCCATGGTACCGTTCATGTAGATGTCGACCGCGACGATCTTCGCGCCGCGCTCCTTCCGTGCGCGCGTCGCATGCGTCATGACGTTGACCTGCGTGGACACCGGGTTGGTGCCCCAGATCACCACGAGATCCGACTTCGCCATCTCGCGGGGGTCCGCCCCGGCAAGCCGCCCAGTGCCTGCGATGAAGCCGGTCCAGGCCGGGTTCACGCAGATCGTGGTCTGGAAGCCGGAATATTTCTTCGCGTGACGCAGCCGGTTGATGCCGTCGCGCATCACGAGGCCCATGGTGCCGGCATAGAAATACGGCCACACGGTCTCAGAACCGTAGCGCGCTTCGGCTTTCAGAAATGCTTCGGCGGTGATGTCGAGCGCGTCATCCCAGGAGATCGGCTCGAACGCGCCCTCGCCCTTCGCGCCCTTGCGGCGCAGCGGCGTCGTCAGCCGGTCGGGATGATGAATGCGGTCGGCATAGCGCGCGACCTTCGCGCAGATGACGCCCGCGGTATACGCGTTCTCGTCCGCGCCGCGCACGCGGCCGATCCGCGCGCCATCGATCACCTCGACCTCGAGCGCGCAGGTCGAGGGGCAATCGTGCGGACAGGCCGAGGCGCGGATGGCAAGCGAAGGGGCGGAATGAATGTTCATCCCGCCCCTTATAGCATCCTGACAATATTATTTGTGCCGCATCATCGATGCGAACCGCTCATCGCTTGTGCGGGAACTCTTCCGGCCCGGGCGGGTCGATGATCAGCGGCTGCTCCAGCATCCTCTTGTGCAGGTATTGCCGCAGCCAGAAACCCATCAGCACCACGAATGCCGCCCCGGCGGCAGCTGCCCAGAAATGCAGCGTGTGCATCTGGTCTGCGGTCAGGATGCGCGCGAGGGCCGGATCCTTCGCCATGATGTCGCCGGCCACCCAGCCAAGGAGTGCGGCACCGGCCCAGACCAGGATCGGGAACCGGTCCAGCAACGACATCAGGAGCGCCGAACCCGCAACGATCAGCGGAATCGAGGTGACCAGGCCGAAGATGATGAGCGCGGTCTTGATCGTATCGGCGTGCGCCGGGTCGACGCGGATGCCCGCCGTTTCCGCAGCCGCCGCGATCGCGATCACGTTGTCCAGCGACATGACGATGTCGGCGATCGCAACGATGCGCACCGCGCGCCACAAATTGTCGGCCGCGGCGATCTTGCCCTCGCCGTGATCCTCTTCCGGAACCACGAGCTTGACGGCGACCCACAACAACAGGATGCCGCCCGCCAGCTTGAGGAAGGGGTAACCCATCGCCTGCGCCACCACGAGGGTGAACAGGATTCGCAGCAGCACGGCCACGCCGGCGCCGAGGATCATGCCCCAGAACCGCTCCTTGGCCGGCAGCATCCGGCAGGCCAGCGCGATCACGACCGCGTTGTCGCCCGACAGGATGATATTAATTCCGATGATCTGCCCCGCGGCCACCCAGAAGGCCGGCGACAGGATGTCAGCCCAGAGCGCTCCCACCCCGATACCCCTTTGTTTCTCGTCAAACTAAAAGGGGTATCTACGACCGTATATTTACGGTGGCAACGGGGCATCCCGTCTCAGGCGATAGAAAAGACCTATCAACCCACGATTTCGTTGCCGGAGAAGAATTGGGCGATCTCCTTGGCCGCGGTATCCGCGGCGTCGGAACCGTGGACCGAGTTCTCGCCGACCGACTTTGCATAAAGCTTGCGGATCGTGCCTTCGGCTGCCTTGGCGGGGTCGGTGGCACCCATGATCTCGCGGTATTTCGCGATGGCGTTCTCGCCTTCCAGCACCTGGACCACGACCGGCGCTGACGTCATGAACTCGACCAGCTCGCCGAAGAAGGGCCGCTCGCGATGCACGCCATAGAAGGTCTCGGCCTCGGCCTTCGTCATGCGGATCCGCTTCTGCGCAACGATGCGCAGGCCCGCCTTTTCGATCACCGCATTGATGGCACCGGTCAGGTTGCGCGCGGTGGCGTCCGGCTTGAGAATCGAAAAGGTACGCTCGATCGCCATAGGTGACGTCCTCTGAAAGGTGCTTGGAAAATGAAGCCCGGAATGGGCGCGAGCGGCTTATAGCCATGCCCCCGGACCACGGCAAGACGGGGCAGCGTCCCCTCGCCGCACTCCAGCGTGTTCGTAAGGCGCTGAATTCGTACCGGTTTCCGGCGCGCCTCGGGCTTCGAACCTTTTTCGGATGGGGCGCGACAGAAGGACAGGATGTGAGCCCCACATCCGTCACAGGAGAGACCCCATGTTCCGCAAGACCCTGCTTGGCCTGGCTGCCGGTGCCGCGCTCGTGACTGCCGCGTTCGCGCCGACCGCAGCTTCGGCTCACTACTACGGTGGTTACGGCTATTACGGCTACAACTACTACAAGCCGTATTATGGCTACAGCTACGGCTACCGGTACTACAAGCCGTACTACGGCTATCGCTCTTACTACCGCTATTACTAAGCATGGAGCGCCTCATGGCGCCGTGCCGAACCCGGCCTCTTGCACGAGGCCGGGCTTTTTCGTTTGGCACATCTTCATTTGGCACATCGCAGCTCACGCGCCGGCGATGACATGAACCACAATCGCGCGGTGATCATTGCGCAAGTTTAATCCGCCATCTCCGAACGCATCGCTCCGCCGCAGCGACAGACCTGCACAGGATGCGCTCGAGCATCCGGCACAGGAGAGAACGGAAATGTTTCGCACCACTGCAATCGCGCTCGCCGCTGTCGCCACCGTCGGCATCGCGTCGCTCGCCACCACCGCTCCCGCCGCTGCTCACGGCTGGAAGGGTCATCATCACCGCCACTGGCATGGCCATCACATCTACGTCCGCCCGATCCATTACGGCTGCTGGCGTCGCGTGTGGGTCGACACCTACTACGGCGGCTTCTGGAAGCGCGTTAACGTCTGCTACTGATCTTGATCAGTTCGGACGAACGTGCCGGGAGGCAGAGAGCCCCGGATCCCTCATGAGGGACCGGGGCTTCTTTTTTCGATTGCGCCCTGCGCGCTGAAACAAGTGTGGTCGGCTGCCACTTTCAATTAAAGACCAATTGGTCTATATATCGCCGATGAGCCGTCAGACCCCGGTGCAGTCGGCCCGCGGCCGCCCGCGGAGCTTCGACACCGAAGCCGCTGTCGAACGCGCGATGAATGTGTTCTGGTCGCGCGGCTATCACGCCACGGCGCTGCCGGACCTTCTCCGTGCGACGAAGCTCTCGCGCGGCAGCCTTTACGCCGCCTTCGGTGACAAGCACTCGCTGTTCTTGCGCGCACTCGATCGCTACGTTGCCGATGCGCTGACGCGGATGGATATCGAACTTGGCCCCAGCAGCGAGCCGGTCGACGGTCTGCGGGCCTACCTTACCGGCTATGTTGACCGCACGAGTGGCGCCAAGGGGCGGCGCGGATGCCTGCTGGTGGCGACAGCCATGGAACTGGCTGGCCAGGATGCTGATGTCAATCGTCGCATCGCGAGCTTTTTCAAAGCCATGGAGGCTCGGGTTGCTGATGCACTGGCCCGTGCGAAAGCGGCGGGCCAATTGGCCGATGGTGTCGAGCCTTCAAGTGCCGCCCGAATTCTTGTCTGTTTCGTCGAGGGGCTGCGCGTGGTCGGCAAAACGGCGCCGGCGCATATCACGTCGCAAGCTACCGCTGACGCGCTGCTCGACCGCTTCATGAAGTAGAGACAACCATGGACGCCAATGCCGTCGGCTCGACTATATCTGGACCGAATGGTCTTGAAAGAAGGATACCATGACCGCTTTCCAGATCGTCTGCGCGGTGGCCGTCCCTTTGCTCTGGGGCTATCAATTCGTGGCGATCAAGGTCGGCGTTGCGGAGTTTCCGCCCCTCTTCTTCCTTGCGCTGCGCTTCGCAGCCATCGCGCTGTTGCTCATCCTGTTCGTCAAAAGGCCCACACGCCGACAGCTCGGCCCTGTCGCAGCGATTTCGGTGTTCCTTGGCGGACTGAACTTCGGGCTCTTCTATGTCGGCCTTGGGCTCGGCTCGGGAAGCATGTCGGCGATCGCCTATCAGCTCGCCACACCCTTCACCATCCTGCTGGCCTGGCCGCTGCTCGCGGAGCGACCATCTCTCACGACCTCCGCCGGCGTGGCGATTGCATTCGCCGGCGTGGTCGTGCTGGCGGCGGGGCCTAACCTGACGGCCAACGCGCTTCCGCTGCTGCTTGTGGTCGGGGCCGCCTTCGCGTTCGCGATATCCAACGTCCTGGCCAAGCGCTACGGCCCCTTCGACCCCTTGATGCTGATGGGCTGGTCGTCGCTGCTCACGGTGCCCCAAGTCGCGCTGATGTCGCTGCTCCTTGAACAGGGACAATTGGCGAGCCTTGTCGCGGCGGATGAACGCGGCTGGCTCGCTCTCGCCTACACGATTTTCATCGGCGGCATCCTCGGCTTCGGCCTCTGGTTCTGGCTGATCGCCCACTGCTCCATGAGCCGCGTCGCGCCGTTCGGCCTGCTGCTTCCGGTGTTCGCCGTGATGTCGAGTGTGCTGTTCCTTGGCGATCTTGTAACTTCAAGATTGATTGCCGGCGGACTGCTCGCGATCTCCGGCGTTGCCATGACACAACTAGGACCGAGGGCTTGGGCCTTTCGAACCTGGAAGCCGCGTTCCGACAACTCCTGAGCAGCGCTCACACCAGCGCGATCAGGCGGACCGGCCCGCCGGTCGCGTCTTTCACCTTGGCGGCGCCGACGACGAGCGTCGCGCCCGCCGCCGGCGCCTGATCGAGGTTGGCGACATTCTCCAGGCCCCAGCGGCCGGACGGCAGCCACAGATAATGCGTCTTGAAATCCTTCGACGCGCCGTGATCCAGAGAAAGCGTATCGACCGCGAGCCCCGCGCCCTTGCGCTCGGTCATCAGCCATTGCGCGGCGTCCGGCGAGAAGCCGGGGAAGTGGAAGCTGCCGGCTGAATCCTTGCCGGTATATTTCGCACCGTCGGTGACGTAACGCGCCCAGCCGGAATGCATCGCGACGCAGGCATTGTCCGGGATGCGTCCGTGCTTCTTCTCGTAGATTTCGAGGTCGCCGCGGGTCACCTGATAGTCGGCGCTCTTTGCGGCCTGTTCGGTGACGTCGACCACCGCGAGCGGCACGACGAAAGACGCGGCATCGATCCGGTCGGCGGTTGCACCATTCTCCGAGAAATGGATCGGCGCATCGAGATGGGTGCCGGCATGCTCCATGAGCTGCCACACATAGGCGTTGAACCCGTCCTTCTTGATGTCGGCCTGCCGCTTCATCTCGATGCCCGGCACGCCGAAGAAAGTGGGAAACTCGGGCGACAACGTATGCGTCAGATCGATCACGCGGCTGAACTTGCGTTCCTGCGAGAGCGCAGGTGACGGCGACACCGCCGTCGCGGCAAACGCAGTCGCAGCGGCTCCCCTGAAAAATCCGCGGCGGCTCAATGCAGTACGCACCGCCGCTTCACATCCTGGAACGCACATGACTGCACTCCTCTGCATTGGACGCGTCACCATGTCGCGAACGGCATGACAGGTGCTCGCCTGCCGCATCATGAAACGCGCGTGAGAATCACGCTAGATGTTTCGCGGAATTCCGGGAGACTCTTTATGCGATTGAGATCAACAATCGGACTTGCCGCTGTAACGGCTGGCGCGGCGCTGGTTTTTGGCGCCTATCATCATGCCGCCGAGGCCCATGGCACCCACCACCGGCCGCGCATTGGCGCAAGCCACAAGACGCCGAGCGGCGCGCCCGAGACTTGGGGCACTTATTGCATTACCGAACTTGCGCCGCTGTTCCGAGAAGCCATTCAGATCGCACAGGCCAATCAGCCTGCGCCGCCGGCAAGTGATGCAGCCCCGGCCGGCGCGGCGAACACAGTTCCGCCGAAGAGCCAGCCCGCAGGAACCGTGAACATCAAGCCGGTGTTCCCGGTGCCCGCCCAGAAGCCGACGGCGCAGCCGTCGAACCTTCCGCTGCTGAAGCCGCTGCCGCCGTCGCTCTCGGCGAAGCCGCAGGAGACCACCGACAAGATCACAATCTATGTCGCCCGCAAGATCGTCACCATGGATCCCGGATGGCCGACCGCGACTGCGGTCGCGGTGAAGGACGGCCGCATCCTGTCGGTCGGCACACTGGAAGACCTCCAGCCCTGGATGAAGCGCTATCCGTACGAGATCGACCGGCGCTTCGCCAAGCAGGTGATCTACCCCGGTTTCGTCGAGGCGCACGGCCACCCGGTGATGGGTTCGGTCGCGATCAGCCTGCCGCCTCTGTCCTATTTTCCGCTGCGCAATCCATACGGCCCCGACTTCCCCGGCGTGAAGACGCGCGAGGCCGCGATGCAGGCGCTGACGAAGTACGTCAAGGCAGCGAAGCCGGGCCAGACCGTGCTGACCTGGGGCTACGACGTTGTGGCGATGGGCGGCGACCTCCTCACCCGTGCCGACCTCGATGCCGTATCGAAGACCCAGCCGATTATCGTCTGGGACGCATCCGAGCATTATGTCTTCGCAAACTCTGCCGCGATCCAGAAATACGGTATCACCAATGAGCTGGTGGCCAAGACCATCGGCGCCGGGAAAAATCCTGACGGCTCGTCGAACGGCCAGTTTCTCGGCACCGAAGCCGCCAAGATCATCATTCTGAAGCCGCTATCGGAAATCCTGACGCCGGAGGAAGGCATGCGGCGGCTGCGCTATCTCGGCGCGCTGATGCAGCAGGCCGGCATCACCACGACCGGCGATCTCTTCTATGGCGGCGTCAATCTCGACCTCGAGAATATGCTGACGAAAGAGTATTTCGGCCAGCCGAACTCGATCGCCCGTATCGTCCATGTCGCCGACGGCGCAACCTTCCAGGAATTGTACGGCGACAAGGCCGTCGAGGAGGTGACGAAGCTTCGCTACACCAGCAACGAGCGCCAGATTTTCAACGGCGTGAAGTTCTATGCCGACGACGCCTTCGTCTCGTTCGGCATGGAGCTGCAATATCCCGGCTACATCGACAACGACCGGTTCAAGGGCCTGTTCATGTACACCTCGAAAGAGGCGTTCCTGAACGCGATGCGGCCGTGGTGGAATGCCGGCTTCCAGATTCACGTGCATTCCAACGGCTCCGGCGGCAACCAGATCACGCTCGACGCGCTCGCCGCCCTGCAGGCCGAGACGCCGCGTTTCGACCACCGCTTCTCGTTCGAGCATTTCGGGATTTCGAGCACCGCGCAGGTCCGCCAGGTCAAGGCGCTGGGCGCGGTGATCTCGACCAATCCCTATTACGTCTCCGAACGCGCCGACCTGAATGCCGACTATATCGGCACCGACCGCGCCTCGCTCGCGGCGCGGATGAACACCGTGCTTAAAGAGAATGTGGTGCTGTCGCTGCATTCCGACACCCCGGTCGGCGTGCCGAGCCCGCTCTACGAGGTCTGGACCGCGGTGAACCGGATCGGCGAGCTGTCCGGCAAAACCCATGCGCCTGCCGAGCGGGTGCGCAATGTCGAGCGTGCCATGCGCATGGTCACGATCGATGCCGCCTACACGCTCGGCGTCGACGACCGGATCGGCAGCATCGAGGCGGGCAAATACGCGGACTTCGTCGTGCTCGACAAGGATCCGCAGGAGGTCAGCGCCAAGACCATCAAGGACATCAAGGTGATCGCCACGATCACCGCCGGCCGGGCGATGCTGACCTCGGAGACCCGCAAGCCTGACTGGCAGCTCCCGCCGCTGAAGTGAAATAGCCCGCCTCGCGGCGGGCTTGCGAACCGGAGCGCTCTTCGCCCCAGACAGCATTCGGCCCGGGAAGACGTCTCTGCCCGGGCCGATGTAAACTCGTTACTTCTTTTTCTTCTTCGCTGCTTTTTTCTTCTTGGCCTTCTTTGCCATAGCGTCCTCTTTCAGGTTTGAGGTGGAAAACGCCACTCGAGCCGCCGGAGGGCTAGCCCCGCGATAATGTTCCGTGATTCGCGCAAAGAGTCACTGTCATCCATGCGCGTTCAATCATCCCCACTATTCTTTTCCTCACCAAATGGCGTTCCGGACACGGGTCCGTCGCACGAATCGGCCGCGCGGCCCCCGTCGCATGCGCGCGGTTGATCTCGCGGCCGCGATTCGTCACAACGCCCCGCATGCTGACCATCGAAAACCTGTCCGTCCGCGTCGCCGGGCGCCTTCTCATCGACGACGCGTCGGTGCGCGTGCCGGCGGGGAGCCGCACCGGACTGGTCGGCCGTAACGGCACCGGCAAGACGACGCTCTTCAATGTCATCACCGGCGATCTCGCGCCGGAATCCGGCACCCTCACCGTGCGCCAGCGCGCGCGCGTCGGGCGCCTGCTGCAGGAAGCGCCGAGCGGACCCGACAGCCTGATCGATGTCGTTCTCGCCGCCGACCGCGAGCGCGCCTCCCTCCTCGCCGAAGCCGAACACGCCACCGATGCCGGCCGCATCGCCGAAATCCATACCCGCCTCGCCGATATCGATGCGCATTCGGCCCCGGCGCGCGCCGCCTCCATCCTGTCCGGCCTCGGCTTCTCGCCCGCGGATCAGGCCCGCGCGGTCTCGGAATTTTCCGGCGGCTGGCGCATGCGCGTCGCGCTTGCGGCGGTGCTGTTCTCCGCACCCGATCTTCTGCTCCTCGACGAGCCGACCAACTATCTCGACCTCGAAGGCACGCTGTGGCTGGAGGACCACCTCGCCCGCTACCCGCACACCGTCATCGTCATCAGCCATGACCGCGATCTGCTCGACAATGCGGTCGACTCCATCCTGCACCTGGAGAACGGCAAGCTGACCTTCTATCGCGGCGGCTATTCGTCGTTCGAACGCCAGCGCCGCGAGCGCCAGATGCTGGATGCGAAATTCGCCAAGAAACAGGAAGCGCAACGCAAGCACCTGCAGGCCTTCGTCGACCGCTTCCGCGCCAAGGCGACGAAAGCCCGCCAGGCGCAGTCGCGGCTGAAGATGCTGGCGAAACTCGAGCCGCCCGCCGCCATGGTGAATGACGAAGTCCGGCCGATCGTCCTGCCCGCGCCCGACAAGACTCTATCGCCGCCGATCATAGCGCTCGACGGCGTGTCGGTCGGTTACGAGCCGGGCAAGCCGGTGCTGCGCAACCTGTCACTGCGCATCGACGACGACGACCGCATCGCCCTTCTCGGCGCCAACGGCAACGGCAAGTCGACACTGGTGAAGCTGCTCTCCGGCCGCCTCGCGCCGATGTCCGGGCATATCACCCGCGCCGACAAGCTGCGGATCGCCTATTTCGCGCAGCACCAGCTCGACGAATTGCGGCCGAAGGACAGCGTCTACGATCACGTGCGCCGGCTGATGCCGGACGAACCCGAAGCGAAAGTCCGGGCCAAGGCCGGCGCGATCGGCTTTTCGGCGGCACGCGCCGATGCTGCGGTCGAAACGCTGTCCGGCGGCGAAAAGGCGCGGCTGATGCTCGGGCTTGCCACCTTCGGCGGGCCGCATCTGGTCATCCTCGACGAGCCGACCAACCATCTCGATATCGACAGCCGCGCGGCCCTGATCGAAGCGATCAACGACTATCCCGGCGCGGTGATCCTCGTCTCGCACGACAGATATCTGCTGGAAGCCAGCGTCGACCGGCTCTGGATCGTCCAGAATGGCGGCGTT
>Ga0073934_10011858_pt1 | contig 10414 bp, 7 predicted proteins | sample LarsenN4metaG_FD_76834 | JGI IMG/M metagenome (GOLD analysis project Ga0073934, IMG submission 76834) | Hot spring sediment bacterial and archeal communities from British Columbia, Canada, to study Microbial Dark Matter (Phase II) - Larsen... ... | reverse complement strand
CGCGCTGACGCCGCCGGCGGGCGTCGAGGTGGTGGGCGCCGCGGGCTACCCGATCGAGCGCTCGCAGGGCGGCGCCCTCCGCATCCGGCCCGGCGCGCTCTTCGCGGGCCAGGAGCGGCGACTCTGGATCACCTACCGCGTCCCCGCGGCGCCGCCGGGCGCGCTCCACGAGCTCGGCGGGATCGCGCTCGCCTACACGCAGGAGGGTCGGCCTCGAAGCCTCGGGCTGGGCGGCGTGCCGCGTGTCGCGGTCGAGGACGATCCCGCGCGTCAGCTCGCCGCCATCGACGCGGCGGCCTGGGCCCGCGCCGTCGAGGTGGAGGAGGTGAACGCCCTGAAGCGGGAGGCGGCGGCGGCGATTCGCGGGGGCCGCCAGGACGAGGTCGCCGGCCGCATCGGGCGCTACCGCGAGAAGCTCGCCGCGGACAACGCGCGCGTGCAGTCGCCGGCGGTGTCGCAGCAGCTCGAGGCGCTCGGGGGGCTGCTCCACGACGTACAGGCCAGCGCCTCGGCGCCCGCGGCCGAGCAGTCGCGCTCGGCGAAGCGGTACGAGGCCGACGCCAAGGCCGGCGCGCGCCCGGGCAGCACCGCCCCGGCCGCGAAGTAGGAGGACGTCATGGCACGATCGCTCTGGGACAGGCTCTCCACCTGGCTGCGCGCCGAGGCGCACGGCGCCCTCGAGGGCGTGGAGGAGCGCGGGCTGCTCGTGCGGCAGCACCTGCGCGACGCCGAGCTCGAGCTGCTGCAGAAGCGTGCGCGCGTCGAGGCGCTCGCGGAGGAGGCGGCGCGCACGCGGGCCGCCGCCGCCCAGCTCGCGCCCGAGCGCGCGCGCCTCGACGAGGACGTGGCCCTCGCCCTCGCGGGCGGCAAGGACGACCTCGCGCGCTTCGCCCTGCGCCGGCTCCTCGCGCTGCGGCGGGAGGGCGACGCCCTCGAGACGCAGGCGGCCGAGCTGGCGGACGCGCGCGCGCGCCTCGCGGCGACGCTCGCCGAGCAGGAGGCGGAGCTCGAACGGCTGCGCGCGAGCGCCCGGGCCTTCTGCGCGGTGCGCGGCCGCTCCCCCGGCGACGATCCGCTCGCCCCGCCCCCGATCGCGGACGAGGAGGTCGAGCTCGAGCTGCTGCGGCGCCGGACGTCTTCGGACGCAGGCCCTGCCGCGCCTGCCGCGAGGCCCGCGGCCGGGGAGGAGACGCGATGAGCCCGTCCTCCTTCCCGCGTCAGCTCGTCCTCGCCGCCCTCGCCGCGGCGCTCTGGCCGGCGGCCTGGCTCGTGCTCGCACCGGTCCTCGGGGGCCCGGGCGCCCTCGCGGCCCACCTCCTCGTCACCGGGGCGTGTCACGTCGGGGCGCTCGCGGCGGCCGCGGGGCGGCGTCCGCTGCCGACCTTCGGGCTCGTGCTCGGCCTCGGCGGCGCCGTCCTCGTCCTCGCGCCCGGCTCGCGCGAAGGCCTCCTCGCCCTGGCGGGCGTCGTCGGGGCGTGTCGCGCGCTGGTGTCGGGGTCCGGCGGCTCGCCGGCCCGCGTGCTCCTGCGCGAGGGCGCCCTCCTCGGGCTCGGGCTGCTCCTCGCGCGCAGCGTGGCGGGCCCCGGCATCGCGGGCCAGTGCCTCGCGATCTGGGCCTTCGGCCTCGTGCAGAGCGCGTGGGTGCTCGTGGCGGGGCCGCACCCGGGCGTCCGGCGCGGCGCCGCCGGCGTCGATCCCTTCGAGCGCTCGCGCGCGGCCCTGCGTACGATCGTGGAGGCCGGCGCCGGCCGGGGAGGCGGGGCGCGCTAGACGCGCACCGCGCCGGGCCGGCCGGACTCGACGACGAACGAGGCCTTCGTCGAGACCGGCGAGGCCGGGTCGAGGACGTTCGCGACGACGCGGAAGTCCGAGCGCCAGAGGCCGGCATCGACCTCGCAGCGCACGTAGCCGCGCTCCCCGTCGTAGAAGCGGAAGCCGGGATTCGCCGCGCCGGCCGCGCCGAGGTCGAAGGCATCGTCGCCGCCCGAGCTGATCGAAGTGCCGACGAACTCGGTGGCGACCACCGGCGAGCTCGGGTCGGCGCTGCGCGCGCGCAGGTCCCACACCCAGCTCGAGTGGATGTCGCCGGTGATGACGACGGGATTCGGGACGCGCCGATCCGCGCAGAGCTGGAGGATGCGGTCGCGGTTCGCCGCGAAGCCGTCCCACTGATCGAGGTTGTAGAGCTCCTGGCCGGGGAAGGCCGCGATGAAGTTGAGCTGGGCCATCACCGTCTGGTTGCCGAGCACGTTCCAGCGCGAGGTCGAGCCGGCGAGACCCTGGGACAGCCACGCCTCCTGCGCCGCGCCCATCATGCTGCGCGCGGGATCGCTGCGATCCGGGCAGGTGCCCACCTGGGCACCGCCGCAGGCGCGCGAGCTGCGGTACTGGCGCGTGTCGAGGAGATACACCGAGGCGAGTCGCCCGTAGAGGAAGCGGCGGTAGATCCGCATGTCGGGCCCCACCGGGCGCACGCCGGCGGTGACCGGCATGTGCTCGGACCACGCCTGATAGGCCGCGGCGCGCCGCTGCAGGAACTGCGGCACCGGCGCGCCGTTCTCCTGGCTCGCGCCGGCGTAGTCGTTGTCCACCTCGTGGTCGTCCCAGGTGACGAGGAAGGGGAACGCCGCATGGGCGTCCTGGAGGTCGGGATCCGTGCGGTAGAGGGCGTGGCGATTGCGGTACTGGGCGAGCGTGAAGATCTCCGGCCCGTCGTGCTGGCGCGGGGCGCTCCGACTGACGCCGCTCTCGTAGATGTAGTCACCGAGGTGCGCGACGAAGTCGAGGTCTTGCTGGGCGGCATCGCGCCAGGCCGCGTAGAAGCCCGACTGCCAGTTCTGGCACGATGCGAAGGCGAAGCGCAGGCGCTGCGCGAGCGTGCCGGCGGCAGGGAAGGTGCGCGTGCGGCCGATGCGGGAGGCGACGCCGCCGGCGTCGAAGCGGAACCAGTACCAGCGATCGGCGGGCAGGCCGAGCACCTCCACCTTCACGGCGTGGGCGGTCTCGGGCCGGGCCACGAACGTCCCGCGCTTCACCACCTGCCGCATCTGGTCGTCGAGGGCGATCTCCCAGCGCACGTCCACCGGCGAGGCCGGCATCCCGCCGAGGCCGTCCGGCGCGAGGGGCTGGGGCGCGAGGCGCGACCAGAGGACCACCGAGTACGAGGTGGGATCGCCCGAGGCGACGCCGAGCGTGAAGGGGTCGAGGCCGCCGAAGGCCGAGCCCGCCGGCGCGGCGAAGGCCTGCGGCAGGCGCGAAGCCACCACGAGGCCGGCTGCCGCCGCGGCGCCGCGCACGAAGGCGCGGCGCGTGAGGCCGGCGACGGGCGCGGCGCCCTCCTCGCCCCGGTTGCCGCGCTGCCCGCCGTTCCCGCGATCTTCGCCCATGCTGCCTCCTTCGGCCCCCCGCGGAGCGCCGCACGAGGAAGTGGGCGCGGGGCGCCCATTGTGGCAACGCGCCCGCCGGGCCGGTGCGTCAGCCGTGCGCCGCGCCGGCTTCCGCCCGCCAGCGCACGAGCGTGTCCTCGATCTCCGTCCGCACCCGCTCGAGCATGCGGCCGGCGTCCTTCTCCTCGTCGCGCGCGATCGGATCGCCGAAGCGCACCCGGATGCGCGTGCCGAAGGGCACGGGCAGGAGGTTGTGGCAGAGCAGGCGCCACGACTCGTCGATCGCCACCGGCACGACGTCGAGCGCGGGGGCGGCGGCGAGGAGCGTGATGGCCCCCGCCGGCTTGAAGGGCCGCAGCTCGCCGGCGCGCGAGCGGGTGCCCTCGGGGTAGATCACCACCGACACGCCGCGCGCCTGCGCCGTCTGGCCGAGCTCGCGGATCGCGTCCACCGCCTGGGCGCGGTCGGCGCGATCGATGAGCGCGTTGCCTCCGCGCCGGAGGTTGTAGGAGATGCTCGGGATCCAGCGCGAGAGCTCGCGCTTCGACACGTACTTCGGGTAGTTCGTGAAGAGGAGGCCGCCGAAGATCGGGATGTCGAGCATGCTCTGGTGGTTCGCGACGAGGACGTACGGCGTGCCGGGCTTCACGTGCGGCGAACGCTCCACCACGATGCGCGTGCCGCACAGGCGAAAGGCCTGGAGCAGCGACCACTGGAGCGCGCCGACCACGATTTCCTGGGGCCGCTGGCCGAAGAGACGCGCGATGCGCTGGAGCGGATCGAACACGGCGAGGAGCCCGCCGAACGCCACGAGGAAGGGGAGCGTGAAGATCCAGTCGACGAGACGCGCGGGCGCCTTCGGCTGCGCCCGCAGCCGGCCGTTGCGGTCTTCCGCCTCCCCTGATCCTGCGACGCTCGCGTTCGAGGCCGCTGCGCCCAGCGTGTCGGAGTCGCGTCCGAGATCGCCCATCTCGCGGAGCCTGACAGATGTGCCGGAGGCCAACCATCCCGGGCTCGCTGGTGGCCCGGGTGGAGCGGAATGCAGTAAGCTCGACGCGTGACTCGCGTCCTGCGCTGCCTCGCTCTCGCCGTCGTCGCGGCCTACCTCGCCGCGGTGACGACGCCGTGCCCGCCGCCCGGGTATGCGACGGCGGCGGCTTCGGAAGCGCGCTCCGCCCACGCCGCTCACGCCGACCACGCCGCCCACGCCGGCGGGGATCACCCGGCGCATCATGCCGGCGCCCACGCCAGCGACGCCGCCGCACCGTCGTGCCACGCGCCCGACTTCGTCTTCACCGCCGCATGCCCGTGCGGCTGCGGCACGCGGCCCGAGGCCGCAGGCGTGGCGACGGGCGTCGGCTGGGCGGTGATCTCGCGGACGGCTGCGCCGCCCGCGCCCGCGAACGACGCCCTGGCGTGGCCTCGCAGCGAGCGGGGCCTCCCGGCCGCGCCCGGCTCGGGCATCGACCACGTCCCGCTCGCCATCTAGCTCCCGCCTCCGCAGAGCCGAAGCGCGCACGGCGTCGCGCGCGCCGCTCGCCTCGCTGTCGCCCCACACAGGGTCGCGTCGCCGCGATCCGTCGTGACGGGGCCGGCCGCGAAGCCGGCCGGCGTCGCCGCCGCCGCGCGCCCGACGACCCGACCTTCTCGCGGTGGACGATCCCATGGAGCGCACGCTCCCCAGGCTCGCCGCGCATCCGCGCGCGGCGGCGCTCGCCATTTCCCTCCTCGCGCACGCGACCCTCGTCGGGCTCGCGGCTGGGGGCGCGCTCGCCCGGACGCCGGCGCCCGGACCGGGCGCGCCTCGGCCGATTCCGGTGGTGCTGCTGCGCGCGGAGCCGGCGTCCGCGGCGGGGCCGCCGGCCGTCGCGTCGCCGCCGGTCCCCGCGAGTCCGCCCGCCGTCCCGGAGCCGCCGGCCGTCCCGGCCGCGGTGCGGGACGCGCTGCGCGAGCGGCGATCGCCGCGCCCGCCGGCACGGAGCGCCGGCGCGCCTGCGCCGACGCCGCCGAGTGTCGAAGCGCTGCCCTCGCCGCCGGCGGCCGGCCCGGCCGGCGGAGCGCCGGCCGCAGCTCCGGATGGGCCCGCTGCGCCGTCGGTGGCCGCCGCGGCCGGGGCGCCGCCGTCGGCCACGCTCCTCCCCCGCGGCGGCTACCAGGTGCGGCCGCGCTACCCCGCCGCCGCGCGCCGGGAGGGCGCCGAGGGAACGGCCTACGTGCGCGTCCTCGTCGCGCCCTCGGGCCGTGTCGAGCGCGCGGGCATCGATGCCAGCTCCGGACACGATGTGCTCGATCGCGCCGCCCTCGACGCCGTGCGCCGCTGGCGCTTCGAGCCCCTCGCACTGCCACCGGGGACGCCGGGCGTCTGGGCCCGCATCCCCGTCTCGTTCCGCCTGCACGAATCCGGAGGAGGATCGCCTTGAGCCGTGCCGCCGCGCCCGCCACGTTCGTTCGCTCGCTCACCCTCGCCGGGGCCCTGCTCGCCGTCCCGGCGCCGTCGCTCGCGCAGACCACGCCGCCCTCCGGCGCCACGCCGACGCTTCCCCCCGTCATCGTCGACGAGCGCCGCATCGAGGACGAGCGGCTGATGACGACCGAGGAGGCGCGCGAGCGCCTCGAGCGCACACCCGGCGGCGTCGCCCTCGTGCCGGAGACCCGCATCGAGCGCACCCGCGCCGCGACCCTCGAGGACACGCTCTCGATGATCCCGGGCGTCTACGTGCGCGCGCGCGGCGTCGGCGAGGAGCCGCAGATCAACGTGCGGGGCTCGGGCCTGAGGAACAACTTCCACACCCGCGGCGTCAACGTGCTGATCGACGGCTTCGCGTTCCAGAACGCCGACGGCTTCAGCGACGTCGAGTCCTTCGAGATGCTCGCCCTGAAGCACGTCGACGTGTACAAGGGCAGCACCGGCCTGCGCTTCGGCTCCAACACCCTCGGCGGCGCGATCAACCTGGTGACGCGCACGGGACGCGACCTCGAAGGCGTGCGTACCCGGACCGAGGGCGGCGGCTACGGCTTCTTCAAGAGCTTCCTCGAGGGCGGCGGGACGTCGGGGCCCTGGGACGTCTACGGCGCGGTGTCGCACACCCAGGAGGACGGCTACCGCGAGCACGCGCGCTCGAACCGCCAGCGCTTCTACGGCTCCCTCGGCCGCGCCTTCGACGGCGGCGCGAGCATGCGCGTCGACCTCGGCTACGTGCACAGCAAGGCCGACCTGCCGGGCGCGCTGACGCGAGCAGAGTTCCGGGACGACGCCCGCCAGGCCAGCCCCGCGAGCCTCGCCCAGAACGAAGCGCGCGACTACGACTTCGGCCGCGGCGCACTCACCCTTCGCCTTCCGCTCTCGGAGACGAAGACGATCGAGTGGGCGAGCCAGCTCAACTACCAGGACCTCTACCATCCGCTCGCCTTCTCGATCATCGACAATCAGACCTGGAACGCGACGAGCGAGCTCCGCTACACCGGCGTCGACGAGCTGCTCGGTCTCGGCAACCGCCTCTCGGCGGGCCTCCAGCTCGCCGGCACCCGGCAGCCCGAGGAGTTCTTCGACAACCAGGGCGGGCACCGCGGGATGCGAAACGAGCGCCGCACCAACAAGGGCGCCAATCTCGGCCTGTACGTGGAGGACGAGCTGGAGCTCGGCGCGGGCGTGAGCCTCGTGGCCGGGGGACGGCTCCAGTACGCGTGGCGGGCCGTCGACGACCGCGACTTCGAGGATCCGTTCTTCGACACCGTGCCGGACGACTCCGACAGCGTCGACTTCTTCTCCGTGACGCCGTCGCTCGGCCTGCTCTGGGACTTCGCGGAAGGCGCCCAGGCCTACGCCAGCGTGAGCCGCGCCTACGAGCCGCCGCTCCTCTTCGAGCTCGCGGCGCCCGGCAACATCGGCGGCTCCCTCGACAACCTCGACGCCCAGCGCGCGTGGACCTTCGAGCTGGGGACGCGCGGGAGCTGGCGCGAGCGCGTGCGCTGGGAGCTCGCGCTCTACGACATGGAGATCCGCGACGAGATCCGCAACGTGAACGTCGACCCGACGGGCTTCGGCTTCTTCACCATCCCGCGCTACGAGAACGCCGACCGCACGCGCCACCTCGGGCTCGAGCTCGGCGGCGACCTCCTGCTGCTGCGCGACGCCCTCGCCGGCCTCGGCGTGGGCGACGGCGATGCGCTGCACCTCGCCGCCTCGTACGCCTGGTCGCGCTTCCGCTACGTGGACGACGACGCCTTCGGCGACAACCACCTCCCCGGCGTGCCCGAGCACTTCGTGCAGGGCGAGCTGCGCCTCGAGCAGGCCGCGGGCTTCTGGCTGGCGCCGGCGGTCGAGTGGGCGCCGCGGGGCGCCTACGTCACCAGCGACAACCTCGCCCGCGCGCCGGGCTACGTGCTGTGGAACCTGCGGGCCGGCTGGGACCACGAGCGCTCGGGCCTCGGCGTCTTCGCGGCCGTGCGCAACCTGACGAACCGCAAGTACGTTTCCGCCGTGGTGGTGGACTCGGCGGACGGGCGTTCCTTCGAGCCGGGCGCGGGGCGCGCGGTGACGGCGGGCCTCTCGTGGCGCTGGCGGTGAGGGCCCGGCAGCGCGCGCGGCGCGCGGCGCTGGCGTTCCTGGTCGCGCTGCACGTCGCCGCCCCGGGCGGCCCGGCGTCCGCGGCGCCGGGCGATCTCGAGCCCGGCCTGCGGCGCGAGCTCGTCCACCCGGGTGTGGCCCACGCGCTCCACCTCTCGGCGCCGAGCCTCGCGCTCCTGCCCGACGGCACGCCGCTCCTCGGATTCGCCCGGGCGGGGGACGAGGGCCGACACGTCTGGGTGACGCGCCTCGACGGCGGCGAGGCGGCGCCCGTGCGTCTCGATCCGGAGGGGCTGCCGCCCGACTCCGTGCACCAGCCGCCGGGCCTCGCGGTGGCCGCGAACGGCGACGTCGTCGCCACCTGGTCGTCCGCGAAGCCGAAGCCGCCGGGCGTCCTCTTCGCCGCGGATCTCCGTCTCTCGCGCTCGCGGGACGGCGCGCGGCGCTTCGAGGCGCCCGTGCGCGTGAACGAGGACCGCCCGCTCTCCCACTCGTTCGAGGGCGTGGCCGCCCTGCGCGACGGCACCGCCCTCGTCGCGTGGATCGACGGCCGCGAGGGCCGCGGCCGCGACGCCACCTGGCTCGCGCGCGTCACGCCGGCCGGCGGGGCTCCCGCCGGCGAGACCCGCCTCGCGGGCGACACCTGCGTGTGCTGCCGCGTGGCGGCGGCGGCAGGGCCGGGTGGCCGCGTGGCGTTCGCCTGGCGGCAGGTCTTCGCGGGTAGCGTCCGCGATCCCGTGCTCGCCCTCTCGTCCGACGGCGGCGCGCGCTTCGCAGCGCCGGTGCGCATCGCCGAGGACGGCTGGTCCCTCGAGGCGTGTCCGCACCGCGGCCCCGCGATCGCCTTCGACGCGACGGGGCGCCTCCACGCGGCCTGGTACAGCGAAGGGACGGACGCGCGGCCCAGCGTGCGCGTGGCGCGCGCCGACGCCTCCGCCGCACCGGCGGCGCTGCGCTTCGGTCCGGCGCAGCCTCTGGGCGGCCCGCCCGGCACGCTTCCGGACCACGTCGCCCTCGCCGCGTCTGGGCAGGGTACGGTGCTCGTGGCCTGGGAGGTCTTCACCGCGGTGCGTCGCCAGATCGTCGTGCGCGCGAGCATCGACGGCGGGAGCCGCTTCGGCGCGGCCCAGGTGCTCTCGCGCGCCGTGAAGGCGACGCAGCCCGCGGTCGCGGCGCGCCCCGGCGGCGGCTTCGTCGTGGCCTGGCACGAGGAGCGCTTCCCGGGCGTCGTGACGGTGGTGCAGGAGTTGGACGTCGCCGCCGGCCCGGCGGGCGACCAAGGCCGAAGCGGCGACGCATTGTCCCAGGCGCATCGCCGGCCGCGTCCTGGTGTCACAGCCTCCGCCCCCCGAACGCGCGCGCGCGCCACGGCAGGACCCCGCGCCGTGGCACGGCGGGTGCAGTTCCACCTGGCATTCCCACGAGGCCGCCGCGGGCGGCGGAGGACCGAGCATGGCGAAGGAGCGCGACGCGAAGGTGAAGGCGGAGCTCCGCAAGCTGGCGGACGTGGTGCGGCGCGAGGTCGACGCCGGCGCCACCAGCGTGGAGGAGGTCCACAAGGCGATCGCCCGCATGCCCCTCGACGCCCTCGAGAAGCTCGAGCTCTTCGAGCGCACGGCCAAGGACGTGCGGCGCGTGCAGGACGCCTCGATCGGGGCGATCTACGACGTGATCCGCACGGTGAACGACGAGGTGGCGAAGCTCGCGCGCGATCTGCTGCGCGAGCGGCGGCCGGCCGCCACGGCCGCGAAGCCGCGCCCGGCAGCGGCGAAGCGGAGGGCGCCGGCGACGTCCGCCGCGCGCGCCTGACGAGCGCGCCCGCCATGGAGCGCGGCGCGATCACCCTCCACGGGCACCGCGTGAGCTATCGCAGCGCGGGCAGCGGACCGCTGCTCGTGCTGCTGCACGGGATCGCGGGCAGCTCCGCCACCTGGGACGAGGTGGGCTGGGCGCTCCAGCGGGGCTTCCGCGTGCTCGCCCCCGACCTCCTGGGCCACGGCGAGAGCGCGAAGCCCCGAGGCGACTACTCCCTCGGCGCCTACGCCAACCTGCTGCGCGATCTGCTCGGCGCCCTCGGGCACGAGCGGGCGACGCTCGTCGGCCACTCGCTCGGCGGCGGCGTGAGCCTCCAGTTCGCCTACCAGTTCCCGGAGCGCTGCGAGCGACTCGTCCTGGTGTCGAGCGGCGGCCTCGGGCGCGAGGTGCACCCGCTCCTGCGCTCGGCCGCGCTCCCCGGCGCCGAGGTCGTGCTGCCGCTCCTGTGCTCGGCGGGCGCGCGCGGTGCGGTGGCGCGCGCGACCCACTGGCTCGGCCGGCTCGGGCTGCGCGCGGGGCCCGACCTCGAGGAGATCTGGCGCGGCTTCGCTTCGCTCGGCGACGCCGACACGCGCCGAGCGTTCCTCGACACCGCGCGCGGCGTGCTCGACGTGCGCGGGCAGCGCGTGAGCGCGGCGGACCGGCT
>Ga0073934_10011857_pt1 | contig 10415 bp, 11 predicted proteins | sample LarsenN4metaG_FD_76834 | JGI IMG/M metagenome (GOLD analysis project Ga0073934, IMG submission 76834) | Hot spring sediment bacterial and archeal communities from British Columbia, Canada, to study Microbial Dark Matter (Phase II) - Larsen... ... | reverse complement strand
GGGGGCGCCCGGTACCACTCGCGCGAGGCGAAGGCATCGTCGCCATCGGCCGCGAGGCGCGCGCGCGGCGCCGCGTCGGGCGCCGGCGCGGTCGGGGCGGCCGTGGCGGCCTCGGCCACGCGCACCGGCCCGGGCGCCGGCGCACGCTGGCGCGGCTCGCGCGCCGGCACCACCGGGCTGCCGCCGGCCTGGCCGTGGCCCACGATCCAGGCCGACCACAGGCCCACCACCGCGGCGCTGGCGAACAGCACGGGCCGCCGCTTCATGGCGTGTCCTCACTGTAGAAGAGGACCAGCCGGGCGGTGGCCTGCAGGTCCCTGGCCTGCGCGTTGGCGCGCTCGAGCTGCAGGCTCTCGAGCGCGGCGTGCGGCAGCTCGTTGAGCACCTCGGCGACGAAGCGGCGCACGCCGGCGTAGCTGCCGGTGAGCGGCAGCGTGGCCTCCACGCGCGTGAGCGCGCCGGCTGTGGCCGCCCCGAGCGAGTAGTCGGCCCGCTCCAGCCCGAGGCCGGCCCGCTGCGCGGCGGCCACCAGCAGTTCCAGGTCGCGGCCGCGCTGGCGCGGCGAAGGAATGTCGGCCGCAGACAGCGGCCCGCGCACGGAGGTGTCGAGCAGGCCCGGCACGGGCGTGCTGGCCAGCGCCGCGCGCCGCTCCTCCAGCCGCATCGCGTCGCGCTGCAGCATGGGGCGCACCTGCCACTGCAGCACCGCGGCCGCCACCAGCAGCAGCAGCGCCAGCGCGCCGGGCCGGCCGAAGTGGCGGCGCCAGCCGACCGCCAGCGGCTGCCACCGCGGCGTGGTGGACTGCGGCGTGCCGCGCAGGCGGAGCAGGACGCGGCTCACGAGAGCTCCTTCGGCGCCGACGGCGCGCCGCGCCAGCCGGCCTGGATGACGAAGCGCAGCGGCTGGCCCGGCGTCTCGCGCTCGAGCTGCTGCGTGGTCAGGGCGACGCGCATCAGCCTCGGCTCCGCCTCGAGCTCGCGCAGGTAGGCGAACAGTGCGGCGGCATTGCGCGCCTGGCCGGTGATGCGGACCAGCCCGGTCTTGGCGTCCGGCTCGAGCTTGAGCAGGCCGATGTCGCCCTGGCCATGTTCCTCGAAGGTGGCGAGCAGGTCGCCCCACGGGGCGCGCAGTTCGTCGGCCACGCGCGCCGCCTGCGACAGCCGCACCCGCTCGGCCTCGGTGAGCTTGCGCGGCGCGGGCGGGAGCCGGCGTGCGGCCTGCTCGTTCAGACTGGCGAGCGCCTGACGGTTGTCATGGTCCAGCCGCCACGCGGCGAATGCGGCGGCCGCGACCAGCATCGCGGCCAGGGCCGCCAGCGCGACGCCGCCCCAGGGCCGCGGCGCGCCGGCCAGGAAGTCGAGCTGCGGCGGGCGCTTCATGCCCCGGCCTCCGGCGGCGCGGCCACGACGTCGCGGCGCAGCAGCGTCCAGCCATGCGCCCGGGCCATGTGCTCCCAGTGGGCATACTGGGTGTCCGAGCTGCACAGCATCCACACGGCCGGCGGCTGGCTGCTGACGATGCCGCCCTGGAACGCCATCAGGCGCTGCTCGATGAGCCGCAGCGCGCGCGGGTCGCAGCGCTCCCAGCGCAGCTCGACCGGCGTGCCGCGTTCGATGCGCACCAGGGTCGACCCCTCGTCGCGCAGCAGGGCGACGATGGCCTCGTCGGGCACCTGCGCGCTCAGGTGCCGCAGGTCGTCGAGCAGTTGCAGCTCGACGTGAGCGAGGTGGATGCCCGCCTCGCCCAGCGCGCGCTGCCAGGACTGCAGGTCGCCCGGCTCGATCGCCGCCGCCAGCCAGTGCCGCCCCGGCGGCAGGGCCACCACCTGCACGACCGGGTCGGGCTGGCCGAGCGTGGCGGCGAAGTGGCTCAGTGCGGCACGGTGCGCTGCCGGCCAGCCACCGTCGCTCTCGATCAGCGACAGGTACACGAGCTCGTCGGGCACCAGCAACCGGGCCTGTGCGGGCAGCGTCTCGGGGCTGCGCTCGCGCAGCGCGGCCAGCGCCGCCGGCAGCGCCTGCGCCGGCGCGCCCGGGCTGCGCGCCTCGTCGAGCAGGCGACGGCTCCACGGCGACAGGCGCTGCACCGCGGTCGAGCCGCGGCCGAGCAGCACGCGCAGCTCACTCTTCCACGGCCGTGACACGGTTGGCTTCCTCCAGGGTGGTTTCGCCGCTGGCGACGAGTTCGAGCGCGGCTTCGCGCAGCGTGCGCAGGCCGCGCTCGCGCGCCGCCTCGCGCAAGGCGGCCGGGCTGGCGCGCTCGGCGATCAGGCTGCGCAGACCGACATCCATCGCCAGCGTCTGCGCGATCGCGCGGCGGCCCTTGTAGCCGGTGCCGCGGCAGTGGGCGCAGCCGATGCCGCGGCGGAAGTTCCAGCCCAGCGGGATGTCGGGCAGCGCGCTGGCCTCGACGCGCTCGGCGCCGGGCTCGTCGGGCGTGCTGCACTGCGGGCAGATGATGCGCACGAGGCGCTGGGCCACGACACCGTTGAGCGCCGAGACGAGGTTGTACGGATCGACGCCCATGGTCGAGAGCCGGCCGATGACGTCGAACACGTTGTTCGCGTGCACCGTGGCGAACACCTGGTGGCCGGTGAGCGCCGCCTGGATCGCGATCTGGGCGGTCTCGGGGTCGCGCATCTCGCCGACCATGATCTTGTCCGGGTCGTGGCGCAGGATGGAGCGCAGGCCGCGCGCGAAGGTCAGGCCCTTGGCCTCGTTGACCGGGATCTGCAGCACGTCGGGCAGCTGGTACTCGACCGGATCCTCGATCGTGATGATCTTCTCCTGCCCGCTGTTCACCTCGGAGATCACCGCGTACAGCGTGGTGGTCTTGCCGCTGCCGGTCGGCCCGGTGACCAGAAGCAGGCCGTAGGGCATCGCGCCGAGGCGGCGGATGAAGCGCGCGTTGGCGGCGTCGAAGCCGAGGTGCTCGATGCTCAGCGTCGATTCGGCGGAGAGCTGGTAGCGGTCGAGGATGCGCAGCACCGCATCCTCGCCGTACAGGTTGGGCATGATGGACACGCGCACGTCGATCGCGCGGCCGCCGTAGCTCAGCTTGAGCCGGCCGTCCTGCGGCACGCGGCGCTCGGAGATGTCGAGGTCGGCCAGCACCTTGATGCGCGAGACCACGCGATCGGCGAAGTCGCGGCCCTCGGGGCGCGCCACCGCCTGCAGCACGCCGTCGAGGCGGTACTTCACCGCCAGGCCCCGCGCGGCGCACTCGAGGTGGATGTCGCTGGCCTGGGCCTTCAGCGCGTCGTAGAGCAGGCCGTTGACGAAGCGCACCACCGGGCTCTCGTCGGCGCCGATGTCGGCCAGCGAGAGCTGCAGCACGTCCGCCAGTTCGTCGGTGCCGCCGGATGCCGCGCCGCCGGCCCCGGCGCCGTCGAGGGCCCGCATCTCGCGCTCCATGCGCGCGTAGAAGGCGGTGATGTCATTGACGCTGGCCACGTACCACACGCTGGGCGGGTGGCCCGCCGCGCGGATGCGCGACTCCAGCCACATGCGCGTGGCCGCATCGAAGGGGTCGGCGAGCACGACGTGGCGCAGCGCCGTCCCGTCGCGCAGCACCACGCACAGGCGCTGCTGGCCGGTGCCGAAGGGCACGAGCTCGAGGTCGGCCTGCTCGGGTGTCCAGTGCGTGAGGTCGGCCAGCGTGAGGCCGCTGCCCTCGCTCAGCCAGCGCTTCATCGCGACCTCGCGGACCTCCGGGCTCTCGTGCTTCAGCAGCTTGCGCGCCGCGGCGAAGCGCTCGCCGAGCCGTGCTGCGAGTTCCTGCGCGGGACGCGAGGCGCTGGCCACGGGTTCCGGCGCGAGGGTGTCATCCATTGTTCTCCCCTCAGCGGATGCTGCTGGCCATCTGGAAGATGGGCACGTACATCAGCACCACGATGCCGCCCACCACGGTGCCGATGGTGAGCATCAGGATCGGCTCGATCAGCCGGCCGAGCCGTTCCAGGCCACGTTCGAGCTGGGCGTCGTGCACGTCGGCCACGCGGTCGAGGGCGGCATGCAGCTGGCCCGTCGCCTCGGACACGCGCAGCACCCGCCAGGTCAGCGCATCCAGCAGCCCGGCCGCGTGCAGCGCCTGCGCCAGCGGCGTGCCGGTGGCGGCCGCGGCGAGGGCGCGCTCGAGCGCCTCGCGGTCGCCCCGGGCGACGAGATCGCGGCACATGCCCAGCGCCTTCAGCGCGGGTATGCCGGAGCGGATGAGCATCGCGCCGCTGCGGGCGAGTTGCGACAGGCCGAAGCTGCGCACGTACGGTCGCATCCAGGGCAGGCGCACCGCCTGCTGCAGCAGCCAGCCCGCGAGCTGTCCGGCGCGCGCCTGGCGCCACAGGACCCAGCCGCCCAGGCCCGATGCCAGCGCCAGGCCGGCCCAGATCGGCCCCTGCACGGCATGCAGCGTCTTGCCGAGCTCGATCAGCAGGCGCGACAAGGGGGCGATGTCCTGCGCGGCGTTGTCGAGCACCAGCGCGAAGCGCGGCACGACGTAGACGAGCAGGAACAGCACCACGAGGAAGGTCACGCCGACCAGCAGCGCCGGGTAGACGCAGGCCGAGACCAGGCGGGCGCGCAGCGCGCGCAGCCGCGCCGCATTGGCGGCGAAGCGCTGCAGGCTGTCGCCGAGGTCGCCGGTGAGTTCGCTGGCCCGGGCGCAGGCCAGGAGCGGCACGCCGAAGGCGCCGCTGGCCTGCATGGCACGCGACAGCGTCTCGCCGTGCTGCAGCGCGCCCAGCACGGCGCGCAGGGTCGCGGCACCGTTGCCCTGCTCGCCGAGCGTGCGCAGCGACTCGACCAGGCTCAGGCCGGAGCGCAGCATCAGGCTGAGGTCGTGGGCGAACTGCTCCTCGTCGATGCGGGCGGGCGACGGGCGCTTGGGCGCCGGGTCCACCGCGGCCGACGGGACGAGCGTGTCGGGTCTCATCGCGCCATCACCACGAGACGACGTCGGCGTTCTCGCCATCGCCGCCGGGCTGGCCGTCGGCACCGAGGCTGACCAGGTCGTACTCGCCGTGCTGGCCCGGCCGGCGGTAGACGTAGGCGTGGCCCCAGGGGTCCTCCGGGATGTCGCGCTTCAGGTAGGGGCCCTGCCAGCGCGGCACTTGCTCCGGCGCGGCGCGCAGTGCGAGCAGCCCCTGCTCGGTGCTCGGATAGTGGCCGACATCGAGGCGGTACTGGTCGAGTGCCTGGCCGAAGGACTCGATCTGCGCGCGGGCGACCTTCGAGTTGGACTTGCCGATCTGCGCGAAGTACTGCGGCGCCACGATGCCGGCCAGCAACCCGATGATCACCATCACGACGAGGAGCTCGAGCAGGGTGAATCCCCTCGCCGTCCTGCGCCTTGCCTGCCCGTCCGCGTGTCGCATCGCCGTCCCCGTCAATCCCTGGGGACCATTCTTGGGGGGCGTCTTAAACCGTTCTTAACGCCGACCCCCTCCCGGCCGCTCGGGTGCCCCCCGAGCCGCGGGGGAGGGGGTTCCCCCGCATGCGCATCAGCGCGACGCCATGCGGGCCAGCACCTTGGCGACGTAGTCGCGCGTCTCGGGATAGGGCGGAATGCGGCCGCCGGCTCGTGCGACCGCGCCTTCGCCCGCGTTGTAGGCGGCCAGTGCCAGCCGCAGGTCGTTGTCGAACTGGGTGAGCAGCCAGCGCAGGTAGGCGGCGCCGCCGTTGAGGTTGTCCTGCACCGCGAAGACGTCCCTGACCCCGAAGCGCCGGGCCGTCGCGGGCATCAGCTGCATCAGGCCCTTGGCCCCCTTGGGCGAGACGGCCGTCGCGTTGAAGCCCGACTCCACCGCGATCACGGCGGCCAGCAGCGACTCCGGCAGGTCGTGCCGGCGCGCAGCGGCGCGGATCTCGCCCATCAGCGGCGATCGCGCCGACGGGTCCGGCGCGGCCGGCTCCACGGGGCCGGCGGCGGGGGCAGGTTCGTGCGGCGCGGCGATCAGCAACTGCGCGGCCACGTCGCTCGCGTGGTTGCTCAGGACCAGGGTGCCCTCGGCATCGGTGCCGGCGTAGACCTGCGCCTGCGCGGCGGCACCGGCCAGAACGGCCGCGGCCGCAGCCAGCAGCCGTGTGAGGGGAAGCAGCCCGTCGCACGCCATGCGTCCGATTCGAGCGCAGTCGGACTCGCGCTCCAACGGGCATTCCTCCTCGGGTTGGCTGGGTAAGGGTCCCCACTCCCCCGGAGTGAGTGCTCCCGCAGGCCGGGGCGAGCTGATGAAATCTGCGGCGGTTGCGAGATTGACATCGAACAAGAACATGCGGTTGCTGCTGGCCGAAGACGATGAGGCGCTCGGCCGTGCCACGTGCACTTTCCTGATGCGCGCAGGGCACGCCGTCGACTGGGTGCTGAACGGCAACATGCTGCTCGAGCTCAGCGGCAAGTTCGAGTACGACTGCGTCGTGCTGGACCTGGGCCTGCCCGAACTCCAGGGGCGCGACTGTCTGGTGAACCTGCGGGCCCGCGACGACACCACGCCGGTGGTCGTGACCACGGCCCAGGGCTTCCGGGAGCAGCGCATCCAGCTGCTCGACCTCGGCGCGGACGACTATCTCATCAAGCCGTACGACCTGGCCGAGCTGACCGCGCGGATCAAGGCCGTCGTCCGACGCAGCCGGCCGCAGCAGCGCACCGAGGAGGACGGCATCTCCATCGGCCCGCTGAAGCTGCAGCCGGCCAGCAACTCGGTGCTCTGGCACGGCGCCAGCGTGGTGCTCACGGCGCGCGAGTATCGCGTGCTCGAAGCGCTCGTGCGGCGCCGCGGCAGCGCGGTGTCACGGCAGCAACTCGAAGCCGCCGTGTACGGCTGGAACGAGACCATCGGCAGCAACACCATCGAGGTCCACGTCCACAGCCTGCGGCGCAAGCTGGCACCCGAGCTGATCGTCACGCTGCGGGGCATCGGGTACCAGCTCGGCATGCTCTGAGGCGAAGGCGCTCAGTCCTCCAGCTCCAGTTCGTTCCAGCTCACCGCGCCGCCGGCCAGGCTGCCGTTGGCCTTGATCAGCCCGTTGACGCGGGCCGCGGCGAAGAAGGCCGAGCGGGTGATCGCGGCATCGTTGACGTCTCGGTACTGCGAGACGCCGGCCGTCGAGATGTCCACACCGAGCAGGCGGAGGCTGGTCTCCGGCGTGATGGCCTGGGCCGGCGCCTGCAGCTCGACGTCGCTGCGCGCGCTGCGCAGCTCCAGCCGCGTGGCCACCATGCTGTTGCCGGCGCCCAGCTTGCCGCGGATGCGCAGGTGCTGCCCGGCGGCCAGGCCGGCGAGGGTGACGTCCTTCAGCTCGGTGATGGTGGTCACGTTCACCGTGACGCCGGGCAGGCCCGAGATCGTCAGCGTGCCGCCATTGACGGTGGCGACGTCGCCCTCGATCTTCACCGCGTCGCGGAACGAGACCTTGGTGGCCGTCAGCACGCCGTTGCTGATCGAACCCTCCGCCTCGACCTTGGTGCCGACGATCAGGTCGCCGGCCACGCCGCCCTCGTAGCGGGTGCTGGTGGTCGTCACCACCTGCTGGTTGCCGATCGTGAAGCCGTTGGCGGTCACGGCCACGACCACGCCTTCGATCTCGGCCTGCGAGGCGCTGCTGACGTTGGCACCCGCCGGTTCCACCTTCGTGGCCACCAGCGTGCCTCAGACCGGGGCGACGCCGCCGCAGGCCGAGCCCTTGATGTCGACCTGCAGGCCGTTCCAGCTTCCCGCCGGCATGTCGCCGACGGTCGCGCCGGCGTACTGCACGGTTAGCGTGCCGACCTGGAAGGTCTGGGCGGCGGTGTCCTGGTTCTTGACGATGCCCTTGACGGCGAAGGGCGGCGTGGGCGCGGTGGTCTTCTTCTCGATGTAGCCGGCGGCGATCACGCCGTCCCCGGCGATCAGGCCATGGACCTCGACGCGGTCGCCGACGACCGGCACCACGCCGTTGTCGAAGCGCGTCGTGCTGTCGATCTGGAGGGTCTGGCCCATCACCACCATGCGATTGGCGTCGATCACCTGCTCGACGAGGCCCTTGACCGCGTCGTCCTCGGTGATCGTCGCCGCCGTCTTGGCGGAGATCGAGCCGTCCACGCGCACCACCATGCCGACGCGAAGCTCGTCCTGGCGGCCGCCGCCGTTGGGGTTGTCGTCGGTCTTGAAGTTGGTGTTGGAGGTGTCGTACTCGACGCCGTTGACCCACACGCTGCCGAAGGCGGTGATCGTGCCGTAGGCCACGCCGGTGCCGCCGATGCCGCCGCTGGAGCCGCCGCCTCCGCAAGCAGCTGCGATCGCGAGCGTGGCGCTCGCGGTGATCCATGTGACGAGTCTGCGCAGCTTCATGTCAGTCTTCCTTCCTGGAATTGGGAACCATCGGTTCCTCGAAGTAGTAAATGCCCATGCCCACGCGCATCGGAGGCTGGGTGTCGTCGTCGGGTTTCATGGCCTCGTTGTGTTCCGAGAGCCAGCGGTCGAACTTCTCGAGCAAGGCCTGGGCCTGTGCGGAGCTCAGCCTGCGGAAGGCCGGCAGTTGCGAGGCTGGAAATTCCGTGTACATCACCTTGCGCTGGAATCGCGGGTCGGTGTCGGCGTGCTGCAGGTTGTGGTCGATGGTGGCGATCAGGTCGGCCACGTCGGTGCCGAGGATGCCGAGCTTGTCGACCTCGCTGCCGCGCGGCACGTAGCCGGGCGTGAGCAGCTCGAGTCGGCCGTCATCGCGCTCGGCCACCGCGCCCACGCGCAGCAGCTCGTCGAGCACGGCGCGCGCCGGCATGTCGCCGCTGTAGCGCTTGACCAGCGCCGCGAAGCTGTCGGGCCCCTCCAGCGGAGCGAGCACCTTGGGCTGGCCGTCGGCGCCGTGGAACTCCGGGTCGCGCGCCCAGCCGGTCAGCACGCGGGCGGCGCGGTTGTAGCCTTCGTCGCTGGCGGCGCGCTCGGGCGCAGGGTCGGAGGCCAGCCGGGTCACGTCCTTGCGCGTCAACCCGGTGAGGATGGAGGCGCGCGACAGCGTCGGCTTCTTGCCGGGTATGCCGAAGTCTTCCAGCGCCACCTGCACATAGGTGTGCTTGGCCAGTTCCTCGAAGGCCGCGAACGGCACGTGGTGGCGCAGCAGCAGGCGGCACAGCGGCCGCAGCAGCTTGAGCACGGCGGCGTTCAAGGCCAGGTGAGTTCGGTTCTCGGCGTCCATGTTTGGGATTATTTTCCCATTCAGGCGGGTCGTCAAGGGATCTTCTTCCCAGGCCGTGCATCCGGACTTCACGCCTGCTTCACACAGGCCCGATCGGCTTCGAACTGCCTTCGCCGTCGGCTTCCATCCTGGGCCCCGTGCCGCCACTGCGAGCGGCAAGCCCACAGGAGAAGCCGCATGCGCCGCGTTCGAGGTCCCGTCTTTCCGCTGTTCCGCCACCCGCTGCCGCCCTTGTCGCGCACCGGCCGGGTGGTGGTCGCCGTGCTGTTCGCGATCTGGGCGTTCGCGCTCACCGTCGCCTGGTCGCCCGCCCTCGCCGACGACGCGCAGGCGCCGCGCGCCGAAGGGCCGTACTTCGCGGTGGCCGGCGATCCCTCGGTGGATGCGCTGACTCTGAAGTCGACGAAGGTCGACGTGCGCATCGCCGGCGTGATCGCCGACGTGACCGTGACCCAGCGCTACCGCAACGAGGGGCAGCGGCCGATCGAGGCGCGCTACGTCTTCCCCGGCTCCACGCACGCCGCGGTGCACGCGATGCAGGTGCGCCTGGCCAGCCGCGCGCTGCACGCGAAGATCGAGGAGAAGCAGCGCGCGCGCATCCGCCACGAGACCGCCAGGCGCGAGGGCAAGACCAGCGCGCTGCTCGAGCAGGAGCGGCCCAACGTCTTCCAGATGAACGTGGCCAACATCCTGCCCGGCGACGACGTGCAGGTGGAGCTGCGCTACACCGAGCTCGTCGTGCCCACCGAAGGGCGCTACGAGTTCGTGTTTCCGACGGTGGTCGGCCCGCGCTACCACCGTCCTGCCAGCGAGGGCGACAGGAGCAGCTTCCCGGCCACCGCGCACCTGAAGGAAGGCGAGGCTTCCCGCTCGGGCTTCGAGCTGCATGTGCGCTTCGCCTCGCCGCTGCCGGTCAGCGAACTGCGTTCGCCCTCGCACGGCATCGAGGTCAGCGGCGAGGGCACGGCACAGGCCGAGGTGGAGCTGAACGACAGCGGCGCGCGCAACGACCGCGACTTCATCCTCGACTATCGCCTGGCCGGCGAGCGCACCGCCACCGGATTGCTGCTGCATCAAGGCGAGGAGGAGAACTTCTTCCTCGCCGTCGTCGAGCCGCCCAGGGCGATCGCGCCCGCGCAGATCAACCCGCGCGAATACGTGTTCGTGGTCGACATCTCCGGCTCGATGCACGGCCACCCGCTGAACACCGCCAAGGTGCTGCTGCGCAACCTGATCGGCAACCTGCG
>Ga0073934_10011856_pt1 | contig 10416 bp, 11 predicted proteins | sample LarsenN4metaG_FD_76834 | JGI IMG/M metagenome (GOLD analysis project Ga0073934, IMG submission 76834) | Hot spring sediment bacterial and archeal communities from British Columbia, Canada, to study Microbial Dark Matter (Phase II) - Larsen... ... | reverse complement strand
TCTGGCCAAGGGGTTTATCGGAGGGTTTTGCAGAAGCCTTGAAGGGGAGCTTTGCGCTCCCTTCTCGATAGCGGGGACGGGCGGGTGGGCGCTGGTCAATCGCTCGCCAATTCGGCGACGATTGCGGCGAGGCTGTGATAGTTGCTGGCGTGGAGCGACTCCAGAAGTCCGGCGATTTCGGCTGCGCCCCATTGCGCGGGATAGACAACGCCCTGCCAATCGGCGAACGCGACCGTCTCGGCCCAATCTGGTGTTTGCTCCCGCTCGTAAGCCCGCCGGTAGAGTGTGGAGGGACAATGGCTCGCGTGCTCGCACCAGCGGACGAACAGGGAGAGCGCGCATGAGGTAATCGAGCCATCGCACGGTTGCGCGAGTTGATAAGGGCGCGGGGAGAACGTGCCGTGCTCACGCGTGTCGAGTGCCGCGCCGTGGATGGTCGCGCGGTCGTAACGGTGAACCAAATGCCGCAATCCTCCTTCGCACTTCACGAAGCCCTCGAACACGATTTCGTTGTGCCCATACGGGCACGGCCAGAAACAGAGGTCTTCGCTTTCGGTGCGGTGCGTGAGCAGTCCGTCGAGATTGGACGCCGTGATGACGTGCATCCCGGTCGCCGGTCGGAAGCTGGCAGGCTTCATACGCTCGCCTCCTCGCGCGGATTGTGGCGAAACAAACGCCGCTCGGCGGATCGTTGACGGCGCTCCGCGAGCCGCGCGGCCTTCTTGGCCTTGCGCTGGCGCAATTTCTCCATGCGAGCCTTGTCCGCCTGGCATCGTAGCATCCACCAGAGGACGTCGTAGAGCCGGGCCGTGTGCTTGGTGCGTCGGCCCTGCTCGCGAATGGTAATGAGGTCGCCTTTCTCGAAGGCGACCACGAGTTTGCGCTAACGAAGATACTGATGGGCGGCGAGGCGTTGAACCGCTGACCACAGCTTGGAATCGAAGCCGGGCGGTTGAATGGGATCGAAGAGGTCGAGGATGTTGAAAACAAGTGCCGATTTTTTGTATCCCACCTGAATCTCAATTCGCGGCGATTGAGAATCTCGGTTCGGCGGGACTCTCCACACCCGAAAATCAGCCATTTTCTAAGGTTTTCAGAATTGGTGGTAATTCTGAAGCGTGTTTCAGCTTTGTATACCGGTTTTGTATACTGAGCGGGAAAAAAGAGGGTTTTTGGGTCTAGATGAGGCCTGACCAAAAAAGTTTGCAACCTATTGGAGTTCTTTATGATGCCTCGTGTGTCCGGGTGGGGGAAGATGGGGCCAAAAACGCCGGAACTAATTGCGAACGAGACGCTCTACCAGCTGAGCTAAGACCCCGTCACCACGCGCGCCTTGCGGCGGTGGGGAGTTCTATCGGCGAACCGCCCCCGCAAGCAAGTGGAAACCAGACGTGGTTGGGGGAAACCCCAATCATTACGATGTGATCGGGGAAACCCACGCCACGTCCCACTTGCAGTTGAGCACCCTCATGGGAGCGCCCTTTCCCCTTTGCCAGTCCGCACTGCGCTCCGTAGCCTTCGACCGCGATGTCCCGGATGCTGAAGTCCTCCGGCGCGATGGGCGCCGCCACGCTCACCAGCCGTGTCCTCGGCATGGTGCGCGAGATCGTCTATGCGAACTTCATGGGCGACAGCGAGGTGGCGGGCGCGTTCAAGCTGGCCTTCAAGATTCCCAACCTCTTCCGCCGGCTGCTCGGCGAGGGCGCGCTTACCGCCGCCTTCATCCCCATCTTCAAGGACAAGGAAAAGAATGCCAGCGAGGCCGAGATGTGGCGCGCCGCCAACGCCGTCATTTCCGGCCTGATCGTCGCGTCCGCCGCGATCATCGGCCTGGTGTTGCTGGGGGTGTCCGTGGCGCTGGCGGCGGGCGAGTTCAGCGCGCAGACACGGCTCATGCTCGAACTGTTGCGGGTGATGTTTCCCTATCTCTTGCTGGTCTGCGTGACGGCCATTTGCATGGGTATGCTCAATGCCCGCGGCCACTTTTTCATCCCGGCGATGGGCGCGACGATGCTCAACGTCGTCATGATTGCCTCCGTGCTCTGGCTTGCGCCGCGTTTTGGCCAGACGCTCGACACGCAAATCTTCGCCCTCGCCATCGGCGTGCTGGTTGCGGGCGTGGCGCAGGCGGCGTTCCAGATGCCCACGCTGTTCAAGGAAGGCTTCCGTTACCGCTGGGTGTCGCCGTTCGGCAACGACACCGTCCGCCAGGTCGTGCAAAAGATGATTCCCGCGACCATCGGCGTGGCCGCCTTTCAGATCAACGTCCTGCTCACCGACTGTGTGGCGTTCGTGGTCAACCCGCAGATCGTCGCCTCCTTCGACTACGCCGTGCGCCTGATGGAACTCCCCCAAGGCGTCTTTGGCGTTTCGCTGGCGACCTTTCTCCTGCCCACGCTCGCCGGACTGGCCGCCGAGAAAAACCACGACGAATTCCGCTCCACTTTGGACAAGGGTTTGGAACACCTGTGGTTCTTCAATCTCCCCGCCGCCGTGTTCCTGGGCATCCTTGCCGAACCCATCGTGCGCCTGCTCTTTCAACACGGCGCATTCGACGCCGCCGCCACGGATCGCGCCGCCGCCGCTTTGCGCTTCCTCGCGCCCGGCCTGCTGGCGTTTTCTGCCGTCAACATCCTCGCCCGCGCCTTCTTCGCACTAGGTGACACACAAACCCCGATGCGGGTGAGCATCCTTTGCCTGGGCGCGAACCTCGTGCTGGCCGTGTTGCTCGTGTTCCCGATGCAACAAGCCGGACTGGCCCTGGCAAATACCATTACGGCCTGTCTCAACGCCGTTTTGCTGACGATGGCTTTGCGGAAGAAACTGGAAGGCCTGCCGTTGCGGGAGTATCGGCGCAACCTGCTGCGTTCAACCGTTGCCGTGTTGGGCAGTCTGCTGCCGTTGATCTGGGGTGCGGGGCTGGTGGAAGACCTGTTTTCCAAAGGCACGCTCGCTGACCGGCTGGCGGAAGTGTTCGGCGCGTTGATTGGAGCCGGACTGGCTTACTGGGTTTTGTCGTGGCTCCTGCGCGTGAACAGCGCGCGGGAAATCACGGCCATGCTGCTGTCGAAGCTGCGCCGGAAAAAGCAACTTTGAGGACGGCTGGCGAGGCTACCACCGCAGGCGCAGCAAGATGATGCCGCGCGGTTTCTTGTCGATGGGATCGACGGCGGTGTTGTCCTCGGCCTTGCCGGCTTCCTGTGGGGCACGCGGGTTCACCAGTTGCAAGGGGTTATCCGACTTGCCGAGCTGCGGCAGTGCGCCGCTGTAGCTCACTTTGCGCACGGTGACCTCGTTGGGCTTGTCCTGTCGCACCCGAATGCTCTTCTTCGCGGCTTTCTCCGCTTGGGTGGCGGCCTTCAACTCCTGGGCACGGGTGGTGCTGGCGGCGAACGCCAACGTCAAGACGAGGAACAGCGTGCGTTTCATAAGTGATTCCTTGCGCTCAAAGTCCGCCAAACTGCCCGCCCTGTCAAAACGGAATCCCAGGTCGCCTGAAACAGCAGGTGATTCACGGAGGATTATCTGGCCGCGGTTCCTTCCCACGTGCCTTGGACCTGAAGTCTGCGCAGGAACTCCTCGTGACCAAGCGCGCCGCTGGCCACCTTGTCCAGGTCAGCCTTGGTGGTGGAAAGCACCAGCGTGTCAATGCCCAGCGGTTCCAGGGGCAGGTTGCGCTCATTCGGCGGCGGCCGCTGGCTCTCGTCATTGCCGGGTGCGCCGGGCGGTTCGTTGCCCGGCGGATGCGGCGGACGAGGCGGTTGTTCAACTGCCCCCGGAACGCGCCGTCCCAACACACTGGTCACGGACAAGGTCACGCGACTCTCAGGCTTGAGATGGCGGATGTTGGCCGCGTGTTTCAAGGCGGCGATCAGAACTTCCTTCAAACGTGTCACCCGGCCATCGTCATAAATCATTTCTTCCATGACCTCGCCGCCCGGGCCGCCGGGCTGGTTGAGCAACTCCCGCCGCGCCTGTTCCCAGACGGAGCCTCTGGCGCGGGCATCCGGTCCGCCTTTCACCCCCGCGCCAGGTGAAAGTGGAAAGGTGACATACAACCGGAACAACACGCCGTAGTCATCGAGAAACACCGCTTCGTGCCGGCCAAAGCGCTGGCTCAACGTTAGCGGAATGCCCATGGCCGAGAGCGGACGCTGGCCGCTGAACTCGTCCAGGGTGCGTTCGAGGATGACGCGCATGACGTTGAGATCGGCGTCCATGTCGCGGGCCTGCGGCTCAGTCAATGCGCCGAGGTTCAAGACAACGACGCGCGGCTCCACCACCGGTGGGCGGTTCAGGCCGACGCCTCCATCGCCGAACCGTCCGCCCCGCCCTCCGGGACCGCGCTGATCCGGCCCGCCTGGCCCCGGTCCAAACGGCTGGCCGGGACGACGCGGCTCGAACTGCCCCTCCGGTGGACGGGGCGGGGGCGGGCCTTGTTGCGCATCCGGCGGAAAATCCACCTGCGCGGCGGCTGTCAGCGCGGCCAGCAGGACGGCCAGCGCCAGTGGCCGGCAAGGGGGAGATTGGATGCTCATGGCGTGGGCTGATCGGTGGTGGATGGGGTGAAGCTCACCAGTTGCACGAGCTGGCGCTCCGTCTGGTAAAGACGGTTTTCGGCGGCCAGCGCCACCGTTTCCAGATCCTCGCGCAAGCGGCTCCAAGCGGTGGTTTGCTGCTCGTCCAGTGCGTCCAGCGCGGCGGCAAAGGCCGCCCGGTCGTGCTCGCGCGCGCGTTCATTCGCGGCTTGCAACGCCGCGATCTGCCCGCGCAAATCCGCCTGCCATTCCGCGCGCAACGCCGTCGGGTCCACCGGCGGCGCGGTCAGCCGTCCGATGCCGATGCCGATGCCCAGCACGATGACGGCGGCCGCCGCCCACCGGACCAGCATGGGCACCCGGGTCCGGGCGCGGGCCGGCGCGGGCACCTGCCATTCATCCAGCGCGCCCATCGTCTGCCGCCAAGCATCCACCTGTTGTCGGCAGTCCGCGCACATGGCGAGGTGCGCTTCCAGTTCGTGGTGTTGCTCCGGGGGCAGTTCCTGGTAGAGCCAGTCCATCCATTGTTCGGGGGCCGGGTGTTTCATAATCTCATTCTCCGTGACCGGGGGTTGGCGAGCGCGTCCTGCGCGCCCGGGTATTCATCTTTGAATTTCGGCGCGAGCCGCCGGTTCAACATGCCCAGCGCCTCGAACATGCGCGACTTGGCGGTGCCTTCGGGAATGCCCAGCACCTCGGCGATCTCGCGGAACTTCAGGCCTTCGTAATGTTTCAAGATCACCACGGGCCGGTGGGTCTCCGGCAGCCGCATCAATGCCTGCCGCACGATGACCGCGCGATCCGCGTCCGCCAGGGACTCGTCCGGCGTGCCTTCCACCACCGCCAGGTGCGCGGGCAATTCCGCCTCTTCCTCGACCTGTTCCAGCGAGGTTTCGCCCCGCCGCCCGCGCCGTCGCAATTCGTCGTGGCACAAATTGACCGCCACGCGCCAGAGCCACGTCGAAATCTTCGCCGCCGGCTGCCATTCCTTGCGCCGCGCATACAGCCGCGTGAACGCCTCCTGCGCCAAGTCCTCCGCCCGGTGCTCGTCGCCGGTCATCCGCGCGCAGAGGCGGTGGATGGCGTCGCGCCAGCGATGCACCAGATGCGTGAACGCCTCCGGGTCGTCCTGCGTCTGCACCCGCCACATGGCTTGCTCGTCGGTCATGCGTGCTGGCGCGGCATCATGGCTCAAGGGAATGACTACGGCAATCAACGCTGCGCGCCGGGGATTCCAGCGGCGTTCCTCGCCGTCCGGTGGGAGGATGGTGATGGCACTTCTTGCAACACCGCCAACGCCAGCGCCAGCGCCAGCAGAACCAGCGCGCCACACAAGCCCAGCGCCAGCCGCTCCCACCACATCGTCACCTGCCAGCGGCCGATGCTTCCACGGGTGAATGAAGTATTCATAGGCTTTTTGGGAACACGGAATGAGAGGCGCGCGATTGCTAATCGTTGGGTTGCGGACGCTCAGGCCCGCTCGGTTCGATCTGACCCGGACGCCTGCCCTCCGGCCCGGGCGGACGCGACGGACGCTCGATGCCCTGGCCGGGCGTAGGCCCTTCCCACCGATCTGCGCCTTCCGGACGCCCCGGTGGCGGCCCTTGGAAACGACCGGGCGGAGGCAACGGCGGGCGCGGGCCAAGCTCCGGCAAATCGCGCCCTTCCCAGCGCGGGCCAATGTCCCGCCGCTCGAAGCGCGGCCCATCAAAACGTTGCGGCCCCGGCGGCATGGGCGGGCGCGGCCCTGGTGGCGGCCCCATGTGCCTTTCCATCATTCCGCCAAAGCGCTCACGCATCGGACGCTCCGGGCGCTCCATCGGTCCCGCGCCATTCCCTCGCAAGGGTGGCCTGCCGTCCATCTCCGGGCGGCCGAGCGGGCGTTCCGATGCCAGGAAGCGGTCCAAGCGCCGTTCGTCCTCCGGGGCGAGGCGGCCGGAATCCACCTTCTTCTTCAAATCCTTGAGCTGCTGCTCCAGTTCACCGATGCGGTCGCGCAGTTTCTTCTTTTCCTCAGCAGACAGGCGCGGCTGATCCCGTCCGTCGTCGTCCCCGGGGCGGCCGCGCGAAGCAGCCAAGGCGTCCAAGGGCAGGCTGGCGGCCAGCCAGGCGGCCAGCAAACATGGAGCAAGGAATCGTTGTTTCATAATGGCATCGGTTTCGCCGCAGTGGTCAGGAGCTGACGGTCTGGCCGATTCAACGCCGGCCAAGGGCGTTTGGTTGGGTGCGATTCACACTCCAATGAGGGGTGGAGCGCCGGGTATTGCCCGGCCCTGACGGCAATGCGCGAGACTGCCGAGCGATGCTCGACACCCCGTAGCGAGCGGCCTGGCGGGTCCCTGGCCTGGTGAATTGCGCCTGGCGGAGCCGCGGAATGCGCAATGAGTCATTTACGAATCACCCGTCACACATTACGAATGGCTCATGCCTTCAGCCGCCAAACGCCTCGGTGTCAGCATCGCCACCTACACGATCCGCTGGGGTTCCAAGACGGACACGCAGCGCTTCCCGCGCTGGAAGGACGCGCTCGATGTCTTGGAGCATTGCCAGAAACTCGGCGCGGGCTGCCTGCAAATCGGCGTCAACGGCTGGGAATCAGACTTCGCCGGTCAGGTGCGGGACAAACGCGAATCGCTGGGGATCGTGCTCGAAGGTCAGATCGGTTTGCCGAAGACCGAGGCTGATGTGGCGCGCTTTGAGAGCAGCTTGCGCGCGGCGAAGGAGGCGGGCGTGGGCGTCCTGCGCGTCACTTGCCTGGGCACGCGACGTTACGAGACATTCGACAGCCTGGAGGCCTGGCAACGCTTCAAGGAGCAATCCTGGACTTCGCTCACGCTGGCCGAGCCGGTCGTGCGGCGGCACCGCGTCAAGCTCGCGGTCGAAAACCACAAGGACTGGCGCGTGGACGAACAGGTGGCGTTGTTGAAACGACTAGGGAGCGAATGGGTGGGCGTCAACCTTGACCTCGGCAACAACCTCGCGCTGCTCGAAGACCCGCTGGCGGTCGTCGAGGCGCTCGCGCCGCTCACGTTCACCACGCATTTCAAGGACATGGCCGTGCAGGCTTGCGATGACGGCTTCTTGCTATCCGAAGTGCCGCTGGGCGACGGTTTTTTTGATCTCAAGCGGATGAAGGAGATTTGCGAGCGCGCGAATCCGGCGGTGCAGTTCAACCTGGAGATGATCACGCGCGACCCGTTGCGCGTGCCCGTGCTGGGCCGCAAGTACTGGACGACCTTCAGCGACCTGCCCGCCAGCGCCCTCGCCCGCGCGCTGGCGCTGGTGAAGCAAAACCCGCCGAAGCAGCCGCTCCCGAAAGTCGCGGGCAAATCGCCGGAGGAACGGCTGGCTTTCGAGGAGGCGAATAACGTAAAATCCTTCGCGTTCGCACGAGAGCGCCTGGGCCTGTGAAGGCGAGGCAAAGCATCGTCGTCTGAGGCTCTGAAATCAAACCTGACCGCCTACAATGAAGAACCGATCTGACTCCGCACCCGCTCTTCCTCACCCCGGTCCTCTCCCGCTGGCAGAGGGAGAAGCCATCGCTGCCTCTTTGCGAACACACCGCGACGGGATTGGCATCGCAGCTTGCCGGGAGATTCGAGCCGGACGCCAGCCGCACCCTTTCACAGCGGGAGAGAGCCGGGGTGAGGGAGAATGCACAAACCATCGCCCAGGAGCTTGGTCACTTTCAAGGGACCGCTCCTTGTCCGTTGCCCTTTTCACCGCCTTTGTTCTCTCCGTTGCCTCCGGTTCAAGTTCCTTTGCCGGTGACTGGCCGGTGTTCCGCGGGCCGAACCGCACCGGCGTCATTGAGGCCAAGGACTGGCAGGAATGGCCCGCCAGCGGGCCGAAGATCGCCTGGCGCGGCAAGGTCGGGCTGGGCTTCTCGTCGGTCGTCATTGCCAAAGGCCGCGCGGCCACCGTCGGCCATGCGAGCAACAAGGACACGGTGTTCTGCTTCGACGCGGTGACGGGGAAGGAGTTGTGGAAGCACTCGTATCCCGCCCAGCTCGGCAATGTGTTTTACGAAGGCGGCACCACGGGCACGCCGACGTTTGAGGGCGACCGGCTGTATTGGTTGAGCCGCTGGGGCGATTTATTCTGCTTCGACGCCACGAGCGGCAAGATCGTCTGGTCGAAAAACATTCACAAGGAGACGGGCGTGAAACTGCCGACGTGGGGGTTCACCGGCGCTCCGTTGGTGCATGAAAACCTGCTGGTGCTAAACGTCGGTGAGGCGGGCCTAGCGGTGGACAAGACGAATGGGAAAATCGTCTGGCAGTCGGCAAACGGCGATGCCGGCTACTCGACCCCACTGGCCGTGCAACGCGCGGGCCAGTGGCTGGCGCTGATGGGCAACAGCGAGAACTACCTCGCGGTGAATCTCCAAACCGGCAAGGAGGCCTGGCGGCACAAATGGCTCACCGAGTACGGTGTGAATGCCGCTGATCCCATCGTGAGCGGCGATCGCGTGTTCATCGCCAGCGGCTACGGCAAGGGCGGCGCGCTGCTGGACCTCGGTTCCGGCCAGCCAAAGGAATTGTGGAAGACCAAGGCGCTGCGGACGCAATTCAACAGCGCGGTGCTGCACGACGGCCACCTCTACGGCCCGGATGGCGACACGACAGAAAAGGCCTCGCTCAAGTGCATCGAGTTCGCCACCGGCGCGGTGAAGTGGACGCACCCGGGCTTCGGCTCCGGCGGCCTGCTGATCGCCGATGGCAAGATCGTGGCCTTGTCTGGCACTGGTGAGTTGCTGGTCGCGCCCGCCACGCCAGCCGCTTTCAAACCCACTTCCCGGGCGCAGGTGATTGGCGGCAAGTGCTGGACCGCGCCGAGCATGGCCAACGGGATCATCTATTGCCGCAGCGGACGAGGTGATGTGGTCGCGGTGGATGTCAGAAAGTAGCCAGAGAGGGGAGGGACGAGCTACGCGAGTCCCTGATTTTAGGCAGTCTTGGAAGAGTGGGACTCGCGCAGTTCGTCCCTCCGAAGAGTTGGATGGGTGGCGCAATGAACAATCCAAGCTACGAGCCAGGTCGCAAATCGCTTCCGCATCTGCCTTCCCGTGAGTTTCTCAATCAGTCCGTCATCCAATACATCACCTGCAACGTTGCCAAACGCCGTTGTTTGCTTGCGCGTGATGAAATTCATCAACTGCTGCTCCGGGCCTGGGCAAAAGCTGATCACTGGTTGGTTGGCCGGTATGTCATCATGCCGGAGCACGTGCATTTCTTCTGCGCGCCCAGCGTGTTTCCGGCAACTTCTTTGAAGCGATGGATGGAGTTCTGGCGCTCACGTGTGACCAAGGACTGGCCCCGCGTGTATGAAAAGCCGATCTGGCAGAAGGATTTCTTTGACCGCCAGTTGCGGCACGGTGAGAGCTACCGCCAGAAGTGGCTTTACGTCGTGGAGAATCCGGTGCGGGCAGGGCTTGTCAGCGACTGGCAGGCATGGCCATATCAAGGCGAACTCAATGTGCTTTCCTGGCATGAACCGATTTGAAAACACTTGGGAGGGACGAGCTATGCGAGTCCCATTTTGAACCGCTAGAGTAATCAGGGACTCGCATAGCTCGTCCCTCCGAAATGTGAATTCCCATGAACCGCCGCCAATTTGTCCGTTCCACCGCCTTCGCCTCCGCCGCGCTGGCCGCCGCCCCATACATCCGCGCGGCTGAACCGGGACGCAAGCTGCGCACCGCGCTCATCGGCTCGGGCTGGTGGGGCAAGAACATCCTCAAGGAGGCGATGGCTTCGGGCCGCTGCCAGACCGTGGCGCTCGCGGACGCCGACACCAACATCGCCGAGATCGCCGGTGAACAGGTCAACGATCTGAGCGGCGACACGCCGAAGCTGTATCGCGATTACCGCGAACT
>Ga0073934_10011855_pt1 | contig 10417 bp, 7 predicted proteins | sample LarsenN4metaG_FD_76834 | JGI IMG/M metagenome (GOLD analysis project Ga0073934, IMG submission 76834) | Hot spring sediment bacterial and archeal communities from British Columbia, Canada, to study Microbial Dark Matter (Phase II) - Larsen... ... | reverse complement strand
GCCACTCCGCCTGCAGCACACGGAGGGCAGCCAGCCCCTGGAGGTCGTGGGTCAGCACCCAGGCGGATCCCACCCGGCGGAAGGTCCCTGTGACAGCCAGGGCCAGGGCCTTGAGGACGTCGCCCGACCGGGCAGACCGGCCGCGGATCCAGACGGGCAGCCGGCCTGGCCGAGGATCCGCGCGGATCTCCAGGCCGCAGGCCTCTCCAGCCCTGCCCGCCAGCTCCGCCACGGTGGACGCGCCCTCCAGCACCACCCGGGCACTCAGATCGGGCGAGGCATAGTCCAAATCCGACGGCTTAAGCCGGTTGGGCTGCAAGCGTTTCAGCCGCACGCCGAACAGGCTGGAGGCTGGAGGGCTCCCGCGGTGGACGAGGGCCACGCGCGGCCCGCCCCCTGCGTCGGGCCCGTAGTCCTGCGTGCCGAGGGCGCCCCCCTCTCCGGGGCCCAGAGGCATGAGCCGCACGAAGCTCTCACGCTTCAGCCGGAGCCGCACCCGGCTCCTCTCGGCCGGCGCGAGCAGGCGGGTGGGGCTGCCGCCGGAGGCCACCGTGCCGCGCCCGGCGGGGGCCCGCGTGATCTCGAATGGATCGGGAATCAGGCGCAGGAAGAGGGGCGCCTGCTCCCGGGAGAGGTCGCCCAGTCCCAGGCCTCGGGCACTGCCCAGCAGGCGCCACTGGGCCCGGGTGAGGCTGGCCTGGAACGCGCGCTTCAGGAGGTCGTCGTTCAGCCCCGCGACCAGGTCGGGGCGTACCGGTCGTGCATCGAGCACGGCCATCTCCGCGGGCACGACGGCGGTGAGGGTGCCCACCTGCACGGCCATCCTCCCATAGGGCTGCACCGCCGCGCGGAGGCGGTTCAGGTCCGAGGGCGGTCCGCCCGCCCGGGCGGGCACCGCGCTGCCCATGGCCGCCACGGCGCCCGGATTCACGGCCAGAAGAGCTCCCCGTCTGCCGGCATCCCAGCCGATGCCCTCCAGCACCCGCTCGAGCGTGGCGACCGGACGACCCGCCTGGGCCCGGACCGGCCGCGCAAGGGCCTGCCAGGCCACCGCGCCTGCCCACGCGGCCATGATCACAAGCGTGCGTGGCACGGGCTGCCTCCCCTCGCCGCGCCCATTCGCTGCAACGCCGCGCCGCACCTGCTATAATGCGGCGGAAGGAGCGCAGCCATGTTCGCCCCGTTTGCCAACGAGCCCCACGCGGACTTCCGCCAGGAGGGCCCGCGCCGCCGCATGCGGGAGGCCCTGGAGCGCGTGGGCGCGGCCCTGGGCCGCACCTATCCCTTGGTGATCGGCGGCCAGCCCGTGGAGACGGCAGACTCCCTTGTCTCCCGAAACCCCGCCTGCCCCTCCCAGGTGGTGGGCATCACCGGCCGCGCCACGCCGGAGCACATCGACCGGGCCATCCAGGCCGCCGCCCAGGCCTATCCCGAGTGGAGCCGCACGCCCCCCGAGGTGCGGGCGCGCTGCCTCGTCAAAGCCGCCGCCATCCTGCGCCGCCGGATCTACGAGTTCTCCGCCTGGATGGTCTACGAAGTGAGCAAGTCCTGGACCGAGGCCTATGCCGACGCGGCCGAAGCCATCGACTTTCTGGAGTTCTACGCCCGGCAGATGGTGCGCCTTGCCGGCCAGCGCGAGACCACCCACTTCCCCGGCGAGGAAGCCGAGGTCCAGTACCTGCCGCTGGGAGTGGGCGGCATCATCTCGCCCTGGAACTTCCCGCTGGCCATCTTCACGGGAATGACCGCGGGCCCCGTCGTGGCCGGAAACACGGTCGTGTGCAAGCCCGCGGAGCAGTCGCCCGTCCTCGCGGCGCTGTGCTTCCAGGTGCTGGAGGAGGCGTCCCTGCCGCCGGGCGTGGTGAACTTCGTGCCGGGCTTCGGCGAGGACGCCGGGGAGGCCCTCACCGGCGACCCCCGCATCCGCTTCGTCTCCTTCACCGGCTCCAAGGCCGTGGGGCTCCGAATCTACGAGCGGGTCGCCCAGGCGCGCCCGAGCCAGCACTGGCTCAAGCGCGCCGTCCTCGAGATGGGCGGCAAGAACGCCATCATCGTGGACGAGACGGCGGACCTGGACGCGGCGGCGGAAGGAGTGGTGGCCTCCGCCTTTGGATTCCAGGGGCAGAAGTGCTCCGCCTGCTCCAGGCTGATCGCCCACGAGCGGATCCACGACGCGCTGCTGGAACGAGTGGTGCAGCGGGCGGCGGCCCTCAAGGTGGGGGATCCCGCCAACCCAGAGACGGACATGGGCGCCGTCATCGACGAGGACGCGATGCGGAAGATCCTCTCCTACATCGAGATCGGCCGGGGGGAGGGGGAGCTGGTGCTGGGAGGAGAGCCCCTCCCGGGAGAGGGGCACTTCGTGCCCCCCACCCTCTTCGTCAATGTGGCACCCGGAGCGCGGATCGCCCAGGAGGAGATCTTCGGGCCCGTGCTGGCGGTGCTTCGCGCCGCGGACTTCGACGAGGCGCTGGAGATCGCGAACGGAACGGAGTATGGCCTGACCGGCGCGGTCTACTCCCGGGACCGGTCGCGGCTGGAGCGGGCCCGCCGGGAGTTCCACGTGGGCAACCTCTACTTCAACCGCAAGTGCACCGGTGCCCTGGTGGACGTCCAGCCCTTCGGCGGGTTCAACATGAGCGGAACGGACTCAAAGGCCGGCGGCCGCGACTACCTGCTGCTGTTCCTGCAGCAGAAGGCCATCTCCGAGCGCTGGTGAGGCACACGGCGCCGGAGGCCGGACAGGCGGGGGATATCCTGCGATGGGCTGGACGGTGCTGGTGACGGCGCGGGCGTTCTGGGTGAGCGGCGCGGAAGCCCGCCGCGAGCTGGAGGCGGCCGGGTGCCGCGTGGTGGACGCCCCGGAGGCCGGCCCGCTGCCCGAACACGTGCTCATCCCCCTCCTCCAGCCGTGCGACGCCGTGATCGCCTCCAACGACCCCTACACCGCTGCGGTCTTCGCGGCCTGCCCCCGCCTGAAGGTCGTCTCCCGGTGCGGCGTGGGGATCGACCGGATCGACACGGCCGCGGCCACGGAGGCGGGAGTGGTCGTCGCCAACATCCCCGACGCCATGACGGAGGCAGTGGCCGACTTCACGCTGGCCCTCATGCTCGCCGTGGCACGCCGCATTCCCGAGGGCGATGCGCTCATGCGGGCGGGTGGCTGGGGCGAGTTCCCAGGCGTCCAGCTGCCGGGGAAGACGCTGGGCCTCGTGGGATTCGGCCAGATCGGGCGGGCCGTGGCCCGGCGGGCACTGGGATTCGGAATGCGCCTGCTGGCCTGCGACCCCCGCCTGGCAGGCGGGCGCGCTCCCGATCCTCCGGCAGAGGTCGTCTCGCTCCAGGAGCTGCTGGAGCGCAGCGACTTCGTCTCCCTGCACGCGCCGGCCACCCCCGAAACGGCGGGTCTGTTTGGCTCAGCCGAGTTCGGCCGCATGAAGCCCACCGCCTACTTCATCAACACCGCCCGGGGCGCGCTGGTGGATGAGGCGGCCCTCGTGGACGCCCTGAACCGGGGCCTGATCGCGGGCGCGGGCATTGACGTCTATGCCCAGGAGCCGTGCCCTCCGGACCATCCCCTGCGGCGGGCGCCGAATACTGTGCTCGCCCCGCACAACGCCTTCAACTCCGTGGAAGCGGCGCGGGAAATGAGCCTGCGCTCCGCCGCCGCGATCCTGGACGTGATGCGCGGCGGCCGCCCCCGCTGCCCGGTGAATCCTGCCGTGTTTGAGTCCCCGCCTCTGCGCTGCCGGGTCCAGGCCGGCTGATTGCTTGGGAAGCGGCCATTTTGGAGACGAGGCCTGCGGGCTGACCGGAGGCGCTGCGGGCGCGCCTCCCCTGGCCCCAGCGGGACGGCCCCGGGCGATTTCACTTAGCGACGCTGGCCGCAGATGGGGACAGGTGGTCAGGGAGAGTTGCCGGGGGAATGGGCCGGCGCGCCGGGCTGGGCCAGGATCCACTCCACTGCGGCGGGCAGATCGCGCGCCACGTGGGCGGGCGCACAGGGGAACCGCTCGGGGTCCCAGCGGTCCGTGTTGCCGGTGAGGACCAGGACGGAGGTGGCGCCCGCCGCCGTGCCGCACTGGATATCCTCCGGCCGGTCGCCCACGAAGAAGCTGGATGCCAGGTCCACCTGCAGATCCCGGCCCAGCTCCTCCACCAGGCCCGGCAACGGCTTGCGGCACGCGCATCCCGCGTCGGGCAGGTGCGGGCAGTGGCGGATGGCATGGATCCGGCCCCCAGCGGCCTCCACCTCCTGAATCAGCCGCGCGTGTGTCCGCGCCAGGGCCTCCTCCGTGAACAGCCCCCGCCCGATGCCGGACTGGTTGGTCACCACCGCCACCACGAACCCCGCCCTCTCCAGACGCGCGATCGCCTCGGCTGCGCCCGGGAGCATCTCCAGCTCCTCCGGGCTCTTAATGAAGGCGGGACTGTCGCGGTTGACCACGCCGTCCCGGTCCAGGAAGACGGCTCTGCGGAGGAAGGGGGAGGAGGATCCCGGGGGTGTCACGCCGGCTGCTCGGCGGCCGGGGCCCGGAGCCCGAAGAGGCGCTCGGCATTGGTGTAGAGCACGCGCTGGCGGGCCTCGCTCGAAAGACCCGAGTCCTCCACCAGCCCCAGGGCGGCGGCGGCGTCCATCCGGGGCGATCCGGAGCCGAAGAGCACTCTGTGGGGCCCCAGGGCCTCGATGGCCGCGGGCAGCTTGGCCCTGTCAAGCACGCCGGAGGTCTCCAGGAATATGTTCACCGACTCCTGCGCCGCTGCAATGGCCGTGCGCCAGTCGGGCCCGCCCATGCCCAGGAGGACCACCTTCAGCATGGGGAAGCTTCGGGCGATGGCCAGAGCGGCCTCCGCGCAGGGGCCGTTGGGGGCGAACAGAAACAGGGGCTTGCTGTAGCGCCTGTAGGGGTTGATCAGATCGTCCGCCACGATGCGGGGGAGCGGCCGATCCAGCTGCGTGCCGGCCACGGCCATGCCCACGAACTGGCGCTGGCTCATCAGCTCGCGCATTGCCGCCACCGAGGAGTCGACCCGGTTGGAATGGGCCACGAGGCAGGCGTGCAGCCCGGGCGCCTGGCTCACAATGGCCTTGAGCACCCGGTTGCCCGCCAGGGGGTCCACGGCGCGGGCGTGGGCCGACAGCAGGGCGCATGCATCGATCCCGCGTGCCCGCATGGACTCGGCGATCGCCTTGGCGCTGTTGGCCACGCCGGGAATCGGGCTCCCTCCAAGCCAGCTCTGCGCATCGAAAATGGGCAATGGGTCGCTCCCGTTCGCCGGCCGCCGCCGGCCCGCATCGCTCCCGTCCCCGGCGCACGACCGGGCTAGACGCTCAGGACCCTCCGGGCGTTCTCGCCCAGGACCAGGGCGGCGTGCTCCTCGTCCAGACCCGCGTGGCGCAGCACCCTCAGGCCGCTCGCCACCGGCCGGGAGGGCGCCCCGGATCCGAAGAGCAGGCGGTGCGGCCCCACCGCCTCGGCAGCCTGCCGAATGGCCCCCTCGGCCAGCAGACTCGACGTCTCCACGTGCACGGCATCGCACCGGCGCATCAGCCAGACCGCTTCCGAGAGCGTGTCCGCCTCCACGCCAGCCAGAATCACCGGCGAGGGATGGCCTCCCAGCGCCTCGACCACGCGCGTGGCCATCCCCGGCCCGTGCACGTCGACCATCACCGGCAACCCCTCATCCTCCAGCTCCCGGACGATCTCCCGGAAAGCAGCGCTGTCCGGCGACCAGCCCTGCAGCTCCGGGAAGAAGCGCACCAGCCGGAATCCCTCCGCCCGAAGCCGGCTCGCGGCGCCGCCCCTGAAGTGGCATCGCGGATTCAGTGTCGCTGCCGGAAGCAGTCGGTTCAGCTCGGCGCAGGCAGCGCGCGTGGCGGTGTTGCCTGCCGTGTGATCCAGCAGAACCCCCACCGTCGAGAGGGTGCAGCTCTGGCCGACGCCGTGCCGCGCCATGAGCTCCACCAGCTCCGCCACCGAGAGGTCGCTGGCCGCGGCGGGCATGGGTCCGAACAGGGTGTTTATGTCGATGATCGCTGCCATGGAGCCTGGCCTGCACCACACCGAAAGCGGGCCGGGCGGCCGCCCAGGACCCCCGCGCCGCTCACGGCCACTATCCGGGCTGGGCCTCGGGGAGGATCCAGCCCCGGGCGCTGCGCAGACGTCGCACTACGCGGTCCCGCCCGAGCACCGCCAGCGTCTCGAAGAGTCCCGGGCCCGCGGTGCGCCCGGTCACGGCCACGCGCAATGTGTGTATCACCGTCGCCCGGGGGACCCCCAGCGCCTGGGACACCGCGTCCACCATCAGCTCCGCCGCCGCGTCGGTGAACTCGGGCTCCAGTCGGGAGAACCAGGCCTCCGCCTGCCGCAGGATCTCCTCCGCCTGCGGGCCCGCCAGCCACTTGCGCCGCCCCTTCTCTTCCGGCTCCGCCGGGTCCTGGAAGAAGAAGGCCGTGAGCGGAGCGGCCTCAGAGAGCACCTTCATGCGCTCAATGACCAGCGGGATCACTTTCGCCGCATAGGCCCGCTCGTCCTCCGAGGGCGGGTCCCCGACAATCCCAGCCCGGGAGAGGAACGGCAACGAGAGCCGCAGGATCCGCTCCGGGTCCGCGCGCCGCAGATGCTCTCCGTTCATCCAGCGGAGCTTGTCGAAGTCGAACACCGCCGGATGGTTCATGAGCCCCGCGATGCTGAACCGCTCGAGGATCTCCTGGCGCGTGAAGATCTCCCGCTCGGCCTCCCCCGGCGACCATCCCAGCAGCGCCAGGAAGTTGAACAGGGCCTCCGGCAGATAGCCCTCTCGGATGAAATCCACGAACTGGGTGGAGCCGTGCCGCTTGGAGAGCTTCTTGCGGTCCGGACCCAGCAGGAGTGGCAGGTGCACCCAGAAGGGCTCCGGCCACCCCATGGAGCGGAAGAGGTGCACGTGCTTGGGCGCGCTGGGGAGCCACTCCTCACCGCGCAGCACGTGGGTGATGGCGGTGTCGTGGTCATCGGTGGCGGCAGCCAGATGGTAGGTGGGCCAGCCGTTCGCCTTCAGGAGCACGGGGTCGTCCAGCGTTCGGCAGTCCACAGTGATCTCCCCATACACCAGGTCCTGCAGGGTGATCGTCCCCGATTCGGGCATGGCGAGCCGCACCACGCTGGGCGCCCCCTCCGCTTCCTGACGGGCGCGCTCCTCCGGCGCAAGCCTGCGGCAACGTCGGTCGTAGCCCGTGGCGCCGCCGCGGGCCTCCTGGCTCTTGCGCATCTCTCGGAGCCGCTCCTCCGTGCACCAGCAACGGTAGGCGGATCCCCGGGCGATCAGCTCCTCCGCCACCTCCCGGTAGCGCGGCAGCCGCTCCGACTGGACGTAGGGCGCGTCGGGCCCGCCCGTCACCCACCATGCGTCGGGCTCGATCTCCAGGAAGCGCAGGCTCTCCTCGATCTGCGCCACCGATTCCGGCCGGTAGCGCGCGGGATCGCGGTCCGTATCCTCCAGCCGTGCCAGGAAGACCCCGCCCTCCTTGCGGGCCAGCAGCCAGTCGTAGATGGCCGTCCGGAGGTTGCCCACATGAGGCGGACCGGTGGGGCTGGGCGCGTAGCGCGTTTTGACGGACATGTGGGGGATGCGGGGTGCGGCCACAGGGGGGAGCCCTGGACGAGCGCGTCCATGGCTCCCCCGGTGCTGCTACTTCAGCAGGTACTTGCGCTTGCTGCGGTCGAAGCCCTGGGAGAGCTTCTTGGCGTCGTACACCCAGGCGCCGCCGCGCTGGAAGAAGCAGTGATACCCCGAAAGGATGGAGGCCACCACCCTGCGGCGGGTTCGCCGGGCGATGTTCACCTCCGTGAGCAGGGTGAGGTACTCGATCCCCTTCCGGTAATGCTCCATGATCTCCCGCATGATGTCGAACGTGGGAAGCTCCTCGTCCTCGGCGCGGCGCCCCAGGTCCAGCAGCTCGTTCACCCGGTTGCGGCTGATGAACATCGCCGGTTCGGTCTCCTCGCCGTAGGTGACCACATACCGATCCCGCGCCTGGCGCTCCAGATAGAAGACCGCGCCGGAATCCACGGGCAGAGTGATGTACCAGTCCAGCAGGCCGTAGAGCAGGCGCGTTTCGTTGTTCACCCAGCAGTCCAGCTTGTGCCCGGTGGGCAGGATCACATCCACCTGCAGGACCTGCGGGTCCACCGCGAAGAACCCCGGGGGCAGCTGGGCCAGCGGGAACGTGCCGATCTCCTTGTGGTGGAACTTCAGCACGCACCGCGCCGTGGCCGGCGGGTTCGGGTCCGGCTCGAAGACGGGCTCCTCGTCCAGCACATCCTGGGCAAGCGCCGTGAGGATCTCCCGCTGAAGCCCGCCGTCGAACCCGTCGTCCTCCAGCAGGATGTCCACCTCGTTGCCTTCGGCGTCGGTGAAGTGCAACGGCGGGAAATGGAGGATCTCCGGCACGGAGTAGACGTAGCCAGGCACCGCGCCCCGGGGCACGAATCGGTCGGCGCCCACCCAAAGCACGCGGCTGTCCTGGCGCAGCGTGTCCGTGAGGGTGGCCAGGTCGCCCTCGTAGGTGGGCTCGCCCGGCGAGACCTCGAAGTAGTCTTCCAGAACTCGTGCGGCGTGCACGGCGGTCTCCGAGCGGAGCACCGCCTGGACGACCTGCTCCCGGTCCTCATCGCTGATCACGAGCGGCTGGGCGGCCTCGGCGGCCTTGGCCTCTCCATACTCGTCGACCTCGCGCTCCGCGAGGGCGGGGAAGAACCCGGCCAGGCGCTGTGCGCCCTTCGGTCCCACCCAGTGGCCCGTCGAGAGATAGACGGGCCGGCCGTCCGCCAGGAGACGGCCGACGAACGTCGCGGGGCTGAACCGTTCCCTTTCCCTGCGCCACGCGAGCGCCTGGAGAACCCGGCTGGGCACCGGCTCCCCCACGGAATCCAGGAACTCCACCACGGAGTCCACGCTCCGGGGGTCGAGCCGCGCGGCAGCCTCCTCATAGGGTGCCAGGTCGCTGGCACGCAGGTAGTTGTCGAAGAGAACGTCCTCCTCCGCCTCGCCGGAGACGTTGAGCAGCCACCTGGTGAGCCCGAAGCGGCCGTCCGGCGTGGCGAAGTAGCGCTCCCGATTCGCCAGCAGGCGGGGGAGCATCTCCTCGAAGATCTCGGCCGGACGGCCATAAATGGCGGCCAGCTCCCTGGCGAGGGCCCGGGGAGGTGCTGGCTGGCCGAGCCGCTCGATGACCTCCTCGAGATTCCGCTCGGTCGCCCGGTCTGGTGCCGCGAACCGCGTCCAGAGGGTCCACTTGCGGTCCGTGGTGGCGAACCGCTCTGGATGCGTGGCCAGCACCACGCGGGCGAGCTTCACGTCGACGTCGGGCCTCCCAACGAGCCGGGCGGCCTCCGAGGCCTTGATGGGCTCGCCGGCTTCAAGCAGCGCGCGGTGAATCAGGTCTGCCGCATAGGTCGCGGCCAAGTTCTCATCGAGAGTCGGCTGGGCTGCAAGGGCCAAGGTCTGCCTCCGAGAGGGACGGGCGGCCGCCAGCACGGCATCCATTCAGGGATTCCGCAACGGCCGCGGCCGTGCCCTCGAGATCGTAAGGTTGCGCGCCGGTGATGCGCGCCTGAATGAAGTCGCCGGGGCGGGCGCGGCTCCCGGCAACGTGCACCTGTCCGTCCACGTCGGGACCGTCGCGGAAGGTCCTGCCCGTGACGCCGTGGACGCGCGACTGCTCCACCAGCACCTCCATCGTGCGGCCGATCCACCGGCGTCCGCGCTCCAGGGAGATCGCCTGCTGGAGCCTCATGAGCCGGTCGCGCCGCTGGCGCTTGATCCGGGCGGGAACCCGGCCCGGCAGGGAGGCGCTGGGTGTGCCTTCCTCCACAGAGTACTCGAAGACGCCCACCCGGTCGAACCGGGCAGCCTCCACGAATCGCTCCAGCGCGGCGAACTGCTCCTCCGTCTCGCCCGGAAAGCCCACTATGAACGTGGTCCGGAGCGCCACGTCCGGCGACGCCTCGCGGATGCGCTCGATCAGCCGGAGGTAGGAGGCGCCGTCTCCCGGGCGGCGCATGGCCCGGAGGATGCCGGGGTCGGCGTGCTGGAGCGGCATGTCCAGATACTGGCACACCTTTGGCGTCTCGGCGATGGCGCGTATGAGCCGGTCGTTCACGCGCGACGGATAGCAGTAGAACACGCGCAGCCAGCGCAGGCTGGAGATCGCGGAGAGGTCCGCCAGCAGGCGGGGCAGCAGGGGCTCCCCGCACAGGTCGTACCCATACTGGGTGGAGTCCTGGGCGATGAGGCAGACCTCCCGGACGCCCTGGTCCGCCAGCATCCGCGCCTCTTCCAGAACCCGCTCCAGCGGCTTGCTCACATGGGCCCCGCGGAACGAGGGGATGGCGCAGAAGGTGCACTGATGGTCGCAGCCCTCGCTGATCTTGAG
>Ga0073934_10011854_pt1 | contig 10417 bp, 8 predicted proteins | sample LarsenN4metaG_FD_76834 | JGI IMG/M metagenome (GOLD analysis project Ga0073934, IMG submission 76834) | Hot spring sediment bacterial and archeal communities from British Columbia, Canada, to study Microbial Dark Matter (Phase II) - Larsen... ... | reverse complement strand
TTCAGGCGGGCGATGACCGGTTTCCCCAGGTTGCGGAGGAGGTCGAGGGTCTGGGCGAAGAGGCCCATGTACTTCCAGTAGTTGCGGGGCCGGCGCAGGTAGACCGAGGCGTACTCCTTGACATCGCCCCCGGTGCAAAAGGCGTGGTTCCCGGTGCCGGTCAGGACGAGCACGCCGACGGCGTCGTCCCAGGAGGCGTCCTGGAACGCCTGGCTCATCTCGGAAAGCGTGGTGGTGGTATAGGCATTGTAGGCCTGCGGGCGATTGATGGTGACGGTGGCGATGCCGTCCCGCTTCGCGTAGAGGATGTCCTGGAACTGGAAGCGGGTCGCGGGCTGCGGGGTGAACACAGCCACGGTTCTCCCCCCTCTCCTGCCGTGTGGGGTAAATCGCCCGGGCGCTCTGCGCGGCCCGGGCGTTGATACACTTTTGACATTATCCCCAGCGTAGGGAAAGCCGGTGCCCGGGGGTATCGGGCGGAGACCCTATTTTGCACGCAGGGATTCGAATCCCCTCGTCTCCACCAGCCGCGCCGAGGTGTCCGACCAGTTCTACATCGTAAAGGGGGTTCCTCGGACCGTGCTTGGCAGGGCTGCCCTCGAATGTTCGAGGGACAAAGGAGCCGGGCGAGTTCCGCCCAATTCACCGTTCAGCCGCCTCTGAACTTCAAACGCATTTTCCGGGCGAGGTGGGGTATGAGACAGGACGAGCAAGATGCTCACGAAAACATCATGGCTCGATTGCATCCAGCCGTCGAACGCTGGTATAAGGGGGATCCGTTTGGGTACATGGGACTCTGTGCCGACGACGTGACCTACTTTGCCCCCGGTACTGGTGGGCGCTTAAATGGCCTGAGCGCATTAAGGGCAACCTATGCTACCCTTGCGGGGAAGGTGAATGTCTCCAGGTTCGAAATCTTGAATCCCAAAATCCAGTTCTATGGAGACACAGCGGTCTTTACCTACAACGTGAATGAATATGGCAGCGAGGGGCCTGCGACCTATCGCTGGAACGCTACCGAGGTCTACCGTCGAATCGGCGACGAGTGGCGAATCATTCACGCGCACTGGTCCAAGACCCAATAGACGGGCGAAATGCCGGGCGACGAGTCACCCTGGGGACAGCGGTTGTGATTCAGCTAGCGCATAGGCGATGGCCTCCTCGAGGGGCATGGCCCGACCCTTCGCCCATTCGGCGGCGAAGATCTCTGCCCCCACCGTCCCTCTGAGCGCCGTGAGACGCCGCTCATAAGCAGGCCCGTAGCCGGTGGGAACGCCGATGCCGGTGGCCACGCGCAGTGTGTCCGCGGAAGCCAGCAGCCGGATGGCCCACGGAAGGTCGGGGCAGACGATGCCCAGGCAGGCGAGGGTATCTGCTATCCCCCGCCTGTCCCCCAACCCTTTGAACAGCGCAAGGGCCTCTCTGTTGAGGGTCCGACCTTCGGCCTCATCCCCCACCTCGGCAACGACGATGCCCAGTCCGTTCAGAGACCAGGCGATGCCCCTCGGGTCGCCGAGTTCGCGCGCTAGTCGCAAACTCTCTTCGAAGTGAGCCCTGGCTTGCGCGAACTTCTCCTCCGAGCCGAGGATGAACCCTGCGAGGCGAAGGGCAGCGCCGATCCCCGTTTCGTCGTTCAACGCGCGGTAGGCCTTCAGGCTCTCGTCAGCGTAGAATCTGGCGCCGGCGTAGTCGGCCCGTTCCCAGAGCACCTGGGCGAGGATGCGCAGGCAGTCTGCGACAGCCTGCCTGTCGTCGAGTTCCCGGTACAGGCCCAGCGCCTGATTCAACAGGGATGCGGCGCGATTGCCGTCACGCTGCAAGAAGCCGAGGAGTCCCCCGCCAAAGAGCGCCTTGGCACGCACGGCGGGAGCTGCCTCCGGGCTTACCTCCATCGCCCGCGCCAACCACTCCCCCCACTCGCTCAGGTACCCCCGCACGTTCCAGAAGCGCCACAGGTTGCCTGCCAGCCGCAAGGCCTGCTCGCGGTCGGTCGATCCGCTCACGCTCCACTCCAGCGCCGTCCGTACGTTGCCGTACTCCCCCTCCAGGCGCTTCAGCCATGCGCTCTGCTCGGGGCCACGCAGCATCGGTTCGGCTTCCTCTGTAAGCGCCAAGTACCACTGCGCGTGCTGTTCGCGGACCCCCGCTGTCTCGCCCGCGTTCTTGAGCTTCTCCGATGCATAGTGCCTCACGGTTTCGAGCAGCCGGTAGCGGATATCGCCGTTCTGTTCCTCGGTGACTACGAGCGACCGATCGACCAGCCGCGTCAGCAGGTCGAGGATGTCCCCTCGGTCGAGGCTTTCACCCGCGCACACGCCTTCTGCTGCTTCCAGCGCCCAACCACCGGCGAAGACCGACAGCCGCCGCAGCAACACGCGCTCCGGCGGCGAGAGGAGGTCGTAACTCCAGTCCATCGTCGCTCGGAGAGTCTGATGCCTGGGCAGCACGGTTCTGCCCCCGGCTGTGAGCAGCCGAAAACGGTCGTCGAGGCGGGCCGCAATTTGCCGTACAGACATCCCTTTCACCCGCGCCGCGGCGAGCTCGATCGCCAGGGGCATCCCGTCCAGGCGGTGGCAGATCTCCGCGACCACCCGGGCGTTCTCTCGCGTCAGGGAGAAATTCGGCACCGCGAAAACGGCTCGCTCGAGGAAGAGGCGGACGGCCTCGTATTCTGCAATCTGCTGGAGCGAGGCGCCGTTCCGCAGATCGGGGACGGAGAGGGTGGGGACACGGTAAGTCAACTCCCCGAGGATTGCCAACGGCTCACGGCTGGTGGCCAGGATTTGCAGAGAAGGGCAGGCGCGTAGTAGCGACTCGACCAGATGGGCGCAGGCGGAGACGAGGTGTTCGCAGTTGTCCAACACGAGGAGCAGGGTCTTTGGCCGGACAGACTCCACCAGCGTGTCCACCAGCGTGCGTCCGGCCATTTCCCGGACCCCCAACGTCGAGGCGACGGTCTGGACGACGAGCGCCGGATCGGAGAGCGGGGCGAGATCGACCAGCCAGACTCCGTGCGCAAACTCTTCAATCAGGTCGGCCGCGACCTGGATGGCCAGCCGGGTCTTCCCCGCGCCGCCGGCGCCCTGGAGCGTCAGCAGGCGCGTGGTGGTCAAGAGCCGCTTGACCTCGGTCATCTCGCGCTCCCGGCCAACGAAGCTCGTCAGCTGGATCGGCAGGTTATTGGAAATCACATCCAGGGTGCGCAGCGGCGGGAAGTCGGCGGGCAGGTCGGGGATGACAGCCTGGAAGATGCGCTCGGGGCGGGACAGGTCCCTCAGCCGATGCTCCCCCAGGTCCCGCAAGGTGATGTCCTCTGGCAGCGCATCCTGCACCAAACTCTGCGTCGCCTGGGAGAGAAGAATCTCGCCGCCATATCCCGCCGCCATGATGCGCGCGGCACGGTGGACGTCCAGGCCGACATAGCCCCCAAAGGCGGGCACAGCCTGACCCGTATGGATACCCATACGCACGCGGATCGGCGCACCTTCCGGCCAGGGATGGGCAGCGATCGCACGCTGCGCCGCCACAGCCGCCTTTAGGGCATCCCGCGCCTCAGTGAAGGCAACGAAGAAGCCGTCGCCCGCCGTGTCGATTTCCTGACCGCCACCAGCATGGAATGCGGCACGGAGCAGGCGGCGGTGTTCTCCCACCACCTCCACGTACCGATCTTCCAGAAGCTGGAGCAGGTTAGTAGACCCCTCGATGTCGGTGAACAGGAAGGTGACCTTGCCGGTCGGGAGAGAGGACATGAAAGTCCCCCTGGCTGTTCTCAACCGCTGAGTTTCGATGTGTTCCCTCTACCCCTCCTCCACGCAGCTTGGTGCACCTTCAGATGGAGTGAAAAGTGAGGGGAAGAAATCCGCTACCGGATTGCTGCCGGCAGCACGCTGGATGGAAGACGTTCTGGCAGTACTCAGACGAGAAGCCTATTGATCCTCCGAGGTGGTAGTCTCGCTCTGGCCGGGCGAATCTCTTCCGGTGAGATCCCAGGCGCAAGGATTCAGCTCGGCACCCCATAGGCAGATTCCGGTCCAGCTCGCGTGCGCTTGCAAATGTCTTGCAAATGCGCTCAGCGGAACCAGAAGGAATTCGTCGACCCTGGACGTAACGGTCAAAGGCCGAGAACCCAGACAGAACGGCACATTCGGCCGCTCGTGGCCACGCGAAGGAAGACCACCCATCTAATTTGCACGCGGGGGGTCAGGGGTTCGAATCCTCTCCTCTCCACCGGCCGGAAGCCTCTCCCAGGAGGGCGTTCCGCTCACTCCTGGCGCAGGCCCCTCGCCGGCCCCGAAGCCCGTCGCCCAGCCACACGACAACCAATTCTGGTCAGTTTGACCGCCTCGGTGCGCCTGAATCGGAGGAGGGGGAGCGATGGACTGGAATCTACGCGTTCACTTCAATTCCCAGGCGCCTACCTCCCAGGACCAGCAGCGTCTCCCAGAGGTTTCGCGGCCGGCCTGAGGCCAGCCAGTACTTCTCGAACAGGACCTTGCCCCAGTACAGGGCACGGCTGGGCGGCCTCAGCTCGACGATAGGCGCGGGCTCGACGAAAAACCCGCCGCTGGCAAAGGCGGCACGCCCATGCTCCATTTCGATCCAGCAATACCCCTTCCCGTCGAAGGTACGGAATGAGCCTCTCCCTTCGATGGCGGCGGCGATCTGGTCGGCCACCACTTCGGCCTGGCGGTGGGCGAAAGTGCCCGCCTTGGGCAGGCTCAGGGGCGTGTCGGGTTGATGGCGTCCCGGAAGGCTAATGGCCGTGACGTCGCCGATGGCCCACACGCCTTCGACGCGAGTCTTCAGGGTGCGCGGCTGCACCGGAATCCATCCCGCTTCACCCGTCAGGCCGGCTTCTTGGACGAGGTGCGGGCTGCGATGCGGCGGCACGCTGAGCAGCAGGTCAAACCGCGCTCTCTCTCCTCCTTCAAAGACCAGCTCCCGCTCAGCGCCATCGACCGACGCCAACCGGTGACGCAGGTGCACGGTAATGCCGTGGCTTTCGTCCATCTGCTTGAGCAGGTTCCCCATCGCGGGCCCGGCGGTCGGCATCGGCGATGGCTCGGGTGTGAAGAGACGCAGGTCAACCCGGTCGCGGATCCCTTTCCGGCGGAAGTGGTGATCCAGGAGGAGCGCCACCTCATGGGGAGCCGAAGGGCACTTGAAGGGTGTGCGCGCCGCCACGACGGCGATCGTTCCGCCGGCAAAAGCCCGGATCGCCTCCGCCAGTCTCGCGGCTCCGGCCAGATGGTAGAAGGTGTCACCCGCCTGGGCCAGACCAGGGATGGCGTCGGGGTCGAGCGCAGCCCCCAGGGCCACGACCAGATAGTCGTAGGTGAGTTCAGGGCCGGTCGTCTCTATCCGCCGCCGCGCTAGGTCCAGGTGAACCGCCTCGGCGGTGACCACCTGAACGCCGCGGCGCACCAGCCGGGAAAAGGGTCTGGTGACCTGATCTGCGGTCCTGTCTCCGAGCATGACCCACACGAACGAGGGTGGGAAGGCATGGTGCGCGTTCTTCTCCACGAGGGTGATGCGGTGCTCCGGGCCCAACTGGCGGCGGAGGGCGTTGGCAGCGACCAAGCCTCCCACCCCGCCGCCCAGAATGACGATCGTCTTCCCCGCCACAGGTCACCCCCCCCAGAGCCGCGGCCAGGTCGTCCCGCCGGATCAGACCACTCTTGTGCCAGAGGACCAGGCCGTCCGCGGCGCAGAGGAGCACAGTCGGCACCGACAGGATGTCGTACTTCTCCGCCAGCTCCGGATGTTGGTGGACGTCCACCTTCACCAGGGTCAGGCGGTCGGTGTGCTGTGGGATGATATCGGCCAGGGCTGCCTCCACCGGCGGGCAGGTCGAGCACCAGTCCGCTCGGAAGTACAGGACCACTTGCTTGCCCTGCTCAAGAACTTCAGCTTCAGCAGAACTCTCCTGCATCTAAGCCTCCTCTTCGCCAGCCACGGACAGAGCAGCCTGGGTGATCATGGTGCCGACCGCCTTGTTGGTTCATGAACTTGCTGGCGACATAGAGCACTTTCAGCCGCCCCACTTCGTCCGGAGCCGCCTGAGAATGCGCTTCGGATTCACCCCGGATCGCCTTCCGCACCTCTTCAACTGATGTGCTGCCCTGCCGGGGGGCCGCTCCGGCTTTCTCGGTCAAAGCCGGCAGTACGATCCTCAGGATCTCAGCGAACGCGGCGGCAACCCCGGCGGCATCTTGATCAGGATACCCGGAGGCAAGTGCTGCAGCGATGTCTTCAAGCTTCACCGGCAAGGTTTTCCTCCTGCTGGCGTTCGGATTCATGCCGCCCTTGCCAGCAGACAGACAAATGACGCCCCCGGCCGCATCCCTGCATAAGCTGGCTCGGCGGCAAGCGCGTCTCCGGGGGCCTGGGTGATCGCCGACGTCACTCCGGCGAGGACGAATCCGGCGCTGGCCAGGAGCCCTTCGAGTTCTTGCATGGTGTAGAAGGTGGCATGGCGGTAGAACAGGTGGCCGGCGCGCTTCCTCTCCAGATACGACCGCCCCCATGCGCTGTCCCGGAGAATGTCGGCGACGATCAGCCCACCCTCGGGCTGCAGGACGCGCCTGGCCTCCCGAAGAAGTAAATGGTTCATCCGGCAAAACCGGGGAACGCGTCCATGATCTTGAGGAAGAAGTACTCGTCGTCCCGGTAGCCGAAGGCCATCCGCTTGAGGACCTTGATCTTGTTGTTGATCCCTTCCAGCAGGCTCGTGTGGAAGGGGTAGCGGCAGTGGGCCAGGATGCCGGGGAGCTTCGCCTTCAGGTTCCGCGCGAAGGTCTTCAGGGGCTCGATGCGGCTGTGGATGGCCCGCTGATACCACTCGGCGAAGAACCGTCGGGCTGCGCCGGGATAGGTGTAAGCCCAGAGGTGCTTGAGGTCGTCTTTGAGGATGTAGGCGGTGACCAGACGGCGGTTGACGGCCAGGAGCTCGTGGAGGCGCACCCGATCGGCCGCCGGGACATTCGCGTAGTTGCGCAGGAGCAGCCAGCGGGCGCCCTTGATCACCCGGCGCGCCGCCTGATCCTTCCGGACGCGGTTGGCCTCATCGACGCGCACCCGGTCGATGACCTCGCGCCCATAACTTGGCTACGACGTGGAAGAGGTCATAGACAATCTCCGCCTGGGGAGCCTGGCGGCGGACCTCCTCCTCGTAGGCGGGGTTCATGTCCATGACCACGGCCTGGAGGCGCCGGCAGCCTTCTGGGCCGAGTTGCTGAAAGAAGGGGCGGATGTCCTCGCGACCGCGGCCGCGGCCCACCCAGAGGACGCGCTTCCGGGTGGGATCCACGATGGTCGTCGCATAGCGGTGGCCCTTCCGCAGGGCAAACTCGTCCATGGCGATCACGGTCGTGGCGGAGAGGTCCACGGGCAGCAGCCGGGCAGCCAGGGCGGCCTTGTCGAGGGCTTTCACCGTGTCCCAGTCGAGCCCATACCACTCGGCGACATGCTGCACGGGGAGGACCTGGCACAGGCGCACGATGCTCTCGGCCAGGCGGGTGGTGACCCGCGCCCAGGGCGAGAGCCAGGGGAGGGCTTCCACCTTCGGGCCGCAGGTCGGGCAGGCGACGCGATAGCGGGAGAACCATACGAACGTCTCCGCATCGAGGATGGGCAGATCGCGCACGCAGCGTCGGGTGACCTCATGGATTTGCGCGCAGCGCTGCCCACAGCCCGAGCACTGGAAGGTCCGCGCCGTCCGCACCAACTCCAGGTGCACCTGAGCGGGCCGATCCGCGGTCGCCTCAAGACGCTTCACCGATTGCACCGCATAGCCTTCCCAGCCCGTGAGCAGGTCGGTAGAGTAGGGGTGAGGCAAGGAGGCACTCCTTTCCCTGAGGGATGTGTGTACACGTCCTCAAGGATACGGATGGTCCTCCTTGCCTCCCTGCTTCGGGTCACCCCGGTTTTGCCGGATGAACCAAGTAAATGATGTAAATATGATTTGGCAAAGCACAGCGTCACAATCAGCAGCACTCCTCCAAAGATCCGGCCGGGAAAAGGCAGCGCCTGTCCGCGGGCTCGGACGGCATGGACGCCGCGCTGCCGGGCGAGCCGCAGAGGGCCTTGGGCGGGGACTACGCCAAAGCGCACACCCAGGGCCCGGGCGAATCGGCCGGTTCCCACCCCGACCTCCAGCAGTGGTTCCGGCAGGTCCTTCAGCAGCAGGCGGATGGCTTCCACCTCGGCCCGCAACAGCACCCGCCCTTCGGGCGATTCGAACCAGGTGTCGTAACGCTCGGTCTCCCGATCGAAGACCTCTATCCCTTCGGGCAAACCCGCAGCCACTGGGCCGATCATCGTCGAAACGTGCTACCCCCCGACCACGCGGGCCATCCGTGCGCCCTGCTTCAGACGTTCGAGCAGGACCTCCCGCATCAGGTCGCATGCCTGAGTCACTTTCGGGGAGGTGAGACGGTAGAAGATTGCCTGGCCCTCTCGCCTGGCGGCGACGATACCCTTGGCGCGCAGGACCATCAGGTGCTGCGAGACGTTGGGCTTGCGGATGCCCAACACCGCGGCCAATTCCCCCACGGACCGTTCCCTCTGACGCAGTGCCTCCAGGATCTCCAGCCGCTTGGCATTCCCCAGCGCCTGGCAGATCTGGGCGTGGAGGTCAAAGAGCGACCGGTCCCGCCACACGATTCACCTCCGCGAGGGTGGCTTTTTTGAATTCAAATCAATGAATATTAGAATCCAATGTTCATTCTCGGGTCGCCGTTGGATCTGTCAAGCATATCGATCGGCCGGGCTGGCTGAGCAAAAACCGTGACCGGCTAGGAAAGCTGGGCAAGTTCTCGAACAGCCCGCTCCACGGTGACCCGCACCATGTGCTTGCGCCAGGCGCCGGTCAGATCGGTGTTATCTAGCGGACGAGCCAGGTGCGCCGCGGCGGCCGCTGCTGCGCCCGCGGCTTCCGCGTCGAGGGCGCTGCCCACAAGCCGCCCTGCCGCCTCCTCCGCCACAAGCGGCGCACTGGCCACTGCCCCCAGGACGACGCGTGCGGCGGCCACATTGGCATCCGCGTCACGGCGCAGCGCGACCGCCACGCCAACCACAGGAAAGTCGATCGAGTAGCGCCGGCGGACCTTGCGATAGACGGCCCGGACGCCATCGGCGGGCGGGAGCAGGATCTCGACCAAGACCTCGGCGGGGCGCAATGCCAGCGGCCGGAGACCGTCGTGTCGGTACAGCTCATGAAGCGGGATCACGCGCTCCCCCTCCGGACCCACCAGCCGCACCCGCGCGCCGAGCGCCACCAGAATCGGCGCGGTATCCGAGGAGGCGACGGCCCAGCAGCGTGGGCTGCGTGGAGCGACAAGGCAAATGGAACCGCCATCCTTCAGGCATCGCCCCAACGCGATCCGAGTATGCTCGGGGAGGTCGAAGCAGGTGCAGCGCGTTTCGATGCAGAGGTTGCCGCCGATGGTGCCCATCTGGCGCACGGTCGCTGTGGCCACCATCCCGGCGGCCCGCGCCAGCGCCGGATACGCCTCCCTGATGCCCGGATGCTGCGTGACCGCCGCGAGGGTACAGCTCGCCCCGATGGTCAGGCCCTGAGCCGGCATGCCTCCAATCCCCTGCAGTTCCCGCAGGTGCCTCAGACCGACCAGGACGGTGGGGCAGCGCTGCCGGCGCTTCATGTGCGGTAGCAGATCGGTGCCGCCGGCGATGGCGGCCGTATCCGGGCCGCCTTCCGCCAGGCGCGCGATCGCCTCAGCGAGCGTGCGGGGCGAGATGTACCTAAACGCCGGCAGCCGCAGCATCCTCATCCTCCGGTCGCCGCACCTTCGTCACCGGTCCAAAGGCCGCCGGCGGCGCCGCCGTCGGCCCAATGCGGGCCGGCACGCCCTTCGCTCGAGTGAGAGCCCGAAGCAGCTTGTCGGGCGTAGCGGGGACCTCGTCCACCCGCACGCCCACCGCATCGTAGATCGCGTTGGCGATCGCCGGGACGACCGGCAGCAAGGGGCCCTGGCCGCACTCCTTCGCGCCGAACGGCCCCTCCGGATCGATGCTCTCCACGAGGATTGTCTCTACCGCCGGCATCTCGTACATCGTCGGGCTCTTGTACTCCAGCATCGACGGCTCGGCGTGCGCGCCGCGCCGGTATCCCTGCCGTTCGAAGAGCGCTTCGCCCACGGCCATGTAGACGGAGCCTTCAACCTGCCCACTCACCAGCAGCGGGTTCAGGGCGCGCCCGATGTCGTGGGCCAGCCAGACCTTCTCGACTTGGACCTCTCCGGTCTCTCCGTCCACCGCGACCTCCGCCACACAGGCGGAGAAGCTGTAGGCCGGGGAGGGGCCGACGCCCGATCCCTTGTAGGGGCCGGCGAGGTGGGGCGGCGCGTACGCGCCGGAGGTCGACAGCGCGCCCGTGGCCGCCTCGGCCACCGCGCAG
>Ga0073934_10011853_pt1 | contig 10418 bp, 4 predicted proteins | sample LarsenN4metaG_FD_76834 | JGI IMG/M metagenome (GOLD analysis project Ga0073934, IMG submission 76834) | Hot spring sediment bacterial and archeal communities from British Columbia, Canada, to study Microbial Dark Matter (Phase II) - Larsen... ... | reverse complement strand
GGTCGGGCTGGCGGGCATGATCGTGGAATTGTTCGTGGCGGCGGTGGCGGCGGTCGTCTGGGCAAACACCTCCAAGGGCGAGATCATCCACAGCGTGGCGTTCAACATGATGTTCCTCGCCTCGGTCTCGACGCTGCTGTTCAACATCAACCCGCTGATGCGGTTCGACGGTTATTACATCCTGTCCGACCTGCTGGAGCTGGCGAACCTCAACACGCGGGCGATGGGGCAGTTGAAGCATCTCTGCGAGAAGCATCTGTTCGGCGTGAAGCAGACCGAAAGCCCCGCCCACTCGAAACGCGAGGCCTGGCTGCTCGGCGTGTATGGCATCTCGGCCATGGTGTACCGCACCGTGGTCTTCGCGGGCATCATCTGGTTCGTGGCCGACAAGTGGCTCATCGTGGGTTTCCTCATGGCCGTCATCTGTCTGGTGACGTGGCTCGTCGTGCCCACGGTGAAGCTGGTGAAATACCTCGCCACCGAACCCAAGCTCGCCCGCACCCGCGCACGGGCAGTATTGGTGGTGTGCGGCGGCGCGGCGGGCATCCTGGCCTTCCTGACGTTCGTTCCCCTGCCGCATCATTTCCGCGCGTCGGGCGTGGTGCAGGCGAAGACCTGGGGACAGGTCATCCCGGAGGCCTCGGGCGAGGTGGTGGAAATCCTCGCCCGCCCGGGCCACCCGGTGCGCGCCGGCCAGCCGTTGCTGCGGATGGACAACCCCGAACTTGGCCCGCAACTGGCCGAGGCCCGCGCCACGGCCCAGGAGGTGGAAATCCGCTGGCGCGCCGCGTTGCAGGGCGACGCCGCCAGCCTCAAGCCCTTGCAAAGCCGCCGTGAGTCTGCCTTGAAACTCATCGAACGGCTGGAGAAGGAGCAGGAGAGCCTTGTCGTCCGCGCCCGGCACGACGGCATCTGGATCGCCCCCGGCGTCGAGGACTTGCGCCGCCGCTGGATGACGCGCGGCACGGCCCTGGGATTGATCGTGGACCCGGCGGCCTTCGAATTCTCCGCCACCGTGCTGCAGGCGGACGTGGACCGCATCTTCAAACAGCAGTTTCCCACCGCGCAGGTGCGGCTGTTTGGCGAGGCGGACGAGGTGATCCAGATCAAGGATTTGCAGGTGGTGCCCGGCGAGCAGCGCACGCTGCCCACGCCCGCGCTGGGCTGGCAGGGCGGCGGCGACGTGGCGGTGAGCATGGAAGACCAGCAGGGCCGCACGGCGGCGGAACCGTTCTTCGCCGTGATCGGCCAGATCACCCCGGTGGAGTCCGTGGCCCTGCTGCATGGCCGCACCGGCAAGGTGCGCTTCAAGCTGGCGAACGAACCGCTGCTGCCGCGCTGGATCCGCCGGCTGGGGCAGTTGTTGCAGAAGAAATTCCAGTTCTAGGGAAGCGCTGATTTAACCACGAATGGACACGAATCAACACGAATGAGCCTTGATTTCATTGGCGTCCATTCGCGTGCATTCGTGGTTCCAGGAATTGTTCAGCGTTTCCTTGGATGGCGCGGAAGCGTTGAACATCGAACATTCAACACCGGACAACCAGGCTTCAATGATGCACGCCAGTCGCTTGGTTAAATGTTAGTCTGCATCGCCCGCCATGCCAGCCATCCGCAAACTACCAGTTGCCTACAACCCGAAGAAACCGAAGACGGGACGCGGCGAGTTCTTGCTTCCGCACTTGTCGGGCACGGGCGAGTCAGGCTTCGTCAGCATCAAGAGCGGACGACGTTCTGAGTTCGGCGCTGTTAGTTTTATCGGCATGGACGTCACACCGGAGATGTTGCTTGAGAGGTTCTGTGAGCGACAGCCAGCACCCGCCGACCGAGCCGAGGCACTTCGCAGGCTTAGTGCGTTTGTCGAGAGCTTGCACGCTTTCAAGATTGGGAACGTTTTGGCCGTGAGCTACACGCCGGATTCGCTGCCGGTGTTGCGCTTGGAGTCGGAGTTCACGCGCTTCCCTGACCCAGCGCCATTGCCATGACACGAATGCGGCCTAACCTGCGTTGCTAACCGGCGCTTTGCTCATCAATCTACAGGCATTGATCCTTCCCCTTGAAAACCCCCAGTGACATTTACCGGCGCATCAGCGCCCCGCCCGCCCGCAAGTTCCACAAGGGACTGGACGGCGTGGTGCATGGCTGGCTGGGCGGCTGGGAACGGCGCGGCAGCGCGCGCGCGAAACTCCTGGCCGACGCGCAGGAGGCCACGCGGCTGTCCACCACCTGGGAGACCGCCAGTGACACGCAACTGCGCGAGGCGTTGCAGGGGCATCAGGAGAGCTTCCGGCGCGGGGGCGCGGGGGCGGAGGCGGCGTTGATCCCGGCGCTGGGCGCGTTGCGCGAGGCGGCGTTCCGGTGCGTCGGCCTGCGGCCGTATCCGGTGCAACTGGCCGGGGCGCTGGCGTTGCATCGCGGTTTCCTGGCCGAGATGGCCACGGGCGAGGGCAAGACCTTGACCGCCGGACTGGCCGGGGTGCTGGCTGGCTGGCTGGGCCGGCCCTGTCACGTCATCACGGTCAACGATTACCTCGTCCAACGGGATTCGGACTGGATGCGCCCGCTCTACGCCTTCTGCGGGCTGAAGGTGGCCTTTGTCACCGGCACCATGCCGCCGGACAGCCGTCAGCGCGCCTACCTCGCCGACGTGGTGTACGTGACGAGCAAGGAGTTGCTGGCGGATTTCCTGCGCGACCGCATCCGGCTGGCGGGCCTGCACAATCCCGAGCGCTGGGGCATCCGGCGGTTGTTGCAGCCACGCACTGCCATCGAGGCCGGCCTGGTGCAGCGCGGCCTGCACACGGCCATCGTGGACGAGGCGGATAGCGTGCTGATTGACGAGGCGGTGACACCGCTGATCATCTCGGCGCCCAAGCCGAACAACATGTTGAGCCAGGCGGTGGAACTGGCCGCGCACCTGGCGGAAAGCCTTTCGCCCGACGAGGATTACAAGATTGACCTGCGCTACGGCGAGGTGGAGTTCACGGACGCGGGCAAGGCCAAGGTGGAGGAACGCTGCGGGTTGCTGCCGGGGTTCTGGCGCGGGAACACCCGGCGCGAGGAATTGCTGCGGCAGGCGCTCATCGCCCGCGAGTTTTATCTGCGCGACAAGCAATACATCATCAGCGACGGCAAGGTGTCCATTGTGGACGAGTTCACCGGCCGCGCCATGCCCCAGCGGAGCTGGCGGGAAGGGTTGCACCAGGCCATTGAAGCCAAGGAGGGGCTGGCCATGACCAATCCGGCGGAAACCATCGCCCGGATGAGTTTTCAACGGTTCTTCCGCCTGTTCCCGCGCCTCTCCGGCATGACGGGCACAGCCTGGGAGGCGGCGGATGAATTCTGGCGCATCTACCACCTGCCCGTGGTGCGCATTCCCACCAACCGCCCGTGCATCCGTCAGGACTTGCCGGATCGCATCTTTGCGAGTGAAGCCGAGAAATGGGATGCCGTCGCGGCGGAAATCCGGCGCCTGCACGCCTCCGGGCGGCCCGTGCTGGTGGGCACGCGCAGTGTGCGCGCCAGCGAAATGCTGTCGCACCGCTTGTTCCAATTGGGCGTCAACCACCGGCTGCTCAACGCCTCGCGCCATTCCGAGGAGGCCGCCATCGTCGCCAAGGCCGGTGAAGCGGGGCAGGTGACGCTGGCCACGAACATGGCCGGGCGCGGCACGGACATCCGGCTGGGGCCGGGGGTGGCCGAGGCGGGCGGGTTGCAGGTGGTGGCCACCGAGCGGCACGAGTCCGGCCGCGTGGACCGGCAGCTCTACGGCCGCGCCGCGCGCCAAGGCGATCCCGGTTGCGCGCAGGCCTTCGTCAGCTTGGAGGACGAACTGCTGGTCAAGCATCTCAAGCCCAGCCTGCGGCGCACGGCCCGGTCCGCCTTTCAAGGCGGGCTTCCCGCCGGTGAACTGCTGGCCCGCCAGGCGTTTTCCCTGGCCCAGCGCAACGCCGAGAAGCTCGCCTTCCGCCGCCGCCGCGAGGTATTGCGCGTGGACACCTGGCTGGACGAATCACTTTCCTTCACCGGGACCGGGGTGTGAGCGGGTGGGCGAAGGGTTCCCCGGATGGCCGCCTAGTGGGGCGGGCTGGCCGCTGCGGCCAAGGATTAAAAAATCACTTTCAAGAGGCTGGAGCGTCGGTTGTGTAAATTCTTTTGAATATCCCGAAACCAATTCCCGTCGAGCAACCGTCTAGCCTTTAGCGTTTTGCAGCGGGTTCGGCATCCCGAAAAAAGTCCGGCTGAACCGAAGAAAGAGGTTGGCGAACGGCTGGAATTACGCTTTAAGATGAGAAAAATCTCAGCCCAACACGAATCGCGACGATTATGAGCAATTCATTCCGCAACACCTGGTGCAACAGTCCCGATCACTCCTGGAACCCCAGCCGCCGCGATTTCCTGTTCGTCGGCTTGGTCGGCATGTTGGGATTGACGCTCCCGCGCGCGGTGCGGGCGGAGGCCAAGCCCGGGCGCAAGCTGGACGGCAAGGCGGGCCAGGCGAAGTCCGTCATCCAGATTTATCTGCCCGGCGGCATGGCGCACCAGGAGTCGTTCGATCCGAAGATTTACGCGCCCATCGAGTACCGCGGCCCGCTCGGCCATGTGAAGACCAAGGTGGACGACCTGTTCTTCTCCGAGAACCTCAAGCAGACGGCCCAGATCGCGGACAAGCTCACCGTGATCCGTTCGATGACCCACGGCGAGGCGGCGCACGAGCGCGGCACGCACAACATGTTCACCGGCTACCGCCCCAGCCCCGCGCTCAATTATCCCAGCTTCGGCTCGGTGATCTCCCACGAGTTCGGCCCGCGTGAGAATCTGCCTCCCTACGTGGCCATTCCCAGCCAGCCGAATCCTTACGCCGGGACCGGCTATCTCAGCTCGGCCTACAGCGCGTTCAGCCTGGGCAGCGACCCGGCCAACAGCGGCTTCACCGTGCGCGATCTGCGGCTGCCGAGTGGAATTGATGACAAGCGCTTCGAGCAGCGCCGCTCCATGCGCGAGGCGGTGGACGCGCATTTCAGCGCCCTGGAGAAGTCCGACGCGCTGGAGGGTATGGATTCGTTTTACCACCGCGCCTACAGCCTCATCAGTTCCGAGAAGGCCCGCGACGCCTTCAACATTGACAAGGAGCCGGCCAAGCTGCGCGACGAATACGGCCGCAACACCGCCGGCCAGCGCATGTTGCTGGCCCGGCGTCTGGTCGAGTCGGGCGTGCGCTTTGTGACGCTCACCTATGGCGGCTGGGACCACCATGACAACATCGCCCGGGCCAACGCCAGCAACATGCCGCCCTTCGACCAGGCATTCGCCCGGCTGATCCGCGATCTCGACGAGCGCGGGCTGCTGGATTCCACGCTGGTGACGGTGACAACCGAGTTCGGCCGCACGCCCATGATCAACCGCACCGCCGGCCGCGACCACTGGCCCAAGGTGTTCAGCATCGCGATGGCCGGCGGCGGCATCAAGAAGGGCTTTGCCTACGGCACGTCCGACGCCACAGGCAGCGAGCCGGACGAGAATCCGCTGACCGTCGAGAGCTTTGCCAAGACCGTCTATCACCAAGTGGGCATTGACGCCGAGAAGGAGTTGATGGCCCCGGGTGCCCGCCCCATCGAAATCGTGGATGGCGGCCAGGTCGTCCATGATCTGATTGCCTGAACGGGACCGGCGCGGATTTCGTCAAGCGGTCTCCCGCCGGCCCCGCAGGGCGGCGCCGGAGGCCGTTTTCGTTGGCATCGCCGCCAAACGGACACGCAAAAAAAACAACTCATGAAGCACATCATTGCCAGTCTGACCGCCGCCGTCCTTGCCGGGCAGGCGCTGGCGGTGGAGCCCGTGTTGAACCAGACCATCCCGCTGGGCGGCCAGCGCGGCAAGGAGGTGGAAGTGCGCCTCCAAGGCGCGCGGCTGGACGACGCGAAGGAAGTGCTGTTCTACGGCCCGGGCATCAGCGTCGTGAAACTGGAGCCGGTGATGGACAAGGACAAGCCGCGCGACAACGAGGTGCGCGCCACCTTCAGGATCGCGCCCGACTGTCGCCTCGGCGAGCACGCCCTGCGCCTGCGTACGGCCGGCGGATTGACCGGGGTGAAGACTTTCTGGGTGGGGCCGTTTGCCAGCGTGGAGGAGAAAGAGCCGAACAATGAGTTCGCGAAGGCCCAAAAAATTGATTTGAACGTCACGGTCGAAGGCCGCGTGGACAGCGAGGACGTGGATTACTACCTCGTGGAGACGAAGCAGGGGCAACGGCTATCGGTTGAAGTCGAGGGCATCCGGCTGGGCTATTCGATGTGGGACCCTTACGTGGCGATCCAGGACATGCAGGGCAGGGTGATTGCCGAGAACGACGACGCGCCGTTGTTCGTCCAGGACGCGGCCGTCAGCGCCATCGCTCCGCAGGACGGCACTTACATCGTGCAAATTCGCGAGTCGAGCTATGGCGGCGGCAGCCGCAATTATTACCGCGCGCACATCGGCGCCTTTCCCCGGCCCCTCGCCGCCTACCCGGCCGGCGGCAAGGAGGGCGAGGCGGCCAAAGTCAAATTGATTGGCGACGCGGCCGGTCAGTTTGAGCAGGAAGTCAAGCCGTCCGCAGCCAGCGGATTGGAAGTGCAGCGAGACGGCCTGTTCGCGCCGTCGGCGATGCCATTCCGCGTTTCCTCGCTGGCCAATGTGTTGGAGGCCGAGCCGAACGACGAGTTGAAGACCGCGACCGCGACGGACATCGTCGCCCCCGTCGCCCTCAACGGCATTCTGGAGAGGGCGGGCGACGCCGACTGGTTCAAGTTCAAGGCGAAGAAGGGACAGAACCTCGATGTCCACGTCTATGCCCGGCGCATCGGCTCGCCGCTGGACCCGGTGGTGAACATTTACAACGCCACCGGCGGCAACATCGCCGGCAACGATGACTCCGTCGGCGCCGACAGTTACCTGCGGTTCACCGTGCCGGACGACGGCTATTACCACGTCCGCGTGGCCGATCATTTGAACCGCGGCGGCGCGACACATGTGTACCGGGTAGAGCTCACCGAGGCCGAGGAGAACATCGTCCTGAGCGTGCCGCACGTGGCCCGGTTCGATTCACAAGGGCGACAGGCCATGGTCATCCCGCGCGGCGGCCACTTCGCCACACTCATCGGGGCGGAGCGCAACAACTCGCGAGGCGACCTGGAGTTCTACGCGAAGAACCTGCCGTCTGGCGTCACGCTCCACGCCGACCCGATGCCGGGTAACCAAAACCAGTTCCTCCTTGTCTTTTCCGCCGCGCCCGACGCTCCGGTCGGCGGACGCATCGGCGAGCTGCTGACCCGCGTGGTGGACAAGGACAGCAAGCGCGAGGTGAAGACCGTACGCCGCCAGATGCTCGACCTTGTGATGGCGCAGCCGAACAACCAGATTTATTACCAGACCTCCGTGGACGGTCTGGCCGTGGCTGTCACCGAGGAGGCGCCGTTCAGCGTTCGCATCGTCGAGCCGAAAGCCCCACTCGCCCAGTATGGCACGATGGAGCTCAAGATCGTCGTGGACCGCAAGGAGGGCTTCAACGAGGACGTGCAGATCGAGCTGCCCTACCGCCCGCCCGGCCTGAGCGCCAATCCGCGTCTCACCATCCCCAAGGGCCAGGGCGAAGGCAGATACACCTTGAACTCCAGCGCCAGCGCGGAAATCCGCAAGTGGAACGTCGCCGTGCTCGCCACCGCGCCGGTCAAGGGTGGCAACCTGTGGCTCTCCTCGCCACTGGCTCCGTTGCAGGTCGTCGAGCGTTATGTGCTCGGCAAGTTTGACGCGGCGACCACTGAGCGCGGCAAGTCCGTGAAGGTCGTCTGCAAGCTGGAGCAGAAAGTCCCCTTCGAGGGCAAAGCCACCGTCGAGCTGCTGGGCCTGCCGTCCAACACCACCGCGGAAAAACGGGAGATCACGAAAGACAGCGCCGAGGTCGTCTTCGACGTCATCACCACCGAAAAAAGCCCCGCCGGCCTGCACAAACAGCTTTTCTGCAACCTGGAGTTGACCGTCAACGGCGAGCCGGTGAGGCACACGGTCGCCACCAGCGGCCTGTTGCGCATTGACGCGCCCAAGCCGCCAGAGCCGGCCGCGCCCAAGGTGGCCAAGACGGCTGCGGCAAAGTGAGCGAGCATTATTGAACCAGTATGATTATGAAAAAAGCCCTCCTTGCGAGTGTCTGGGGCTTGTGCTTGGCGTCCGCCGCGGGCGCTCTGGCCCGGCCCGCGCTCACCGAACTCAAGGTCTTCCCGCCGGACGTGAACCTCACCACCCAGCGCGACCGCCAGTCCATCGTCGTGCAAGCCGTCTATGACGACGGCACGACGCGCGATGTGACTGCCGACGCGGCCTACACCTTCGGCGACAAGAAGCTCGTGCGCTTCGAGCATCACACGCTGCACCCGCTCAACGACGGCGCGACCGAGTTGAAGATCAAGTTTGGGGGCAAATCGCTGGCCGTGCCGGTGAAAGTGGAGCGGGCGCGGGAGGAGCGGCCCATCAGCTTCAAGCTGGACGTGATGCCCGTGTTCATGAAGTCCGGCTGCAACGCCGGCGGCTGCCACGGCGCGGCGCGCGGCAAGGACGGCTTCCGCCTTTCCCTTTTCGGCTTCGATCCGGATGGCGATTACTTCCGCATCACCCGTGAAAATGTCGGCCGCCGCATCAACCTGGCCATCCCCGAGGACAGCCTGTTGCTCACCAAATCCATCGCGAAGGCCCAGCACACGGGCGGCGAATGCTTCAAACCCGACAGCGAGTATTACGACGCCATCCTCCGCTGGCTCAGGGCGGGCGCACCCAAGGACGACCCCAAGGTCGCCACCGTCACCGGCCTGGAAATTTATCCCAAGCAGGCGGTGATGGCGGGCAGCAACGCGACGCAGCGCCTCACCGTGCGGGCGACCTATTCCGACGGCACGGACCGCGACGTGACGACGCTGGCGGCGTTCATGAGCAACAACGACGTGGCGGTAAAGGTTTCCAAGGAGGGCCTGCTCACCTCCGACAAGCGCGGCGAAGCCTTCATCCTGGCGCGTTTCGAGACGTTCGCCGTCGGCGCGCAGGTGCTGGTGGTGCCGAGGGAGCAGACCTTCACCTTTCCCGAGGTGGCGGCGAACAACTACATTGACGAGCACATCCACAACAAGCTGCGCAAGCTCCGCATCGCGCCGTCCGACCTGGCCGACGACGCCACGTTCCTGCGCCGCGCCTACATTGACACCATCGGCATCCTGCCCACCCCGGCGGAGGTGAAGGACTTCGAGCAGGACTTGAGCACCGGCAAGCGCGAGCGCGTCGTGGACGAGTTGATCAACCGCCCGGAGTTCGCCGACATCTGGGTGATGAAATGGGGCGAGCTGCTGCGCGTGCGCTCGAACAACAACGGCGGCGCCGACTACTTCAGCTACAAGAACACCTGGCAATACTACACCTGGCTGCGCGACCAGATCGTGAAGAACGTCCCGGTGGACAAGATGGTGCAATCCCTCATCGCCGCCACGGGCAGTTCGTTCGAGAACCCTGCCGTCAACTTCTACAAGCTGGAGCGCGACACACTGAAAATGTCCGAGGACGTCGCCCAGGTGTTCATGGGCATCCGCACGCAGTGCGCCCAGTGCCACAACCATCCCTTCGACCGCTGGACGATGGACGACTACTACAGTTTCGCCGCGTTCTTCGCCCAGGTGGGCCGCAAACAGGGCACCGACTACCGCGACACCGTGGTCTTCAACCGCGGCGGCGGCGAGGTGCAGCACCTGGTCTCCCGCAAGAACGCCACGCCCAAATTCCTGGGCGGCGCCGTGCCGGAGATCAAGCCCGGCCAGGACCGCCGTGAAGTCCTCGCGGGCTGGATCGCCTCCACGGACAACCCGTTCTTCGCGCGCAACCTCGCCAACATCGTCTGGGCGCACTTCTTCGGGCGCGGCATCATTGACCCCGTGGACGATGTGCGCATCAGCAACCCGCCATCCAATCCCGAGCTGCTCGATGCCCTGGCCGCGAAGTTCACCGAATACAACTACGACTTCAAACGCCTGGTTCGTGACATCCTGACCTCGCGCACTTACCAGCTCTCCACCCGCGCGAACGAGACCAACGCCGACGACCTGGCCAACTTCGCCAAGGGCGGCATCCGCCGGATGCGCGCCGAGGTGCTGCTCGACGCCATCAACCAGGTCACGGAAACGCAGGACAAGTACCGCGGCATGCCCGCCGGGGCGCGCACCGTGCAGATCGCCGACGGCAACGTCAGCACCTATTTCCTCACCACCTTCGGGCGCGCCAAGCGCGAGAGCGTCTGCTCCTGCGAGGTCGTCATGGAGCCGAGCCTCTCGCAGGCCTTGCACCTCCTCAATGGCGACACCGTGAACAACAAGGTCCAGCAGGGCGGCGTCGTGGCCAGGCTGATG
>Ga0073934_10011852_pt1 | contig 10419 bp, 6 predicted proteins | sample LarsenN4metaG_FD_76834 | JGI IMG/M metagenome (GOLD analysis project Ga0073934, IMG submission 76834) | Hot spring sediment bacterial and archeal communities from British Columbia, Canada, to study Microbial Dark Matter (Phase II) - Larsen... ... | reverse complement strand
TCCTCCTCTCGACCCTGTTCGTTGCCTGGTACAGCCGCTCCGCCGCCGCTGCCCTGCTGTTCTTCCTGGCGGTCGCCGGCCTGCTGCTGCCGCTGCTTGCACGGCGGCTGGCATCGCGCCCCGGCACGCGGTCGGCGGCCCTTGCCGGCGAGCTGCGCACCATGGTGAACGACGGGCTCCAGGGTGGTGGGGAGCTGATCCTGCTTGGAGCCGTGGAACGTCACGTGGAGCGGGTCGACGGGGTGTCCCGGGAGCTGGTCGCCGCCCAGGAGGAGCTGGCACGCGGCGGGGCCCTGACCCTGGCCGGCGGGGTCATTGCCGCAGGACTCGGCGTGGCCGCGGTGCTGGTCTGCGGCTCGGCGGCCGTCGCCGCCCGGGGGATCGACGGTCCGCAACTGGTGATGCTGCTTCTCTTTGCCGCCGCCGCCTTCGAGGGTGCCGGCGGAATGCCGGCGGCCATGCAGCTACTGCCTGCGGCCCGTGAGTCGGCCCGGAGGATCGGCGGGATTGCGACGGCCCCGGTGCCGGTGGCGGAGCCGGCCACTCCGGCACCGCTCCCCGCCGGGCTCGGCATTGTCATGCGGGGTGTCAGTTTTGCCTACGATCCGTCTCTGCCGGTGCTGCGGGGATTTGATCTGGAGATACCGCCCGGAGGCCGGGTGGCGCTGGTCGGACCGAGCGGTGCCGGCAAGAGCACGGTCGTCGATCTGCTGCTCCGTTTCCGCGAGTATGGCGGGAGCATCACCCTCGGCGGGACCGAGCTGCGCGAATTCTCCGGTAACGACCTGCGCCGGTTGTTCGCCGTTTCTCCCCAGCGGCCCCATCTGTTCAACACCACGCTCCGCGAGAACATTCTCCTGGCAAAACCCGAAGCGACGCAGGAGGAGTTACAGGCGGTACTTGCAGCGTCCGCTCTGGATGTCTGGGTCTCCGGTCTGCCGGAGGGGATCGATACCAGGGTCGGGGAGGGGGGGAGCGCAGTCTCCGGTGGCGAGGCCCGTCGCATCGCTCTGGCGCGGGCGCTCTTGAAGGATGCCCCCCTGCTGATCCTGGACGAGCCGACCGAGGGGCTGGATGCCGACACAGAAGGACTTGTCCTGGAGCGTCTGAACAGGCTTCTCGCCGGCAGAAGCCTGCTGCTCATAACCCATCGTCCCGCCTGCCTCTCCACCGTGGACCGGGTGGTTCGTCTGTCAGGTTGTTGAAAACGAAGTTTCAGCGCAGCTAAAAACAGCCATCTCGCCGCCGTCCTCGAAAGCTGCCGTGTGCGGCGTAGCGCTGCTAGGCCTCCGTGGGCCTTTCTGCGGGTGCGACGATCTGGCTGTTTTTGAACAACCTGAGTTTTTCAACAAGCTGCTAGTTCTAGGCTAACGGGCGCAAAAAAGGGGGGGCAGCGCTTCCCTGCCCCCCCCCGGTACCGATATCACTGATTATCGGCTACTTCGGCTGTGTCTTTATCATCTCGATTTCCAGGGTTATGGAGACCTCGTCACCGACCACCACTCCGCCGGTTTCCAGCGCCTTGTTCCAGGTCAGGCCGAAATCCTTGCGGTTGACCATGGTCGTTGCCGAGGTGCCGATCCTGATGTTGCCCCACGGGTCCTTGCTCTCCCTGGAAAGGGGGTCCACGTCGAGGACCACCTCACGGGTAATGCCGCGGATCGTCAGGTCACCGGTGACTTTCAGCTTCCCGTTTGCCCCCCTGGCAACTTTTTTCGAGGTAAAGGTCATGGAGGGGTACTTTGCCACGTCGAAGAAGTCAGGGCTGCGCAGATGGTCGTCCCGCTTCTGTACGTTGGTGTTGATGGAGGCGGTGTCGATGGTTACCGTAACCTTCGATTTTGTGATATCCTTTTCATCGATATCCACCACACCGGTATGCCTGTCGAAGGTACCCTTGACGTTCGACACCATGAGGTGCCTGATCTTGAAGCCGATACTGGTATGGTCCGGGTCGATGGTCCAGGTGGCGGCCGATGCCAGTGCCGGCAGGGTAAGTATTACCCAGAGTGCCATTGTTCTGAAGATTCGTTTCATGAGTTTTTCCTCCGTGCGGATATTTTCCCCGTTGCCATTCTGAGTATACCAGTGTCGTCGAGTTTTACCCGGTACTCGCCCGAAAATGTGACTCATTATCATCATAGGGGGCAGGTGGTGCCAGTTGGTTAACCATCCGGGCCGAAAATTAATGCATAATTAATAGGCATGCCGCTTGCAAAAGACATCAGTAAAACATGTTTTGGGGTCAGTATGCATAATAATTATGCAAACAGTATTGTGGCGTGACTAATATTTAAGCATGCATGTCGCTTGTATACACAGAGCGGTTAAATAATCGTAATTGTGACGATTTTTCTTTGGGGAATCAGCCTTTTTTCATTGAAAAAAGGGATGGAGAAAGGTATTTTACTTATTTCGGAACAGATTGTCCTCCGCAGTTAAAAAAGAGCCAGCGTTCACCCTTCAGCTCTTCCCATCCCATGGATCTGCCGGCAGTCGACGAGAACCACAGTCACGACAAGGGTTGCAACATGAAAACTATCGGATTACCTAAAAAGCAGGGGCTTTATGACCCCAGTTTCGAGCACGATGCCTGCGGTGTCGGCTTTGTCGTCAACATCAAGGGGAACAAGTCCCACGAGATCGTCAAGCAGGCATTGACCATTCTGGTCAACCTTGATCACCGTGGTGCGGTCGGCTGCGAGCCCAATACGGGCGACGGTGCCGGCATCCTCATGCAGATGCCCGATTCGTTTCTGCGCAAGGTCACGGCTCCTCTCGGGATCGAGCTCCCGGAAGCGGGCCGCTACGGCGTCGGCATGGTCTTCACTTCGCCGGAGGCTCCCGCGCGCAACAGTGCCCGGCACGTCTTCGAGCGGATCATCACCGAGGAGGGGCTGAAGGTCATCGGCTGGCGCGACGTGCCGACGGACGACTCTTCCCTCGGGAACACCGCCAAGGCCGGCGAGCCCAGGGTGCGACAGTTTTTTGTCGGCTGGGGTGACTGCTGCGCTGACGAGCAGGCGTTCAACCGCAAGCTTTACCTCGTCAACCAGCGGGCCATCAGCGAAATCCGCGTCGCCGGCGTGGATGAATTCTGGTACGTGGCGAGCATCTCCAGCCGGACGATCATCTACAAGGGGATGCTGATGCCGGTCCAGGTGGACCAGTTCTATCCGGACCTGCGCGATCCTGACATGGTCTCCGCCCTTGCCCTGGTGCACTCCCGCTTCTCCACCAACACCTTCCCGAGCTGGGACCGGGCACACCCCTACCACTTCCTCGCCCACAACGGCGAGATCAATACCCTGCGCGGCAATGTCAACTGGATGCATGCCCGCCAGTCCCTCTTTTCCAGCGAGCTCTTCGGCGACGACATCAAGAAGGCGCTGCCGATCATCAATACCAACGGCTCCGACTCCGCCATGTTCGACAACTGCCTCGAACTCCTGGTCATGGCCGGCCGCTCGCTTCCCCATGCAGTCATGATGATGGTCCCCGAGCCGTGGGAGAGCCACGAAGGGATGAGCCCGGAGAAACGGGCGTTCTACGAGTACCACTCATGCCTGATGGAGCCGTGGGACGGCCCTGCCGCCATCTGCTTCACCGACGGCCGGATCATGGGGGCGGTGCTGGACCGCAACGGCCTGCGCCCCTGCCGGTACTATGTGACCAGCGACGACCTGGTGATCATGGCTTCGGAAGCCGGCGTCCTGCAGGTTGCGCCGGAGAAGGTGCTGAAAAAGGGGCGGCTGCAGCCGGGCAAGATGTTCCTGGTCGATACGGAGCAGGGTCGAATTGTTCCCGACGAGGAGATCAAGAAGGAACTGGCCGCGGCAAACCCCTACGGCAAATGGCTCAAGGAGAACCATATCCTGCTGGAGGAGCTGCCGGAAGTTCCGCTGGTACACGAGACTGACCACAAGACCCTGGTGCAGCGGCAGCATGCCTTCGGCTATACCTTCGAGGACCAGCGGGTCATACTCGGGCCCATGGCCCGCGATGGCGTGCAGCCCCTCGGTTCCATGGGGACGGATACGCCCCTGGCCGTACTCTCCGACCAGCCCCAGCTCCTGTACAACTATTTCAAGCAGCTGTTCGCCCAGGTGACCAATCCGCCGATCGACCCGATCCGGGAGGAGATCATCACTTCAACTACCACCCTGATCGGTTCCGAGGCCAATCTGCTCAAACCGACGGCGACGAGTGCCCGCATGCTCAAGCTGGATCACCCGATTCTCTCCAACGAGGATCTGGAGAAGATCCGCGCCCTGAACCAGCCCGGCTTCAAGACAACGACCCTGTCGCTGCTCTTCAAGGCGGCCGATGGCGCCGCGGGGCTTGAGAAGGCGCTGGAAAGCCTGTTCAGTGCCGCCATCAGGCACATCGAGGCCGGCACCACGCTCCTGGTCCTTTCCGACCGGGGGGTGAGCGAGGAGTATGCCGCCATCCCGGCCCTGCTGGCCGTGGCCGGCCTGCATCACCACCTGATCCGCAGCGCCACCCGGACCCGGGTCTCCCTGATTCTGGAGTCGGGCGAACCCCGCGAGGTGCACCACTTTGCCGTGCTCCTCGGCTACGGCGTCAACGCAATCAATCCCTACCTTGCCTTCGAGTCCATGGACGACATGATCCAGCAGGGGATGCTGCCGGGGATCGATCACAAGAAGGCGGTGAAGAACTTCATCAAGGCCTCCATCAAGGGGGTCGTCAAGACCATGGCCAAGATGGGTATCTCCACGGTGCAGAGCTACCGCGGCGCCCAGATCTTCGAGGCGGTCGGCCTGCACGAGTCGGTCATTGACAAATACTTCACCTGGACCCCCTCCCGCATCGGCGGCACCAACCTGGAAGGGATCGCCACCGAACTCCTGGCCCGTCACCGCAAGGCCTACCCCCTGCGTGTTCCCACCGAGCCGACCCTTGATCCGGGCGGCCAGTACCAGTGGCGCAAGGATGGGGAGGAACACCTGTTCAACCCCCTGACCATCCAGTCGCTGCAGAAGGCGACCCGGACGGGCGACTACCAGGAGTTCAAGGTCTTTTCCCGCCTCATTGACGAGCAGAGCGAGCGCCACTACACCCTGCGCGGCCTGCTGGACTTCAAGGACTACGTACCCATTTCCATCGATGAGGTCGAGCCGGTCGAGGAGATCATGAAGCGGTTCAAGACCGGCGCCATGTCCTACGGCTCCATCAGCCTGGAAGCCCACGAGGCGCTGGCTATTGCGATGAACCGCATCGGCGGCCGTTCCAATACCGGCGAGGGGGGAGAGGATCCGGAGCGCTTCACCTGGAGCAACGAGCAGGGTGATTCCAAGAACAGCGCCATCAAGCAGGTCGCCTCCGGCCGTTTCGGCGTCACCAGCAGCTACCTCTCCAACGCCGAGGAGATCCAGATCAAGATGGCCCAGGGTGCCAAGCCGGGCGAGGGTGGCGAGCTTCCGGGGACCAAGGTCTACCCGTGGGTTGCCAAGACCCGCCACACCACCCCGGGGGTCGGCCTGGTATCGCCGCCGCCGCACCACGACATCTACTCCATCGAGGATCTGGCAGAACTGATCCACGACCTGAAGAACGCCAATCGCCGGGCACGCATCAGCGTCAAGCTGGTGTCCGAGGTCGGTGTCGGCACCATTGCCGCCGGCGTTGCCAAGGCACATGCCGACGTGGTGCTGATCAGCGGCTATGATGGCGGCACCGGCGCCTCGCCGCTGTCGAGCATCAAGCATGCCGGCCTCCCCTGGGAGCTCGGCCTGGCGGAGACCCACCAGACCCTGGTGCTCAACAACCTGCGCAGCAGGATCGTCATCGAGGTCGACGGCCAGCTGAAGACCGGCCGCGATGTTGCCATTGCCGCCCTGCTCGGCGCGGAGGAGTTCGGTTTCGCCACCGCCCCCCTGGTGACCCTCGGCTGCATCATGATGCGCGTCTGCCACAGCAACACCTGCCCGGCCGGCGTTGCCACCCAGGATCCTGTCCTGCGGGCGAAGTTCGCCGGCAAGCCCGAATACGTGGTCAACTTCATGCGTTTCGTTGCCCAGGAGGTCCGGGAGATCATGGCCCAGCTCGGCTTCCGCACCTTCAACGAAATGGTCGGCCGCGCCAACGTGCTTGAGCCGAAAAAGGCGATCAGGCACTGGAAGGCCAGCGGACTCGACCTGTCCAACATCCTCTACCGCCCCGACGTGGGGATCAATGTGGGTCGCTACTGCACCGAAGCCCAGGACCACGGCCTGGAGAAATCCATCGACATGACCAGGCTGCTGGATATCTGCAAGCCTGCCATCGAGCGGGGCGAAGCGGTCAGCGCGGAACTGCCGATCACCAACGTCGACCGGGTCGTCGGCACCATTGTCGGCAACGAGATCACCCGCAGCCACGGGGCCGACGGTCTCCCCGAGGGGACGGTCAATCTCAAGTTCCACGGCTCGGCGGGCCAGAGCTTCGGCGCCTTCGTCCCCAAGGGGATGACCCTGGAGCTTTCCGGCGATGCCAACGACTACCTCGGCAAGGGGCTGTCCGGCGGCACCATCGTCGTCTATCCTCCCGAAGGGTCTTCCTTCGTGGCGGAAGAGAACATCATCGCCGGCAATGTCGCCTTTTACGGCGCAACCAGCGGCACCGCCTACCTGCGCGGCATGGCCGGTGAGCGCTTCTGCGTGCGCAACTCCGGGGTCAACGCGGTTGTCGAAGGGGTAGGGGATCACGGCTGCGAGTACATGACCGGCGGCACCGTGGTCATTCTCGGCTCCACCGGGCGCAACTTCGCCGCCGGCATGAGTGGCGGTATCGCCTATGTCCTCGATAACCATGGTGACTTTGCCGATCGCTGCAACCGGGAGATGATCGAACTGGAGCCGCTGACCGACGAAGACAAGGCAACCCTCAAGTCCATGGTGGAGAGGCATTCCGAGCTTACCGGCAGCGCGCGGGCGACCATCATCCTGATCAACTGGGACGGGTATGTGAACAAGTTCGTCAAGGTCATGCCCCGGGACTACAAACGGGTGTTGCAAGCCCTGGAGCGGGCCAGGGCAGCGGGTTTCAGCGGCGAAGAGGCGCTGGCCGCCGCCTTCGAGGAGAACTCCCACGACGTGGCACGGCTGGCCGGGGTCTAGCCCGGCCTGACCCTGAACCGACCGTATAAATATGAGACTATCGATATAGGAAACGACTATGGGAAAACCGACCGGATTTATGGAATATAACCGCGAGCTCCCCTCAGACCGGGATCCGCTTGAGCGTATCAAAGACTGGAACGAGTTCCACCTGCACATGGAGGAGGAAAAGCTCCGCACCCAGGGTGCCCGCTGCATGGACTGCGGCATTCCGTTCTGTCACACCGGTACGCTGCTCTCCGGCATGGCCTGCGGCTGCCCGATCAACAACCTGATCCCGGAGTGGAACGACCTGATTTACCGCGATCTCTGGCACCAGGCCCTCGACCGCCTGCACCGGACCAACAACTTCCCCGAGTTCACCGGCCGCGTCTGCCCGGCCCCCTGCGAAGGCTCCTGTACCCTCGGGATCAACGATCCGCCGGTAACCATCAAGAATATCGAGGTCAGCATTGTCGAGCGCGGCTGGGAAGAGGGGTGGATCACACCCTCTCTCCCCGATGTACGCACCGGCAGGAACGTGGCCGTGGTCGGCTCCGGCCAGGCAGGCCTTTCCGCCGCGGCCCAGCTGAACAAGGCCGGCCACTCGGTAACGGTTTTCGAGCGTGCCGACCTCCCCGGCGGGCTCCTGATGTACGGCATCCCGAACATGAAACTGGACAAGCGCGAAGTGGTCCTGCGCCGCATCAGGCTGATGGAGGCGGAAGGGATCAAGTTCGTCTGCAATACCGAGATCGGCGGGGCCGGTTATCCGGTGGAGAAGCTCCGCAGCGAGTTCGATGCCGTGATTCTGACAACCGGCGCCACCGTCCCCCGGGACCTTCCCATCGAGGGGCGCGACTTGAAGGGGATTCACTTTGCCATGGATTTCCTCACTGCCAATACCAAGGCCGTGCTGAATGAAGGGGCAGGGTTCATCTCCGCGCAAGGGAAGGACGTGATCATCATCGGCGGCGGCGACACCGGCACCGACTGTGTCGCCACTTCCCTGCGTCACGGCTGCAGCTCGGTCACCCAGCTGGAGATCATGCCCCGGTCGCCGCAGGAGCGCGCGGCGGACAACCCATGGCCGGAGTGGCCCAAGGTCCATAAGGTCGATTACGGTCAGGAAGAGGCTGCTGCCAAGTACGGCGCCGATCCCCGCGTCTACCTGACAACGGCGACAAAATTCGAGGGTGATGCCGACGGCAACCTGACCGCCGTGCACACCGTCCAGGTCTCCTGGGAGAAGAACGACAAGGGTCAGTTCGTGCCGGTGCCGGTGCCAGGCACCGAGCAGGTCCGCCCGGCCGGGCTGGTTCTCCTTGCCATGGGGTTCCTCGGCCCCGAGCAGCAGCTCCCCGAGGCCCTCGGCCTGGAGCGGGACCCGCGCAGCAACATCAAGGCCGACTACGAGCGCTATGCCACCAGCGTCCCCGGAGTCTTCGCCGCCGGCGACTGCCGCCGCGGCCAGAGCCTGGTCGTCTGGGCATTCAACGAAGGGCGCGGCGCCGCCCGCGAATGCGACCGCTTCCTCATGGGGACGACCGAACTCCCCTGACATGACAAAACAGAACCCTTCCGGTCCATGTCGACCGGAAGCCGATTCCCAAGGGGTTATGGCGAAAGCCGTAGCCCCTTTTTTTTCTGCATGGGTCATTCACTCAAGGATTGTGTCTTGAGCATGAGAATGTTCATTAAGTCACGTTACAGTTCATCCTGACATCGGCAATTCACTCACGCAAAGGCGCAAAGACGCAAAGAAAGTCAGTATGTTACAATAGAACGTGGCGATGCAGAATGGAAGACCGTGAACTGAGCTGGATAGTAGATTGCATTATTGCAGGATCATGATAAATTGGCGGCTGGAAATTTTGATGGATTTGAGGAAGTATGTCACTCGATTTTTCACCGCTTGTAAAAGCCATAAACAGCCTAAAACGAGCTCTTGACAGGGCTGTTGCTGCACCAGATGACGAGGAAATGCGCGATGCTTGCATCCTGCGGTTTGAATACACTTTCGAGCTGAGCTGGAAGATGCTCAAGCGCCAGCTGGAACAGGACCTTCCCAGTCCGGCAGAGGTTGACGGCTACAGCTACCGTCAGCTTATCCGGGTCGGTGCGGAACGGGGGCTGGTTCAGAATGTTGAGGCATGGTTCGACTACCGTGAACTTCGCAACATCACTTCCCACACCTATGATGAAGAGAAAGCCGCCAAGGTCTTTGAGGGGTTGCCTGCTTTTGCCGGACACGCGGAAGAGCTGCTGGCACACCTGCAGGAAAGTTCCGGGAGAAACTGATGGACTTGTCGCCGGTACACCGCGAAATCGTCTGTGCCATACTTTTCAGCCACATTCCCGGACGTGAAGTGCAGGTTTTCGGTTCTCGCGCCAGCGGGACAGCTAAACCATATTCAGACCTTGATCTGGTGATCATGGGCGATGAATCGCTACCGGTCACAACCATGAGAATCCTCCGCGATGCCTTTGATGACAGTGATCTGCCGTTTCAGGTCGATCTGGTGGAGTGGGCTGGGACGAGTGAGGAGTTTAGGAAGGTGATTGTGGCAACGGCCATCCCGCTTGTGGAGTCGTGTTCGTAAGGTTTAGCAGAACAATGCTTGCGACGACCGCTTCCTCATGGGGGCTACCGAACTCCCCTGACATGACGAAAGCAGAACCCTTCCGGTCCATGGCGACCGGAAGCCGATTCCCAAGGGGGTATGGCGAAAGCCGTAGCCCCTTTTTTATTTCCGCATGGGTCATTCACTCAAGGAGGGTGTCTTGTGCATGAGTATGTTCATTAAGCCACTTTACAGTTCATGATTTTGGCCGTATATTCTCTGGCGGTAAATTCGTCTGAAGCGGAATGATATCGGGTGGTTATTTGTAGACTATAGTGGAATTGCTGTTTGTGAAGGCTCGTCTTCTGAGTTGGCATCGGAGACCAGGGAGTACTGGTTTCTACCGAACGCTTTGGCAGCTCGCTCCTGTACGTCCGGTCCCGGTATGACGAGGACCGCGGAGTGCGGTTGAAAACGGTTGAACTGGTGATCGAAGAGAAGCCCTGGCAGCCTTCGCCTCGCCTGAGGAACGGAAGCCCGGTTCTTGTGGTGGTGGGGTATGTCGAGAAGGAGCTGCGGGAGCAGGTAAAAGCCGCTGGCGGGAAATGGGACCCGGCGGCAAAAATGTGGCGGGTGCCGTACGGGGCAATCAAGGGGACGGAGCTGGAGAAGAGGATCCACGTGCCCGACCGCAAAGGCAAACGGAGCTGACAGCGGTATCCTATACAAGATGACATGGCATCTTAAATAGGATA
>Ga0073934_10011850_pt1 | contig 10422 bp, 8 predicted proteins | sample LarsenN4metaG_FD_76834 | JGI IMG/M metagenome (GOLD analysis project Ga0073934, IMG submission 76834) | Hot spring sediment bacterial and archeal communities from British Columbia, Canada, to study Microbial Dark Matter (Phase II) - Larsen... ... | reverse complement strand
CGACTCCGGCGAGGCCGACGGGCTCCTCTACTACGTCACGCCGTTCCTGGCCGGGGGCTCCCTGCGCGAGCGGCTGCAGCGCGAGCCGCGCCTGACACTGAACGATGCCGTGCGGGTGGCGCAGGAGGTGGCCTCCGCCCTCGATCACGCGCATCGTGCCGGCTTCGTGCATCGGGACGTGAAGCCGGAGAACATCCTCTTCTCCGACGGGATGGCGCTTCTGGCCGACTTCGGCGTGGCGCGCATCGCGGAATCGGCGCCCGCTGCAGCGGTCGACACGGCCAGCGGCGCGCACCTCACCACCGAGGAAGGGATCGCGTTGGGAACGCCGGCCTACATGAGCCCGGAACAGGCGGCCGGTGAGCGGGCGATCGATGCCGCCAGCGACGTGTACAGCCTGGGGTGCGTGGTCTTCGAGATGCTCGCGGGCGAGCCGCCCTTCGCGGGGAGCTCGCCGCAGCGGGTGATGGCGCGGCACGTCACCGAGCCGCCGCGCGCGCTGCGCACGTTGCGCCCTGAACTGCCGGTCGCGGTGGAAGGCGCCGTCGCGCGCGCCCTGCAGAAGGAACGGGCGCATCGCTTCGCCTCGGCCGGGCTCTTCGTGCGTGCCCTCGCCGAGGGCGCCGCGGCGGCCACGGCGGGGCGGGGCGCCGTGGCTCGGCGTGCCACGCAGAGCATCGCGGTCCTGCCGTTCGTCAACGCCAGCGCCGACGCCGACAACGAGTACCTGAGCGACGGGATCACCGACGAGTTGATCAACGCCCTCTCGCTCGTCGACTCGCTGCGCGTCGCCTCCCGCACCTCGGTCTTCGCGCTCAAGCAGCGGGCGATGGACGTGCGCGCCATCGGGGCGCTGCTGGGGGTGGCCGTGGTGCTCGAGGGGAGCGTGCGCCGCCAGGGCGAGCGGTTGCGCGTGACGGCGCAACTCACGGCCACCGACGACGGGCGCCTGCTCTGGTCGCAGCGCTACGACCGCGAGCTGCAAGACGTCTTCGCCGTGCAGGACGAGCTGGCGCGCACCATCGTGACCACGCTGCGGGCCAACTGGCTCACCGATTTCGGGGAACCCGCGCCCCGGCGCGGGACGGCCAACGTGGCGGCGTACAGCCACTACCTGCACGGCCGGTGGGCGCTCAACCAGCGCACCGACGCCGCCACGCACGACGCCATCGCCCACTTCGAGCGCGCGATCGCCGAGGACCCGGGCTATGCCCTCGCCTACACCGGCCTTGCCGACGCCTACGCGCTGCACGTGGACTACCGCAGCGTCCCGGCCAGCGTGGGGCTGGAGCGCGCCGTGCACTACGCCCGCGAGGCGTTGCGGCTGGACGAGGGGCTGGCCGAGGCGCACACCTCGCTGGCGTGGGCGCTCTTCATCTACTTCTGGGAGTGGGAGGGCGCGGGGCGCGAGTTCCGGCGTGCCCTCGAGCTCGACCCCCGATACCCCACGGCACACCAGTGGTACGCCTTCTACCTCATGGCGCACGGCCGCGTGGAGGACGCGCTGATCGAGGGGCACACGGCGCAGGAACTCGACCCCGCCTCGGTGAGCATTCGCCGGACGGTGGGATGGCGCTACTACTACGCCCGCCGCTACGATCGCGCCGAGCACCACCTGGCGCGCGCCATCGAGATGAACCCCACGTCGGAGGAGAACTTCCGGATCCTGGGCTTGGTGCAGGTCATGGCCGGACGCGTGGACGAAGGGGTGGCCACCCTGCGCGAAGCGACCACCATGGCCGGTACCGGGACGCTCACCACCGGAACGCTCGCCTATGCACTCGACCGCGCCGGACGGCGGGACGAGGCCGAGTCGGTGCGCTGCGCACTCGAGGCGCGCCATGCCACCGAGTACGTCTCCGCCACGTCGATCGCGACCGCCTACCTGGCATCCGGGGAGACCGCCCGCGCCCTCGACTGGATCGAGCGGGCCCACGCCGAGCGCCGGGGATGGGTGGTCTACCTCAAGGTGAACCCCATCCTCGATCCGCTGCGCGACACCCCCCGCTTCCAGGAGTTGGTGCGAAAACTCTCCTTCCCCCCGCGCTGACCCATCTCGTCTTCTCGTCTTCTCGTCTTCAGTCTTCCGGCATCTCCTTCCGCGCCTCCCCGTCCCGCCCCGCCCTCCACCACGACGCCACCACCCCGGCGGCCAGGATCAGCGCCACCATCCCCAGCAGCCAGAAGTTGAAGTTGGGGCCCAGGTACTCCTTGAGCAGGTCGGCCACCAGCATCTTCACCCCCACCAGCCCCAGGATCGCGGCCAGCGACACCTTGAGGTAGCGGAACTTCTCGATCGCCCCCGCCAGCGCGAAGTACAGCGAACGCAGCCCGAGGATGGCGAAGACGTTGCTCGTGAAGACGAGGAACGGGTCGGTGGTGATGGCGAAGATCGCCGGAATCGAATCGACCGCGAAGATCAGGTCGGTCGTCTCCACCAGCACCAGCGCCACCGCCAGCGGCGTCAGCACCCACTTCCCCTCCTGCTGGATGGCGAAGTGCTGCCCGTGGTACGTGGGGGTGATGGGAAAGGCGCGCCGCACCTGCCGCAGCACGAACCCCTCGCCCGGCGCCTCGCCCTCATGGTCGTCCTTGGCCAGCAGCATCTTCACGGCCGTGTACACCAGGAAGGCGCCGAACAGATAGAGGATCCAGTGGTAGCGCGCGATGAGCGACGCCCCCAGCAGGATCATCGTCCCGCGCATGAGGAGCGCCCCCAGGATCCCCCAGAAGAGCACGCGATGCTGGTACTGCGGTGGCACCCGCAGGTACTGGAAGATCATCGCGATGACGAAGACGTTGTCGGCCGACAGCGACAGCTCGATCACGTAGCCGGTGAAGAACTTCACCGCCGCCAGCCGGCCGTCGTTCACCATGCCGTCCAGCTTGTCCACCTGCAGCCCGAGCCCGAGCCAGTGGTTTTCGTAGGCCGCGTAGATCACGCCGGCAAAGCACGTGGCCAGGAAGACCACCACGCCGGTGAAGCGCAGCGCCTCCTTGATGGTGACGACATGGGCCTTCCGGTTCAGGACCCCCAGGTCGATCGCCAGGACGAGCAGCACGAAGGCGAGGAATCCGCCCCACGCCCAGAGTTCGGGATTGATGGAAGTACCCTAGGTTGGTTGAAGGACAGGAATGGAGCGTGAGGTTGCGGGAACTATCGCGCGTCGAGCGCCTCGGCGGCGGACAGCGCTTCTTCCCACGCCGTCATCGCTTCGCCGAGCGCCACCTTCGAGGCGGCCAGCTCGCGTGACAGCGCGGTGGCGTGCGCGTGCCCATCCGGACGTGTGTACAGCGACTGGTCGGCCAGGGCCGCATCCAGCTCGGCCACGCGTTGCTCCAGCTCGGTCACGCGCGCCTCGGCGCGCTCCGCGTTGCGCCTGACGTCGCGCGCCGTGCTTCGCTGCGTGGTGTCGCCCTCGCTGCGCTTTCTCGATTCGGCCTTCTCCCGCGCCTTGCGCTCCGCCGCCTCCGCCGCCTCACGCGCCGCGCGGGCCTGCTCCTCCCGGTCCCGTACCTCCTCGTACTCGGCAAAGTCGCCGTCGTACACCCGGATCCGTCCGTCGCGCAGCTCCCACACGCGCGTCACCAGCTTGCGCAGCAGCTCGCGGTCGTGGCTCACCAGCACCACCGTCCCCGGAAACTGCTCGATCGCGTCCTCGAGCTGCTCGATCGATTCCACGTCCAGGTGGTTCGTCGGTTCGTCGAAGACGAGCAGGTTGGCCCCCTCCAGCATCATCATCGCCAACGCCACGCGCGCCAGCTCGCCCCCCGACAGCGCCGACGCCTGCCGCATCACCTCGTCGCCCGAAAACTGCACCATCCCCAGGTGCCCCTGGATGGCGCCGCGCTCCCACATGGGGCGCAAGTCGCCGATGATGTCGTAGAGCGTCTTGTCGCGCGGGACGTTGGCGAAGTCCTGGCGGTACATCGTGGCCGTGATCCCGCCCCCCATCCGGATCTCGCCAGCCGCCAGCGGCAGCTCCCCGAAGAGCGCCTTGAGCAGCGTCGACTTCCCGGTCCCGTTCGGCCCGATGAGCCCCACCACGTCGCCGCGGCGCACCCACTCGGTGAAGTCGTGCAGGAGCACCCGGTCGCCGATCTTCACCGTGGCGTGCTCGAACACCGCCGCCTGGTCGCCGCCGCGTTCACCGGGGAGGAAGCGCACCGCCATCGCCGACTCGTCGTCCGGCGGAGGGCTCAGGCGCGGCAGCCACTCCAGCCGCTTGCGCCGCCCCTTCGCCTGCCTGGAGTTGGTCCCGGCGATGTTGCGTCGGATGTAGTCCTCCTCCCTCGCGATCGCCTTGGACTGCCGATCGAAGGCCCGCTGCTGCGTGAGTCGCCGCTCGGCCCGCTGCCGCACGAAATGGGCGTAGCCACCGTCGTAGGCAAAGGCCGAGAGGTCCTCCAGGTGCAACACGTGGTCCACCACGCGGTCCAGGAAGGCCCGGTCATGCGAGATCACCAGCACCGTCTCGCGCGTCTCGCGCAGGTACTCCTCCAGCCAGCGCGTCGTCTCGAGATCCAGGTGGTTCGTCGGCTCGTCCAGGAGCATCACGTCGGCGGGAATCACCAGCTGGCGCGCCAGCGCCACGCGCCCGCGCTCACCGCCGCTCAGGTGCGACAGCGCCTCGTGCCGCGCCAGCTCGGGATCGAACCCCAGCCCGGCGAGCACCGCATCCACGCGGGAGGCGTAGCTGTAGCCCCCGTCGTGCTCGAAGCGCTCCAGGTCGCGCGCGTAGCGCTTGAGCTGCTGCTCCGTCACCGCCTCGCCCGCGTGCGCCATCGCGTCGGCCTGGCGTGCCAGGTCGGCCTCGAGGTCGATGAGCTCGCGGAAGGCGTCGGCCACGGCGCCCCACACGGTGGTCACACCGGGAAACTCGCGGTGCTGGTCCAGCACGGCAAAGCGCAGTCCGGGCGTCTTGGCGATCGTCCCGATCGTCGGGCTCTGTGCGCCCGTGAGCATCCGGAACAGCGTCGTCTTCCCCGATCCGTTCCGGCCGATCACCCCCCATTTCTCGCCTTCGCCCACCGTGAAGGTGACGTCGCGAAGGATCGTGGTCGCGCCGAACGAGACGCCGACCCCGTTGAAGGAGAACTGTGTCATCTCAGGACACCCACTCCTTCCACGCCGCCTCGTCCAACCCGATGCTCAGCTTGTGCTGGCAGCGGGCCAGGGGGACGCGCAGCATCAGCGGCTCGTCCGCCAGCTTCTCCAGCCAGCGATCGTCCGAGTAGCGCGCCACCCCCAGCCCCAGCTCCTGAAAGCGCTTCGACCCCCGGTCGAGCAGTGCCTCCACGCCGAACTTCTGGGCAAATCGCTTCAGTTCGCCCAGCGATGCCGCCCGCTCGTTGAGGTCCACGAAGTGGGTCTTCACGCGTCGCTCGGCGAAGAATCGCAGTGCCTTCCGGGTGTCCGCACTCTTCTTCGTGCCGAAGATCTGCACTTCCGTCATGCGGAGGAGTCTAACAGGGCCGAGTGGCGCTCCTCCAGCCAGCGCAGCAGCGGGGTGCTGCGCGTCAGCGCGGCGGCGCGCCGCAGGTCGTCGGACGCCCCAGCCGAGTCCCCCGCCTCGGCCCGCACGTGCGCCCGCACGGCGAAGTACCAGCGATAGCCGGCCGCCAGCGCCTCCCGTTCTGCATCGCCCTCCTGCAGCGCCGCCTGCGCTGCCGCGGCGCCGTGCACGCGCCCCACGGCTACAGCGCGGTTCACCCGCACCACGAGCGTCGGCTCCATGGCCAGCAAGAGGTCGTAGGCCGCCAGGATCGCCCCCCAGTCCGTCTGGTCGAAGTGCGCCGCCATCACGTGGCGCGACGCGATCTCCGCCTGCAGATGCAGCGAGGTCAGTCGGTCACCCCGCCCCGCGCGCTCCAGGTGGCGGTACGCCGCGCCGATGAGAGCCGGATCCCACGCCGACCGGTCCTGGTGCTCCATCAGGATCGGCGTGCCGGCCGCATCTGCCCGCGATGGAGAGCGCGCCAGCTGGAAGAGCAGGAGCGCCGCCAGCGCACTCGCCTCCGGAGTCCCCGCCACCGGATGTTCGGCCAGGAGCACCGCCAGCCGCGCCGCCTCGCGGCAGAGATCCGCGCGCATCACGGCGTCGCCCTCGGTGGCCACGTACCCCTCGTTGAACATGAGGTAGACCACCTGCAGCACGCGCGACAGGCGCGCCTCCAACGCCTCGGGATGGCGGGGAATCGCCACCTCCTCCCCGCTCTCCCGCAGTCGCCGCTTGGCGCGCACCAGGCGCTGCGCCATGGCGCGCTCGCTCACCAGGAACGCCTCCCCGATCTCGCGAGCCGTGAAGCCCGCCACCACCGACAGCGTGAGGGCGACCGCCACCTCCCGTTCCAGCAGCGGCGTGCAGCAGGCGAAGAGCATCCCCACCACGTCGTCACCCAGCACATCCTCACGCAGCAGGTCGTCGCCCCCCAGGTCGACGTCGCCATCGATCGGCTCCGCCGTCCCGGCATCGGCGACTCGCGAGATCGCCCGCGCGTGCGCCCCCTCGCGCCGCAACGCGTCCAGCAACTTGCGCTGCGCCACCGTGCGCAGCCACGCCGCCGGCTCCCGTGGCACTCCCTCGAACGGCCAGCGGCGCAGCGCCTCGAGCAGTGCGTCCTGCACCGCGTCCTCGGCTCGAGTCAGCGCCGGCAGTCCGTAGCGCCGGGTGAGCGAGGCCACGATCGCCCCCGCCGAGCGACGGAACAGGTGCGCGACGAGGTGCGGGACCTCGTCGGGCAACCGTTCCTTCGGCGGCAGCCCGCCGGTGTCGCTCACCCGATCTCGACGTTCCGGATCTCGATCCACCCGTGGCTCGCGTGCGGGCAGTCGGCGGCGATCGCCTGCGCCTCGGCGTCGTTCGCCGCCTCCACCACGTACAGCCCGCCCACCACGTCCTTCGCCTCGGCGTAGGGCCCGTCGGTGACCGTCACCTGATCCCCCCGGCGCCGCAGGTGCGTCCCGCCGTTGTCGCCCAGCTTCATCCCGCTGTGCATCTTGCCCGCCTCCGCGAGCGTTCGCCCCCATTCCGAGTACCGCTCGATGATCGCCTGCATCTCGGCCGGCGAGAGGTGGGCGAACTGCGCGGGGTCCTCGTGCAGGAGCAGGATATACTTGGCCATGATGTCCTCGTGCGGTGCTGACGTGGAAACAGCCGCCCCATGCGACTGCCTTCACCCCAGATGACGGCCGGCACCCGTTCCACTCGACACGACGTTGACGCCCAGGCCGCGGACGGTCGGGCGCACGCAGTACCGGCGGCGCCGAATGCGCGGGACGCGCCGACTCCGTTCCGGCCTGCCTGGTGGCTGCGGAACCCGCACCTCGCGACCGTCTGGGGGAAGTTCTTTCGCCGCCCCCCCGTCGTCGAGTCGCGCACCGAACGCTGGGACACCCCCGACGACGATCATCTCGACCTCGTCCGCACCCCGGGCGACCCGCGGGCTCCCACCTTCCTCCTCCTGCACGGACTCGAGGGATCGCCGCGCTCGCACTACGTCGCGGGGCTGCTGCACAGTGCGCGGGCCGCGGGGTGGCAGGCCAACCTCCTCCTCTTTCGCACCTGCAACGGCGCGCTCAACCGCGCCCGGCGCACCTACCACTCCGGCGAGACCACCGATCTCGACTTCGTCGTGACACGGCTGGCCGAGGAGCGTCCCGACTCCCCCATCGTGCTCGCGGGGGTTTCACTCGGCGGCAACGTCCTGCTCAAGTGGCTCGGTGAACTCGGCCGCGCGGAGCGAGGGGCCGGCGACCACGGCACCTCCCCAAGTGTCGCCTCGCTGGCGGACAGGGACGCGCTTCGCCAGCGCATCGCGGCGGCGGTGGCCGTCTCCACCCCGTACGACCTCGCGCGCTCCTGCGCCCACATCGACCAGGGCGTCTCCAGGGTATACGCGAGGAACTTCCTGCGCACGCTCAAGCGAAAGGCGCTCGACAAGATCGCCCAGCACCCAGACATCGCCGATCCCGCGCGCGTGGAGCGCGCCGACTCCCTGTGGGCGTTCGACGACGCCTTCACGTCGGTGGCGCATGGATTCGTGGACGCCGCCGACTACTACTTTCGCTCCTCCGGCATCCGGGGGCTGCACCGCGTCGGCGTCCCCACCCTGCTGCTCAGCGCCCGCGACGACCCGTTTCACCCCCCCGATCTCCTGGACGACGTCACGCGCATCGCCGCGCGCAATCCCAGCCTGCAGCTCGAGATCACGGAACACGGCGGCCACGTCGGCTTCGTGGAGGGACCGCACCCCGGCCGCGCCCGCTACTACGTCGAGCGACGCCTGGTCGCGTTCGCTACCCATCACCTCTCCGGTTCCCGCAGCTGAGGACGTCCCGCGACCGCGGATACGGAAGCCGCACGACTCAGAAGACGAGGCCCTAGTACCGTCGCCCCTCTGAGAGTACCGTGATACCCCCCTCGTCTTCTCGTCTTCTTGTCTTCTCGTCTTCTGCCTCTGTGAGCGACACCGCGCTGTTCGCACTGATCTTCGGAGGGATCTTCGCCCTTCGTATTCTGATCGCGACCATCGCGTTCGCCCTCATCCTCCCGCGGGGCGATCGCTGCCCCAACTGCGATCACCCGACGCTGCGCGTGTCGTCGTGGCTCTTCGACCGCGTCCTCCCCTGGTTCCGCAAGAGCTGGTGCATCACGTGCGGCTGGCACGGCCTGCTGCGGCGGGGCCCGCTCACGGAGCCGACGCCCACGCGCGAACCGAGCGGGATGCGTTAGGCAGGCCAGGCAGGGGAGGCGCGAGAGGCGCGCGCCCCGCGCCGAGATGCTACCCGTCGCTTCGGCGCACCGCGACGAACACCCCCAGCCAGTCGGGCCAGTTCCCGGTCAGCTCGAAGAAGTCGTCGAAGTACGTGAGCCCCGCCTCCTCCAGATCGGCGATGAGATCCTGGAGCGCGTCATCCTCTGGGATCGGCCCGATGCAGACGAGGTCACCCTCCACGCGGAATTCCTCCGCCGTCAGCCCGAGGCGCTCGTCGATCGCGGCACGCGTGAGTCCGCTTCGCTCGAACGCGGCCTTTCGGATGACGAGTGCGGGATGGCCAGGCGGAAGCGAGAGCGGCATGTCGAGGGGCGGGATTCGGGGGACGCGCGCACGGCGGGCAACGCGGTCGCCCGTCACTCTAACCGTCGCTCGCAGTACGGGTAAGGCGCCGCCCCCGCTAGCTTTCCTTCCCCATGTCCTCACGACTCGCCCCCCCGTCCACCGATACCGAGCACGACTTCGACGTCGTCGTCGTGGGCGCCGGACACGCCGGTACCGAAGCGGCGGTGGCCGCCGCACGCGCGGGGGCGTCGGTCGCCCTGGTGACGAGCGCGCTCGAGACCATCGGGCAGATGTCGTGCAACCCGGCCATCGGCGGCGTGGCCAAGGGGACGGTGGTGCGCGAAGTGGACGCGTTGGGCGGCATCATGGGCCGCGCCACCGACCTGGCGATGCTCCAGTTCCGAATGCTCAACCGTGGAAAGGGGGCCGCGGTGTGGGCGCCGCGTGCCCAGTGCGATCGCGGCCTCTATCGGCGCGCCGTGCGATCGCTGCTCGAGGAGCACGGGCGCCTGCACACGGTGCAGGGGACGGTCGCCCGTCTCCTTCTGGACGGTGAGGGGCGCACCGTGCGCGGGATCGAGACGCTGGAAGGGAGGCGGTTCGGCGCGCGGGCGGTGGTGATCACGACCGGGACCTTCCTGCGCGGGCGGATCCACATCGGGACGGAGACACACCTCCCCGGCGGAAGGGCGGGGGAGTCCGCCACGCTCCATCTCGCCGAGCAACTCGAGCGGGCCGGGCTTCAGGTGTCACGCTTCAAGACCGGCACGCCGCCGCGCATCGACGGCCGGTCGGTGAACTTCGCCGGACTCGAGCGACAGGGAAGCGAGGTGGAGTCCTTCGACTATTCCTGGTCGCACTTCTGGGAGACACCTCGGCGCCATCAGGGAGGCACTCGGCATCCGAAGCAGGTGGATTGCTGGGTGACGTACCTCGGCGAGGCGGGAAAGCGCCTCATTCAGGACAACATCGCCAGGTCCGCGATGTACGGCGGCGCCATCGCCTCGCGCGGCCCCCGGTACTGCCCGTCCGTCGAGGACAAGATCGTCAAGTTCCCGGCCGCGGAACGTCATCAGATCTTTCTGGAGCCCGAGGGGCACGACACCGCCGAGCTGTACGTGAACGGGATGTCGACCTCCCTGCCGGCACCTGTCCAACTGGAGATCCTGCGCACGATCCCGGGGCTGGAGCAGGTGCGGATGACCCGCGCGGGGTACGCGATCGAGTACGACTACTTCCCGCCCACCCAGCTCGACCCCACCCTGCAGGTGCGCGCCATCGCGGGGCTGTATTTCGCCGGCCAGATCAACGGCACCACGGGCTACGAGGAGGCGGCGGGGCAGGGGGTCGTGGCCGGGT
>Ga0073934_10011848_pt1 | contig 10423 bp, 14 predicted proteins | sample LarsenN4metaG_FD_76834 | JGI IMG/M metagenome (GOLD analysis project Ga0073934, IMG submission 76834) | Hot spring sediment bacterial and archeal communities from British Columbia, Canada, to study Microbial Dark Matter (Phase II) - Larsen... ... | reverse complement strand
TGACCGCAAGATTTCGCAGCTGAGCATCGGTGACGTGCAAGATGTGACGGTAACCCAGAAAGGCGTGCTGGCGCGCATGTTCAACTACGGCACGATTGTGATTGAAACGGCGGGTGAGCAGCAAAACTACACCTTTACCTTTGTGCCCGATCCGTACATGTGCGGCAAAGCCATCGTGGGCGCCCACGAAGAAAACCTCAAACAGTTCGGCAACTAAGTTCTATTCGCTGAATGGATTCTTGCGGGCTTCTTCAAACAACGCCTTCACTTCGACGTTTTGATCTTCCAGGTCTTCCAGCTTCTCAATTGAGGCTTCGTCAATCTTCAGGCGCTTAATGGCTTGTTCGCCCGTGCTGGCGTCCGGTTCGCGCTGCGTGTAGCTTGAGATCTGTGTCACCAAGAACACATAGATGCCTACAAATACCACCACAAAGATGGTTACGCGGTGGCGGTATAGTGCTTGGAGAACTTTTTGGAGTTGGTCGGTAATGTTGCTTAATCGGATCATTTTGCGGCTGCCTGTTTAATGTAAACACTCAAGACGACGTTGAAGGTGACGAGCTCACGGTTGTCGGCGGAAGGGGTGACGGTCAAAGTCTTCACCTGTGAGGTGCGGCGGTTTTGCTCAAGCTCGCGCAAGAAACTCAGCAGTGTCGTAAACGGCACGAACTGCGAGGCGTCGGTCTGCACGTTGACCTCGAGCTCATAGACGCCAGGGATGCCTTCCACCGGTTCAAGCTGGGTCAGGGCGGTGTTGGTGGTCTTTTTCTTCTTGTCGGTGCTGCCGAGGTTTGATGACGGGAAGGTGATGTTGGAGATAGAAATGCCGGAGCGGTTGGCAATGGCGACAATCTCGCGGACGGTTCGCGCCTGGTCCTTTTCTTGCGGCACGACAGTTTTGGCAATGGTTTCGATCTCGGCGTAGGTTTCGATATCTTTCTTGGCTTGCACCAAAGTCTTCTGCTGCTCGTCGAGCTCTAAACTCTCGGATTTCAAATCATACAAACGGCTGGCGGATTTCTTGAGCATCTGATTGCCAAAGTAGACCGTGGCCAGGCTCAAACCTGCCAGTACGACCAGGCTGCCCAGCAGCAAAAAGTAAAGCTTCTTACTATTCACTTGCTTTCTCCTTGGTGCCGGTATAGGTGTATGGGCTGTCTTTTGCAAACAAAGCGCGGATGGTGACCTGGCATGGGTACTGACTGTCTACATCACTGCCACTGGCGTCATCCGGGTTGGCGCAGCTGATTGATTGGATGTCGGCTTTTTCAAACAACTTATTCCGCTCATCAGCCAGGTTGACCTGGACTTGCGTGCCGGCTCTGTAATCCACCGCAACCACTTGCAAATCAATGCCACCCTGTAAATCATTCGTCAGGTTGAGATTCTGCAGTGCCGTACCAGGTGGCAGGACGCTGCCGATGCCCTGGAGGAGCTTAGAGAAGAAAATCTCTCTTGAAAGGACTTGGTTGGCCAGCTTGACGCTGCTGGAAATCTCTTCCACGCGTGCTTGGGTGGCTTCGAGCTCCTGTTTGACGAGCTGCTCTTTGGTGGAATCAACCTGACGTTGGTAGGCGCGGACTTGATAATTGATGTAGAACATACCAGCTATCAAGACTGCTACGACACCCAAGAAGCCAATGGCAACAGCTATGACCCAGCGCAACAAGGTGCGGTTGCGCCGCGCATACGTGTAGCTCTGGTTCATGGCGGTGGGGACGAGGTTGATCATGCAAATATCTCCCCTGGTTCAATCAGTGCTAGGCCGGCGACCGTCAGATACATTGAGCGTTCAGATTCGTTGGGCGGTTGCAGTTTACCAAAATCAATGTAATCCCATGGATGACAGGTCCGTACCGGCAAGCGCAGCTTATCGGTCATGTATTCAGAAATGCCGGGCATGTTAGCGCCACCACCAAGCGTGATAACCTGGCTGATTTTGTGTTGCTTGGATGAATGTTCTTCGTAGTAGCGGATCATGCGGCGGATCTCCCGCATCAATGAGTCAAGCACCGGGCTGGCTGCTTCGAAGATTTCTTTCTGCTTTTTGCTCACACCCAGACCGTATTTAACCTTAATGACATGCGCTTCCTCGTGGCTCACACCCAGCTTTTCGGCGATATTGTCCGTGAAGTTATCGCCGCCGCCAACAGCCGTGCCAGAAACGATGATGTTCTCGTCATAAATGGTCAGGTCGGACGCCAGCGAACCAAAATCAATCAGAATGGTTGGCGGAATGGTTTTCATGGCGCTTGAGCGGACAAACAGACGGGCGCCGGCGTTGATGGTCGGCTCGATAGCGGCTATTTCTAGTCCGCATAGCTCGGCCAGTAGTACGTATGAATCAACTAGCTGCTTGGGGGCGGCCACGACGAGCAGATCTGTCTCGGTTGCCGTCCGGTGCGTTACTTCATAGTCAATGTACAAATCATCAATCGGGTGGGGGATGTATTGCTCCGCTTCGCTGCGGCCTGCTTCTTTTAGGTCCTTGTTGGAAAGTTTTGGAAGTTGGGGGCATGCGTAAAGGTGTGGGCAGCCGGGATGGTCAAGGCGACGCGCCGGGTAGTAATCTTGCCAACCAACTGGTTTTTGATAAGTTGCTGCAGAGCGGTGGCAATGACTTCCGGCTTCTTGATGATGCCATTCTCAATTGCGGTCGGGTCAAAACCAATCACCCCAAAGCCGGACACTTTGACGTGCTTGCCTTTGTTTAACTGCATGACCTTCAGGCTCTTGTAGCCGATATCAAGAGCAAACAGTGGTTTATCTTTGTAGAGTAATGCATCATCCATTGTTTTTAACCATAAGGGGAATTTGTATTCAGTATAGCAGAATAATCGGTGGTAGCGCACCATATTCTAAGGCCGCAGGATTCTGAAGCAAAAGAAAAACCGCCTGAATCGTATTCAAGCGGTTTTTGGAGCGAAGGAACGAGGCCTATTCGTTGTTCAGGCCAGATTTGGTATATACGTTTGGATCACCATCAGCTGGTCGTTCGATGAAGGTCTTCAAGACGTAGCCAGTACAGTCATCAGTACAGCCGGTTGGATACGGAATGTACAGATATTCACCACCATCGGTGTCTGGGTCTGCAACGGCGTTAGCAGCAGCAGCATCAGCAACGGCAGCGTTAGCAACGATTGCTGTACCGTCTGGGTCGTTCAAGCTTTCTGCGTCGATACCTGGCAGGTCAGCTGCAACGATTGTTGATGGATACGCACCGTTTTCGTTGTAATACTCTTCGAGCTTACTGTGTACGTTGTTAATGTCGGTCACACGTTGTGTGTCACGAGCTTTTGCTTGCGCACCTTGGAAGTTGTTAAGTACCAAACCTGCCAAGATGGCGATGATAGCGATAACGATCAAAAGTTCGATGATCGTAAAACCGCGTTGTGCTTTCTTTAGTGTTTTGAACATGGGATTGCCCACCCTCCTTTTAATTGTAAAAAAGCCTTTTAGTTTTAATTTGGCTTATGCTTATACACTACCACAAGAGCGAAGAGTTGCAAGCAGTTTTACAGCAGTAGTAGTGGAAAAACTGTTTATATCTGGCCTAGATCTGGCTGGAGAGATTGCTGATTGGGCCAATCACGCTGGCGGCGATGAGACCTACCATGGCGCCCATTACCACGATCATGATTGGCTCAAGGATTGAGCTCAAGCTATCAACGGTGGCATCAACTTCTTCTTCATAAAAGTCAGCTACTTTGACCAGGATTTGGTCGGTCTGGCCGGTTTCTTCACCGATCGCCATCATCTGGCTGACAATCGGTGGAAAAACCTTGCTGTTTGAAAGCGGCACGGATAGCTGCTCACCGTTGGCAACGGCTTTGGATGCTTCCAGCAGTTCGTTTTCTATCACTGCGTTACCGATGGCCTTGGCCGTCACTTCAATCGATTCAATTACCGTTACACCGGCACCAATCAGACTGGCGAACGTCCGGGCAAAGCGCGCGATGGCAACTTTCCTGATAATCATGCTCAAGATTGGCAGGCGCAGCAGCAACTTGTCCTTATTGAGCCGGCCTTTTGGCGTTTTGACATACCGGCGGATCAGATACATCGCAATGAAGCCAACCGCTAGCATGATGTACCATTTAGTGACCATAAAGTCGCTGATACCCAGCATGATTTTCGTCATGGTTGGCAGCTCGGCATCAGGTCCGGCCAAATCTTGGATGATTTTACCGATGCGCGGCATCACAAACACCATCAGCAGCAAGAAGACGCCAAGGGTGATGGTCAGCAGGATAGCTGGATAGGTCATGGCGCTCTTGAATTTGCCGCGGATGCGGGCATCTTTTTCCTGTTGGATGGCCAGCTTTTTGAGGATTTCATCCAAAATACCGCCGGCTTCACCCGCCCGAACCATGTTGACGTAGATTGGCGAGAAGACACCCGGGTGCTTCTCCAGAGCGTCGGCAAAGGCCATACCGCCCTCCACGTCTTTGGTGATTTCACTAATGGTTTTTTTGAAGCTCTGGTTTTCGGTTTGATTCTGCAAGGTTGCCAGTGAGCGCACCAGCGGGACGCCGGCGTTAATCATAGTGGCCAGCTGCCGTGTGAAGATGACCATGTCCTTGATCTTGACGCGTTTGCCACCCAGTTTTGGAATGGCTAGTTTGTTCTTTTTGGCTTCCGCCAGATGAAGCGGCTTGAGCTTTCGTTGCGTCAGGATGCTTTGGGCAACTTTCTGGTCGCTGGCTTCAACCGTGCCGGTGACGCGCTTTTCGTCTTCGTTAAGGGCAGTGTAGTTAAATATTGGCATACTACTATTCTCTGGTTACTCGCAGGATTTCTTCAATGGAGGTGAGTCTGAGCATGGCTTTGATTAATCCATCCATTTGCATGGTCAGCATGCCGGCTTTCATGGCTTCATTTTGGATTTCTTCGCTGGTGCCATTGCTCATAATCAGTTTTTGAATTTCAGGTGATACCGTCAGGGCCTCATAGATACCCATACGGCCCCGGTAGCCGGTTTTGTCATCAGCCAGGTCTTTCTTTGGTCGCCAGAAGGTGAGTTTGCTGGTTTTCTCTTTCTGATAGGCGGCCTGGGCAGACTCGAGGAGCGCACCGATCCGTTTCCAATCTTCCTGGCCCTTGATGCCAAAGGCGTGTTCGATTTCTTTGACTTCTTTTTCATCCGGCGTGTAGCTCTCTGATTCTTCCGGGACGAGTTTTCGGACCAACCGCTGGCCAATGACTACCCGGACGGTGCTGGCAATCAAAAACGGCTCGATGTTCATATCAAGCAAGCGCGGCAGACACGTCGCGGCGTTGTTGGTGTGGAGCGTTGAGAAGACAAGGTGACCGGTCAGTGCGGCTTGCACGCCGAGGCTAGCGGTTTCACCGTCACGAATTTCACCAACCATGATGACGTTCGGGTCTTGGCGAAGCAGCGCGCGCAGGCCATTGACGAACGTCATGCCGGCCACGGGATTCACCTGGGTCTGGTTGACGCCGAGCAGGCGGTATTCCACCGGATCTTCCACCGTAGAAATGTTCACGTCAGGCTTGTTCAGGATATTAAGGACGGAGTGCAGCGTGGTGGACTTACCAGAGCCCGTCGGGCCGGTCACTAGAATCATGCCGTGCGGCTGGACGATGGCCTCATTAATGTCTTTGAGTGATTGGCCCCAGAAACCGAGCTGTTCGAGCGTGGCTGGGTCACTTGATTCATCCAAAACACGCATCACCACTTTTTCTCCATCGGTAATTGGCAGGGTTGAGACACGGAAGGCAAAGCTGCGGCCGTTCATAGTGATTTTAAAGCGGCCGTCCTGTGGCGCGCGGCGCTCGTCAATTTTCAGCCCAGACAAAATCTTAATACGGGAGACCAATGCGGCCTGGGTGCGCTTGGGCAGCTTGTTGGCTTCTTTGAGCACGCCGTCAATGCGGTAGCGGACCTGGACATGCTTGTCGCGTGGTTCAATGTGGATGTCGCTGGCATTGGACTTGATGGCGTATTCAATGATGAGGTTGACGGTCTGGGCAATTGGCGAATCTTCGGCCAGATCTTCTTTGCTGACTTCTTCCTCGGCCTCTTCATCGCCGCCTTCGGCTGCTACTTCGTTAATCTCAGTACTGATATTGCCGCGGTATTGATCAAGCGCGGCCAGGATGTTGGTGCGGGTGGCAACATAGATGCGGATACTGGAACCAATTTGCTTCTGCAAGAAGTTAATTGCCTGGACATCGTCCGGGTCTTCCATGGCGATTTCTTTGACGTTATCATCGCCAATGCCGGTGATGACCGCCATGTACTGGCGGGCGGTGCGCTCAGGGATGGTGTTCAGTAGCTCGTGGTCGAGGCCTTTGGGGTCAATCTCCACAAATGGCACTTCGATTTCCTCAGCGTACGCTTTGGTCAGCTCGGTTTCGCTCATCAAGTTGGATGAAACCACCAATTCCTGCAGTGGCTTCTTCTCTGTTTTAGCGCGAGCTAACAGGTCTTTGAGTGCGTCTCCCTCGACCTTCTTGGTTTTTTTGAGTAGTTTTTCTACAAATGCATCAGATATACGCATAGCCGTTGCAACCTAGTATAAAGCATAACCAGATTCATAGGAAAGGTGGTTTGCGAACAACCATACAAACGCCTATACTATCAGTACTAACGACTGAAGTGGAGGAGGTGCATTTCATGGCAAAGGGAGCAAAAGATAAGACGATTGCCGATACAGGCGGCACGGCGGACGGCAAGGGCAAAGCACTCGGGCTAGCGCTTGATCAAATTGAGAAGCAGTTTGGTAAGGGTTCGATCATGAAGCTGGGCGAAGCGCATAAGGTGCAGGTGGAATGCATCCCAACGGGGAGTATTTCGCTTGATTTAGCGCTTGGTGGCGGTATTCCAAAAGGCCGCATTATTGAGATTTACGGGCCGGAATCATCTGGCAAGACGACGCTGACGCTGCACGCGATTGCGGAGATTCAGAAGCAAGGCGGCACGGCGGCATTCATCGATGCCGAGCACGCGCTTGACCCGGCGTACGCCAAACGGATTGGTGTGGATGTGGAGAACCTACTTCTCAGCCAGCCGGACAACGGTGAGCAAGCGCTGGAGATTACCGAGACATTGGTCCGCTCAAACGCGGTTGATCTGGTGGTAGTTGACTCGGTCGCGGCATTGGTGCCACGAGCGGAAATTGAAGGCGACATGGGCGATTCTCATATGGGTCTGCAAGCCCGTCTGATGAGCCAGGCACTGCGTAAGCTGACCGGTGTGATTAACAAGTCCAAAACGACTGTCATCTTCATTAACCAAATCAGAATGAAGATTGGCGTGATGTTTGGTAACCCAGAAACCACCACCGGCGGTAACGCGCTGAAGTTCTACGCGTCCGTCCGCATGGATATCCGCCGCATTGGCCAGATTAAACAAGGTGATAAGGTGATTGGTAACCGTACCCGTGTCAAGGTGGTGAAGAACAAGATTGCGCCGCCGTTCCGTGAGGCGGAATTCGACATCATGTATAACGTGGGTATCAGCAAGTCTGGTGACATTCTGGACCTGGCTGCCGAGCAAGGCGTCGTTGAAAAAGCCGGCGCGTGGTACGCGTATGGCGACGAAAAAATCGGCCAAGGCCGCGAGGCTACCAAAACGTACTTAGAAGAAAATCCAAAAGTCCTCGAGAAAATTGCTAAGCAAGTCAAAGAAGCCGCTGGCAAGGAGTAACGCATGCGTCTATTACGAAGTCCTGAACATCGTCAAAAGATGGCTGAGCGTCGTGAAAGAGAACGGCGCTTCCCACGGCCACGTCCAGGCGGGATCGAGTTGCACGGTGCTGAAGGTTTTCGCTTTGCCAATACCGAACGGCCACTGCCACAGCCTGAAACCGTAGCCCCTGAAGTGGGCGCGGCAGTCGTGGCCCGGAATTTTGAAGTCAACTATTTCACGGAAGCAGAAGTGGAAACCGCGATTGAAAATGTTTTGCATGGCAAGTCAACTGGTGAACGCGGCACGGTAATCGTGGGTGACCGTACTTATATGGTGCCGATAGCGCCGTATTCTTCACATGACGTTGAGGTCTATCACGCGCTCCGCAACCGAGATGCCCTGAACTTCGTAGAAACCGACGACGGCCTCCGCGCCGCCCCACGCCTTCCATAAGTATGAAAATTACGGATATCAAGAGTCAGGTCAAGCGGCAGGGACGGTATTCGATTTACGTGGATGGCAAGTATTCATTTTCTTTGAGTGAGAACGAGCTGCTGACCATAGGCATTCGGATTGGCCAGGAGTATGAACAGAAAGAATTTGAGGAGCTCAAGCAAAAGGCCGTGCTCGATAAAGCGTACATGCGGGCGTATGACCAGCTGTCGCGCCGCGCTCGGAGTGAGTGGGAACTGCGTGACTACCTGAAGCGGAAAGAGTACGATGAGCTGACGATTAATGAAATCATTGAGACGCTACAACATAAAGGCTATGTTGATGACGCCAAATTTGCTGAAAGCTGGGTGCGCAACCGCCGACTGCTGAAGGCCACCAGCAAGCTTCGGCTCCGCCAAGAACTCCGCCAAAAGCGAGTGTCGGACGACATCATTAGCCATGCACTGGAAGAAGACGAAACCTCGGAGCGCGAGGTGCTCAAAGAGCTCGTTCAGCGTAAACGCCAGCAAACGCGTTACCAGGATGAAGCCAAACTCATGGCATACCTCTTGCGCCAAGGTTTTTCTTATGGTGAAATAAAATCCGTCATGAGTGAAGCGGAAGAAGATTAAACAAGTGGCCAAGAAGAAGTTTTTTGAGTACGAAAAAGTTGAGCGGCAGCCCGGTCAGTCATGGTATCAGTTTGTGGGCAAAGTATTATACGCCAATATCTTTGGGGTTGCGCCGCGCCCCATGTCGGAAGGCCCCAAGCCTGTTCGATATGCACAGTTTCCACGGATGGACGAGCTAGCGCAGTCTGCGTTCGCGGCTTCACTTCAGGCGCCGCTCATGGAAAAGCTCAGTGATTTCAAGGCAGTCTACCTGGCCGAGCTGTTAGATGATAAAACCCGCTGGGGAACGGTCCGGCATATTCGCACGGCTGTACGACTTCGACAAATCGAACATTTGCAATTAAGCGTGCCCGGTATGACACCGGAATCAGCGGTCGAGCTTGGCAATACGATGCTGAAATTCTACGGTGTGATGAAAGAAGAATCAGGAGGATGTCCTACTGAATCGGCGATGCTGGCAGCGGTTGAGGTGCCGCTTCGTCAACCGGTTGAACAGCCTGTTGCAGCACCGGAACCGGCTGCAGCGGATCTCTGACAATAATCACCCGGTCATTGATTTCAATAATCTGATTGCGGTCAACGCTCGAGCCCGTGCCTTTGAGGTTCTTCAGCATTGACTGCGCGGTGTAGAGCTTCTGGATATAAAAGGTGGTGCTCTCGGCGGCAAAATCACTGACCTTGCCAAGTTTTCGTTTTTTGTCTGACACGACGGCGTGGCCGAGCAGATTAAAATCATACTGGATGACGTCTTTGAGGCGGATCAGATCTTCAGGCTTCGCGAGCACGTCAAAATCATCAACCACCAGTCCTTGCGGCAATACTTCGCGCACGTCTTGACTCAAGAGGATGAGGTCTTCCTTGGAGCGGCTATCGACGCAATGCCAGCCCTCAATCTTCAGATTGGTGGGGTTAATAATCGGCTTCAAGGCGGTGGCCACTTGCCCGCCAATGCGCAGGCTCATGACTGGTACCTCTACAAGTGATTTACTAAGCTGTAACATACCATATCCATTATACAGGACGCTGTCATGAGAGGTCGTGCTATGATATGACCGATGAAACAGACACATTTTAGCCGTTCGGCCGAGGAGACGGAAGCGCTAGGCGCGACGATTGGCGCGCACTTACGAGGCGGGGAAGTGATTGAGCTGACGAGTGATTTAGGCGGCGGCAAAACGACGTTTGTCCGTGGGCTTGCCGCGGCCGCTGGCAGCAAAGACCGGGTGGCCAGCCCGACGTTTACTATCAGTAAAGTCTACGAAGCGCCGGATTTCACCATTCACCACTTTGATTTTTACCGTCTGCCAGAAGCCGGGCTCATTCGGCATGAGCTGGAAGACGTCCTGGGCGATCCAAAGAGCGTCGTCGTCATAGAGTGGAGCAATGTGATTGCAGACGTGCTACCAAAAGACACCATTCGTATCCATATCCGCACGACAGGCGAACACGAGCGGGAAGTTACCATGCATGATCCGCGGGAGCAGTCCTAATGCTCGTGCTGACCATCCGCACTGACAAACCAGAGGCCGAGATTGACTTGTATGATGATGGCAAGCAGATTGCGCAAAAATCCTGGCAGGCACACCGCCAGCTGGCTGAAACCATCCATCACGCGATTGATGAACTGCTCCAGAGCCAGCAGAAAACCCTGGCAGACATTGAAGGCCTGGTGTGCTTTAAAGGCCCCGGTAGTTTCACCGGATTG
>Ga0073934_10011846_pt1 | contig 10424 bp, 3 predicted proteins | sample LarsenN4metaG_FD_76834 | JGI IMG/M metagenome (GOLD analysis project Ga0073934, IMG submission 76834) | Hot spring sediment bacterial and archeal communities from British Columbia, Canada, to study Microbial Dark Matter (Phase II) - Larsen... ... | reverse complement strand
GGCCCGCGAACTTCTCCGGTACGTCCGTGACGGCGTAGATAGCATCCAGCAATGGCTCGGCCCCCAATAGCCGCGTGCGCGCGTGCGAGAAGTACTTTTCGTCGTCCTTGTTCGAGTCGTTCTTGCGTGCACTGAGCTGGTACGTGCGGCTATTGAGGATCGTGCGGATGATCTTCTTTTGATCGAAGCCGCTTTCGACGAAATCCTTCGCCAACGCATTGAGCAGCGCTTCGTTGGAGGGCGGGTTCGAGGCGCGGAAGTCGTCCACCGGCTCGACGATGCCCCGGCCGAAGAGATGGCCCCAGAGGCGGTTCACGCCCGCCTGCGGGAAGAGCGGATTGTCTTTGCGGCTCAGCCAGGCCACCAGGGCCTCGCGGCGGTCGGCGTCGGCCGCCGGGTCGATGCTGCCCGTCAGCGGCAGCCAAGGCTTCATCGTCTGCCCCGTCCGCGGTTGAGTGACTTCGCCGCCGCGAGCCACGGTGATGAGCATCTCATTGGGATCGAGGCCCGCCCCGCGCTGCACGCGGTTGAAGAACGCGGCGATGCCGTAGTAGTTGTCCTGCGTCCAACGCTCGAAGGGATGGTTGTGGCACTTGGCGCACTGGATGCGCACGCCCAAGAAAACCTGGGCCGTCGTCTCGGCGCAGTCGTTCGTGTCGGCCGCCGTGCGAAAGTAATTCGCTACGGGGTTATGCAGCGTGCTGCCGCGCGCCATGAGCAGCTCGGCCACGAACTCGTTATACGGCTTGTTCGTGCGGACCGACTCGTGTATCCAGCGGCGGAACTTGTGCACCCCGCCGGGCGTGACCTTCTTGGCGTTGATCCGCAGGAGGTCCCCCCACTTGAGCGTCCAGTAATCGACGTACTCGGGCCGTTCGAGCAGCTCGTCGATCAGCTTCGCCCGCTTGCCTGGGGACGTGTCCGCCAAAAAGCGACGCGTCTCCTCCACGGTCGGCAGCCCGCCGATCACATCCAGGTACACTCGGCGGATAAACTCGTCGTCGGCGCACAGGTCCGACGGCAGGATCTGCATCTGCCGCAGCTTCGCGAAGACGTGCGTGTCGATGTAGTTGGCCTCGGGCGGATTGCTCCACGCGAAGCCCGGCACGTCCTTGAGGAACATCAGGTGCGCCGTCTCCATCTTTTCCAGGTAGCGGACGAGGATGGCCGTCTCGCCGCGTCCGTGGCTCACGACGAAGCCGGTGTCGTTGACGCTGGCCACGGCCTCATCCGAAGACGTGAACACCGCCACGTCGGTCACATCCCGCACCGTGCCGTCGGAGAAGTGGGCAAGCACGCTGAGCTGCTGCGTGTGGGCCGGGTACTTGAGGACGCGCTCGCGCGGAAAGACTTCGAGCTTCGTGCACTGCGGCGAACCTGGCGGGTCGATCTGTAGTCCCTCGGCGATCCACTGGCGGAGCAATTGATGGGCCGGGTCGCCCGGCTTCATCCGCCGGCCGCCGCCGTGGGCCACTTCCATGAGCGGCTTGCGCAGAAGCAAGCTCTGGTCGGGGTCTTGCACGTTCGTGCGGCGGTTGTACGACTCGCGAATGAGCGTCAATTCGTCTAGCGCGGGATCATACGCCCGCAGCGAAAGGCGAAACCCGCCTTTGCCGCTGGGCGAGCCGTGGCATGCTCCGGAGTTGCAGCCCTGCTTGGAGACGGCCACCAGAGCGCCGTATTGGAATGACACAGGGTCGGGCTTCGTCTGCCCGGCCACTTCAACGGGCACCTTCACCTGCTGGCCGCCCGCGGAGACGACAATCTCGGTCTTGCCATCGGCCAGGGGGATGATTCGCGGGCCTGCGAGCCTGGCGATCTTTTCATCGGCCGTTGCGAACGAGGCTACGCGGGTGACATCCTGCGATCGGCCGTCGCCGTAGTGCGCCGTGACAATCAGATTCAAGCGGCTGCGCGCCGTGCTGAGCCTGACCGCCGGCGGATAGACCTCCAGACGCTGCGGCTGACCGACCTCGATGGGCAGCAGCTTCGTCTCCGCGGCCGCGGCGTCCGGCTTCTTCTCGGCGGAGTTGCCGAATGTCTGCAGCAAGAGTGCCATGCCGAAAGCCAAGCCCCAGGTCCATCCGGCTCCAGATCGATTCAGGCGTCGCATGCGGCCTCCTGTAGGGTGGGCTGTGCCCACCAAAACCCGGACATTACTTCTTGCGGCTAGTTCGGTTACCGAGCCGCATCCTGGTGGGCATAGCCCACCCTACTTTGGAGCCTACTTCTTCGCTTCCGTCTTCTTGGCATCGGCCGTCTTCGCATCGGTCTTTTTTTCCTCCGGCTTCTTCTCCGGCGGCTTTTGTACCTCGACCTGTGCCGGCGGGCTGTTGACCGTGATATCTTTGTCTTTGATCTTCGCCCTGGCAACCGCCGTCACGTTGGCGGCCTTGGCCGGGACCGTGTTAGCCGCCGCCGTCAGCTCGATCTCGACGTCCGCTTTGCCTTGCGCGATTTTCTGTCCCGCAGGCGCCGTGACGCCAGCCGGCAGGTTCGTTAGCTCAATGGCGATCTCTCCCTGCTCGCCGCCGCGGCGCGTGGCGACGACCTTTAGCTTCTGCTTGCCCCCCGGCGCGATCGTGAACGGCGCGGCCACGGCCACGTCTAGCGGCTTGACGATCTTCAGCGGCACATTGGCCAGCGTGACCGTCTTGGGCTGGTTCTGAAACGTGCCCGAGCCTTTGACGGTGATCTTGTGCTCCCCCTCGGGCAGCTCAGTTGGGCCCGTGAGCATGATGTCGGCGTCGGCCTTGCCCTGGGCAATCGGCTGAACTTTCGCCTGGAAACCTTGCGGCAGGCCTTCGACGGCCAGGGCGATCGCGTCGGGGAAGTTGTTCAAACGCTTGGCGGTTACCTTGAAAACGGTTTGGCCAAAAAGCGGCGGGTACTCGATCGGCCCGGCCGCGAGCTGGAAGAACTCTGGAAACGGCTGTCCGACTCCGGCCGCCAGCGAGCCGAGCAACTGCGGCGGCGGATACGCCATGCCGGGGAAAGCCTTTCTGAGACCGACCAGCGTGTCGGCCACGGCCGTGAGCTCGCGGCCATCCATCTTGCCTTTGCCCACGATTTCCAGTGGGAAAAGCTTGCCCGGCGGCACATCGGCCGGGAAAGTGACGCGGACCGTCGTCTCGTTGGCCTTCTCGGAAATGGTGGCCGCCGCGACCTGGCAGTTCGGCGGCAGGCCGCGCGGCTCCAACTGAATCTGCCCCGGGTATCCATGCCGCACCGCCGTGACTTTGGCCACGAACACCCCGGCATGAGGCACATTGATCTGCTCGACGTCCGTCGCCAAGGTGAAGCCTGGGTCAGGCACACGGGCGTCGATGCGATATGTGTACGCTGGCCCCGCAAACCCGTTCCACTCACGCACCGCCAGCAAATAAGCGCCATCAGCCGGAGGCGTGAAGTCGAGCGACACCTCGGAGGTCACGGGGTCGTCCATCTCGGCCAATGTTTGCCCCTGGGCATTGAGCACTCGCAAATAAATCATCGCCGGCGAGCCAACGGTGCGCGTCTGAGCCCGGAAGCGGAGCTTGTCCCCCTTCTTGGCTTCGAAACGGTAATGGTCCACGTCGCGCACGAGCGGGTCCTTCGAGCCGTCGAAGCGGCCATTGATCCCGCAGGGCAGCGTGACCGCGGTCGGCTGCTGCGGAGAGTCGTTCGGCTCGGCTTCGAGCACTTCGTTGACGTCGCTGGCCAGCACGGCCACGGCGGTTGAGCCTTGGCCCGAAGGCATTTTGGCGCTGGCCCACGTTGCCGCACGAGCATCCGCAGGCATGGCGACCGCGATCGCCGGAGCTCCGGCCGCTGACGGCCCGGCGACTTGCACCTGTGCCGTCGTCCCTTTCTTCACCGCCAGCGGCAGCGTCGTAGTGACCAGCGGTAAGTCGCCGACGCGCATGCGATAGCGATGTGCCGCGCCGCCGGTATAGAGGATGTCGCGGACTTCAACAAAGTACGTGCCGTCGGCGGCAAACGTGTGTGCCAGCCGGCAGTCGGGGGCGATGCCCGGATCGTCGTCGCTTGTGGCCAATGTGCGGCCGGCCGCATCGAGCAGGCGAATCGTGGGATCGAGCGCCGAGCCCAGCCGCTTGGCGTAAACGTCGATGGCCACCCGCTGGCCAGCCTTCGCGCTGAACTTGTAGAAGTCGAAGCTTTCCGCCTCGCAGGCCCCCTCAATGGCGCAGGGCAGCTTGAGCTCCTGGGCAGCAGCGACGGTTTTGTTAGTCCCGTTGTCGGCCGTTGCCTCGAGGTCATCAACGAGTAGCAGTCGCGGGTTCGAGACCCCCTTGTCGGTCGCCACCCGGACCATGGCAATGCCGACCGAAAGGGTCGCCGGCAAAGTAATGCGGTACGTCACTTTGCCGGCCTCTTTGCCGTTGTTGGCCATGCCGGGAGCCAGCTCGGCCTGGGCGCCCAGACTGTTCCAAACGCCGGTCACGGGCGCCAGATTAGCCCCGAAGAACGTGACCTCCGTGGCCTTGCCCGGCTGAATGGCCGTAGGAACCGTGTGCGTGATGCTCGGCGCCTGAGCCGCGGCTGGCGCTGCGGCGGCCATTAGTCCAAGGCAGAAAGTGACCGCAAAAATCCAGTGCCGCGAAGAACGAAGCGACGGTCGAAGCCCAATTCGTGGCATGAGGCGGGAGGGCGTGGATGGCGGGTCGGCGCGCAAAAGACGCGCACGCAGGCAGCGTCAAATCGTCACCGCAACATGCTAACCGGCCAGCGCTTGGGCTGTCAAAGGTTCCATGGCGCGTGTGTGGCGCGTGTGTTGTCCCTAATCTGCGTGGCACGGCCATCTTGGACCATCTTCACCATCTTGGCCGTGCTGGCGGCAGCCACAACGTCGCATGGCCAAGATGGCCCATGCCACGCCATCAGTACTTCACCGCGCTCGTCGCCCGCTTGAGAGCTTGCCGCATCTGAGCGACCGGCGCCTCGTGCCCGGTGAAGAGCTGATATTGGAGCGCCGCCTGGCGGATGAACATCTCCACGCCGGTGACCACGTGGCAGCCGCGCTCGCGGGCTTGTTTGATGAAGAGCGTGTTTTCGGGGTTGTAGACCGTGTCGAACGCGATCCCGCCCGGCTTGAAAGCCTGGAACTCGTAGGGGGACTCGTTGACTTCCGGATGCATGCCGACCGGCGTGCAATTGACCACGATGTCGGCTTCGACCGTCAGCCGCCGCTCCCAAGGAGTCACACGGCACTGGAGCCGCTGGGCGAGCCGCTCGGCATTCTCAAAGGTCCGCGACGTGACCGTCAGCGTCGCGCCGCGGCGCACGAGGCCGTAAGCGATCGCCCGAGCCGCGCCGCCAGCCCCCAGAATCAAGGCCGCGGCGCTCTTGAGGTCCTCCGGCGTCTTGCCGATCGCCTTGAGAGCGCCTTCCAGGCTGTCCATGGCGGCGCGATAGTCCGTATTGTAGCCGATGTTCTGCTCCCCCTCGAACACGACGGTGTTGGCGGCGCCGATGCCGTTGACCGCGGTATCCACGCGCGTCAGGTGCTTGATGATCGCCTCCTTGTGGGGAATGGTGACACTGAGGCCGCGGAGTCCCAGATCGCGGGCGTCGCGGAGAAACTCCTCCAGGTTCTCCTTGGGGATGCGGAAGGGGACGTAAATCTTGTTGAGGTTCTGGGCGCGGAAGGCCGTGTTGTGGATGAGCGGGCTGAGGCTGTGGCCGATCGGGTCGCCGATGACGCCGTAGACCTCCGAATCGCCGCGGATGCGGTCGTAGTCGTAGACGTCTTTCATCTCCTGGTAGCTGAGCTGGCCGGGCGCGAGCTGCCGCTCGTGATGGAACGTGGCGTAGGTGAAAGGCGCGCCGAACCGGCCGGTGAGGACGCGCGAGGCCGTGCCCAGATCTCCCATGCAAATGCCAACGGTGGGGATTTGGGCCTGCTTGACGAGCTGGAGCATCCGCACGTTGTCGTGGGGCGTGTTGGCCATGGTGGCCAGCTTGACCACGTCGGCGTCCAAGGCGGCTAGGCGCTGGTGAATCTCCACGAGGTCGTCCGGCGTTTTGCGGAAGTCGTGGTAGCTGATGATCCGCTTGGTGCGGCCATACCGGGGGATGGCGGCCGCGGCATCCTCTTCCAGATCGACGTATTCCACTCCGGCCACGACGGCGCTGCGGAGCAGCACGCGGCGCTGGTCTTCATCGCCTCGATAGAGACCGCCATCCTGATGTCGCCGGACGGTAACGACCACGGGGCAAGGCCGCTGGCTGATCAGCGCGTTCAGATCGACCCGGCTGCGGAGATAATCCAGCCGCAGCTCGACGAGCTGGGCCCCCTGCTCCACCAGGTGCCGATGCTCAGCGACCACCTGCTTATGCCGGCCGCGGCCGATGCTGACGCAGATCATGTTGACTTGCGGCGAAATGAGTTCAGGCCCCGGTGCGAATGCACGTGAAGTTCGACGGGTCTTACTCGTGCTCGTGCTCGTACTCGTGCTCGAAAGTAACTCCGACTCGTCAAGGATGAGCGCGAGAACCGGGGCTGAAACGTGGCCCCTGACCCTCAAGGCACCTAGATTGGATTCTAGCCGAACCAGCCGCTGGGTTTCTATCGCATGATGACGGCATCGGCCACGTCGAGGTCTAGCGTCAGCACGAGGGAACCTTCTTTTCGAGCGATCTCCAACGGGCCGCCGCTGGCCAGGGTGATCTTCTCTCGTGGAACCTTGGCTTGGATCGTCACTTTGAGCCCCTTGATGGGCCGCCCGCTCCAGTTCACCAGAGGGATGACTGCTCCGCTCGGCGATTGGACGACGCTGCTCTCCACGAGCCGCTCCGAGCAGACGATGGGCCGCTCGATGCCCCGGGCCGTGTCGCTCATCAAAGCCGCGGCGGCGGGGTCGAACTCCGTGGGGATAAAGTGGGCCATCGAATCGTCGGTCGCGCCCCGATCGACCGGCCGCCGCGGGATGGCCGGCTTGAAATAGCTCAGTCCCGGAAGAAATGCGGTATAGGTCACCGAGCCCTTTCCGACGTCGCGCGAAGTAATCGCCGGACTTAGATTCGAAAACGTGCCCAAGCTACGCAGGGCTGGGTGATTGAGCGATATGTGTGCCTTGGCTGCGATCACAGCGATGTCACGTGGCCCGGGCATCTTGCCCGTGCGTCCACCGCCATCGCCGGTGTACGTCACCGTGTTCAGCGGCTCGCTGAAGGGCAGGTCCTGTTTCTCGAATACGACCTTGGCCGTCTCCGGCGCGACCAGGTCCTGGGCCGCGATGCCCAGCAACTCTTGCAGGATCGTGTTGCGCTCGTTGAATTCGTCATACTGACCGGCGCCGGCGGTTGCCACGAGCCGGCCTCCGTCGGCTACCCAATCGGCGATCTTCTGCGACGCCGCGCGGCTGACGTGCCGGTCGGCCAGGTAGAGCAGGCGATAGTTCTTGAGGTCGCCGGCCAAGGCATCTTCGTCGATCACGAAATCGAGCGGCAGTTGCTGATGCCGGATGGCGATGTAGAGGCACCGCTTGGCGGCGGCGAAGGGGTGGCTGTTGTCGTCCCAGATGTCGGCCGTTTCGCTGAACCACAGGGCGGCTACGCCCGGCTGCACACGGCCGTCTTGCACGATGTCTTCGAACTGGCCTAGCTCGTGCAGCGAGCGGCGAATTTCGGCGTAGTTAGCCGGATCGTTGCAATAGTTCTCGGTGTAGGCCGCTTGCACCGGGCGGAATTCGAACAGATCGACGACCTGCATCCCGTGCGCGAGGTCGCCGTAGAACTGCCGCCGCCAGGCCGCTGGCGTGTTGCCCGGCGAGTGAGGCATCACGTACCACATGATCTTGGACTTGGGCTGCCCTTTGATGGCGGCGCGGAACATGTCCAGGCCGATGAAATTCATCTGGTGCGTGCCGACGGGCACTTGCCAGATGTAATCCTCGCTCCAGGGCATCGTCATGCCGCCCCGGCGGAAGAGCGTGATCCATTGATGCACTTCGCCCAGGTAGTGATAGCCGTGGTGCGGCGAATAGTTGGCCCCGATGCCTGCCTGGGGGAGGTGGTTCTTGAGGACGTCGGTGCGAGCTTTTTGGGCCTGGATGCCAAAATGGTGCTGATATCGCTTGGCGAAGTAAAAGAGCCGCGGTTGCTTGGCTTTATCGGGAGCCGGCGCATAGTTGATCTTTGACCAGTCGCTGCCCGCCGTGGGATCGACGTCGCTAGGCTTAAGTCCCTCGGCTTGTAAGAAGCGGCGAAAGCCTTCATGGTCGGTCGCCGGCGGTGCGGCTAGGCCGATTTCATCGCCGAGGCTCACAACTGCGATCTTGTCGGCCATGCCCTGCTTGCGGAACTCCTCGCACTTCTTTTCCAGGTCGCTATCGCCGCGCACATCGATATAGCCGCGCGGCTGCGCGGCCGTGCCCGGACGGGCCAGATCGGTCGTCGCCAGATTAAACAGGCCGATGAACTCATCCACGGCGGCGTTGTACTTGGGATCGTCCGGCCGGCGGTCAAACGTGTAGGCATAGACAAGTGTCCGCTCCGGCAGCTTGCCACGGACCGGCTGCTTCTTGAGGGTGTCGAGCAGCTCGTAAAGCACTTCGTCGGTCGTCCGCATCTGGCGGCGGTAGCGCGTGTCGCCAAAATAGCCGAGCTGCAATTGCGGCCGCGTGCTCTCGAACCTGGCGATCGATGTGATGCTGCCGGCGGCATCGGCGGCGCCGATCTCGACGGTGTATTTAAGTGGAGCGTTTGGCGAAGAAGTGGCGGTGAGGGTCCACTGGCCGTCGTTGAGCGTATCGAGCAGGCTGCCGACTTCGACCCAGCCTTCGGGGTTGCTTTGGCCCGGCTCGGCCGAGACGGTCTTGGCCTTCCAGTTCCGCATGTGCACCCAGTACGGCGAATGCTCGGTGCACGGCGGCAGCGTGAGCGTCAGTTTGGCGGCGCCTTGATTGTGCAGCTTGAGGAACACATCCCGTTCTTGCGTCAGCATGCCATCCAGCGGGAGGTAGTTCTCCTTCGCTATGCGCTGTTTGACCTGCGCCTCATCCGTGGTGAGCATCACCAGATCGATGTTTCGCCGGGCGGCCGGCTCGGGCTGCTTGGTGGCGATGAGCGTCAAACTGGCGACGCCGGGCTCCAGATCGACATAGGCGTCGTGCCCTTCCCAGACGACGTTCTCGCCGGCCCCCCAGCTCCAGGCGACCTCCGGTTTGATGCCTTCGCGGAATGCCCAGATTTTGGGGTTATTTCTTGCTCCATAGAGACGGCTCAAAACCTTTCGGTCTTTCTGCCAAATCTCGAGCGTGAATTGCGTCTCGAATCGGTACGCAGCTTCGTAACGCACCAGGGCCAGATAGCGCCCCGCTTTGGGCACCTGCACGTCAATCGTGGCCTCGGCCTTGGTCGTTTGCTCGGGTACGCCCAGAAACGCCTGGCGGCTGAGAAAGGCGTTGGCGAAGCTGGCGACGTAGTAGTTTTTGCCCCAAGGCTGTGCCTGCCAATTCGGGTTAGGCCCATCGGGCAGCGGCCGATGCGGAACGATCGTGAATTCTTCCGCCTCGGCGATGATCGTGCCATCGGCCAGCGGTTTGACGGGCTGCTTGAGTGATCGGAACTTAGCCGCGGCGTCGGCAGAGCGCTGCTGCGAGTTGGCCGTGGAGCCGATCAAGATCGTTCCCAGCGCGGCGTACAAGCAGGTGAAGCGAAGCCATCGGGGCATTGGCGCACTCCTGAATGGTGGTTCCGCACAACGACGTGGTTCTGCGCAATGACACTGCATCGCACGGACTTCGAAACGCGAGCCGCATGTCGCCACGCCTACGTGGCACAGGCATCAGGTCCGTGACGTATGGGCAGGATGCCCATGCAACGACGCCTCGATCATACCCAGATGTCGGACGTCGAGTCTCCGCCGGGGAAGCGGATTTCGTGGGCTCGGGCGGGGCCGCTCGGCTCCTTGCCGAAATCGACGTAGAAGCGCTCATTAAGCGACAAGCCCCCTTTGGCGGTGTCGCAGTCGAGCTGAAGCATGTAGGAGCCTTTCTTGGCGATATCGGGGTAGAACTGGTCGTCCCACTTGCTGTAGAGGGAGCTGGTGACATAGAGGCGGCGGCCGTCGAGGCTGAGCTGAAGCATCTGCGGACCGCCGACGAAGTCGCGGCCGCGGAACTTGCCGCTGCGGCCCAGCACGCCGCCCAGCCATACGCGGCCGGCCAGCCGCGGCTTGGCCGGGTTGCTCACGTCGTACTGGCGAATGTCGCCATGGAGCCAGTTCGAGAAGTAGAGCCAGCGATCATCGAGCGACAGGACCAGGTCGGTGATCAGGCCGGGCACGGGGAACGGCCAGCCCTTATGCTCGACGGACTCGACTTGAATGACTTTCTCGGCCTGCCACTGGCCCGAGTCCTTCTTCGCGCCCTTCTTCGCTGAACGCTTGTGAAAGTGCCAGATGGCACTCGAAAGCGCAG
>Ga0073934_10011845_pt1 | contig 10425 bp, 7 predicted proteins | sample LarsenN4metaG_FD_76834 | JGI IMG/M metagenome (GOLD analysis project Ga0073934, IMG submission 76834) | Hot spring sediment bacterial and archeal communities from British Columbia, Canada, to study Microbial Dark Matter (Phase II) - Larsen... ... | reverse complement strand
TCGAAGCGTTCAAGCTTTTCCAGGAATCAGCTAAAGCCGGCGAACCGTTTGATTTGATCATCCTCGACTTAAATATGCCGGATTTTCGAGGAAAAGAGTCAAAATATGCCGGTTTAGAACTGCTAGAGCGGATCAAAGCCGCTTCGCCTCAAACGCCGATCATCGCCAATTCGGCCTGGGATGAAGTTGAAACGGCCAAGAAATGTATTGATAAAGGCGCGGTTGATTATTTTGTCAAGGGGCGGAATGACGAGATGTTACGGAAAATCCAGAAAGTTTTGGAGCGGTTCCAGCGTTAATTAGCCTATCTATTTTCAAGAGGATAATTGGTAATTGGTTCTTGGTAATTTACCATTTACTAATTACCAATTACCTAGCTGTTCTCCTGCGCGGCGGCATATTCTTCAGCCGTAATAAAATCGCCTCTAAGCGCCTCCCGCTCAACTAACCGGCGATTGTCATCAAAAATCAAGGTGACCTCGATCCGCTCAAAACAGAGCTGGCTGCCCACCAATGTTTTTTGAACCATATAGCCCCCCTCATCGCGCATACTCAGGTTATTTGCCAGATCGACCCGGGTCTTAAGCGCTTCGCCGCAGCGGCGGCAGCGGACATAGATCCAGTACCCATCTTGTTCTTGATCGGCAGTACCGGAAAAAAATGACTTTAAAGAGTTTAAGAAGCCCATGTAAACCCTGCCTCATATGAGTAAATTTCGTTTGAATTATCCGGTATTCTTTAAACCGGATGAAATCCCATTGATTGTTAAAAGAATTGTCTTTAGCATCGCTTCAGCCTCCTCTGTCCCTGAGTCAGGCAGGGCCCGCAGCCGGCGAAGCAGGCTGACCTGGATAAAGTTTAACGGGTCCACGTAAGGATTGCGTAGAGGAATGGAATCTTGCAGCACGCGATTATTATCCAAAATCTTTTGCTGCCGGGTTACCTGAAGAATGGCCTGGCAGGTCCGCTGAAATTCAGCCTCAATTTTGCCAAAGATCAAGTCACGCACCTGCTCATCTTCAACCAGACCGGCATAAAGCCGGGCGATGCCCATATCGGCCTTACCCAGCGAAACCTGGGCATTATCAATGGTGTCCTGGAAAAAGGACCACTGTTGATACATCTCTTGCAGTTGCTCTAACCCCCCACGGGTGGCGATATAGCTTTCGAGCGCCGTACCCAGACCATACCAGCCTGGCAAAACGTGGCGTGACTGCATCCAGCTAAAGTTCCAGGGAATAGCTCGTAGATCGGTAATTTCATTACTGTTCGTTCGCCGGGCCGGCCGCGAGCCAATTTGAAGCTGGTTGATTTCACCGATAGGGGTGGCTTGCTGCCAATAGGTAAGCAGCTCCGGCGTTTCATAAATCAAGTGCCGGTAAGTTTTTAAGCCGGTGGCGGCCAGCTCATCCATAGCGGCTCGCCAGCGATCCCAGGCTGCAACCTGACCGGTTGGATCGGGAACGCCGGCCAGCAGCACCGCGTTTATCACCTGCTCCAGGTAGCGGCGGGCAATCGCCGGTTGACCGTATCGCTCATTAATGACCTCGCCCTGTTCGGTAATGCGAATCTGGCCAAACACCGAGCCCTGGGGTTGGGCCAGAATAGCCCGGTTGGTTGGCCCGCCGCCCCGGGCAGCCGTTCCACCCCGGCCATGAAAGAAGATCAAATTCACCCCGCAGCGGCGGCAACATTCAGTGAGCGATTCCTGGGCACGGAACATTTCCCACTTGGCCGTTATATAGCCGGCGTCTTTGTTGCTGTCTGAATGGCCGATCATGATGATCTGCTGGTTGCCCAGCCGCTTGAGATGTTGGCTGTAAAAGGGATGGGCGAACAGTTCGGCCATAATAGATGCTGCTGTTTCTAGCTCAGCCCTGGTTTCAAAAAGCGGCACGATGGCCAATCCTTCGGGCGCGTGATCATTGAGCGGCAGGCAAAGGCCAACCCAACGCGCCAGCAAGAGCACCGCCAGAATATCATCAGGGCCGTGGGTCATGCTGACCACATAAGGGCCAAGAAACTCCGGGCCGTAAATATCAACCACGCGGCGTAACAGCCTGAATAAAGATAACGTCTCTTGAGCTTCGGCTGAAAGATTGGACAGTTGGGTCAGGTCGGGCGGCCATCGCTGCAACAGATCGGTGAGCAAGGTTACCCGTTCGGCCGGGGAAAGATCGACATACCGGTCAGCATAGCCTAACTGCCGTAAGATTTCATCCAGAACAAACTTGTTATAATCGCTAAGCTGGCGGATGTCTAACCGGGCGCTGTGCAAGCCAAAAGTTTGGACCTGCTGGTAAAACTCCTTTAGATGAGCATCGGCAATGCCGGCTAAGCCGCCGGCCCGTAAACTGGAATCCATAAGCTCTAACGGTTCCAACAATTCAGCTTGCCGGTGTAAAGGAGGGGCTGAGTCAACCACCCCCAACAGCCGCGCCTCCATGGCGTCATCGGCCGCGGCCTGGGTCAAATCTTCGGCCACCATCGCCGCAAACAGCCGATAGGGTTCCAAAGGATAACGCTCTTGCAGCCTTCGGACATGGTCTGACATTTGATCCTGGCGGATGGCCAGCGCCTCGATCAAAGCCGGGCTTACTTTGGTTAATCGGGTCGAGATACTCAACGAACGTTCCAGGGGTTGAGCCACCAGGTGGTGGCGTTCGGCGGCCAGCCGGCGATGAAAATATAAGGTTTTGGCTGTTACATCGGTGGTCACATAAGGATTGCCATCCCGGTCGCCGCCCATCCAGGAGCCAAAGGTGACAAAACGATGGGGAGGCTGCAAGCCGGGGTAATAAGTATCGAGCGCATTCGCCAGCAATTTATAAACTTGAGGCACAACATCCCATAAAGTGGTCTGAAGATAATACAAGCCGGTACGGACCTCGTCAATCACCTCTGGCCTGAGCGTTAGGCTTCGTTCGGTCACCCAGAGCGAGGTTACCTCCGCTCGAATCTTGATCAACAAGGCCTCCTGCTCGGCCGGAGGGAGATCGTGAAAATCCAGATCATACAGATGCTGAGCAATCCGGCGCAGCTTAGAGAGAACTGTCCGGCGTCTGGTCTCGGTCGGATGGGCGGTAAAGACCAGCTCGATATGAAGGCGAGATAACAACTGGGCCATTTCTGCCTGGCTCACGCCGCGCCGCTGCAAAATTGCCACTGCTTCGGCAATAGAGTCGTGCAGCGGCCGGCTGTTCGCGTTCCGCTCTCTTTCCTGGAGCACCCGAACCCGATGATGCTCCTCAACCAGGTTGATCAGTTCAAAATAGACGGTAAAGGCCCTGGCAATAAGATCTTTATGAGCCAGGTTTAAATCTTCCACCTCTTTTATTAAATTAGCCTCGGCTGCCGGATCATTTGTCGCCCGCCGAGCCTTAGCCAGGCCGCGAACCCGTTCTTCTAACTCAAACAGCTCAATTCCGGCCTGTTGGCGGATCACATCTCCCAGGATATTACCGAGGCGCCGGATATCGTTTCTCATTTCTTGATGATCGATGGGTGAAGACATAGCCCTCTAACTTTTCATTGGCGTCAGACGTTTAGCTTAGGTGTGACCGATATTGTAACAAATTGATCCTTTCTGCGCAATGCCGGTTGATCCCACCCAGAATTTTGACAAACGGACTGTAGTCCATTATAATGAGCAACTATTATCCCATAAAGTAAAAGGAGAATCACAGAGCATGGCAAATGTAATCATTATTGGTGATGGTCCAGGCGGACTGAGCGCCGCTTTGTTTCTGTCCAAGAACGGACAGGAGGTGACTGTCTTTGGCCAGGATAAAACAGCAATGCACTACGCTTTGTTGTACAACTATCTGGGCATTCCCAAAATCTTGGGGAACGACTTCCAGAAGATTGCCCGTGAACAGGTTGCAAAATTTGGCGCAACCTTGCACGAGCAGCAAATAACGGAGATAGAACAGACAGGCGATGGCTTTACGGTTACCACCGAAAGCGGCCAGAAGCTCCAGAGCAAATATCTGGTTCTGGCCGAAGGAAAGGCGCTGACTTTAGCTAAAGCGCTTGGATTGGAAACCACTGATGAGGGGGTAGTTGTTGACCGCGATTTTCGAACCGCCATCGATAATCTTTATGTCGTAGGCCGGAGCACCCGCATCCAGAGAAGCCAGGCCATTATTTCGGCCGGCAGCGGCGCAGTCGCCGCCCTGGATATCCTTTCAAAAGAAAAGGGCAAAGATTTCAACGATTATGATACGCCCCCCAAAGAGTAGAGGCTAGGTGCAGGATAACGATATCCATCAAGTCATAGAGATTTTACGCGAAAGCGCTAAAGCGTGGGCGCCGGCGCTGGTTGACAGCAAGGGAACCGGTGAATGGACGCCTTACCAGATTCTGATTGCGACAATCTTGAGCCTGCGAACAAAGGATAGCTTGACGGCCCAGATTGCGCCCAAACTGTTTGCCCTGGCTGATACGCCTGAAATGATGGTCAACCAGACGCCCGAAAAGCTGGCAGCAACCATCTATCCGGTTGGATTTTATCGAAACAAGGCCAGAACTATTCTGGCCATCTCTCAAAAACTGATCGATGATTATGGGGGCCAGGTTCCCGACGACCTGGATGAACTGCTCAAGCTGCCCGGCGTGGGACGCAAAACGGCCAACCTCGTCATCACCGCCGGCTTCAAGAAGCCCGGTATCTGTGTTGATATTCACGTCCACCGTATTTCAAACAGATGGGGCTACGTGCAGACAAAAACACCCGAACAGACCGAGTTGGCTCTCCGTGACAAGTTACCGCCGGCTTATTGGCTTGAGTATAATGGCCTGCTGGTCAGCATGGGCCAAAATCTTTGCACCCCAACCTCGCCCTGGTGCAGCCGGTGCCCGGTGATCCAATTTTGCGAGCGGGTAGGCGTCACCCGCAGCCGCTAACCCGCTCATAACCATTATAAGGAAAGACAAATGAACAAAAAAACAATCAAAGACATTGATATTCAGGGTAAAAAAGCCCTGGTTCGGGTTGACTTTAATGTGCCAATGGAAGGCGGCCAGGTGACGGATGATCGCCGGATACGCGAGGCGCTGCCCACGATTCAGTATCTGCTGGATCATAACGCGGCCGTCATTTTGATGAGCCACTTAGGCCGGCCTAAAGATGGCCCTGATCCGAAGTTTAAAATGGACCCGGTGGCCGAACGCTTGAGCGAACTGCTCAACCGCCCGGTCAAGAAGGTTGACGATTGTGTTGGGCCGGAGGTGGAGGCGGCGGCGCAGGCCATGCAGCCGGGGGATGTCCTGCTGCTGGAAAATACCCGGTTCCATAAAGAAGAGACCAAAAATGAGCCCAATTTTGCGGCTCAGCTTGCCAGCCTGGGCGATCTGTACGTCAATGATGCCTTTGGCAGCGCCCACCGAGCGCACGCCTCAACCGAAGGCGTCACCCATACCCTGCGACCGGCCGTCGCCGGCTTTTTGATGGAGAAGGAGCTGCAATATTTGGGCGGCGTGCTGGCCGACCCGGAGCAACCTTTTATTGCCATTATGGGCGGGGCCAAGATTTCAGATAAAATAAGCGCGATCGAAAATCTGGTCACCAAGGTCGATAGCCTGCTGATTGGGGGCGGTATGGCCAATACCTTTTTTGTGGCCCAAGGTCATCAGGTTGGCAAATCATTGGTCGAGCAGGAGGCCGTTGATACGGCCAAGAAGCTGCTCGACGATCATGGCGATAAATTGATTTTGCCGGTCGATTGTGTGGTGGCCAGCGAATTTAAGGCTGAAGCCGAGTCGAAGGTGGTTCCAGTTGATGAAGTCCCCGCCGATTGGATGATTTTAGATATCGGCCCGGCCACGGTGGCCCATTTTGCCAACCGTTTAGCAGCAGCTAAGACGGTCGTCTGGAACGGCCCGATGGGTGTTTTTGAGTTTCCTCGTTTTGCCGAGGGCACCTTTGCGATCGCCAAAGCTTTGGCCGAATTAAAAGGGGCGACCACGGTTGTGGGCGGCGGCGACAGCGCGGCGGCGGTCGAACAATCAGGGTTAGCCGGTAAGATCAGCCACATTTCTACCGGCGGCGGGGCCAGTCTTGAGTTTCTGGAAGGTAAAACTTTACCCGGCGTGGCGGCTTTGGATGATAAATAGAATTGTCCCTGATTAACTTTGCATTTTGAGCCAGGTAATTGGTAATTGGAGATTGGTAATTACCACTTACCAATTACCAATTACTCTCTTGAATACTGCAAAGTTGTTTCTGGACGGTTACATAGCAGCTCACTGCCCTTGTTCAGGGACAGGGGTAAAGGTGGGGATAGGCGTCGGCGGCGAGTTTGGACTGGGGCAGATACGCAGGCCGTACCAGGCCGGATTGTAGCCGCCGCTATCCTGCTCTAAAGCCGTTAATAGATAGGGTACCGCCCGCTCGCAAACCGGCGGGTCCAGATAAGCAAAAGCCAAACCTAAAGTGTAGTAATACTCTATTGGGGCCGGCAGCTTTTCCTCAAATTGAATACTCGCCTGGGCTCTTTGGCTGCTGTCAGGTTGAATATAGCCAATTGTATCGACTCGGTTGGGCCAAAAGCGCATCTTTACTTCATAGGGTGTTGTTTTAGGGTGGGGCATTTGGTCAATATCGATCAGCAGTTCGCCGGTAGTCAGGTTAAGCGTAACCGTGCCCAGCGTCTGGCTAAAGGTCTGGCTAAATTCAATTGCCTCACTCAAAACCGGGGCGGTGGTTTGATTTTTGATCGAGCGGACAATTGAAGTCACGCAGGAAAATTCTTCATCAAGATCGATCGTTTCGACCTGATAGGTAACCGGCTCGAGCCTGGCCACATAGATCGCATTACTACGGCTATCAGGCACGGCAAAACGGCCGCGCAGTACCGGGATCGTTTCTGGCCCTAACAGCGTCTGGACTTCAGCGTAAACTTCTACCTGGCGAGCGCGCTGTAATAACTTAGCCTCGGCCAATTCGATCGCTCTTGGCAGCAGTTCAATGGCCGTTTCAAAGTTTTGGCGCGCATAATAGATCAAGCCCAGCCGGCCCCAGCCCCGGTCATAAAGCGGGTCAACCCCAACGCTTTGTTCTAACGCATCAATGGCCCGGCTGTACTCGCCGTTGGTATAATAGGTCCAGCCTAACCGTTCGTAAGCCTCCGGGTCGGTTGGATTGTAACGGATGGCTTTCCTAAACCGGTCCGTGGCGTTTTTGACATCCCCCAGCCAGTAATAGGCGCGTCCGGCTGCGATATAAAGCGGGGATAATTTCGGCGCTAACTTGATCGCATTTTCATAAGATTCCGCCGCCTCAGTATACCGGCCCTGAACTTCAAGGGCATAGCCCATATTAAAATGGGCGTCCATACTCTGGAAGTTAGCGTCGATGGCTTGTTGGGCGATGGTCCGGGCCTGATACCACTGGCCTAAATCAGCATAAACTTCGGACAAAAAGGCGTAACCTTCGGCATATTGAGGGTCGAGCTCGATGGCGCAATTACAGGCTTCGGCAGCCGCATCATACTGCGCCTCCCAATCCAGAGCCCGGCAGTAATAGGCCAGGTTCTCGGGGCTGGTTGGGTTGAGCAGGACCGCTTGAGACGCCCGCTCAACCGCTTTGGCCGTGTTATGGGTGTAGACCAATAGGCGGGATTGGCGAATATAGGGCACATCATGGCCAGGGTCAAGCTGAATGGCCTGCTCGTAAGCGGCAACGGCTTCCGCCAGCTTGCCCTCGGCAAAGTAAAGATCGCCATCGCCAACATAAAGAACAGCCGGCCGGGTCGGGGTTGGGGTCGGCTGAAACTGCTCGGCTAAGGTTGGCGTTTCAATATCAAAATAGCCAACATAAATCCCCAGCAGCAGGCCCAATACCCCAGACATTATCAAGAACAGCACCCATAACATGAAGGTCACGATAGGGCGCCGGTATTTTTCTCTGGGCCGATAATACATAAGGCAATCAACAACTACAAAATCATCGTCGCGTAATTGTCAATGATTAACCCGTAATTGTCAATTTTTCGCCGCTCAACTTGCCGCTCTTGGCCAGGCTGGCTTCATCTAAAATTTCCCGGGCGCTTTGGCGGGTACTATCGCTAAGAATACCCAGCATCTGGGCCAATTCGTTGATTTGGTCCTCATTTTGGAGAATCCGGACATGGGTTTTGGTGCGGCCCTGGTTCACCTGTTTAGCCACGTGATAATGAACTTCGGCATAGCCGGCAATCTGGGGCAGGTGGGTCACGCAGAGCACCTGGTGATTTCCATCATGGGCCAGCCGCCACAGCTTTTGGCCGACCACGCCGCCAACCCGCCCGCCGATCCCTTGATCTATTTCGTCAAAGATCAGGGTCGGCGTTTCATCGGCCGTGGCCAAAACATTTTTAAGGGCCAACATCACCCGGCTGGTTTCACCCCCCGAAGCCACCTTGGCCAGCGGTTTTAGCGGTTCGCCAGGGTTGGGTGAGATCAAGAATTCGATCCGGTCGGCGCCTTGGTCGTCACAAGCCAGCGTCAAAACCCGGCCATCATCGGTTTCGACATAAACCCCATCCTGGGCTTCGACCCACTGGATATCGGCGCTAAATTTGGCCTTTTCCATACTCAAATCGGCCAACTGCGCCTCTACCCCGGCCGCCAGCGTTTCACCGGCTTGACGCCGGGCTTTGGACAGCGCCAGCGCCAACTGGCCTATTTTATGGCGCATCGCTTCTTCAGTTTCGCGCAGCGCCTCCAGCCGCTCTTCGCTGTGGCTAATATTTTCCAATTCAGCCTGGGCCCGGCGGCCAAATTCGATGACCTCTTCAACCGAGTCGCCATACTTGCGCTTGAGGCTAAAAATCAGGCTCAACCGCTCCTCGATCTCTTGCAGCCGGGTCGGGCTAAAGTCGATCCCTTCATTATAATCGCGCACCACCGTGGCCAAATCGTCAAGCTGGTAGGTTAGATCATCAACCATCTGGCGCTGTTCGTTCCAGTCTTGATCCAACTTGGCCAGGTTGCCGATCAGCTTGGAGACCTGGCCCAGTAAATCTCGAATCGAGGATTGCTCCTCGCCGCTCTCAACTAGCAGGCGATAAGCCTCGCCGGTCAACTGGCTAAGCTGTTCAGCGTTGGCCAGCCGATTGCGCTCGGCATTGAGCTCGGTTTCTTCGCCAGGCTTTAGATTAGCCATAGTAATCTCTTCAACCTGAAACGAGAGCTGATCTGTCCGGCGGGCCAGATACTGCTCATCCCGCCGTAGATCGGCCAGCTCCTGGCGCACCTTGCGCAACTGCCGCATCTCCGAGGCCAACTGCTCCCGCTGAGACTCTAAACCGGCATAGCGATCCAGAAAGCGCTGGTGCTGCCGGACCTGCATCAGGCTCAGATGTTCGCTCTGGCCGTGAATATCGATCAGCGGGTTGGCGACCTGCTCCAAGATACTCAAGCTGACCGTCTGGCCGTTAACCCGGCAAAAGTTGCGGCCGGTGCTGCGAATCTCTCGCCCCAAAATCAGCAGCTCCGGATCATCGCCTTCCAGACCCTCTGCTTCCAGAATCGGATCGATCTCGGCGCGTAAATAATCGGAAAGATGAAAGATACCCTCTATCCTGGCCCGGTCGGCTTCAGACCGGATAAAGGTGGTATCCGCCCGCCCCCCTAAGAGCATGGTCACGGCATCAATAATGATCGATTTACCGGCGCCGGTCTCACCGGTCAAAACGTTAAAACCGGAGTTAAATTTCAAGCACAACTCATCGATAATGGCAAAATCTTTAATGGTTAATTCAACCAGCATAGGTTATTTTCCTGCCTAATAAAGCTAAAACAGTAAAACGTGAAACGTAAAACGTAAAACGTAAAGTAATCCACCGGAAAACTTACACAACCTGTCATTTCGACTACCCCCTCCCTGTCATTTCGGCTACCCCCTCCCTGTCATTTCGACAACCGGAGGGAGGAGAAATCCCTGGAGTCGTTAAATGACTTAGAAGATGGCGGGGGAGAAGGTGATGGGTATTGTGTAAACAATTCTGTTGAACTACATAATGATTGAGCGAAAAAGTAATAATTTTTCGTAGATCATTATTTTACGTTTTACGCCTTTACGTTTTACTAAGAGAGTATAGCACAAGCGTTCGAGCTTCGTCAAGATAAACCGGCGTCTTAAAATCACAAAGCCAAAGTAACTATTGTCAGCCATAACCAGCTTTGGTATAATGGATGGGCTACTTTATGTAAGCAACCTATTTGCTGAAGAGGGAGAAGTTTACACACATATGGATACACAAGCGGTACTCAAAGCTGCCGGCGTAGGCACGGCAGTCCTGGTTGTCTTAAACGTTCTCGGCCTTATTCCATGCGTGGGCTGTTTGACCTTTTTACTTAATTTTGTGGCCTATGTGGGGATTGGCATTCTGGCAGTTTATTGGATGACCCAACCGCGGACCACCGGCAGCGGCGCAGTCAATG
>Ga0073934_10011844_pt1 | contig 10427 bp, 12 predicted proteins | sample LarsenN4metaG_FD_76834 | JGI IMG/M metagenome (GOLD analysis project Ga0073934, IMG submission 76834) | Hot spring sediment bacterial and archeal communities from British Columbia, Canada, to study Microbial Dark Matter (Phase II) - Larsen... ... | reverse complement strand
CGTGTTCCAAGAGCACCAGATAGAGCTGTGCTTCTTTTTCGTTCAGTCCGAGCTGTATTAATAATGCTTTCATAGCCCGATATTATAGCTTTACAGACATTTTGTCAATATATTATTTACAAATATATCATCTGTTAATTCATTATTCGTTATGTGTTAATTGACATTTATAGTAGTTTGTTTTAAAGTAATTCAGCTGCAATGCGGCTGAAAGGATTTTTGCAATTATGAAACCGAATTTTGAAACGGGGTGCGTTGAAATGACCGAGTCTGAATTTACCCAACTCTACGGCTATGCTTATCGGACAGACACAGGGCGTGCGTTAGAGAACTTCAATGATATAAAGCGTGCTTATAGAGATTTTCTGACTGCTTGTCATGAACAGACTGATGATGGCGCCTTTCATGTATCAGTTAACTCAGATGCCCAGACCTGGTCATTAGATGAGTACCCAGTGAATTACGCACTCAATAAGCTTTCATTGGTATCCGGTCGTCTTGCGACCGCAATAGGCATAGAACGGTTGCCTGGTTATCAGGGTAGCGAAGCAGACCTTAGAACTCGCCCCACAGACCACGATGGAGCGACATCACTCGCACACGGCATGTCCTTGTACCTCGACCTACTCGGCTGCCAACTAGAGCTTCAATCAGAACAAAACACTACCGAAATAGACTAGGGAGAAAACATCATGACAGAACAAGAATGTACGACAGAACGATTTGATTTGCATGCGGACGATAGCTCCTCGTGGCAGGATCAGCTCACGGACAACGCTATTGCGTACGCCATCCAAGGATATATGCCAAGAGAGGAAGCCACTGGCCTGCTAAATCGACCTCTTGAGGAAAGAGCCTTTATGGCTGAACGTCTTGAGGACTTATGCGACCAAGATATACGCCTCAATAGCGGTCATTTACGGTGGATGAGCAGTGTGCTTAGACGTGAGGAGCTAACCGTGCACGCAGTGCGCATATTTACCGACACAGTTGCGCTCATGCCGGGACGCGATTTCAAGCAAGGATTAAGCTCGCGTGCCTACTCTGGCGGGCGGCACTCTTCGCCATTTACTTCGGGCTGGTAATCCGTCTCATAACAAAAAGAGGTAGCGTTTTGTGCCTACCTCTTTTTATGTGCCTTGAGCTTGTTACATGCCCATCATGCCAGGGTTCATGCCACCGGCGGCTGCGGCTTCTTCTTTGGGAATTTCTGCGACTAGTGCGCCCATGGTCATGCCGGTGCCGGCGATGGAGACGGAGTTCTGGATGGCTTCTCGCGTCACACGGACTGGATCCACGACGCCATTGGCCTTCATGTCCACCAACGCCTTTGGATTGTTGACGTCAACACCTTGGCCTGGCTTGCCGTTCTTGACCTGCGGCAGCCATTCATCAGCGTTGAGGCCAGCGTTTTCCATGAGAATTCTGAATGGTTTCTCGAGTGCATTGACGAGTAGCTGCTTGCCAGCGGCAATTGAGTCATTGCCGTCAACTTTCACTTTCGCAGCGACATTCACGAGCGTCACGCCACCACCTGGCACAATACCTTCTTCCAGCGCAGCTTTGACGGCTGCTACGGCGTCATCAACGCGGAATTTCTTTTCTTCAATCTCAGTCTCGGTGGCACCACCCACTTTGATAACGGCAACCTTGCCTTGCAGCGCCGCGCTGCGCTCTTTGTAGCCATCACGGTCGTAGTCGCTCGATGCAGACTGCATCTGTGCTTGGATCTGGGCAATGCGGGCTTTCAGCTCAGCGGCCGTACCAGCGCCTTCAATGATGGTGGTTTCGTCTTTACCAACAATCACCTTGCGCGCACTACCAACCACGTCCATACCGACGTTTTCAAACGTCATGCCGCGGTCTTCGGTAATCACCTGCGCGCCGGTCAGTACCGCAATGTCTTCGAGCACTTCCTTGCGCTTATCACCAAAGGCCGGGGCTTTGACGGCAATCGTATTAAAGACGCCTTTCAGCTTGTTCAGCACCAGCGTACCGAGCGCTTCACCTTCCACATCTTCGGCGATGAGGACGAGATCTTTTTTGCCTGCCTGCGCGAGTTGTTCCAACAGCGGCAAGAATTCCTGGATAGAAGTGATTTTCTTGTCGGTCACGATGACAGCCGGTTTGTCAGCAACGGCTTCCATCCGGTTCGTATCAGTCACCATGTATGGGCTCACAAAGCCGCGGTCAAAGGTGAAACCCTCCACCACCTCTTTCTCGAGCAGCAAACCTTGGCCCTCTTCAACCGTCACGACACCGTCTTTACCGACTTGGTCAATCACGTCAGCAATCAAATTACCGATTTCGGCGTCACCGGCTGAGATAGTCGCAACTTCAGCCACGCGCGATTTCTTGCTCTTGATGTCTTCGCTCATTTTGCCTAATTGATTAATGACATCGTGCGAGGCCTGCTCCAGACCCTTACGGAGCAGCATGGGATTGTGGCCAGCAGCGATCAGCTTGTTGGCCTCGTTCAAGATGTGATAGGTCAGGACGGTTACGGTCGTCGTACCGTCACCTGCTACATCGTTCATCTTGTTCGCGGCTTGTTTAATCAGCTCCGCGCCAACCTTGTAGCCCAGCGTCTCATCGTCTTTATCTTCAATCTCAACCCCTTTTGCTACCGTCACACCGTCATGCGTAACCGTTGGGCTGCCGTAGCTTTTATCGATCACCACGTTGCGACCCTTTGGCCCCATGGTGGTTTTCACGGCGTTATAGAGAATCTCCGCACCGGCTAACACGCGGCGGCGGGCATCGTCATCATAAAATACTCGGTTTGCCATTATTCATTATCCTTTCTGTTCGTTTTCTTTCGTGCGTTATGGATCAGCCAAAACGGGAGGCCGAGGATAGTTAGTATCAGTACTACCGGAATGAGCGAGAGAAGCAACTCCATGTGCCGTGCTACTTCACCGTCGCCAGGACGTCATCTTCTTTTAGAATAATGTACTCTTGGCCAGCATGCGTGACTTCCGTTGTGCTGTAGCCTTTGTAAATAATCCGGTCCCCAACTTTGAGGTTAATGGGCACGCGGTCGTTGTCATCACCTACCTTGCCCGGACCAACTGCCACCACCGTGGCAATCATAGATTTTTGCTGGGCGCTTTCAGGTATGTACAGCCCACCGGCGGTTTTCTTCTCCGCTTTCTGCGGCTGGGCCACGACGTAATCGTTCAGTGGCTGCAAAGCTACACTCATCGTTTCCTCCTTTTACAGTTCTCGTTAGCACTTAAAACATGAGAGTGCTAAATTGCCTCTTAAATATAGCTAAGTGCGAAAAGAGCGTCAAGCGCCCCGGGGAGATTAATGCCGCAGCAAAGAGCGCAAACTGTTATAGATAATACTGAGGCCTTCTGGGTCACGTCCCACGCCTTGCTCACGCGGCGCGGCTGCTTCTTCAGCGCGGTACACCTGCTTCAGAGAATATGAAGCGTCTCTTGTTGGATGACAGACAACCCTAGCTATAGCGTTCGTGAGATGACAACCGGGAAAATCATCTGAGTTGCCGTTCTTCTGAGCTAATGCATCACATGCAATGACATGATGACGCCAGGCTGTTACATATTCAACCGCCTCCGCCTCACTCGAGGCATGGTGATAGCCTGGATTATAGTTACCGAAGCATAGTTGTTGCCACAGCTCGTCCGGAGTCACCAAAAATAAGCCACTTTGATCAGGCGCTGGTAACCGCACCGAACCATCAGCAGGCAATAGTAAATCTTGCGGAAAAACGGCACTGCCACCGCTCACTTCTTTCGCGTTCATGATTAATCATATTATACAACATTAATCAAAAATAATAAACCGTGCGCTTCCTTTTGCGACAATTTCGGCCTACAATATCCGCTAATGGCTATCAATCAGAAAGTGCTGATGTCCGGCACGCAATACTTTTCCGATGCGTTCGCAATAAATCCGTTGATGGATAGTTCTGTGGCAATTGATGCGCAAAAAGCCGCCGCTGAACATGCCGCCATCAAGACTGCCTTTGAGACGGCTGGCATTGAGGTCATCCAAGTAGACCCGCCGGTCAATTGCCAGGACGGCGTCTACACCGCCAACTGGGGACTCTGCCGAAATGGCAAGATCATCCCTTCGGTGCTGCCAAACAAACGCGACAAAGAAATGCCGTATGCGCGGCAGGTTTTGGGCGACCTTGGCCTGGAAATCATCGAGCCGCCCCGCCTGCCCTTCAGTGGCCAAGGAGATGCGCTGCCGTGTGGCAAATGGCTGTTTGCCGGCAGTGGCTACCGAACCGATTGGCGGATGCACGCGTTTATACAAGAACAGTTAGGTTTTGAAGTTGTGGCGCTCCAAACTGTGCCACAACTGCGTGATGGGCAGCCTGTCACCAACGCCGTCACTGGTTGGCCAGACAGCTTTTTCTATGACATTGACCTGGCTCTGGCCGTGATTTCGCCGGAGTTAATTGCCTGGTGCCCTGAGGCGTTTTTGCCGCACAGTCAAGAAGTTATCCGGCAGCTGCCAATTGAAAAGATTGAAGTCAGCTATGAAGAAGCCGTCCAAGGTTTTGCCTGTAATCTAGTATCTACCGGCGAGACGGTCATCATGAGCAGCCACGCGCCCCGGCTACAAGCCGCGCTCGAGGCCAAAGGCCTTAAAACCATCACGCCAGAGGTCACCGAACTCCTCAAAGGCGGCGGCTACATCCGCTGCGTCAGCCTGACAATCGCCTGAATAGCATAACTCACACCGTCGGGCCAGAAACTGGTGATAGACAAGCTGCCAGGTCAGGCATAATAGTACGGCCAACAAACTTGGCAGTTATAACTTCGTCTGTTAGAACTTCATCGTTTAGTACATACGGTTCGCCCTCAACCACCTCTGATGATAGGCCACTAAGTACGTCAGAAATAGTATCATCAACATTGAGCGCAGATTTAATCTGTTCGTCAGCGAAGTGTGATTTAGTAACTACATGCACTATGTAACGTGCTGGTGGCTCGTAAGTGACGAGTGCAAGATCAGCACCAACCCACTTGCCTGCGGGGTTATGCTGCTCAGCTCGAACAACCACTTCATTGATTACATGCCCAACGGGATTTTGTTCACTCATTTAATGTAATTATACAATTGTAACGGCGAAGAGTCAATTAGAATGGCGTCTTTAAAACTTTCGAGTAAACACTTTCTTCTTCCGCTTTGGTTCGGGCGTCTGCAATCCGGGCAATACGTCGAGTACCGTCCGAATCACCACCTAGGTCGATCCAGTATGCGCGGAGCATCGTTTTGCTTGGTTTTGAATAGTACACCCCTGGTACAGCACGCACACTGTAGAGACCACCGTTCTGTTCTGCAAAATTTTTAACGTCAGTGTAGAAAGTGCGGTCTAGCTTGCTCGTTTCTGCGGCATTCTCGGGGCCAAGCTTCTGAGTTTGGCTGGTCATACTGCCTCGCAAGTCACCAACAAGAATGCTTGCACCCCTATCTGTTACCATACGCTGTACATCCATCACGATTTCTGGCTGGTTATTAGCTAGTGAGTGTACTTTTCCTTCAATATCAGCACGGGGAATAGTTAGACCGTTCTTTAACAGCAAATTGTTCTTAAATCCAGATGGAACTTCAAGCTGGGTTGGTGGAAAAATATCTTCTGAGGTGAGCAAACGATAGCCACACTCGCGCGCTAACTCGTTCGCAACCTTAAGCCCCTCCTGATATTCGTGCGATCGAGGATCATAACTAGCCAAATCCGCATACAGTTCTGGCGGTAAGGTTTCTTGGGGTGATTGCGTTGTGGTCATGGGTTGTTTCACTTTTTTATTTTGTTATGACACTATGATGTTATCATGCTATTGCTTTTTTGTCAATTATTGATTAGAACATAAGTCATTGTTACAATTTATGTTATGAACGAACATTTACCAAGAGCTGAAACGCGCGGTTCAAGCAACCGAGACCGCTTCCCTTCTCCTGAAGATTGGATTGCGTTGCAGGGCGGCCGTCCCCGCGTTTTTCGGAACCCGCAGCGCCCCCACGCTGCCTGGAAAGTGGTCCACGTCTATGAAGAACATAGCGACCCAGCCGCGCGCTTCCAGAGCGGCATGGTCGTTGATACTTTGGCCGACCGAACAAACAACATCGGTGAATTCTGGATTCCTGAGCGGGTCATTCTCGCAAGTGATGGCGAGGCGGAGATGGTTATTGAGGCGCACGGCGTGGCATTGCCAACCTTCATGGTTCGCGCACTCCATGGCGAACACTGTGAAGCCCGTAGTTTGAGCGTCAACGGCGACCCGGCAACGCGCGTTAAAAACCAGCCTGCCTATGAGCGGCTTATCGCAGATTTTCAAAAACGGGGTTTGCAGGAAGTACGATTTACCGTTGATGCAAATGACCGATTTATTCTTCAGCCACTGAGTGAGATTGCAGCGGCGCGGCCACTAGCTGAGACGGCGTAGCGCAGCTTTAGCGGTGGTGATTTCGTCCCACGGGTTTTCACCGTTGGCGCGTTCTATTGTCTTTTCGTGGCCTTTACCAAGCAAAATTACGGTGTCGCCCTTTCGAGCGTGCTGAACGGCAAAGTTAATCGCTTCAGTGCGGTCATGGACTAGGAACAAATCTTTATCCCGGGTTTTGCCAGCTTTTTCGGCGCCTTCGGCAATTTGATTCATAATCTCCAGGCCGTCGACATCACGATCATCCTCTTCAGTGACGATCACTTCATCGCAGTACTTCCCGGCCAGTTCGCCCTGGATAGCCCGCTTGGCCTCATCACGGCGGCCGGCTGAACCAAACATACAGATGAGCTTGCCCTTCACCACCGGCTGGAGGTCTTTGAATAACTTTTCAAAACTGTCAGGCGTGTGGGCGAAATCCACAATCACGTCAAAATCCTGACCTTGGTCAATTGGATCCATGCGGCCTTCCACGCCTTTGAGCGCGGCGATGCCTTGTTCGATTTGCTCTTTGCTGAGGCCCAGTGCCCGGCCAGCACCCAATGCCGCCAGCGAGTTAGAGACATTGAAACTGCCCGGCAAGTGACAGGTGATGTTGTAGACGTCACCTTCGGTGAACACCTCATAGATGCTGCCTTTTGGCGTCAGTTTGACGTTGCGGGCCTTGAGGTCACCTTTCTCCACGCCGTAAAGGATAGGGTGTTCGATGGCGCTGGCAAACGCTTCAGCATTCGGATCATCGGCATTCACCACCCCTGTTCGTAGACCTTTCCGGTTGCGATTGGTAATTTCAAATAGTGAGCGTTTAGCCGCCAGGTAACGCTCAAACGTCTTGTGATAATCCAGGTGCTCGTGCGTGATGTTGGTAAAAACTGCCAGGCTGTACGGAATTCCCCAGACGCGGTGCTGCGCCAGCGCATGACTGGTGGTTTCCAGCACTAACCACTCAACGCCTTCTTGGCGCAGATACTTCAGCCGCTTCATCAGCTCGGGCACGCTGACGTTGGTCATGTGATGAATCTGCGGCTTGATGTCCATGCCGGCGCCGTAGGCCACGGTGGTCATGAGGCCGACCTTGTAGCCCGCTTCGTGCAACATGCGGTGGATTAAGAAACTGGTGGTGGTTTTACCATTGGTGCCGGTCACGCCAATCACCTTGAATTTACGGCCAGGAAAGCCATTAATCGTGTTATAAAATACCGCCTCGGCTAAATGCCCCAGCGGTTCGACGGTCTGGAAGAGCGAAGCCGGAATCAACTTCTTGACAACTTTTCGTATATTCATGCTCTCAAGTATACTGGAACGGATGAAAGTTTTGGGCATTGAAAGTAGTTGTGACGAGACGAGTGCGGCGGTTGTCGAAGACGGCAAGCGCTTGCTTTCGGTGGTGACCGCTTCCAGTATGGATCTGCACGCCAAATACGGTGGCGTCGTGCCAGAAATTGCCGCCCGCAGTCACATTGAAGCCATTATGCCGGTGATTGAAGACGCTTTGAGTCAGGCTGATTGTACCTGGGGCGACATTGACGCCATAGCCGTAACCTACGGGGCGGGCCTGGGCGGCTCGCTGCTGGTAGGCGTGATGACGGCCCGAACACTGGCAATCACCTACGACAAGCCGCTGTATGCCATCAACCACGTTGAGGGCCATGTTTATGCCAACTTCTTAACGGAAACTTCCCTGCCGGATTTCACCCTGCCGGACAAACAGCCGGAGTTCCCCCTGCTGGCGCTGATTGTCAGCGGTGGCCACAGCCAGCTGGCGCTCTTCCGTGATCACTTTGAGTACACCTTGCTGGGACAAACCCATGACGATGCCATCGGTGAAGCCTTTGATAAAGTCGCCAAAATCCTTGGCCTCCCCTACCCTGGCGGGCCCAGCGTCGGCAAAAAAGCTCTTGAAGGCGACGCTTACGCCTTTGCTTTTCCAAAGGCCAAAGTGCCGGGCAAGTATGATTTCAGTTTTTCCGGGCCCAAAACGGCCGTTTTACGGGCCGCCCAGGAAGCAATTGGTGAAGACCATACTTTTCCCTCTTACAAGCTGCCAGAACGGCTCTCAGAGGCTCAGAAGGCAGACATTGCAGCCAGCTTCCAACGCGTGGCAGTAGAAACCGTAGTTGATAAGACACTGCTCGCCTATGAAGAGTTCAAACCAAAGATCGTCGTCATTGCCGGCGGCGTGGCTGCCAGCCCAGAGCTGCGCCGTCAGCTGAGCGAACGCCTTCCCTTACCCATTGCCTACACCGACCCCAAGCTCTGTACCGATAATGGCGCCATGATTGCTACTTTGGGCTGTTTCCACCTGCAAAAAGGCCGTCCCACTGCCGACCCATATTCACTGGCCATCAAACCCAATTTATCAATGTAGCCGTTACAAGTTCACGGGGCGAAGCGCGATAACCGCTAAAGTGATGCGGTCATGCTGGCCGCCATATGGACTTTGCTCACGAATTGCCGCATTCCGCGCGTGCGCTTCTTCGCTCAGGTGACCGTTGTGGTTCGCAAACACCACCTGGGTGCCATGCGCTGCCTGCTCGGCGGCCCGCAACTGATCGAGGTAACGCACCTCTTGGTCGTCCTGGCAATCAACCACCGCATTCAGCTGTGCAACCGTAAACTCGCCCAGTTTTACAGGACGCGTGACAACATCGGTGCGATATTCATGGCGAAAAATATGTTCAGACATAGAGCGCAATTTTAGCATAAGTACTGTTGTTTGTCAATGGTTGTAACCCCTGTTCTTTCTTGTTATGCTTATAGAGCAAAAACAAACAGGGTGCGAATTAAGTCCTTCAGGACTCGTTCTTTTCTAAAAATAAAAGCCAGTTCTAACTTTTGTTTGGAGGCCACAAGGGTGCGGTCATTGAGATTATTTGTGCCAAATTTCACGTGAAACGCTTCTGCTTAACAGGGGTGTTTTTTTATGCATAAACCTGATACCATGAACAGATATGAAGTTGAGTAAAGTGTATGAACCGGGGCAGTATGAGGCTGATATCTACGCCTTGTGGGAGAAAACAGAAAGTTTCGCGCCCAAAAACAGAGGCGGGAAGGGTAGCTATAGCATAGTCATTCCGCCACCCAACGCCAATGGTGACCTGCACATCGGACATGGCCTCACCTTAGCTTTAGAGGACATCGCCATTCGCTATCATCGCATGACAGGGAAGGCAACGTTGTTCTTACCCGGTGCTGATCATGCCGGCTTTGAAACCCAAGTCGTCTACGAAAAACACCTGGCCAAAGAAGGGAAGAGCCGGTTTGATTTTTCCCGCGAAGAACTGTACGGACAGATCTGGGATTTTGTAGCCCAGAACAGGGAGAACTACGAATCACAGTTCCGCAAAATCGGCGCCAGTTTAGACTGGTCGCGCTACACCTTCACGCTTGATCAAAAGATTGTTGACCGGGCCTATGAAACCTTCAAGAAACTATGGGATGATGACTTAATTTACCGAGGTGAGCGATTAGTAAACTTCTGTACCTTCCACGGTACGGCCTTTGCCGATATCGAGGTGGAGTATGAAACCGAGATGGGCAAGATGTACTACATACACTTCCCGCTGGTACCGGTCAGCGGTGTTACTGATGAGCAAAAATTTATTCTCATCGCGACCACCCGCCCGGAAACCATGCTGGGTGATGTAGCCGTGGCGGTTCACCCAGATGACAAACGATTCAAACACCTGGTGGGCCGAACGGTGAAAATTCCATTGGCTGACAGGGAAGTGCCAGTAATTGCCGACCCGATGGTTGATCCGGCATTTGGCACGGGAGCGGTGAAGATTACAGCCGCGCATGATCCGAACGACTTCGATGTAGCCCGTAATCACAATCTACCCTTGTTGAGTGTGATTACTGAGGAAGGGAAGATTGGTCACGACGCACCGCGCGCCTACCACGGCCTAAGCGTTGAAGATGGACGAAAACAAGTTGTTGCTGACGTCGAAAGGCTGGGGTTGCTTAAGAAAATCGAGGACCATGAGCACCGCGTCGGCCACT
>Ga0073934_10011843_pt1 | contig 10427 bp, 7 predicted proteins | sample LarsenN4metaG_FD_76834 | JGI IMG/M metagenome (GOLD analysis project Ga0073934, IMG submission 76834) | Hot spring sediment bacterial and archeal communities from British Columbia, Canada, to study Microbial Dark Matter (Phase II) - Larsen... ... | reverse complement strand
TCCCGGCTGGGCATCGCTGTCGCGCTGCTCCGCCCCAAGTGGGGTGTTTGGGCGAGGGGTCACCCCTCGCGCTCCCCGTCAGGGGGCTCCGCCCCCTGTACCCCCGTCCATCGTCTCCACGCTTACACCCTGTCTCCCAAGATCTCCTCCGACTCGAAGCCGGTGAGGTTGATCCCGATCTGGGGTACGTCCTCGCCGCCGTCCTCGGCGAAGACCACCTGTTCCTCGTCCTCGTTCAGGACCTCGACGGCGAGGCCGAGGCTCTGCAGCTCCTTGACGAGGACCTTGAACGATTCCGGGATGCCGGGCTCGAGGACGTCGTCGCCCTTGACGATCGCCTCGTAGGTCTTGACCCGGCCGACGACGTCGTCCGACTTGACGGTAAGGAGCTCCTGGAGGGTGTGGGCGGCGCCGTAGGCCTCCAGGGCCCAGACTTCCATCTCGCCGAAGCGCTGGCCGCCCATCTGGGCCTTGCCGCCGAGGGGCTGCTGCGTGATCAGCGAGTAGGGCCCGGTGGACCGAGCGTGGATTTTCTCTTCCACCAGGTGGACGAGCTTGAGCATGTAGATGTGGCCGACGGTAACCGGCTGGTCGAGCGGCTCACCGGTACGGCCGTCGTACAGGGTCTGCTTCCCGTAGATGGGGGCGGCGATGCGGCGGCGGAGCGTGACCGCCTCCGCCTGGTGCTCCAGCGTTTCGAGCGTGCTGTTGCGCTTGACCTTCTCGCCGATGCTTTCCAGCCACTGTTCGAGGCAGGCCCGCTTGGCTTCGCCGCGCTGCGTCTCATCGAAGACCTTGGCGAAGTCGTAGCCGCGCTGCTTGAGCCAGGCCTCCATGGCCTGGATGTCCAGGTTCTCGCCCCAGTTCGGGCTGTCGGCGCTCACCCCGGGCGCCAGGGCGCCGGCCTGGGAGGCGAGCCAAGCCCGTGCGAGCGCGTCTTCGATCGCCTCGTCGTCGGCCCCGTCGAAGACGGGCGTGACGGCGCGGAAGCCGAGCGAGTTGGCCGCCCAGCCGAGGTGGGTTTCCAGCACCTGGCCGACGTTCATGCGGCTGGGCACGCCGATGGGGTTGAGGATGATATCGACGGGCGTGCCGTCGGCGAGGTAGGGCATGTCCTCCACCGGCAGGATGCGGGCGATGACGCCCTTGTTGCCGTGGCGGCCGGCCATCTTGTCGCCCTCGGCGAGCTTCCGCTTCTGGGCGATGGACACGCGCACCAGCTGGTTGACGCCGGCCGGAAGTTCATCGTGGTCCTCGCGGCGGAAAACGCGCACGTCGATGACCTTGCCGTGCTGGCCGTGGGGCACGCGCAGGGAGGTGTCCTTCACCTCGCGGGCCTTCTCACCGAAGATGGCGCGCAGGAGCTTCTCCTCCGCCGTCAGCTCCGTCTCGCCCTTGGGCGTGATCTTGCCGACGAGGATATCGCCGGCCTGGACCTCGGCGCCGATGCGGATGATGCCGTTTTCGTCCAGGTCCTTGAGGGACTCATCGCCGACGTTGGGGATGTCGCGCGTGATCTCTTCCGGGCCCAGCTTCGTGTCCCTGGCTTCCACCTCGTGCTTTTCGATGTGGATCGAGCTGAACTTGTCGTCGCGGACGATGCCTTCCGAAATGATGATCGCGTCCTCGAAGTTGTAGCCTTCCCAGCTCATGAAGGCGCAGAGGACGCTCTGGCCCAGGGCCAGCTCGCCGTTGTCGGTGGAGGAGCTGTCGATGAGCGTGTCGCCGGCGCTCACGCGCTGGCCTCGGGTCACCACCGGCCGCTGGTTGAGGCAGGTGGCGGCGTTGGAGCGCAGGAACTTCATCACCGGGTAGGTGACTTCCTGGCCGTCGTCGTATCTGACGACGACGGAGCGGGCGGTGGCGCTGAGGACTTCGCCCTCGCCCGTGGCGACCACGACCTGGCCGGAGTCGACGGCTACCTGGCGCTCGGTGCCCGTGGCCACGAGGGGCCGCTCCGGCCGCAGCAGGGGCACGGCCTGGCGTTGCATGTTGGAGCCCATGAGGGCGCGCGGCGCGTCGTCGTGCTCGAGGAAGGGGATGAGGGACGTCGCAGTGCTCAAGATCTGCTTGGGCGAGACGTCCATGAAGTCGATGTTCTCGGGCTCCGTGAATTCGAAGCGCTGGCCGTCCCGCACCTCGACCTCTTCCTCGAGGAAGTGGCCGCGCTCGTCCACGATGGCGTTCGCCTGGGCGATGACGTACTGGTCCTCCTCGTCGGCGGCCAGGTAATGGATCTCGGTCGAGGCGTAAGGCCGCACCTTGACGTGCTTGACGCCCAGGGGGGCGAGTTTCTTGGCCAGCTCCGCCGTGACCTCCTCGCCGGCCTTGGCCAGCGTCTTGCCGCCATCGACCACGTCCTCCCGGAGGATGCGGCCGGCCAGGTCCGGCGAATCGGCCGGCAGCTCGCGGACGACGCGGCGGTACGGCGTCTCGATGAAGCCGTACTCGTTGATGACGGCGTAGGACGCCAGGCTGACGATGAGGCCGATGTTCGGGCCTTCCGGCGTCTCGATCGGGCAGATGCGGCCGTAGTGGCTGTGGTGCACGTCGCGCACGTCGAAGCCGGCGTGGTCGCGGGAGAGGCCCCCGGGTCCCAGGGCGGAGAGCTTGCGCTTGTGCGTCAGCTCCGCCAGCGGGTTGGTCTGGTCCATGAACTGCGAGAGCTGGGACCCGCCGAAGAACTCCTTCATGGCGGCGACCACGGGCCGGATGTTGATCAGGGCGCTGGGCGTCGCCTGGTCGGGGTCGGTGATCGTCATGCGTTCGCGGACCACGCGCTCCATGCGCAGCAGGCCGATGCGGAACTGGTTCTGGATGAGCTCGCCTACGGCGCGGACGCGGCGGTTGCCGAGGTGGTCGATCTCGTCCGTCTCGCCGATGCCGTTGTTGAGGCGGATGAGCTCCTTGATGATCGCCTTGATGTCCTCCACGGTGAGCACACGCACATCCATGGGCGCGTCCAGCTTCAGGCGGCGGTTGATCTTGTAGCGGCCCACCTTCAGCAGGTCATAGCGGCGCGGGTTGAAGAAGAGCGAGTTGACCAGCGTGCGCGCGTTCTCCAGCGTGGGCGGGTCGCCGGGGCGCATGCGCTTGTAGAAGTCCTCCAGGGCGCGGAGCTTGTTGCCGGTCTTGACCTCCGGCGTCTCGCGGTCGATGGTCGACTCGATGTAGCGGTGGTCCGGGTTGGTGTCCACGTCCTCGAACCAGGAGAGGATGCGCTCGGAGGTGCCGAGCTCGGCGTCCTTGGCGCCCTCCATGGCGTCGATGGCGCGCAGGAGGGTAGTGACCGGGATCTTGCGCTTGCGGTCGACCTTGACGGAGATGACGTCGCGGTTGGAGGTCTCGAACTCGAGCCAGGCGCCGCGGTTGGGGATGACCTTGGCGAAGGCGAGGTCGCGGCCGGTGGTGGGGTCCTTCTCGCGCGTGAAGTAGACGCCGGGCGAGCGCACGAGCTGGGAGACGACGACGCGTTCCGCGCCGTTGATGATGAACGTGCCGGTGGGCGTCATGAGCGGGAAGTCGCCCATGAAGAGCTGCTGCTCCTTGACCTCTCCCGTCTCCTTGACCACCAGGTCCACCCAGACCTTGAGGGGGGCGGCGTAGGTGGCGTCGCGGTCGCGGCATTCGGCTTCGCTGTACTTCGGCTCGCCGAACTCGTAGCCGCCGAAGCGCAGCTCCATCTTCGTGCCGGTGAAGTCCTGGATGGGCGAGATCTCGTCGAAGAGCTCGCGCAGGCCCTCGCGCTTGAACCACTCGTAGGAGTCAAGCTGGACCTTGATCAGGTTCGGCATCTCCATGATTTGAGGGATCTTGGCGTAAGACTTCACGGCAGTCGGCCGGTAGTCGCCGAACCGAACAACGTCTCGGGCAAGCGTCATGGTCAGTCGCTCCTCAGCAGGCTCTAAGCAAGACAGATTGAACTAAGGAAGTGGCCCAAAAGGGGGTTTATGCGGGGAAGGTGATATCCGGCCAGGATGTAACAAGTATACGTCCGGCTGCTTTACGTGTCAACGCGGCTGCAAACTATGACTTTACCACATCCTGTCAATAGCCGCGCGGGCCCGAACGGCCCCTTCTCGCCTGCTTTCGTTACCGCGCCTGGACGAGCAACTCCTTCAACCGCCCGGCGATGAGGCGATCGTCCCCGGGCCGCAGGTAGGCCACCGAAACGTTCACGGCCGCCGGGTTGCGGTCGTCGACGCGGGTCCAGATGCAGGGCTCGCCGTCGCGCAGAGCATCGACGAGGCGGGCGGCGCCCGCGGCCGAGTCCAGGTGGATGCGGACGCCGTCGCGGACCGTGGGCGCGGGCGTTTCGCGCTCGGAGATGCGGTAGGCCTGGACGGGCAGGGAGCGGAGCGCGTCCAGGATGACGCCGATCCTGCGGCCGCAGGCGGCGAAACGCGCTTGGTGGTCCATGGCGAGCCATTCGCCGAGGGCGGCGACGCAGCCGAAGACCTCCTGGCGGTCCAGCTTCATCGGCCGCCCGAAGGCGCGGTTGTCCTCCGTCTCGAAGGCCACGAAGCCGTTGCGGCCGGCGGCCTCCACGAGGTCCTTGCGGCCGACGAGCAGGCCGGTCGACTGGGGGGCGTCGAAGTACTTGCCGGCATAGCAGACGAGGTCCGCGCCGAGGCGGGCGTACTTGCTCATCTCCTCCACCGGGTACGTGAGGCCGGCGGCGTCCACGATGAGCGGGATGCGGCGGCCGCGGCAGACTTCGATGACGGCTTCGAGCGGTGGGGCGCCCGCGCGGGCCGGCGCGAGGTAGAAGACCGCGGCGGTCCGGGGGCCGATGGCCTCGCCGAGCTGGCCGGGCGTGAGGCCGCCCTCGTCGCCGGCCTCGACGATGCGGGCGCCCGGGATGCTGAGGCAGCGGTCGTACCGCTGGCGGACGTTGCGCTGCACCACCACCTCGTTGGGGATGCCGGCGGTGTCGGGCAGGCGTTCGACGAATTCAGGGTGGTCGAGCGTGAGGCAGGCAGCGACGGCGAGGACGAGGGCGCCCGCGGCGCCGGAGGTGACGTAGGCGGCCTCGACGCCGAGCATCTCGGCCGCGCGCCGGCCGGCGGCGTCGAGGAGGTCGCGCATGTCGGCGAAGCGGTAATTGGCGGCGTCCATGGCCTCCCGCACGCCGGGCGAGAGGACAGAGCCGCCGAGGAGGGTGTAGGCGCCGGCGGCGTTGATCACCGGCCGCGTACCGAGGTCACGGTAGAGGCGTGCGGCCTGCTCCTGAAGGTCTTCGTCTTCGGCCGGGGGCGATGGGGCTTCCAACATCGGAGCGATTGTAGCGCCGGCCGGCGTTTCGGGTCTGCGGCGTCGCGTTGCGTTTAGCTGCCGGCCCGCAGCAAGGGCCGCGATGGCAGCAGGTGCGACCGCGGGCGCGGCGGTGCCGTTGAGGAAGGCGGCCCTTAGAATTGACCCAGGCGCTGCACGGAGACCGACCATGGCGGACTTCAACCCCTTCGACCCCAGGCTGAGAATCGACCCCTATTCCGTCTTTCGCGAGCTGCGCGAGGAGGACCCGGTCTTCTGGAGCCCCGCGATGCAGCTGTGGTTGCTTACCCGCTACGACGACGTCCTGGCGGCGCTGCGCGACCATGCCCGCTTCTCCTCGGAGCGGGTGCGGGCCAGGAATCCCTTCGTCCAGCAGATGGAGTCGTTCCGGATGGCTTCCGGGCCGCTCGGCACCACGCCGACGATGCTCAGCCTGGACCCGCCCGCACATACGCGCATGCGGAACCTGGTCAACAAGGCGTTCACGCCCCGCGTGGTGGAGCGGAGCCGGCCCCGGATCCGGGCTATCGCCGAGGAGCTGCTCGACGCGCTGCCGCGGCCGGACCGCATCGACGTCGTCGCCGATCTCGCCGTTCCCCTGCCGGTTATCGTCATCGCCGAGGTCCTGGGCGTGCCCGCGAGCGACCGGGACCGCTTCAAGGCCTGGTCGAGCGACATCGCCGGCAGCCTGGGCGGGGCGTTCATGCCCAAGGAAGCGATCGACCGGGCGCTGCGCAGCGCCAACGAGATCGCGGACTATTTCCGGGACCAGATCGCCGAAAGGCGGCGCTCGCCGCGTGACGACCTCCTGAGCGCGCTGTGCGCGGCCGAGGAGCAGGGCGACCTCCTGAGCGAGGACGAACTGATCGCGACGTGCATCCTCCTGCTGGTGGCGGGCAACGAGACCACCACGAACCTCATCGGCAACGGCATGCTGGCGCTGCTGCGTTTCCCGGAGGAGCGCCGCCGGCTGCGGCAGGACCCCTTGCTCATCCCCAGCGCCGTGGAGGAGATGCTGCGCTACGAGGGTCCGGCCCAGATGACCTCCCGCATCGCCCTCGGCGAGTTCGAGTTCCGGGGCAAGCGGTTCGAGGAGGGACAGGTGGTGCTGGCGGTGCTGGCGGCGGCGAACCGCGACCCGGCGCAGTTCCCCGACCCCGACCGCTTCGACGTGGGGCGGCGGCCGAACCGGCACCTGGCCTTCGGTCACGGCATCCACTACTGCCTGGGAGCGCCGCTGGCGGTGGCCGAGGCCCAGGTGGCGTTCGAGGCCCTGCTGCGGCGGTTTCCGGAGCCGGAGGCGGCCTTCGAGGCGCCGGACTGGAACAATTCGTTCGTCCTGCGGGGGCTGAGGAGCCTGCCGATGACGAGCAGACGCTCGAGCTAGCTGCGAAAGCCCCTCGCTGCGCCCCGTCCCGCGGGATCGGGCGCGGCTAGCCCCGGACGATGCGGGCCTCGGAGACCGTGTCGCCGTCGAAACGGAGGCAGAGCCACTCGAAGCCGGCGCCGGCGAGGTTGCGTTCGGGGCCCAGCCAGTAGACGTAATCGCAGGCGGCGGCGAACCGTTCGGCCCGTTCCGGCGTCCCCAGCTCGGCGTCAACCCAGGCGCGCGTCCGGCCCACGAGGCCGAGGCGCTGCGTAAGGTCGTCCACCATGCGCAGGCGGACGGGGTCCGTCCAGTTGCCGAAGGCCTTCCATTCCGTCGCGTCGAAGGCCGCGCCTTCGCACTTCGTGGGCGGCTCGCAGCGCACGGCGGCGGCCCAGCCGCGGGCCAGGACGGCCGCCGCCGCGGCCAGGCACCCCAGCAGGACGGCCGAAACGAGGACGAGCCCCAAAGCCCGCAGGAGGCTGCGCATGCTGTGGAAGGATCGGCAGGCGGGAGGGGCCGGTTGAGGTGGGCGGCGGCTCAGAGGGACGGGCCGCCGGGCCGCCGGGAGAGTTCGGCCAGGTGCTCCCAGTCGTGCTCCAGCAGGCGGCGCAGGGCCTTGCGCAGCGTCCGCACCTCCTTGGGCCGCTGGATGACGGCGGCGCGCTGCTCGGGTGTCGCGCCGGCAATCCGTTCGACGACGAGCGCCGCGGCGCGCCGCAGCGCCTCGCCGATCGGTATCGCCCCTCGCTCCGCCTGCGTCTGGAGAGCGGAGACGCCGGGCACCGTGCCGATGACGGCGGAAACGTAGGCGGCCGTGTGGCCGAGGACGTGCAGCAGCACGGCGCGGTTGCTGCGGCTGCTGCCCGCCGGCGTCGAGGGCGGCGCCGTCCTGGGCGTCCGCCCAGACGGCGATTTCCTCCCGCAGGCGCGTGAACCTGCGCAAGAGGACGGCGAGCTCGGCTTCGGAGACCGGCTCCAGGTCCGGCCCATAGGTCACGTAGGGCGAGCCGTTGCCGAGCCAGATGCCCTCCGTGACGTACTCGGCGACGGCCGTGGCGAACGGCGCATCGGCTTCGACCGCTTCGCCGGCGCGGCGCATGAAGCGAAGGTAGGCGCGGATGGCGTCCGGCGTCGCCGCCAGGGCTGCTTCGGTCGTGGGGCCATTCGCCATGCAGCCGAGGAGGGCGGGCACGTGGACCATGGTCTTGCGCTTCTGCGGTCCGGACTCGAGATACAGGAGGTGCTCAATCATCCTCGTCCCCCGCCGGGGCCGCCTCAGCCCCGGACGGCCCGTTCGTTTCCTCCCAGCAGCGCTGGACGGTGGCGCGGGCGACGCCGTAACCGAAGCCCCGGGCGGAAAGGAAGCTGCCGAGGCGGCGCTGGAAGGTGCGGTAGTCGAGGCCGTGGAGGGCGCGCAGGCGGCGGCGGGCGGCCTCGTAGGCGGCTTCGGCGTCCGAGCGGCCGGCAATGGCTGCCTCGACGTGCTCGCGGGCCACGCCGCGGCCCGCGAGCTCGAAGGCGAGGGCGCGTTTCGAGCGCGGCGTGGCCGCCTGCCTGGTCTCGACCCAGAAGCGGGCGAAGGCGGCGTCGTCCAGGTAACCGAGCTGGCGCATGCGGGCGATCGCCGCGTCGATCGCCTCGCGGGGGAAGCCGCGCCGCGTCAGGCGGAGACGGAGGTCTTTCTGACTGCGGGGGCTGGCGGCGAGGAGGCGGAGGGCGGCATCCGTGGCGCCGAGGCGCCGGTCTTCGGCCACGAGCTCCGAGGCGCGGACGCTGCCGAGCGCCATGCCGGGCCGCAGGCCGGCGGCCGCGACGACATCCAGGCGGAGGTCCAAAGGCGGCGCGTCTTCGAGGTAGACGAAGGCGCGGCGGCGGCGTTTCTGTTTCTCGATGGCGGTGATGGTGGCCATTAGCGCCCGGAGAGGCGCCGGAAGGCCGCCCGGAAGTTGAAGGGCGCGGCGGCGGCAGGAGACAAAGCGCTCACCGTCTGGTCTCCACGGCGTCCTCTCGATTGGTTTCCCTCGCCCGCCGGGGGTCCCTGCCCTTCGGCGTACGCGACCGGCTCGCGGGGCTAGGCCTCGTCCTCGAGCTCGCCGTCCTCTTCGTCGGAGGCGATGGGGGAGGCGCCGTTGCGGGAGGCGGAGAGGCTGGCGAGGTGGGCCTGGCTGGCCGCGGCCCTGATCTCCGCTTCGATTTGGGCGGCCAGGGCCGGGTTTTCGACGAGGTAGGCGCGGGCGTTTTCGCGTCCCTGGCCCAGGCGCAGTTCGCCGTAGCTATAGAACGACCCCTGTTTCTTGATGACGTTGTATTCGGCGCCCAGGTCGATGACGTCGCCTTCGCGGCTAATGCCCATCTTCTTGCCCGTGAACAGCATGTCGAACTCGGCCGTGCGGAAGGGCGGCGCGACCTTGTTTTTGACCACGCGCGTGCGCACGCGGTTGCCGACGACCTGCTGGCCCTGCTTCAGGGACTCGATGCGGCGGATGTCGATGCGGACGGAGCTGTAGAACTTGAGGGCGCGGCCGCCGGGGGTGACTTCCGGGTTCCCGAAGACGACGCCCACCTTCTCGCGCAGCTGGTTGACGAAGATGACGGCGGTGCGGGTCTTGGAGATAGCGCCCGTCAGCTTGCGCAGGGCCTGGGACATAAGCCGCGCCTGAAGGCCGGGCAATGAGTCGCCCATCTCGCCCTCGATCTCGGCGCGGGGGACGAGCGCGGCGACGCTGTCGACGACGACGACGTCGACGGCGTTGGAGCGCACGAGGGCCTCGGCGATTTCGAGCGCCTGCTCGCCGGTGTCGGGCTGCGAGACCAGGAGGTCTTCGACTTTGACGCCGATGGCCCGGGCGTAGGTGGGCTCGAGGGCGTGCTCGACGTCGATGTAGGCGGCGAGGCCGCCCGCGCGCTGGGCCTCGGCGATGATGTGCTGGCAGAGGGTGGACTTGCCGGACGATTCCGGGCCGAAGAGCTCCGTGATCCGGCCGCGGGGCACGCCGCCGATGCCGAGGGCGAGGTCGAGCGCCAGCGAGCCGGTGGGGATCGCCTCGACCTCGAGCTGGTTTTGCTCGCCCAGACGCATGATCGCGCCGCGGCCGAACTGCTTCTCTATCTGGCTGATCGCCAAGTCGACGGCCCGGGAACGCTCGTCGGTCATCGCGGTCACCTTCTTACTCCTGCCTACCCCGCGGGGGACAAAGACGGGCGGATAGTGCTAGGTTCGCTTAGCAATTAGTACGGGGATCATAGCACCGGCCCTGGGGCGTCACAAGGCTTTTCGGGCCGATTTTAGAAAAAATGTTCTCCGGCCGCGCCCGGACGGACTTTGGCCCGAAAGAGGCGAATGATTTCGCGACCGCCCCGGCATAGAGAAGTAGAAACCCGCGCGTAGGACCGGCGCCGGCCCGTGCGGCCCCGGTCCCGCGGAAAGTGGAGGTCGTGCATGCTGACGGTCATGGGCAGAAGGCAGGACGCGATGGTCGTTGCGCGGGGAGACGCGCCATTCATCGGCATCAGCGGCCGCCAGGTCGCCTCTCTGGAGGCCGGCACCATCGTCCTGCCCGTGGGCCAGCACGGCACTTACACGATCGTCCACTGGCAGGGCCGCAACGGCTACGTGCCTTCCGACTGCCTTCTCGACCTGGACGCGTACGAGGCGGAGATAGCGCGTGCGGGCGAGGCAGTCGGAAGGCACGTAGCCGTTGCGGCCCTGCCAGTGGACGATCGTGTAAGTGCCGTGCTGGCCCACGGGCAGGACGATGGTGCCGGCCTCCAGAGAGGCGACCTG
>Ga0073934_10011842_pt1 | contig 10428 bp, 5 predicted proteins | sample LarsenN4metaG_FD_76834 | JGI IMG/M metagenome (GOLD analysis project Ga0073934, IMG submission 76834) | Hot spring sediment bacterial and archeal communities from British Columbia, Canada, to study Microbial Dark Matter (Phase II) - Larsen... ... | reverse complement strand
TGGAGGCCGAAGCCAGGGCACGCGCCGAAGCGCTGCTCCAAATCGAAGGGCTGAGGAAGACCGCCGAGGAACAACAGGCCCAGATTGAGCATTGGCAGCAGGAACTGGCCCGAGCCACCGCCGCCACAGCGGAGGCTCAGCGCCGGCTGGAAGAGTTTGAGGCCGCCGCCGAACAGGCCAAAGCGGAATCCGAGGCGCGCGAACGCGCCCTGGCCGGGGAAACCAGGGCCGTGCTCGCAGAGTTGGAGCGGACCCGGGCTGAGGGACGGGACAGGTCGCAGGCGCAGCAGGCAGCCCTGGAGGCCGAAGCCAAGGCACGCGCCGAAGCGCTGCTCCAAATCGAGGTGCTCAAGAAGACCGCCGAGGAACAACAGGCCCAGATTGAGCATTGGCAGCAGGAATTGGCCCGAGCCACCGAGGCTGCCGCTCAAGCCCGGCAAAAAGTGGCGCAGCTCGAAGTCACAGTGGACCGGGAGTTGGAGCAGCACCGTTACTGGGAAGCCCAGTCATCCCAACTGAGTGCCGCCATTAATCAAGCGGAAGCGCAAGTCGCCGCGCTGCGCCAAAGCGAAGAGGCTTTGCAGGCTCGCTGCGCCGCCCTGGACCAGGAGGTGCGCCGCCTTCAACAGAACCTGTTGCAGCAGGAAGCGGCCAGGCTCGAAGCGGAAGGAGCCTTCGCGGAGGTTGTCGAGCGGGAGCGCGCCACCGCCGAGAAAACCAGGGCGGTGCATGAGCAACTCGAAAACGCCAACGCCGAGGCGTTGCGCGAACTGGACCTGGAGCGGAAGCGCCACGAAGAAGCTCGACACGCCATCCAGGAGCTGAGGGGAATCGTCGACGAGGAAAAAGTCAGGTGCGTCTACTGGGAGCAGCAGTTCTCCAAAGCGAGCGCGGGGCTCAAGAACGCCGAGGAGCGGGTTTCCGCTTTGAGGACGCAGGTCGCCAGCCTGGAGACCCAGTGCACTTCTGTGAATGGCCAGTTGCGCGAAACGAGCGAACAGTTGGCCAGCGAGGCGCAAGCGAGGGCAAACTCCGAACGCGCACTGGCTGAGATGACCGAGAAGGAACGGGTGACCGCCGGGGAACTAAAGACGGCCCGCGAGGTCGTCGTCTCGCTCAACTCGGAACTGGACCGCAGCCGGGCGGAGTCAGCGCAACAGCAAACCACGATCGGGGAACTCACCCGCCATCTCGAACAGGCCCGGGCGGAAGCGGCGGAGTTGATGGAGAATCTCGCGGCGGCGGAGCTTGACAAAGTCGCGCTGCAGGACCGCGTTTTGGAATCGGCTTCCGCCGAGCAGAACGCCAACTCCAGGGCGGCGTCTCTCGAAGCGTCGCTGGCGGAGGCGCAAAAGGAGCTGGACCGGACGACCTCCGAACTGACTGAGTCACGGGGCCGCGAGCAAGCGCTTGCACTGCGCTGCGCCGAGGCGGACCGGCTTTCGCAAAACCTCGAGGCGGCGCTGGAAGCCGCACGCCGGCAGATTGACACCTCAAACAGCAGGATCGGTGACTTGGAATCCCGGCTGCAGGACAAGAGCGCCGCGTGCGCCCGGCTGCAGGACAAATGCTCCGCCCTGGAGCAGCAACTCGACCAGCTTGAACAGCAGTGCCGCGTCTATCGCGGCGAATCGGACCAGGAGAAATCGCTGCGCTGCCTGGCCGAAGCGCGCCACGCCAAACTGACGGAAGAGCACGCGCGGCTGGAACGTCAACTGGCGGAGGCTGCGGACGCTCACCGGCGCCTGCGCCAGCACCTCTCCATCTCGAACCGCCGTCTGAAAGCCCTGGCCGGCCAGACCCTGACTTTGGAACATCAGCGGACTGCCGGGGAACGCCAGCTGGCCCAGGCCCGGCGTCAGTTGGAACAGCGGGACTGTGAGGCGCAATCGCTGAAGGAGACGCTCCGGACGGCCGAGGCGGACCAGGCGGCGCTGAAGGATCGCCTTGCGCGACTCGAGCTTCTGCTGGGCGACGCTTTGACCGCGCGCGCGCAGATGGAAGCGCAGAATGTGGAACTTGCCGGAGCGGCAAAACGTCTTGCGGAGAAGCTGGCGGCGACCGAAGGCCGCGAGCAGGCACTCGAGGAATCGCTGCGCCAGGCGCAAACCTCCCTCGAGGAGAAAGCGCGCCAAATTGCGGGGCTCAACTCGGCCGCCGCCGCCGCGGCGGAAGAGCATGAGCACCTGCAACTCCGCGTCGTGCAACTGCAGGAGGAGACACATACACTTGCAGAAACGCTGGAGGCCCGGGTCTCGGCCGATGAGGAATCGAAACGCTGCCTGGCTGAGCTGAGCGAGGCACTGCGCCATGAACGCGAGAAAACGGATCAGCTCAGCACTGCGCTTGCCGCCAGCCAGTCGGCGGTTGAAGCTCATCAGCAGCGAATCCGCGAATTGCTGCAAATGCAGACCGCTCTCTGCCGTCGCATAACCGAGCTGGACAAAGACGCCTGAAGCGTGGGACCCAGCCGCCTTCCGCCGCCGGTGTGGTCAGCACAATTGTCCGCAAAAGAGCAGGTGGTGGGGCGCGCTCGCCGAGCGCGCCGTCCTGCGCTCAGCGCTCGCCGAGGGAAGTTGCCGCAGCAAATGCGGCGCGCTCGGCGAGCGCACCCTACCAACATGATGCCTACCAAGATGATGAGATTAGCTCGCAAGAGAGCCTTTGCGAGGTCAACCGCTCCGTGTCATGGTTTGACTCATCTGCAGTAATGAGGAGTCCGTGGGTTGGGCTACAATGGGAGACGGGACATTGGAAACGGGAAACGCGGAAATGCGAGCGGCGTGTAGTGTACCCCACACCCCAAGCAGTAAGATCGCAATGAACCGAATCGTTCTGGACAAGGCGGCTGTGCTCGTTGTCGACGTTCAGGCAGGCTTGTTTAATGCCCAGCCCCCGCCCTTCGAGGCGTCCGAGGTCATTGAGCGGATCAATCACATTACGGCGCGGGCGCGTGCGGCTGGAGTGCCCGTCTTCTTTACTCAGCAGGACGGCAGCGAGGAGGAGAATCTGGCGCCGCTTACGGACGGGTGGCGCCTGCACCCGCGCGTGGCCGTGGCTCCCGGGGATCGCATTATTCGAAAAACAACCTGCGATGCCTTCTTTGAAACACCGCTGGAACCGGAATTGCGATCGCGCGGGGTGGATAGCCTGCTGATTTGTGGCTTTGCGACGGATTTCTGCGTCGATGCCACCGTCTGGAATGCGGTGAGCAAAGGTTTTGATGTAATTGTCGTGGGTGATGGGCACACGACGACCGACAGCCCCGTCCTGGAAGCCCGGCGCATTCGCGACCACTACAATTGGGCCTGGCCGAACGCGGCCTCCAGGAGACCGGTTCGCGTGCTGGAAGCTGCTGCCGTGGCATTCCGCACGATGGGCGCCTGACGCCCGCCGTGGGAAGTCGCCGGCCCAGGATTACGCCAACCCCGGACTGATGCGGCAAGCCGCAGGCGCCGGACTCATCGAATTGAACCGGTTCCTGATTCTGATTCCTTCAGACAATGCTGGCGTTGGCTGCTGGAATTGGTATAAATGAAGGACGGTCAGACACCGACACACGCGATGATGAATTTGGCCAAGACCTTTGGAAAACGGGCTGCCTGCCTGTCTGCCTTCGCCCTTTGGACCGTCTTGCTGCCGGGCGCCGGCACGCCCTCCGCGCAGGGGGCGGATTCGGTCTTGCCCCCACTGAGCCGTCCGCTCGGATTTGGCCTGGGTACGAACTATTCGACCAGTCTCACGGGGTACGTGCCCGACGATAAGTACAAGCTGCGCGTTGGGGACAAGGTCAGCTTTCAAATCATCGAGGACCGGGAAGCTCCCAAGTCGATCGTGGTGGCTGATTCGGGCGAACTGGACGTGCCGTATATTGGGCGCATTCCGGCAGCGGAAAAAACGTGCAAGCAACTGGCTGAAGAACTGAAGACGGCGCTGGAGAAGGAATACTACTATCGCGCGACCGTGGTGCTGGCGCTGGACCAGGCGAACAAACTGCTGGGCAGCGTCTACGTCTGGGGCCAGGTGCGCAACCAGGGACGCATCGAAATGGCCGTGAACGAAAATCTGACGGCCGGCAAAGCCATTCTTCGGGCCGGCGGTTTTGCCGATTTCGCCAACAAGAAGAAGGTGAAGGTCGTGCGGGGAGGAACAGGCACCTCAGAGAAAGAGATTTTCGAGCTGAACATGGTGGAGATCCTCGAACAGGGAAAGACCGAGAAGGACATCTTGCTCAAGCCTGACGATGTCGTGATCGTCAGCGACCGCCCGTTCAATTTCTAACCCCTTTGCCACCGCAGCCCATGAACGAACCGGACGCCCGCCTGACGCAACATCGCTCCGCCTCCAAGGCGCAGTTTCTGACCAAGTTCAACCGGTATCGCCGTTTGTTTGTCAGCAAATGGTGGGTGCTGTTTCTGCTCGGGCTGATCGGGACGGGAGTCGCCTGGGCGATTTCCCACTACCAGGCGCCGATCTTCACGTCCGTCGGCAGGATGATCGTCAACGCCAAACTGTCACTTCCGGAAGGCGCGGTTTACACCGAGGAACTGAGCAACTTTATCGGAACCCAGGCGGCTCTCATGCAAAGCGGCGTGGTCGTGAACCGGGCCCACACCCGGGTGACCGCGGCGAACCCGGCGATGCTCCCCCACCCGGTGAAACTGAAGGTTACAGTGATCCCGAAGACCACGATCTTCCAGTTGCAGGCGACCGGCACGAATGCCGCCTATGTGCAGGAATTCCTGCAGGCGGCCATGGAGGAATACATTGCTCTCAAGAAGGAAATGCGCACCCAGACCTCGGACACCACGGTCGCCGGTTTGACCGAAGAGGTGCTCCGCCTGGAAAAGGAATTGCGCAAAGCGGATGCCGAACTGGTCGCCTTCCAAAGCACCAACAGCGTCGTGCTGCTGCAGGAGCAGGGCAACACGGCTGGCAGTTACCTCGCCCAGCTCAACCAGCGGCTCGCCGTGCTCAAATCCGAGTACGAGTTGCTCAAAACGCTGACGTTGGACCAAAACCTCGAGCGCCGCTCCAATCCGGCGGACGCGCTCACCTTGTCGGTCACTCCCATCGACCGCAACACCGTCGCGATGGATTCGGACTACCTGAAAGCGAAGCAGCAGATCATTCTGCTCAAAGCCGAGCAGGAGGAACTCTCGCAGTTTCTAAGGCCCAAACATCCGAAGATCATCGCCCTGGCGGAGGAGATTGCCCGGCGGGAACGCCTGCTCGATACCTTCCGCAAGCAAAGCGCCGAGCAACTCGAGAGCCGCAAGAATTCCATCGAACTCCAAATCGCCAACACCGAGAAGGAGATTAAGGAATGGGACGCCCGGACGCTGGAGGTCAGCCGCCGTTCCGCGGAGTTCCAGCGGCTCAAGGCCAATTCCCAGCGCAACCAGACTCTCTACGAGCGGCTGCTGGGCACGCTGCAAACGCTGGACCTGAACAAGGAAATCAGCCCCGAAAGCGTGACGATCATGGAACAGGCCAGCCCCGCATTCCGGGATAACCCGGACTTTGCGGTCATGCTCCTCATCGGCGCCCTCGCCGGGATTGGCGTGGCCGTGCTGCTGCTGTTGTTTGTCGACCGCCTGGACGACCGGATGAGTTCCGCGAGCGAGCTTCAGCAGGTGTTTGATTATGATATTCTCGGCCAGGTCCCGAAGGAGCGCCCGTTCGGACCGCGTGGCGGCGTCTCGCTCCTGACAGCTAACGACGAACGGCATTCGTTCGTCGAGGCTTACCGCAATCTTCGCTCCTCTCTCTTCTTCATGGGCGAAGGCGAGGAACGCCCGCGCACTATCCTGTTCACCAGTTCCGTGCCCAACGAAGGCAAATCGCTCACTTCGGCGAACCTGGCGATCACGCTCGCCAACGCCGGGATGCGCGTGTTGCTGGTCGATGCCGATCTGCGCAAAGGAAACCTGCACACGCGGTTCCAGGTGCGCGGAGAGCCCGGCTTGACGGAGGCGTTGTCTCAAGGGGCGAACTGGCGCGAGACGGTTCTGGAAACCAAGATTCCCAACCTGTCCCTGCTGCCCCGCGGAACGCTGACGCACCGCTCCAGCGAGTTCTTCCTGAACGCGGTGACCCGGAAGTTCCTCGACGAGGCGGCGGCGGCGTATGATGCGGTCGTGGTCGACACTGCCCCCGTGATGGCCGCCGATGACGTGACCAGCCTGGCGCCGCTCGTCGACGGCGTGGTGTTTGTCGTCCGGGCCGAGCACACCTCCGCCCGCGTGGCGCGCGCGGCGATCGAAGCATTGGCCCAGCGGCAGGCCAACGTGCTCGGGCTGGTGTTCAACTCCGTGCGGCCGTCGAGCGTGGATTATTACTACTACTACAAGTACAAGGACTACTACTCTTCGTCACCGCAAAAAGCCAATGACCGCAAGCCGGGCAAAGCCGAAACCGGCGAGAAGCAGACGGCGTGAACCCGCTTGAAAGCGCGGTTTATTCCTTGCGCGGCAGGACAGCACACCATCGTTCGACCTTTGATGGGCCTCCTCAAGGAGGCTCAAGGGGGTTGCGGCCGGGATCCCGCAGTTCACGTCCCTGACTCATCACTCATCGCGCCAGGGCCGGCGCGACAGAGTGAATAACATCGCGCAGAGCACGACAAAGAGGAACAGGATCGAGTAGATCCGGAACGGGAAATCATAGCGGGCATGGACCAGGCAACCCGCCAGCGCCAGCCAGGTCATGGTGGTGAACCGGCGGCCGCCATGGATGCCTCCGCGGGCAAACCAGCGCAGCAGGACAGTCGCGAGGGCCGCGAGAATCAAGGACATCCCCACCAGGCCGAACGTGATCCGCGTCTCCAGCCAGTCATTGTGCAACTGGGCCGGCCAGTAGGTGTCGGTGGACTTGCGGTAATACTGGAAGACCATTTCGAATGTTCCGGGCCCGGTTCCGAACACAGTGTAGTGGCGGGCCATCGGGCGGGCGTTGTCGAACATCTCCTCGCGCACACGGAACCCTTCGCGCAGCTCCGCCATTCGCGGCTGGAGCCTCTTCCAGCCAATCGCGTAGCCCAGGCCGGCCGCAGCGAGGCAGAACCCCGCAAGGAGCGCGACCATCTTCAGCCGGCCGCGGCGCTGGCCTTGCGGGCCGGGCAAAAGGAATTGCGAGAGCGCGAGGTAAAGCCCTCCCACAACGAGCAGGGCGGTGGTCACCAGGGCGCCGCCACGACTCGTTGAAATGAACGGGCACGCTGCCATCAAAGCCGCGCAGACCAGGATGATCTGGTGTCGCTTGCGGTGCGTGGCCGCATACCGGTGCAACGTCCACCAGAAGCCAAGGCAGCACGGCCAGACGAGGTTAAAGTAACTGGCGGCGCTGCCACGGTAAGCGTAAGGACCGAACTGCGATTCCGCCGTTGGATTCACCCTGGGTTTGACCAGGAACAGCAGGTAACCGGACCCTTCGATACGTTGAACGATTCCTTCGACCGCCAACAAGCCTCCACTGACGGTCAGCACCCAGAGAAGGCTCCCCAGCCGCGCGGGAAACAGGAATCCACTGTGGGAAGCGCGGAGTTCTCGTTCAGTTTTCCCAAGCAGCCAATCCCGCACCGCCCAGAAAGCCAGCGCCAGGGCGAGGTAATTCCACGACCAAAACCAGGTCCGCGCCGCGTCCAAACTGTGCGGCAGCCAGCGCACCGCGTCCCGGTACTCGAAGCGGTACGTGGCGGGGTCAAAGTCTGCTCTCGCATTCACGGCGGAGACAAAGCAGTAGCCGACGAGCAGTACCGTCAGGCTAGACAGCAGCCAGAAGAAGAACTCGGGCTTGGGGAATCGCAGCCGTGGGGAGGCTGACCCGCCCTCGAGGCTGGCCACGCCGGCAGTGGTGCCGCGATTCTCATTTTGGCCTCTGTGGGGCGGACCTCCGGTCTGCCAGTTGGCGGAGTCTCCGACTCCGCGCGGGACCGGAGGTCTGCCCGACTGGGGTGACCCCAAATGAGCATTGCTGGCAAGGGAGCCAGGGGCCTTCGCGCCGTGCTCTGGGGGCCGATCGTATCGCGGCGGAAGATACCCGGTACGCCTTCTCAGCAGCAGCTTTACCGTGAGCAACGCTCCGAGCAGGTAGGAACATATGTTCATGGTCCAAATCGACCATGCCTGGGTAGTGCCGAAGGCCCAGGGCGCAAAGACAACCATCCCGTAGATCAGCGCGCCGGACAAGTCGTCGCAAACCCGGTACAACTGGATTGCGGCGGGAGTGAGATGCCGATGGGATGTAGGTCGTTGGGTTCGCAACGCGGCTATGATCGAAGCCACCGGCGGCGCAAAAAGCAAGAAGCCACTTGCCGCGGCAAGTGGCTTCTCTCAGAAAGCTGGGACCTGAGATTACGGCTCGGCGTAGCTGCGCCCACCCGGAGGCAACAGGCCAGAGGAAGATGGCGTGAGCGAGGTGGGCGTGCCGGAAAGCGGGGTGTAAGGAGGCCCTTGCGTCGGCCCCTTCGGAAGCGGGCCGGCAGCTTTGTCGCCGTTCGCCGCAACGGTCGTGGCTGACGCTGTCTCCAGGGAGGCGGCAACCGGCGGGATGGTGCCCTGGTAGCTGGCGAGCGCCCTGTCAATCCCGCTCCTCAGCTCGGGAATGGCAACCCCCACGCCACTGAGGATTTCCTTGGCGGCGGTCGGGGCAGCTTCAGAAGCGGCAAGGGCCACATTGCGGTACTGAGCGGGCACGGCACGACAGACGGCCGTTACGACTTTTCCCGCCTTCGAAGGTGCGGCCGCCACGGCAGCCTTGGTAATCGCGGCAGCCTGGGCGGGTTGTTCCGAAGCGGCGGTTCCCGCGGCAATGGAGGCCATTTCAGGAACGGCCTTCGCAATCGCGGCCACGACGGCGGGCGCCGCAGCCGGGTTAATGGCCAAGGCGGACTTCACCACATCAACCGTGCGTGTACCCCATTCGCGAGCCTTTGTCTGCTTCACAAGGTCAGCGGCTTTTGCGGGCATTTCTGCCGCGGGCACGCTGGACAAAGTCGTCTGGAATGGACCCGCTTTGACTGCGTCTTTTCCAAAACTGGAGAGAGGCGCCGCCAAAAAGGCACCGAGCGCAAGAATAGCTATCTGTTTCATAGTAGCGTAGTAACTGCCAGACCCGAACCTATACAGGTTGTTTTCTAACAAAGAGCTTCGTTCACGTCAACCCAATTTTTTCGGCTTTTTTGGCACACTTTCCAAACGAGCCGACACTGCACCCATCCGTATTAACATCGGCAGTTCCCCAAAAAGCTTGATGCACCTTAGCACCCTGTGCTCTAATTCTCAACTGTGGCATTTTGCGCAGTCACTTCAGCCAGTTTGCCGCTTTGCGACCGGCCGGATGACCTTTTGTTTTGGCGTCTGGGGTTAGAGGCGGGGCGCGTCACCTGAGCAACGATGATCGCCTCTATCGTTATTGCCGCATTCCTCGGGATGGCTTTGGCCTGGGCCGCAATACCGTTGATCATCCGCCTCTCGCCACGACTCTCCGCGTTGCGGCGCGCAACGGACTTCCATCACACAAACAAAGCCCCCATACCGCGTTACGGAGGGTTGGCGTTAGCCATCGCCTTTGTCGGGCTTGAACTGTTCCTCCGCATCCTGCCAACGGCCGAGAGCCCTGCCGGACCGGACCGCAGCCTGATTATCCTGAGTTCGCTGGCGATGTTTGCCATCGGATTCTGGGATGATGTTCGACCGCTCGGTGCCAAGAAGAAGCTTTTCGCCCAGATTCTTGTGGCCGCGCTCGTGTGGGCTGGAGGAATCGGCGTGGAAACGTTTACGCTGCCCATTACCGGAACGATCATCCAACTCGACCACCTGGCAGGTCTGATCACCGTCTTATGGCTGGTTGGCATCTGCAACCTAATCAATCTGATCGACGGAGTGGATGGGCTGGCGGGGGGTATTTGCGTTATGCTCATGGCCCTGACGGCGTATACCGCCCAGACCACGCCTGACCTGGCCCTGCTGGCGATCGGCATGGCCGGGGCGCTGATCGGCTTCTTGAGGTTTAACTTTCCCCCGGCTCGCATTTATTTGGGCGACGGTGGCGCGTATTTCCTGGGGTTTCAGATTGGGATCTACTCCCTGGTGAATTCCCAAAAAGGAACGATTCTCGCCGCCCTGGTGGCGCCGCTGTTTGTTCTGGCGCTGCCCATTGCCGACACGGCCATCGCGATTCTGCGGCGGGGCTTGCGAGGCCTTCCGATATTCCGCGCTGACCGGCGCCACCTGCATCATCACCTGTTGGGAATGGGCTGGTCGAGGCGCCGGGTGGTCCTCTGGACCTACAGCATCACGGCGATGTTCATGGTGCTGGGGGTCATCGCCTTCTGGTCCCGGGGCAAGCTCGTGCCGGTGCTGGCCGGTGTGGTCGTCATGATTCTCCTGATTCTGGCCGGTCGTCTAAGCTTTAGCCGCGAGTGGT
>Ga0073934_10011841_pt1 | contig 10428 bp, 11 predicted proteins | sample LarsenN4metaG_FD_76834 | JGI IMG/M metagenome (GOLD analysis project Ga0073934, IMG submission 76834) | Hot spring sediment bacterial and archeal communities from British Columbia, Canada, to study Microbial Dark Matter (Phase II) - Larsen... ... | reverse complement strand
CTATGCTGCGCAACGTTGTGATCATTGGTTCGGGCTGCGCCGGAAATACCGCCGCGATATACACGGCGCGCGCGGGGCTGAACCCGCTGGTGGCGATCGGGCACGAGCCCGGAGGCCAACTCTCGATTACCACCGAAGTCGAGAATTTTCCCGGTTTTCCGGAAGGCATTCTGGGCCCGGCGCTGGTGGAGAACATGAAGCAACAGGCCATCCGTTTCGGCGCTACCTACGTTGACGGCCGGGTGGTGGAAGCCGACCTGAGCGCCCGTCCGTTCCGCCTGCGCATCGAAGACGATTGGGTGGAGGCGCGCACGGTGATCGTGCCTCCGGCGCCTCGGCGCGCTGGTTGAATCTCCCCAATGAGCAGCGCCTGATCGGGCACGGCGTCAGTTCCTGCGCCACCTGCGATGGCTTCTTCTACAAAGGCAAGAAGATCATGGTCATCGGAGGCGGCGACTCTGCCATGGAGGAGGCCAACTTCCTCACACGTTTTGGTTCGGAAGTCACCATCGTGCACCGGCGCGATTCCTTCCGCGCCTCGAAAATCATGCTCGACCGCGCGCGCGCCAATCCCAAGATCAAGTGGCTTACCAACACCGTTGTGGAAGACATCTACGACGTCGGCGTAGGCTACGTAACGGCCGTTCAACTGCGTAACCTCGTCACGGGCGAGTCGTGGCGGCAGGACGTAGACGGTTTCTTCGTCGCCATCGGCCACATCCCAAACACCAAGCCGTTCGAAGGACAGTTGCAGCTCGACAGCGATGGCTACATTGTGTCTCTCGGCGGCGCGCGCACGAATATCCCCGGCGTGTTCCACGCCGGCGACGTGCAGGATCGGGTCTACCGGCAGGCCATCACCGCCGCAGGCGCAGGCTGTATGGCCGCCATCGAAGCCGAGCGGTTCCTCGAAGCCGAAGGCCACTAAAGCACCCGCCGGATGACAAAGCTCGGCACCTGGCTGCTGGTTCCGCTTGGGGTTCTGCTGGCGCTCCTGCTGGCCGAATCGATCTTCCGCGTTTCGGGCATCCGCTTCAGCAGCAGCTTCTACCAGTTGGATTTGCAGCGCGGCTGGTCGTTGCGCCCGGGCGCGGAAGGCTGGCAATCGTCGGAAGGCGAAGCATTCGTTAAAGTGAACCGGGACGGAATGCGCGATCGCGATCATGCCGTCGCCAAGCCTGCCGGAACGTTCCGCGTGGCGATTCTCGGCGATTCTTTTATTGAAGCCACGCAACTCGACTACGAGAAGAGTTTCGTCCCTCAGTTTGAACGGGCTCTCGGCTCCTGCGCCGCGCTGAATGGGCGGCGCGTGGAGGCGTTGAATTTTGGATGTCAGGGCTACGGCACAGCGCAGGAGTTTCTCACCCTCGAGCACGCCGCGTGGAAGTATCAGCCCGATGCGGTGGTGCTGGTGTTCTTCACCGGGAACGATGTTTACAACAACCACCGCGATCTGAATCCGACCAATGCAGATGCCGCCCCCTATTTCGTCCTCCGCGACGGAAGACTGGCCTTGCAAAAGCCATTCGAAGGGAGCAAGCCTCCGGGCGGGTTCGTAACGGGTGTAAGAGATGCATGGGCCTGGCTGGTGAACCGCTCGCGCGTGTTGCAAACAGTAAATGAAGCCTACTACAACGCCCGCCGTACCGAACAGCGCGGGGGCGGCGCGCGCGGCAAAGAATTATTCGGCGATGCATACCTCGACTGGCTCGTTTATCTCCCGCCGCAGCATGGGTTGATGGACGAAGCCTGGGAAGTGACCGAGAAGGCGTTGCCGTTCGTGCGCAACCATGTGGAGCGGAACGGTGCGCGCTTCTGGCTGGTCACAACCAGCAACGCAATTCAAGTGCACCCCGATCCGGTAACCCGCGAGCGGTTCCAGAAGCATTATCGAATCGAAGATCTGTTCTATCCGGACAAGCGGATTCAAGCGGTCGCGCAACGCGAACGGATTGGAGCGACAATCCTGGCTCCGGCCATGTCAGACGCGGCGTTGACGGAACGCACGCACTTCCATGGTTTCGGAGCGGCGAGAGGCGTCGGCCACTGGAATGCGGAAGGCCACCGCTTCGCCGCGGAAAAAGCGGCACAGGATTTCTGCGCAGCCCTGAAGTGATGCCGATTGCCCTCTAGCGCCCGCTTGCCTGCTTGCGCTTCGGGACAGCCACGAGACCGCCGAACCGCCGCTGCCTGCGATGAAATTCGTCGATCGCCGAGCGCAGGTCCGCTTCCTGAAAATCAGGGAACATCAGCGGCGTGAACCACAGCTCCGCATAGGCGCACTCCCACAACAGGAAGTCGCTCAGGCGCTGCTCGCCGCCCGTCCGGATCAACAGGTCGACCGGTGGCGCCGGAGGCGTGGACAGGTAACTCTCGAAGATTTCCCGGTTCAGGTCAGGATAGGAGCCGACACGCTTGGCCGCTTCGACGATTGTGTCTCGCGAAGAGTAATCCACCGCAATACGCACCCAGAGTTTCTCACCGGCGGCGGTGGCCGCCTCGGTACGTTCGATCAACTGCACCAGTCCTGGATTCAGCCGGTCGCGCCGGCCGATCACCTGCACGCGAACGCCGTTTGCGACCGCGCGACCCGTTTCCTCTGTCAGGTACTGCTCGAATAGTTGAAACAACCCCGCCACTTCGGCAGGCGGACGCTTCCAGTTGTCCGATGAGAATGCGTACAGCGTCAGCACCCGCACCCCAGCGCCGGGCGCGCATTCCACCATACGGGTTACGGTATTGGCGCCCGCCTGATGACCCGCCAGGCGGGGCCATCCGCGCGTATCCGCCCAGCGGCCATTGCCGTCCATGATGATGGCGACATGCAGTCCTGGAGCGCTCTCCTTACGCGGAGTACTTTGCACTATAAAGTTGGTTGGCATACTAAGCCGTTCCTCCGTATCAAGCCAAGAAACTAATCGCGCATCGCGTGAACGAGCGCTTCCATGTGGTTCAGGTAGCGCTCCAGCGCTTCCCTGCCATTCTTCGTGAGCCGGTACTCGGTTCGCGGGATCCGCCCTTCGAAGAACTTCTGGCATTCGATGTAACCCGCGTCTTCCAGTTTCCGCGTATGGACGCTGAGGTTTCCATCGGTAGTGTCGAGCAGTTTCTTTAAGTCGGAAAATGTGAGCGAGGTGCTGGCTGCCAGGGCGCTGACGATGCCCAGACGCAGCCGCTCGTGGATGATGCGGTCGAGCTGCGGCAAATCCTTACGGACGGAAGCGAGCCTCAGCTCCTGCCGGTTGTTATTTCTCGCGAGCGCTGGCTTAGCCACCGTACCTCCTTTGCACAATCAAACCAAACACGATATTGAGTCCACCGAAACCGGCCGCAAGAGCCCAGTCACAATAAACCGCGGGCAGCCACAGCGCGCCCGCTCCTAAAGCCATGAAGCCAAATCCGAACAGCGGAATAATGCGTTCGGAAAAAGCGCCCCCGGCGACGATGGCCGCGCCATAGAGCAGCAGCCACGATGCGGCCAGCACTCGCGGGTCGCCGCTGGCAAAAATCGGCGGCGTCAGAAACGCACCCGCAATCAGCGGCGGCACGAAACCCAGCGCAAACTTGCGGCCCGGCTCGGAAAGCAGCGACACGCCGCTGCGCCGCGCCTTCAGCCACATCGTGATAAACCCTAACGTAGCGGCGACCACCGCAGCCGCAAGCCAAACCGTCAGCCACAGCGCCCGCGCAGTCTGTGCATGCGCCAGAACCGCCGCGCCGATCGCGACCAGGCCCATCGCGATGAGTCCGATTCCCGGCACCGCGGTGAACGACCCGGCTTTCTCCATCGTGCTGCGGATGAAACGCAGGTTGTCGAGCGCGTGCGCCTGCATCGACTCCGGCCGTGGCGGCGGCGGTGCGACCGGTCGGAGAGGCAATGTTTTCGCCACGTAACGAGATTAGACCCGAATCCTAGGCGATGTCAAGTACTCTTTGCCAAAGAGCACAAGACTTAGTTCTGGTCTTCCAGCTTGGACGCCGGCTTACGAGACTGCACCGCTACATCGTAGTGGCTCAGCGTTTCCGCATATTGCGATATCCCCTTGAAAAGGGCTTCCGCAATCTTCTGCCGGTGTTCCGCCTTCTTGAACAGCGTTTCTTCGCGCGGGTTACTGATGAACCCGACTTCGGCCAGTACCGAGGGCATACGAGCTCCGATCAGCACAACGAAGGGAGCCTTCTTCACGCCGCGGTTCCGGACGCCAGCCGGGTTGGCTCGCGACACGGCAAGATGCAATGAGTTCTGAACCTTGGCGGCAAACTCCTTGGATTCTTCCAGCTTCTCGGAAAGCGCGATCTTCTGGAGAAGATCGCCCAGTTCGTGAATGGATTTACCGTGTCCGGCGTTCTCGCGCGCCGCCACTTCCTGGTCAACTTTAGATGATGTGAAGTTCAAGTAGTAGGTCTCGGCGCCGGCGGCGTTCTTATAGGGCGATGAGTTCGCGTGAATCGACAAGAACAGGTCCGCTTTCTCCCGGTTCGCGATGGCAGTCCGTTCTTCCAGCGGGATGAAAGTGTCGTCTTTGCGTGTGAAGACCACTTCGCTGCCTAAGCGGTCTTCGATCAGTTCCGCCAGGCGCAGGGCAATATCGAGCACCAGTTCTTTCTCGGAAAGGCCACCCGGCCCGATCGTCCCGAAATCGTGCCCGCCATGACCGGGATCGAGCACAACGCGGCCGAGTTTCAGACCCAGGATCCGCGTCAGCGACCGTTCGCCGTTGCTGTTGCGGGCGGCGGGCTTCGGATTGGCCGGCTTCGGCGTCACTACGGCAGCGGTTGTGGGTTTAGGCGCAGCCGGCGGCGCCGGGGACGACAGCGCCTCGCGAACGGGCGGCGCGGAGACCTCCCTTACAGCGACCTCTTTGACCGGCTCGGGCCTGGGCGGCGCCGAAACCGTTGCCGCTGCGGCCGATTCGACCACAGTTGCACCTTGCTTCCGGATTTCCACGATGATCCGGTACGGACTTGCGAGTTCGGAGACGGTGTACGCGAAAGCCCCGTTCAGGTCCAACACCACACGGGTGACATTCGGCTGCGTCTGCGCCATGCGGACGCTTTGCACCAGTTCATCGCCGACTTTCACGCGGTGCACGATCGCCTTCTGCCCAACCTGTAGCCGGCAGTTCTCGATGTCGACGAATAGCCGGTCCGGTCCGCTGATTTGCTCGTAGCGGAACTTGGCCTCCGCCGAAAGTTCAATAGCGACCCTTGTGGAATTCTGAAGCGACCAGTGACGGACCGAAGTTACTGCCGTGGACTGCTGCGCAACCGCGGAGCCCATTGCGAGGCTAAAAGCGAAAACACGGCGCAGCGCAGAGGAGCAGTCCATAGTTGGTCTCAGCGGGTTCGCAGGTGAACCCTCCCCTCGGAATCGGTAAACAGGTCGAGTTTGCGCAGCGGCGTCTCCTCCGCCGGACGTTCCGTCATTACAGCGGGTTGCGGCGCTGCGGTTGTGGCGCTCGGAGCGTTCCGGCGAGCTTTCGTCCGCGCTTCGCCATAGCGCTTGCCGACTTTGAAGACGTAATCTTCCGTTTCGCGGTAGGGCGGGATGTTCCGGCCATACTTCTCCACCGCGCCCTCCCCGGCGTTATACGCGGCAAGGGCAAGGCGGTCATCGCCGAAACGCTCTTGCAAATACTTGAGATACTTGACGCCGGCTTCGATGTTGGCCTTGGCATCGAAGCTGTTGGCGACGCCGAAACGCTTCGCTGTTGCGGGAATTAACTGCATCAGGCCTTCAGCGCCCTTCGGCGAAATCGCGTACGGATTGTAGGCGCTTTCCACCTGAATGATGGAGTGCACCAGGAGGGGGTCCACAGAGTGCGTCTTGGCCGCGTCTTCGATCATGCCGTTGATGTCGATCGCCGCTCCCAACGGCGAAGATGGCTGAACTCCCGCCGGGTTCGAAGTGACGCGGGCCGGCTCGATCACCCGCGGCGCCACCACCGTCGTTCTTACGTGGCGGACCAACCGCCCCGTCTGCGAATCCGCACGCACCACACTGGCGGCTCGCCTTTGTGGCGGCTGCGGTCCGGCGGCGGATGCCGGGACCAGGCTCGCGCACAGCACGGCCACCCACAGGAAACATTTTCCCACAATTTTGTTTGCTGAATGATTATAACGGAGTCCGGTCATGGATCGGGCTGAAAAATGGCTGAATGCTATCATTTTCTCATGCAAATGGCGGGCTTCGTGCTGGCTGGCGGCCGGAGCCGGCGCATGGGCCAGAACAAGGCATTGATGGACTTCGGCGGCTTGCCGATGGTGGTCCACGTGGCGCGGATCGTCGCTCGCGTTGCGGATCCGGTGACGTTGGTCGGCACGCCCGCAGCTTACGGTGGCGTCGGGATTCGGACCATCGGCGATCTGCGCCCCGGCAGGGGACCGCTGGCTGGAATCGAAGCCGCGCTGTGCGACTCCCAATCCGACTGGAGCCTCATTGTTGCCTGTGATTTGCCCAGGATTGCAGAAGCTCACTTGCAAGCTCTTGGCGCGGCGTTGAGCACGGATCATGATGTGGTCATTCCCGTTCACGAAGACGGCAAACTGGAGCCCCTGTGCGCGGTCTATCACCGCCGCTGCCTTCCTGCCGTCGAAAACGCGTTGAACCAAAACCGGCTGAAAGTACTCGACTTGCTGGAACAGTTCGCTCTGTGGAAGGTTCCTGTCGGCAGGGCGGACGCATTCCTTAACGTCAATACTCAAGAAGACTGGCTCCAGGCAGGGGGCGCCGCCGGTGTCTGAACAGTTCCCCCATTACATCGAGTTCCGGCATGTATACAAGACGTTCGATTACCCCGTTTTAGTCGATACGAACTTTTACCTCGATCCCGGCGAAACGCTTGCCATCATCGGACGCAGCGGCGTCGGTAAATCAGTGTCTCTAGGGCACATCATGGGCTTCCTGAAGCCGGACCAGGGGCGCGTGATCGTGTCCCATCAGGACATCACCGACTTCACCGAGGCGCAATTGCGGACCATCCGGCGAAAAGTCACCATGGTGTTCCAATCCGGCGCGCTGTTCGATTCCATGACCGTGGGCGAAAACATCCTGTTCTCACTCGAGTTGCGCGAAGACTACAACCGGGCCAACAAAGAAGCCGTGGTCCGCGGCCTTTTGGAAATGGTCGATCTGGCCGAGTTCGAGAACGCATATCCTGCTGATTTATCAACGGGATACAAACGCGCAGTCGCGATCGCGCGAGCCCTGGCGGCACAACCGGAATGCGTCCTTTACGATGAGCCGACCACGATGGTCGACCCCATCATGTCGGATCATCTGGCTAACCTGATGCTGCGCCTGAAGCGCCAACTACACCTTACTTCTGTCGTGGTGACGCACGATCTTGACCTGATGCGCCGCGTCGCCGATCGCGTGGTGTTCTTGTTCGAAGGCAAAGTGATTTACTTCGGCCCCGTGGACGAACTGGAGCAGAGCGACCACCCCCATGTCCGTGAGTTCCTCGCCATGGACCGGGTGGAACTCGGGTAGGTTCGTTTACCCCCGGATTCGACGCACTAAGCTCCCTAGCCAGCCCTTGATGCGGCTGGGGATCGACTGGCTGGTGGCGGCGCCCGGCTGTGCGACCGGCGCCGGCTTCGGATCCGGCGGCCGATACAGCGGCGGCGGCCTCTGGGCGGGCGTTTTGTTGATCAGCCGCACGCGTGTGCCATTGAAAGAAGAGGTGCGTTTATTGACGCTGCCGTCTTTCTCCAGAGCGTACAACGTAAAGTCAGCCCCGCCGTTCGGAACGTGCTGTACCGTTACCGGATGATACCCGGACAGGTTTCGGTCAATAAAAGCAGTTTCGTAGCGACTGCGCCTCGGGTTCCAGGTAAATACGCGGACACTGTCGAAATCGAGTTCGGTGGGAGGTCCGGCAATCGTCGTCCACAGCCAGTGCGCTTTGCGCCCCTCCGGAGAATCCTTGTCAGCTATGTAACCGAGAGCGAAATAGGAGGTGATGCGCGACCGTTCCGCGTACTGCGCAACCTCCTCAGGGATGGCCATATACAGCAGGCGCGAAAGGACCCAGCCGACCCGGCCTTCTTTATTCCGGATCAGCGTCCAATCTTCGTAAACGGCCGGAACTGGAGGCGGCGGCGGCGGGGGTTGGTACACCGGATTCCCGGAGAGTTCGCGCCAGTTGGAGGGCAATCCCGGGGGAGCAGGGCGCGGCGGTGGAGGAACGCTCTGCTTTCTTTCTTTCTTCTTTCTTGCGGGCCGCGCAGGCGGCTGAGGAATCAGTTCCGGAGCGAGAAACGCCACGCGCTCCACCAACTGACGGCCCAGAACATCCACAACTCCATCTGGCGGGATCTGAATGAAGCTCGGAGCTTGCCGGTGCGGCTGCGTATGTACGTTCAAGACATCGAACACGGTCGCCGAACCCATGGATGGGGCCTTCGCCATCCGGGCTTCCAGTTCTTTCAAGCTCTGCATGTCCTCAGCCGCAAGCAGCAGCCGGCCGTTAATCCATCCCTCGGCGCCGGATTCGGTGCGAATGCGGAAAAACAGTCTGCGGCGGCCCAGAATGCCGACCTTCTCGCCGTGCTTCACAGTGGCTACGACAGGAGCACGCGCCGCCAGATCCTTACGGATCTGGTAGGACGACGGTCCGATGAACGCTTCCGCCAGCACAGGGTCCGGCGATGGGCCGGAAGAGCACCCGGTTGCCAAAGCGAGCAGGAGGGAAAGTGGAGCGATGATGAATGCCGGTCGGGCCATTCGGTGGGACAAGGCGGCTTGCAGTGCCTCTAGTTCCAGTCTAACAATCGAAGTGGCGATGACTGACGAGACAAAGGCATCCACAACGCAGTTTTACTGCCCCAAGTGCGCCCAGCCGGTTGACGACCCGCTGGTCTGCGGCGATTGCCTGGCCGTGATCTGCCGGCGCTGCGGCAGCGTCTTGGAGAACGTCGACGAGTTGGGGGTGGGCTGATGAGCCGCGCTTTGGTGTTGATCCTGGTCTGCACGGGCGCCAGCGGATTGCTTGCCGGCGAACTTTTTCGCGACGATTTTTCGAAACTTCCCCCGGGCTGGCTCTCCGCTCCGGTAGGCTCTCCCAACTTGAACGGCGCTATCCAGGAGTATCATTACCTGCCGCATCGCGGCGTGCCTCTGGGCGCTTGGGAAAACCCCATCGTGCATCAGGACGCCTGGATTGTGAGCGATGAAAATGGCCGCTCCTATGTCGAGCAGCACTCTGTCTGCGATCGCTGCGCCTATTACAACCCGCTGCTGATCACCGGCGATCGCGAGTGGTCCGATTACACGGTGGAAGTCAAGGTGAAGCCCCTCGCCAAGGATCAGTTTTCCGGCGTCGCCTTCCGCTACCACACCAACCGGCACTACTATCTGTTCGCATTGCGAGGCGGCAGGGAAGCCGTGATCCGGCTGCAGTTGCCTTTGGAAGAACAGTTCCGCGTCGCCAACTGGCGCGACCTGGCGGTGGCGCCGTTTCCCTACGACGCGACAAAATACTACGCGCTAAAAGTGGAGACGCAAGGGCCCGAGATCCGCGCCTATATCGACGGCAAGCTGGTGCTTCAGACCTCGAACGCGGAACTGACGAAAGGACGCGCGGGAATCGCCGCCAACGTCCCGGCCAGGTTCATGGATTTCCGCGTGAGGGCCAGCGATGCCACGGAGAAGCAGATCCGCACGCGCATCGCGGCTCGCGAGAAAGAGTTGGCCGATCTGCGTGCCGCCAATCCCAAGCCGAAGCTGTGGAAGAAATTCGACACCAAAGGCTTCGGCGCAGGCCGCAACGTGCGCTTCGGCGACTTGGACGGCGACGGGAACATCGACATGCTGATCGTGCAGAACATCCCCCGTGTGCGTGGCGATGCGTTTGACCACATCTCGGCGATGACAGCAGTCACGTTGGATGGGCGTATCCTCTGGCAGAAGGGCCGGCCCGATTCGCGCAATGGACTGCTGACCAACGACACCCCGGTGCAGATCCACGACTTGAACGGCGACGGCAAGAACGAAGTCGTACTTGTGCAGGATTTTCAGCTGCGCGTATTGAACGGCCGTACCGGCAAGGTAGAGAAATCCGCCTGGATGCCGGAGATGGACGCGACTCTCAAGGAGCGCCCGTATCAATACAACAATGGTGATTCCATTGCGTTCCTCAATTTATCGGGCGCCAAGCACGCCGGCGAGATTCTGATCAAGGATCGTTACCGCTTCTTCTGGGTCTTCGATCAGAACTTGAAACTGCAATGGCAGGGCGAAGGGCAGACCGGCCACTATCCGTATGCGCTTGACATCAATGGCGACCGCAGGCAGGAGTTCGTACTCGGCTACACGCTGTGGAGTCCAGAAGGAAAGCGCATCTGGAGCCAGGACCAGACGTTGAAGGACCACGCCGACGGCATTGTCATCGGCAACTTCTCCGACGACCCAAAAGCAGCGCCGGT